>Ga0193732_1000021_pt1 | contig 130818 bp, 124 predicted proteins | sample U1s1metaG_FD_145077 | JGI IMG/M metagenome (GOLD analysis project Ga0193732, IMG submission 145077) | Soil microbial communities from a riparian zone of the East river system, Colorado, United States - U1s1 | ecosystem: Environmental > Terrestrial > Soil > Riparian zone | place: USA: East...
GGTCCGTCGTAGACTATACGCTCATAAGGAAGTCCAATGATTCGCCGATCGATATAGGCAGAGTCCGTCTTGTACGAGGTCGTCGTCAAGCGGAGCAGCGTCTGACCATCAGCACCACCATACTCGCGGACATGCGTCGGCAGCCCATAACCCTGATTGTATTCAAGCGTGTTGCGCCGACGATTGCCCGCTGAGTCGTAGACGTTCGTCTCCGTTACGCGTGGATTCGTTTGATAGTTGACTGAGGTGGTGTCCTGTACGTAGCTGGTGGTAGTCCACTTTTGTAACACTCCACCCGACCGGACTTCGCTCTGCGTCGGCAGTCCCTTCTGCCAGCCGGTGCCATAGAACTCTTTGTAGATCGTCCCATCCGGAGCGGTCATCTGGTGCGAACCATCGCCAGGCTCGCTGAAGTACGTCACCACCTCATTGGGCACGTCATTGATGCCATTCCAATTCTCGGCCCAGGCGCGGGTGTCCGTGATGCGCGGGCAATCATCGCTTCCAGCATAGTCATACGCCATATAAGACCGCTGCACGTTGTCGGACGAAGTGTAGCGGCGGACAACGTTGACCTGGCCCGCGCCAGTGTATTCAAAGTTGTAGCGTGAGCCGTCATCCACTCCCACCTGTGTGAGCACTGGGATACTTTCGCCGCCGTGCGTGCCTACGACTTCAACTCCGAAGCTGGCCTGCATCGCGAAAGTGCTCCAGCCAAAGCTGGCCCAGGTGTGCAAGGGTTGTCCACTCCAAGCTTGACTGATCGTACTCAGATTGGAATTGGAATCGTAATTAAGATTGATTACCCGGCCCAACGTATCAGTGATCGTGGTGATGTCGCCCTGGCCGTTATAATTGACATTGATCAGGTTGCCGTTGCGATCTTCAATCTGTGTGCAGTGCCATTCATTGTTGGCCTCGCCGAAGATCATTTGTGTGCCGTCAGTGGTGCGCAGAGAGAGGTTGCCGCCCGCAGTCAATTGAAGATAAGAAGAGTCCGCGGCCTCGTAGACATTCGACGTGCCAACCTGTCGTAACTCAACTCGATGGCCTGAGGAAGTAATCAACATGTAAACGTTCCGGCCCACCTGCGCGTCGAAGTGCAGGCCCTGAATAGTGGCAAAGCCCAACCTAAACCCCGGACTCGGTGAACCACGGTCTTCGTCAAAATAGACATACGGCCCGGAGCGCGTCCAGACCAGCGATGAGTAAGAAAGACCGAGGCCCAGATCCAAACCCGCACGACCCGGCAGAGACAAAAGCGTCAAGCCCCATTCACAATCGCGCGCCTCAAGTTGATTGCCGGTTTGATTGAAAGCGTCAACGCGAGCGGTCGCCAACGACGACACCGCGCTGGAAGGCGCGCCGCTGGCCGTCAACGTGGAAACGATACCGGAACACTCTATGCATCCATCAAAGGCATAGCGCACATTCTCACGGCCCATATGCAATGGGGAAGCCTGTTCGGTCCAGAAGTTCCAGCCATCTTCTTCGGGCTCGCGCATGAGAAATGTCCTGTATAAGTCGTAGACATATTCGTGATCAGAACGATTACGCGCCGCATATTCGGCCGATTCAAAAATGGTCATGCCCAGTTCGCGGATGGCGAACCGCATGGAGCCCTGTCCTTGGGCGTAAGCCGAACGCATGATGTCAGTCCAATACGAAGATTCGTCGCCGTTGGGAGGGCGCGCGAGTCCACGTTGGAGGAAGTTCTGCACAAACTGATCACTTGAGGATGACGAGATGCTAACCGTCGTCGTAGCAGATCCCTGCGCTCCCAGGTTGTCAGTTACTGTTAGTGTTACGTTGTAAGTTCCACCAGCGCTATAAGGATGAATCGGCGAGACCCCTGAGCCCGTGCCGCCATCGCCAAAGCTCCATGAATAACTCACAATCGTGCCGTCTGGGTCATAAGAAGTTCCACCATTGAAAGGGACGTTTTGTGAGATTGTGCCACTGTAAGTGCCGCCAGCGCTTGCTATCGGTAATTGGTTACCGCTTCCGCTGGCCCAACTTGCGCTGTAATTGCCAACCTGATCATTGGAGAGATCGGTTTGGCCGCTTCCGTCAACATACATTGTCCAAACCTGCGCCGATGGATCACAACAATCGCGGTCTCGGTCACTGCGAAACACTATCTTTGATCCATCGGGCGACCAGGATGGTGAATCATCATTCGCCAAGTCACTCGTCAGCCTTGTCTGGCCTGAGCCGTCAGCATTCATTGCGTAGACTTCTTTATTGATATGCAGCTTTGACCTATTCAGTACGTTTCCATCGTCATCTGTTTCCTGCCATGTTTCCAGAATGCTGTCACGAGTGCTTACAAAAGCAATCCGGCCACCATTAGGCGACCACACGGGCTGAGTGTCGTCAATTGTGGTAGCGCTGAACGTCAGCCGCTGTTGATTGCTCCCGTTACTGGTCATGACATAAACGCTGTCAAAACCTGCGTGATCGCGATCGCTGGCAAAGACGATCTTCGATCCATCTGGAGACCACGATGGTTCGCCGTCGTTCGATGAACCATCTGTTAGACACGTCAGATTTCCAACATCCAGACTCATATTCAATACGCAGACCTGGTAATTGACTCCGCTACGCATGCTCGGAAAAACAATCTTTGATCCGTCTGGCGACCATGACGCCATACTGTCGTCGTTTGCATCGGTTGTTAGGCGTGTGACGCCACTGCCGTCAGCGTTCATCACGTAAATATCCATGTATCCAGTGTCGGGCTTGTCTCGATCGCTTTGGAACAGAATTTTCGTGCCATTCGGCGACCAGCGCGGGTAGTCATCATTGGCTCCCGAATAGGTCAGCCGCGTTTGACCACTGCCGTCAGCATTCATCGCATAAATCTGCATCGAGCCGTCGCGGTTGCTGGCGAAAACAATCTTCGAACTGCCTGACTGCGGCATCAACGGGGCAAAGAAATCAAAGCTTTCGGTGTTCACGTCGTATGCCAATACGGACGCTTCGGCTTCAGTGCGCGTGACCGTGCGGTGTACCTCTGAAATAGAACTCGCCCGAGTATCAGAGTGAACAGTTGGATAGAGAAGAAAATCAAAGGCGGAATGGTTTGATAGACCTCGCATGGGATCGATCAGTCTTAGAAGTGTTGCGGGAGATGCACCGCTGTGTACCCCCGCCGGTAGCGAGCGAGTTGTGCGCGCTTGATGTGAACGCGCGGCCCCCACATAACCGTGCGCATCGGCGCTGGCGATTCGGACTCGCTCGCTACCGTCCCCCAAACTAACCGTACTGGCCTTCTTCTGCTTTGGCGGAAGGGGATCGCCGACTTTCCTTCCGTGTCGTGACTCAGGCGGCCTCCGCCGCGAGCGTATTGTCGATTCGATCCGTAGAGGCGCTCGCGGCGCTGCATGTCTGCGCTGACGCGCATCTTCAACGTTCGGAAGTCTCGCCGCCGGTGCCCCTCCTTGTGGCGGCACAGGTGGCACCCGCTTTCCCTTAGCCCTGCCGTTGCCGGACTGTCTGTTGCCAGCTTGCTGGAATTCCTGACTAGGACCCGATCCCTTGCCGTTAGACGATGGTGTGATCAATGTTAGGCTTGCGAAGACCAGGGCAAAGCAAACACAAAGACTCGTCCAGCGAATCAATCTCGCGGACAGACGGTGAGTACGTCTCATTGAAGGACTCCTTTAGGTTAAAGAAGGACAGGCGTTACGCCGCTTATGCTGAGCCAATGACGACGGCACCGACAACGCAATCGTCTTCTCTTAGACATCACCCAAAGCACGTTTGTTCAATTTCGCGGATGCGCAACCCCGTGGCCGACCATGAAGGTCGCCCGTTATTTCTTCTTCTCGTCCAAACGACAACTCATGCTCAACGCCGGCCCCGCAGCGACCCCACCATCGCTACTACTTAAATTCGTTATGGATCATCACAACCTCAGGCTTTCTTGAGTTCAACCTCAAGCAGTCGGCTAATTCTCGATGGCAACTCGCTGATCTGTTCTGGCTTTCTCAAGAAATCATTTACTCCAGCACCCCAGGCCTCCTTCTCGCAATCATTTCCTGAGAGCATGACGATGGGTGTGCGCCAGCGATGCCTTACTTTGCGGGCGCGTTGCACCAACTCCAGACCGCTCAGTCCCGGAAGATCATTGTCAACCACCAGCACATCATAATGATCGTTGCCAGTAAGCTTTTCGAGCGCGCTATAGCCGTCGGTGCAAAGTTCCACGCGCCATTCTTCAGAGGCAACGAGGTCATTCACCAGTTTGGCTGTTTGCTCATTGTCTTCAACGTGAAGGATTGAAATCTGCGAAGTGACGCGCTCCGGCTCCTGCTTTACGATCTTCCTTTTGATTTTCCTGGATTTGGAGAACAGGTGCCGTCTTCGGTGGCGCACCGCGGATCTCGTCTGGAGCAATTCCTTGTGACGGCTGTTTATCAAGGAGATCAGACTCTGATGATGCCTGAAACCAAGCAACCGGGCCGCTCGGGTTACCGACCCTCCGGCGTCTCTCAGCGCACGTTCGATCAGGGCCCCTTCACTTTTCAGTACCTCTTGTTTGAATGAGAAGCCTTCCCACGAACGTTTCTGCACTTCAGAATCTTCATGACGGTTGGCGTCTCCCAAAGCATCAATGACTTTGCCCGCACAAGAGATCAGGCGCTTGCCGGCTGACGGATCTTGAGAGTGCTGCAAGAGATCGGCTGCGGATTGGTAGATCGAGGCCAACTCAGGTGCAGATGTCTGCTCGCTTAACTCTTCGATGATGCTCAACTTGGCGCGGCCCGCGCCCTCCAGATCGCCGGCAGTCTCTGCAATCCTGATCGCATCTTCTAGTAAGACTTTCGAGCGTGCGTGATTGCCCAGTCGCGCCCGCACCGTTCCATAGGTCGTCAGCGCTTCGGCAAGTAGCGCCTGCTCGCCACCGCGTTCGAGCGTCTTCACTGCCGACCGCACCACGCGTTCCGCTTCTTGAGGGCGGCCTTCGGCCAGTAGCGCCCGCGCTCGGGTATCGTCGACCTGGGCCACAGATCCCTTGTCATCCAATGCGAGAAACAGGTGCCGTGCGCGGTCGAGATGGCCGTGTGCGTCAGTGTACCGGGCGATCGTGAGGAAAAGGTAACCTAGATTGTTCTCGACGCGCGCGAGGTAGCGATGATGACCAACTTGTTCAAAGTGAAAACTTGCGGCAGCGTATTCGATCAATGCTCGGTCTATGTAGTCATCACGGTTTTCTGCTTTGCCAAGCCTTCTGAACAAGACGGCCAAAAGGTTATGGTACGTTCCTTTGAGAGCATGGTCTTGGCTATGCTCCAATAGGGGCAAGCATTCATCAAAAATACGCAAAGCTTCGTTTAATCGCTGCGCTGCTATTTCCACCATGCCAGCACGAATCATGACGCATGCCTTCAGATCCGTATCTTCATCGTTCAGGCGGCTCATCGCGCCGGCTAGATGAACCCGCGCCTCATCAAGTCCCCCTTCCCGCCAATAACAGAGTGCGAGATCGGCATGTGCTTCGGCTACTCGCGCAGACTGTCCAAGTCTTCGAATGCCTCAATACTTCTCGTTATTAGGTTCTTTGCTGTCTCTTGGCTACCCTCAGCCTGATGGGCACTGCCCAACCATCCAGCCAAGCCGCCAACCCGGAGTAAGACTTCTGCCGTTGCAGGTTGATCAAGTCCCTCCAACACTGGCGGCCCGGAACGCTCGGGCCAAAATTCGTTTAGGGCTTCTGATGCTTCTTCATACTCGCCGGCTTTTTCGAGTTGCTTGGCTAAGCGGCAACAAAGCTGGGCCCGCTCTACTCGTGTCAGACCTCGACTCTGCTCTTTAAGCGCTGCAAGTTGAGACGTTAAGTTCATGTGAGGTCTGCCTTTCTATCTGACTGATATAATCATTGCTGTCGACGTAGCGTGGGCCGCGTCAATGACTTTTCTAAAGGCTAGTCGCTTCTTCTAAACAATGCTCCGTCATGTGCCTCTAGCTGAGAGTCGTAACACCCATTCACCAAATAAGGAGAGAACTATGAAGAACCTGAAAAAACTAGGTGTCGCCGCAGTCTTAACACTTATGCTCAGTCTTTCCGTCTTCGCAGGGGAAATGTTGACGCCACCCTGTGCGCCTCCAGAACCTGGGGAAATGTTAACCCCACCGTGCGTTACTCAAGTGGCTTCCGACGACCCAACAACTTCTGGACAACTAGAAACTCCACCCGCCTCAAACGCGGTAGAGATGCTCACGGTTGCCGAGGCGATGAACGTGCTCCAAAGCATGCTCACGTTTTTCTAGCCGCTTCCTGATTCGCGCAACTTCTCAGTTGCCAATGAGGGTCTTGGCAACAGGCTCTTAGTGTGTTCACTCTCCTTGAGAGTCTCCGATGGCTGGAGCCTTACGAGGAAGGCCTCAGAGCCGCGTAGCATAAACCCTGACCTCGTTCAATGCAACCATGGTTCGGGATTGTCCGAAGTGGTTGATCCGCGACCGTTTAGCTTTCGTGGCAATCTGGCACGCAAGCTTAGATGAATGAGACAAGAGGGACTCAAACCTGTTAAGGAGGAGCGGTCTCCTGATTGTTTGCAGATTGTGGGACGGCTCCGATTAGTTGGTGGCTTACGAGGAGGGCACCCATACTCCGGTCCGGCATAGACCTGGCTCCATCTGGTTTGCGACGGAGCTTGCAATGTTGATGGCAAACACAGATAAAGCGCGTTGACAGAATAATAAAACTAGCGTATTAGTTGTCCGTGTTGGACAGTCCTCGGCGCTTTTTAACGATACCACGATTCAGAAACCGAACCCCGTCCAGACATCTAGGAAGCTCGACGCGTCCCTAACTCACTTAGGAGGTAACCTTAATGAAAAAACGAAGTGCAGTCGCTCTTACGTTTGCTTTGATCCTAGTTCTCGGGTCTGCTTTGACCCGTTCCGCTTCTCCTGCCAGCACCATAGAGACCTGTTCGTGCGGTGCCCCTGACGGAAGTTGCGACGCTAGCATAACCTGTCAGAAAGGATGCATAGAGCACTGCGCAAACAACGGAGATTGCTATGTTCAATGTTCAGGTTTCTATGAAATTCTCGGGACGGAAACCACCCTTCAAATGCAGAATGGAAAGTATCCTCAATTGATGGCTGAATTGGCACGTATTAGTGGGAAAGATTTAGCGTTTTGGCCCACAAAGCGGGAGACAATATTTAACGCAGACTACAAGAAGGCGGTTCTTTGGGATGTTCTTGAAATGCTATCCGAGCGTGGTACGGTACAAATTGCAGGTCAGAATTTTGAGAAACTCAAAAAGCTACGTCGGACCTTGTTATCTGGTGAACGAATTACGTTGTGTGTTAGAGGCACACCCGTGAACACATTCGTTAATGACATGGCTAGTCTCACGGGCTTACCCTTTCGCGTAGCCGCCGGGACACCCATGGCTAACGTAAATGTCAAACTGCAAAACGTCACACTAAATGAAATCCTTATTAAGGTGTCAGAGCAGACAGGCACGAAGATTATTGAAGAAGGCGCTCCGTGAGACGTTGGGTATTCTACTTTCGGGTCGTCACTCTTGAAGCACTAGTATTTAAGAACAATTTACTTCGTCGAGGGCCCCTTACTCCGATCGCACGATCCGCACACCTGTCTGCGCCGATATGCGGGACACTATCTCGCTCAATGTAACTTCCTGAAGTGCGATAGAAAGGAGTTGCTCAGCATCTCCGGACTCCACGCGGAAGGGTAAGCCACTTATGAAGGACAGCTTAGCCACGGCATCTCTGACGGGAATGCCTGTGAAATTGACTGACACCTTCTCACCCTTCAATGTCTTATGGCGAAGGTCCTCCAGCTTATCGAAACGCGTCCCATCGACCAAAACCGTACCGCGTTTGTTGAGGAACTTAAGCGCTTTCCATACTGGGTCGTTCTTGAGTTCGATACTGAATAGCTCGTCTTTCTTCCTTGGCATGAATTTGATGTTCCTACCTGTATGACTGGTCAGCGAGGCGGCGATTGTTTCACCATTTTTGCTGTCAATTTTTAGGGTCATGCGTGCGTACGACTTATCAGTTTCAATACTTCCGCAGGCCGCGTAGCACGAATCGTGAGAGGCGCAAAGAGCCGTACATCCATGCGGACATCTAACGCGAGGACTGCAACTGCCGTCCGCAGCTTTACACGTGCAGCTTCCTTGCCCCGGTACGTCAGAGGCGAACGCAATTAAGGAAAGCAACAAAGTGGCGATAGCAAGAGGAAGGTTCATTTGTTTTCTCCGTGCATAAGCTGCGCTAGACAAAGACGCTTGACTAGCCGGCGTTGATTGCCTATTTAGTAGGCTCCGGTTCACCTTTCAAAAACATGATTCTCAAATGAACGATATTTTGTTTAGCCTGCTCTCTCTTCTCAAGAGCTTCATTGAGATCAATTCCTGGGGGACCAAGGAGCATATCTAAGGCGTAACGACCGGTCTTATCCATGTAGTCTTTGAGTTGATGGTGAGTTGATTGTCCGAGCCAAAACCTATTCTCGTTTATTATCAGTAGATCTTGATTAATAAGCTTGTCGATCTCATCAAAATCTTTCTTATTCGAGCCAGATGTTTTATTAGCCCTATCTAACAAACCATCGAGGGTAACCTCATTTTTATCAATTTCTTCCCACACCTCACCAAGCTTTTGTACTCTTATTTTGTTTACTTCATCTGAAAAGCTCTCTTGGCGGGCCAGTTCTTGTTGTTGGATAACCCGGTTGTATTCTAAGTCCTTTTGCTGAGAGGTGTAGTAGTGCGTAAGCAATACGCCCATGAAACCGCCGACGACAACAACGAGCAAAGGGTGAGTTGAAATGGTGCGTAACGTTGAAGGCTTGGGTTTCTGATCTATTAGTGTACGAATTCTATGTCTGATGACCTCGTCCGTTATGACTGAGGAGGCGTTTGAATCAATCGGGTTGCCGTCGTCGACATCCGATCCTGTAACCTCCCTACTTAAGTTCTCTTCGAAGCTGGCTGCCTTCGGATTCTTTAAATCCGACCGCTGCTGTGCGGCAGGTCGCTTAGATTCCATAAGAGTGCTGTCCCTGTCTAAGTAGCGTTTGAGGCACAGTATACACTACGAAGTAAAGCCCTTTTGGTGCGCGCAACTATCCCGCTGAGGTCACTTGCTTTAGTCCTCCCAGTACGTTTGGCTGCATCTCCAATGCCACGCGTCGAACCCGATTCTCTCGCCACATGAATGATATATGGTGAATTAGCGTGAGAGATGATCTTCCATCTGAATTGCCATCAGCCTGAGCATTGGTAAAGCGCAATAACGGAAAGACCCTCACCTCTCGAAGCGCGGAATCCACCGGATTCGATCATGAATGCGTTCTAACAGTGGACCGAGTCCGGTCTCTCTTACGTTCGGGTGTGAGAAGGCGTATTAAGACTGGCGTCTCGCTTTGTCTAGGGTTCGATCTGCCTACGGAGTTCTCACAATGAAAAAGACTAAGCTCGTTCTCGCGCTGTTGGCGCTGAGTCTCGTTACCATCAGCCCAGCATGTCGGCAAGGATCTGGTACAAATCAATCAAGCGCTAATGGTCCATCATCATCTCCAGTTGCGGCATGGTCCCCTGCCCCTGACAGTTCACCAACTCTCGAGCAGCCGCGCTCGGGTGATCTTGACGCCGCGATTTCCAGTGGAGACGTTGCTTACGAAATGTCGGGAATAGACTCAACAAAAATGAAACTAACGGTGCGAAATAAATCAGAGCGAATTTGGGAGGTTAAGGTTGAAGCGGGCACCAAGCTCGATCCTGAAAGCAGCGACGTTCAACGCATGGTCGTCACGAAGGAGGTGCATGTCCACCTCGAACCACACGATCACGACACTGTTGAACTCGAGGCCAGTTGTCTGGACATCAGCAAAGCGGCGCCTTCGGCAACTGATGCTGCATGGCAGATTAAACGATCGACAACAATGCCATCACCGATGCGGAAACTGAAGAGGATCGACCGGCATTGATCCAGTTTTCTATTTGGCAAGCACGCGGGGCCACGCACGATCAGTGGGTTCATTTTTGGAGGGACAAGGGTCTTTCGAGTGACGAAGCGGAAGAGGCGATTGCCGAATATGAGCCGCGCGTGACAAGAGTAACAAGTCGATGCTCATCACTAGCTGGCATTTAGAATCCGGCGCGTTTGCGCGAAACCTAATGCGCCCGTTGAAGTCCCTTTTAATGGGTCTGACCACCACGAGTATTCAGCGAACTGCAACAACTCGGAACCCGAGGTCGTTGCGGCGGGCGTCAGGTGCGGCCCCGATGCGAAAGGCACTACGCGAGGCCGTGGCGTCGTAGTACCACGCACCGCCACGCAGCACCCGGCCCTGCTGTTCGCCGCCACTCAGCCATGCGCTCCCGTCGCTCGGCGCTCCGCCATAGGTCTTGTGATACCAATCCTGACACCACTCCCAAACGTTGCCATGCATGTCAGCGAGGCCCCAGGCATTCCCTTGCTTCTGTCCAGCACCGTGAGTTCTGTCTCCGGAGTTCTCCGAATACCACCCCATCTCACTCAAATTACCCGCATAGTCCCCTGTCGTTCCAGCGCGACAGGCATACTCCCATTCGGCCTCAGTGGGCAAGCGATACCTGAATCCATCGTCGCCTTCGTTCACTTTGTTGATGAAACTCTGCGCGTCTTCCCACGACACCTGCTCAACCGGACAGTTACCACCGCAGCCCTTGAAGTTCGATGGATTGTTGCCCATCACAGCTTGCCACTGCGCCTGCGTTACTTCGTACTTGCCCATGTAGAAGTCTCCGCTGATGGTCACGCGATGCACCGGCTTCTCATAAACCTCGCCGTTGGTCGAGCCCATCATGAAGCTGCCCGAAGGAACATAAACCAGTTCCATCCCAATCTGGTTCTTCACTACCGTGCCCGGCTTGGGTTCGGGCTTCGCTGGCGAAGGATTAGCGGGCGAATTATTAGCCGATGGTGAGGCGGTAGATGTGTTCTTGTCCGGGCTATCGGTAAAGACATAATCGATCCAGCCAACCGATTTCGCCCGCCGACCGTTACGAGTCGCTGGCGTGAAATGCTGTTGCATGGCATCCGACCAAGCCGCGTTTGCTAGAGCGGGGTGTCCATTGGTCGGTTCAGCTGCGATAACCTTGCCACTCTCATCCATTGTCACCCGGATTGTAGCCCTCATCTGTTTCAGCAGGGGATCATCTCGAACCAGCCATTGTTTCGCCGCAGGCGCCATCGGAAGCGTAACGGTTTTGAGGACGCCTCTGTTGATCAGGCTTGTGGCCGGAGTGTTTTTCTTAGGCGTCGGCGCGCTCTTTCTTGTCGACGGCGTTTTCTTCCGCGTCGGCGTGACCGCCGGTGTCGGTTTCTGGCATGGCGGATCGGGGCATTGCGCTATTACCTTGCCAGAATACAACGGCCGCGCAGGATTTATGAGCAACAAAGTAGAGACGGCCATCAGCACGATCGCTGTGACCAGGGCTCTTGAAGAAAGAGTTCTTCTTTTCATTCTCTACCTCTCACGCTTTTGCTGAAGTGAGAATCTCTGAGCTGAGATTGTTATACATTGGCAACCAATAATCTCAACCTCCGACTTTGCAGAGCCACCGACGGGCGTTTATTTCCCGAAGCCTGCCGGGAGTAGGAAGCTCAATCGTAAGAAATCATTTCGAGGGAAGGCGGCGACATTTGTAAGAGTAGCCCCGCCAGAGCGGAACCTGACAGACGACGAGCTCTTCGGATTGATCGTTACTTCCATGGCCAATTCAGTTCCGTTTGCGCCGCCTTCATGCCACGCTGTCAGTGTATACGTTCCGGGCGGCACGCCTCTGATTTCGAATGAACCGTCCGAATTTGTGACGGCGTAGAACGGATGCGTTAACACACCGATGTAGGCCTTCATCCACGGCTGCTGATTAGACTTCACAGGAATCAAGACTTCGTACTGGGCGAACCTGTGCTCGATGGGCGGCGCACCGTTTGGCTGTATCTGATTCCATTGGGGATTGTTCCTCGGCATAAAATGGATGTTGTGTTCCGTCGGATCACTATTTGTGATCTTCAGCTTCTGATTAACTTGAATACCGAGAACGTGCGGACTAAAACGGCACCCACTTTGGTCGAGAATTACTTCGTTAGTGGGCACGTCAAACTTGAGATCATTAAAATCCTTGCCGTCAGCCATAGTTCCCATACTGATATAAACGAACACGTTAGCCAGCTTGCCATTTTTGACCACGGTTTCTTCTGTTTCGAGGTTGGGATTCATTTGACCACACGCCGGATCAGCCGACGTGTCGATCAACGTGGTCTGTGCTAGTCCCGCATAAGTAATCGCCCCAGAGATGACACCTTCGTCGCCTGTTGGATTCAACACGACATGCAGGCCAGAGAAGCGCATATATGTGAAGGTACATTCGATCCTCTGAATGAATTTCACGGGCCGACCCTTCAGAATGTGCGGATTGAAATGGTCCTGCTTGGCATATGACCACGCCGCATCTACTAAGGCTGGATGTCCCTGCAAGGGCTGCCATGCGACGGCTTTACCATTCTCATCTACCGTGACGCGGATTCTAGCTTGCTCCCCGTCTTTTAGAGGGGTACCTTGAGCCTCCAAAAGTTTGGCCGCTGGCGGCATCGGGAGAGTAACGATCAGGATCCCGCTTGATTCCACTGGCCGAGCTCCCGCACTCGGTCTTACGGATGGTCCGCCCTTTTTTCTCGGCGGGCCTTTCTTTGGTGTCGGTGTGACCGCCGGTTTCTGGCATGGCGGATCGGGACACTGTGCTGCTACCTTGCTAGCAAGCCCCAGGAGTGAAGGATTTATCAGCAACAAAATTAAAGCGGCAATCAGCCCAATCGTTGCTGTGCGGACTCTGGAAGAGAGACTCTTTGTTTTCACAATTCACCTCTACGTCATGCCGAGTCATTGAACATTCTTGACACAGCGGAAGCCCATGATGCTGTAGTCATTTTCGCCTGGTGTCGGGTACCCTCTGCGAAAAGTTGTCGTCACCTGGTTGCTGTTGCTCTGGTAAGTTCCGCCTCGTATAACTTTCGTATCATCGGATATTTTCACCCTTGCCGGTAGAGTTCCGCCTGCGTATGGAGCCATCTTCGTCGCAGTCCACTCCCAAGCATTACCAGCCATATCGAAAGCGCCGTAGGGTGATTCGCCTTTGTAGGTGCCAACATCTACCAAGAACGTGGACGCGGAGTTCGCGTTGGCAAGCCCCTGCTTCCAATCATTGCCCCAGGGATAACGACGACCATCCGTGCCTCGTGCGGCAAACTCCCATTCCTCTTCAGTGGGGAGACGCTTGCCAGCCCACTTGGCAAACACGTTGGCCGCATCCCACGATACACCGGTCGCTGGTTGCCGCGCAGTGCCCTCCGGATAGCTACCGTTTGTCCACCCCTGCGGCGGAGGGCACTTCTGTTCATCAACGCATTTCTTATAGTCTTCGCGCGTGACTTCATACAAGTCTATGTAGAACGGCTTGACCGTCACCTTGTGCGCCGGTCGCTCGTACTCGTCACCGTCGTCGCGACCCATTACGAATTCGCCGCCAGGTACATACGCCATTCTCGCTGGCCTGCCATGCGAAGACCAAACGCTAACGACCACGATTCCAACTATCACAAGGAGAACCGCTGCACCCATCGCTATTCGCATCTGATTAGAAAGCGTACGAGGCGGAACGGGCAAGGTCGGTTCAGAAAGGTCAGGCCCCGGCTGCGGTATTGCCTGGGGTATGTACTTTGCGGGAATCGTTTTTGCTGGCGCTTCCGCCTGTTTACGCTGCACTTCGCCTTCTCTCAGGCCCGCTTGATGTTGTTTCTCAGCTTCTCTTCGCTGGCGCTCCTCATCTTTGAGGCGCTGCTCTTCGGCTACGGCAAGTTGGCCCTCCGCTTCGGCGCGTAACCGATTTTCTTCGACCCGTTTCTTGGCCTCTACATCGGCCATGCGGCGCGTCTCTGCATCTTTTCGTGCGCGGTCTTCTTCCGCGCGCCTTTTTGACTCTTCCCTCTCGCGACGTTCGATCTCCTCTTGTTCAAGACGCCGTCGCTCTTCTTCCCTCTGACGAGATTCTTCATCTCTCCGGCGGGTCTCTGCCTCCAATAATCGCCGCTCTTCTTCCGCGCGCGTTACCGCTTCTTGCTCGGCCCTGTGCCTCACCTCCTCACGCTCGCGGTGTCTCGCTTCAGCGCGACGATACTCCCCTTCGGCAGCGCCGCGCTCATCTTCTTCGGCAGCATTGCGCAAAGCTTTCCGCATCACGGCAGCGTTAGCCGGGCGTTGTTTGCGGCTGACGGCCATCGCCTGATGAATTACGGCACCGACATTCGCTGAAGCTTGCGTATTGAGCTTTTCAACAGGCGGCAGTGGATCAGGCTGGTCTTCTTCGACGGCGTGGAAGCGCGTGGGCGCATCGATCGGCGCCACACCCGTAAGCAGATGATAGAGAGTCGCGCCCAACGAATAGAGATCGCTGCGAGCGTCGGTGCCGTGTCCGTGAATCTGTTCAAGCGCTGCGTAGATGGGCGTGTAGCCCCGCACGCTCCGGCTCGTCGCTAGCGTCGGCATCTGACCCAGTGAGCCTTTGGCCAGACCGAAGTCAAGTAGAAAGACCTCGCCCTGCTTCGTGAGTTTCAAGTTCGACGGTTTAATATCGCGATGCAGAATCGGCGGCTCCTGTCCATGCAGGTATTCCAACACGCGGAGTAGATCGTCGGCCCAACGCAACACTTGTGACTGCGGGAACGGTCCACCACGCAGATCCAGTAGCTCCGCGAGGTCGTAACCGGGAATGAACTCCATCACGAGAAAGTCGCCTTCGTTCTCACTGAAGTAATCCATCACTTTCGGCAACGCTTGATGACGCAAGTTCGCCAGCAGCGCGGCCTCGCGCTCGAAGGCGTTCCGCGCTTCACCATCGCGCCGAGCAAAGGTCTCTTTTAGTGCTACGAGGCAGCTTACGCGTTGATCGACTGCTTCATAGACTGCGCCCATGCCGCCTTCACCGAGCTGGCGAACGACGCGATAGCGGTTTTGCAGGATGACGTTGGGGGAAAGCATGTCTCTTACTGCCCGGAGTTTCGGGAAGAGTGCGACAGTTATTTCCGAGTGTTCAATGAACCGGGTATGACCAATCAAGAGGCACGCATAATCGCGGTTCAAGCTATGGCGGCTATATTAGTTCAGTTCCGGCTACAAGGCTAGACAATGTTAATGACAATACGAGACCTCTTCTAAAGGAAAGGCTCGATCCGCGCGCTCACGCGTCTATGCTGAACCAAATCCTTGAATTGCTGGTGCATCTATCCAGTCGCGATTGCCTCAAACGACAGAACGATCCAACCTGAAACCGACTCCACCGTGGTTTGATTCCCTGGGAATCAGGTCACTTTTATTTTTGCATCTGCCTGCAACCGAAAATCTCGGACGTAATTTCCGGCGCTGTCCGCGCAAACCCTTTCGCGGCAGATTGGTTTTGACGAGATCGGCAGCAGGACAACTCGTCAGGCAAATCGGACGGTCATCCGATAATCGGACATTACGTAATTGGGCGGCACACCTGACATCAAAAAGCGATGTCATGCGCGCCTGCGGCCGTTGGCCTTTTCCCTTCTTACGTAATGGCGATTATCTGACGCCCGCGTTTACAGATTCTCCCCCTTGCGCTCCGCTTCGCTCGCCGGCTCGCGCAACTCGCACGGCTCACTTCGCTACCGCCCCCCGCCGGGGGCTAGCGCTGTCAGAAGGAAGTCGATGTATCTTTTAAGAAGTTAATGGCGGGTGTCAAAGTCTTAACGAATTAGCCTTCGCTGGTTCGATCGTCAAAGGTCAGCACGTCGCTACGATGAGTTGGCCGAACTAAACCGTTTGCCTCACCGTTTTCTGACTTCGTGTCGGTGGCTAACCAGTATTTAGGAACTGCTAATGCAGCTCAAGCAGCCATGATGGCTTTGCATTTAGGGTAATGCCAATGTTGGAGTTTAGATCTTTACAATCGACGGTCGTTCCGCCGAATTGTAGTCTTTAATGGTAGAATGAACTCTTCAAGGTAATTGAACGCTGTCGCCCGCGCACTTCGGTAACCAAGAGGTCGCAGGACGCCGCTCCGCTTCCGTGATTTCTTTACAAACATTGCAGCTGCGGTAATTCGCAACCGCGAAGGGCAAACCTCTCCGTCTTTCAGCACACGAAGTGATGCCCTTCCAACAATGTTGCGCACATGCATCTGGCTTACGGGTTTGTTGTGACGGCTACGCGTGTTCGCTGCAAGAAGATATTCATAGTGATCTGTGCTTATGAAGCTGTCGCGCTTCTCGTAATAACGCTTCAACAGCGGCACAAGCCACACGGATGCTCTTGGAGGAAGTTTGAGAACCAAACTGGTTCGTCTTGGCGATGCATTACCCCGCGTTACCTCGTAGGTTTTAAATAGTAGCCGCTCATAATCTGCTTCACGCTTTGTTTCACGGTTAGCGTACGAAGGGACTCTTAAGCCGCACAGTTCGCCCACTGTACAGAGATGAAAGATAATGAGATAGAGAATCAACGCCTCTTCAGGATCCGCATCGGGCGATACAATGTATGCGCAAAGTTTTCTGATTACCTCTTCAGCATAACGCCTGATTCCGATTCTGATCTTAGGACCTTCCACGCCATCGCTGACGTCGCGAAATGATAAGGTGTCGAGACGACATAGCTCATGTTTGGCTGGATTATGAGACAGGAGGTCGTTAAGCACCGCCCAATCAAAAAACATCCGGAGGTGAGATGTCTCACTCGCAACAAATATCTTTGTCACTTGCTGTTTCAAACGATACGGTTGTGATGCTCGACATTTCGTGTTTAGGCACGTCTTTGGCACCACTGGCTGCAAGGGAATACATCCACCACAAACTTTGCACTCATGTTGCCAGAGTAAGTCTCTTTGATAATCGATAACTACAGCTTCATTTATCGCTGTCAGCGAACGTATGTTGCGCTGGACGCACCATGAAAGGAAGTGACGAATGGAGTAAATGGTTGCGATGATTGCTTTCGGAGTGTTGCAGAGAACCTTTACGTTCGCTGGAGACATTATGAGCTTTGGATTCAACATCCCGGTTTCGGCCCAGGCTTTGAACGCCAAGACGTCATTACGAAAAGGCGCTGGCGCCGATTCTGAAGCACACCGCAACACGCGCTCTTTCAAATAGGTATTCCAATCGTGCAACGCCCCGCATTTCGCATGAAGATGCCCCAAATCCATCAAACTTGACCGGATCAACTTGGTGGTCGTCCGGTCGCCCTTCTTCGTCAAAGGCGGTAACGCTTTTGTCTATTGCTTCCCACGTCAATGTTTCTGATAGTTCATAAGTCTGTAAGAGTGTTCCGATACCGCGGAAGCGACGAACGGTTTCTTTAGATATCTCCCTCTTGCAGTACGTCTTCGCAGCCCAGTCGATCATAGACGACAGTTCTGTCATGTAACGTTCGTTCTGCGGATATGGGGAGCAATAATTGTCCAGATAGCCTTTTAAGATAATAGGCGCAAGTCGATGGTGATGATGACGGCTGCATAGTTGAGTCGCTTTGTAATTGATTAGTTTATCGCAGCCGTCCGTTATGCACGTCTTGGCACCGTGACGGCGCCTGTCATCACACCCGCGACAAATCTGCTCGCTCTTTTTCCAAGTGGCCTTCCTCGCGCCGCAGGAGACACATATGATTTGTTTTGGAAGCGAGCGCACGGCTTCTTGACGTGCCACGTTGTTATGACACTTTCTACAATGAACCAGGTCGCGCTTAAATGGGTAATCACTCAAGCCGCATCGTTCGCAGATGATCTCCTCTTCGGCGAACGTGTTAACGCACCACCTGCAATGAACGGAATTCGTTGCAAGCTTATAGACGAATCGATTGCAACCGGCGCATCCTACCTTGGTTAGCGAGCACACACAGATTCTACAGATGTAATAATCGCGCGAGACTCGATAAGGTTTACTACAGATTGCGCAGTTTGTTGACCACATGGCTGTCTTGTTTCTGTGTTATCTCGACTCCAAATACCGTTTTTGCTCTGCAGTTACTCTGTAGGTTCAGGTGCATACTCTCGTGCATCGGGAAAGAACTCTGCGAAATCCAGCTGCGAACCTTGCTTGGCAGTAGGGTTGTGGGTGACGGCTTTCGCTGTTGAGCAAATTACTTCTCTCCTCTTCGGCAGCTCGCGTGATGTTGTTTGAGGAACCACATCACAGAAGTCAGCAAGTCTGCAATAGAAGGCATCACAGATTGCCTGAATTGTCGCGATTCTCAGCATCTTCGGCGGACTGTTCAACAGATCGCAAACAGCTTGCGTAGATAGCTTATAGCCCGTTCGTTCAGCGATGATCCTGCTTATATGAGATGCTCGCCTAAAGCCACGCTCAGCGAGAAACTCTCGGAGTCGCCATGTCATTTTCATTGTCTAGCTCACTCTATCGATGTTTGGATTAATAAATATGTCCATGAGATCATCCTGCTCTTCAGCAACTTCGTCGTCGGTGCAAATAAGGTATGGCGACGCCGCACTCGGATAACTGTGACCAAGTTGCTTAAGCACTTTGCGGTAGGACAAAGGCTCCTCAGCTAGCGCGTTTGTCGCGTACGTACGGCGCAGGTCATGAGGCACTAAATCCTCTGGCACCAACACACCGGCCACTTTGGCGAGATTTATTATCTTGCGAAACACTTTCCAGTATTCCTTGCCAGTCATCCGACCTCCGCTTTGATTAAGAAAAAGAAAGTCGTTGTGCGAGGACTTAGGAAACAATAGGCCCAAAAACTCTTTCAAAGGTGTAAAGGACTTTGGCTGCTAGCGGACTTAACCGTACCCAACGAGGCCGCTTTCCGCTATACGCTGATCCTTTTCCTAAGAGTCTTACGCGATCTTTGGTCCGGTCGATGTCGCAACTCGTGCCGCTGACGCGGATGCCCAAAACCTCACTCGCTCTTGCTCCGATCTCAACTTGAAGAACAATCACCGCGTAGTCGCGCGCGCCGATATGTGGAAGTGGGTGACTGGGCAAGTATTGCGTTCGAAGAAATTCAATGAAATCGGTTTTTATAGCGACACTTAGGGCATAACGTTTCCGGACAGCCTTATCCGCCGCATGGATTGGCAGATCATATTTCGTGAAAGTCAGGCGGATGGGTCCGTACTTGTCGCTAAGCGTTACGTCTGGTTTTCCCGGAATATTGGGTTTCGCCATTACGTACTCACAAAGGTCGCGAACATCGTTCATGTACCGTCGTCTCGTACCCGGAGCCAGGTTAGCCGCAAATAGCGACGCGATAATCTCGCTGAGATAGCCAGAGCCGGCCTTCGGATTGAGTAACTCCCATACAAACAGATGACGCCTTCCACCGGGACACCGTTCGTCTTTCATATCCACTCGGCGGAACATCGACTTGAGTACAGCCGCTCTTTTAAGGAACCGTCGACTGAGGATCACAACCTCTGAAGAGGCAATTCTGGATATATTCTTCGACCTTGCTGTCATGATCGGCCGCTTCCTCAATCCACGACACAACAGCTCGCGACGATTGTTCAGAATGTTCAGAAACTTGTGGCTCATCCATGTGACACTTACCTCCCTGTCAACTTGAGATCTTCAAGTATTGATTGAAGTTTCAACCGCGGCTTGATAATTGTGAACTCGCAACTTCATCGCTAACGGCAGTTCGTTAAAGCACTTACTGGAAAAATTCTCGAATGCAGTTATCGAGATTTTTCCAGAGGAAACTCCCCGACTCATTGAGGTGTTTCTTCGAGTATCTTCGCCTCTCAAAAGTTCTAAGGTACGGTCGCAACGTCTGCGTCGTGGGTACGCACTCGTTCTTCGTAGGTACCGAGCAACAATACGCGCCGGTAGTATCGTAAACGGTGGTTAGTTATTTTCTTTGTCCACTTTACTCGTAAAACTGAAAACTCAAGTTTGAGTTGTCAGAAGTTAAGTTCAAGCTTCCTCGGTCCAGAGACCGATTTCGTTTTAAGTCGCGTCCGGGCACAGAAAATCAGTTTCCTTCCGCCTTGAAAAGCCTTTCAGGTTCCCGGTAGAACCTGAGGTGCGGATCGCGGAGCAAGGGTCGTACCATCCAGAGGCTAGACATGCGCGATTTCGACTCATCGAAACCAAAATGGCTATCACAATCTGCTCAAGTCCGGAGCAACTGTGTTCGGAATCCTATTGTCGATTTGATCGTTATCAGGAACAGCAACAAGATATACAAACGAAGGAAAATAATTTTCTTGGGACAGGAATTCGCCTCAGGGGAATTGCTGAAAGCTTTTTGACTGTCACTCAGAGCTTAGTAGGGTTTCTCAAGCCCGATACTGAATCGGCCCGTTGAAATATTCTCTGGAATTCATGTACATGAGTTTTCCCAGCGGAGCCCTTACCCTCAGATGTGGATCAAAGGGACGGTTGCCAATTCTTAAAGGGACGATTCTGTTCGACTTCGATTGTTTGCCCCTAATACTTGCGATCCTCTATTCCTGGAAACTCAGGGGGTGCCTCGATAGCGCCGGCTCGGTAGCTGCAGCCGCGAACTGAGTGCCCGAATTCTGCCAGCTTTAACTTCCGGCCTGGGCACTGAAGGGGCAGCTGTCGTTTTCCCTGACAAAGGGGCGTGTCCCCTTAAAAGGGAAGCTGTCAATTTCCCTTAAAAGGGCAGCTGCCCTTTTGAGGGGAGATCGACTGAAGGGAAATCGACACTGTCGATCCCGAATAGGGTTTGTCGCGCATACTGGAGGTGCTCTCTTCTTGGGAGGATCCGGCAGATCTGGGGACAATGAGCGGGAAGTTTACTTTCCAAATCATTTACCGCGGCCGCAACTTGGAAAATGGTCACGATCATCGCTCGTGTCTAGGTCACCATTTTAGCGAACCTCGCTGCAACACCTCTCCAGTCTGCCATCAGATTATTTGGAACCAAGTCCTGTAGGCTCAGGGGATTAGCCCAAAGTCTACTGGCAAAGGCGCAAAAGTGACCTTCCTAAAAGGCCCTAAACTTCCTAAAAGGCCTAATAAGGCCATATCGGAATGAGCCTTTCGGTCTGACAAAACAGCTGGGCATAAAAGGGGCAGCTGTTTCCGTGCGTCTTGAAGAGGTAGGTTTGTCGATAGTAGCGGTAGGCTCTTCTCTTGAGGATCACTCTCATCAGCGCTAGAGGACAAAAGTTTATTTTCCGGAGGAAAATAAACTTTTCAGATTTAGTTCCTAGTGCTCTACTCGCACACGCCAACCTAACGCCAAGGTGTCTAGCGCCCGCGACTTTGTTAAATTCTTAGGAAGAATAGACGTACATGCAGGCCCTCAAGTCAACATTGCTATGGCACAGGACGTGCACTCGATAATGCTGGCCCGATCTTCGCGGCTTTTGCCAGTACCTCAAAGCAAGTGCTGAAGCCATTCTGGCCTATATAAGATCAGAGTAAAGAACCTACCTCTCAGAAACGATGAGCTTAATAAGACGAAAGATTCGAATCAGCGCTAAGCAAGTAGCTGAGATTCTCGGTTGCGCGGAGAACACCGTTCACAACCGAGGTGCGGGCACTCATACGCTCACGAGAATTCGCAATGGCCGCCGCCAAATTCGTTTTCTGCTCGACGAAGTAACAGCTCTTGCTGAAATGCAAGAAAATAATTCCGCCGTTACTGGGCCTAATAAGAAGCAAGAAGAGAATGGACACCAGCGATCTCTAACATTATAATCCTCTGCCAAACGTACTCAATAATTAGCTGGGAGCAATAAAAGGACGCGCAAAACTCTAAGCCTTGAATCCACGCTCACAAAGCGCGGGAGGAAATCGGAATGAAGAATTTCTACCAGTATTGCGGGCCTGAACGACAAACACTCCACGGCTATATACGTCGGTACAAGGGTGTTCGACTCCGCAAGAAAGCTTTCGTCACCAAGACCGAAGCTGAAAAACATCTGCGTCAGGCTATGAATGACATAGACGCTGCAGAACGCGGAGAAATTCACACCAAACCAACTACGGCGCAGGAAGCACTCAACATCTATCGCCGCAATCTTGAGATCCGAGCGCGCGACAAAGACTATCAATACGCGCACAACGTTCGATCCAACTGCAAGGTCATTCAAGAGTTTGTTGATCGCTTCGGTCCGAACAGACTCATCCGTGCGTGTACTGAAACTGACTTGCGCGAATTCTATCAAGTGCTTTGCTTCCGACCCACGCTCAGCCAGAATAGCGCCGCCGTGTTTATCGGCCGCGTACAAGGAATGCTCAAAGCCGCGCAAAGGGCAAAACCAGATCTGGTTAATTGGCTGCGACCCACACTCGCAGTGAAACGCAAGACTGAATTCGAACGACGGGTAGTCGAGCCCTGGGAATACTCCAAACTCGCAGAAACGCTTCTTAATCCACCGCTGGCACCGTCTCGCCGAGCCGAGCGCAAAGCCCTTTGGCGCGAGGCCGGCGACGTCCTTCAACTTCTAAGACTAACGGGCGGTAGACTCAACGAGATCGTGCGCATACGACTCGATCAGTTTCACTGGAGCAAGGGCGTCGTTACGCTCTACGCTACAAAAACGGAGAACGAGCGCGACATTCCGCTATGGGGCGCGATCCCTCAGATCATACAAAGTCGCATCCGCGAGGGTCTCACGGACGACGAGCTACTGTTCCCCAGGGCAAGAACCGCGACGTTCGATAACGCGATTGCTCGCGCGTTTCGGAAAGCGGCGAAACTTGCTAAGCTCAACTACGGCCAAGCCAACGGCTTCACCGCTCACAGCTTGCGACACACCTTCTGCACTCATCTAATGGAAGTCACCGGCAATGACGCCGGCACCGTAATGAAGTACAGTGGGCACAAGACTCTTGAGAGCTTTTCGATCTACTTTAACAAAAAGATATGCCCGCTTGGCTCAGTGGTAGAGCACTCGCTTCACACGCGAGGGGTCACTAGTTCGAATCTAGTAGCGGGCACCAAATCTTAATTATTGTCACGAACCGCATCTGCACCACGCTCCCGGCAATGGCCGAAAAGAAAATGGGCGACGTCGAATCGTCGCCCAACAGTTGATCTGGCCGGATATTCTCTGACTCTGGCGAGCCACGCGACACTTCTATTCCGAAATGCACATGCTCATCCGAGCAGAATCGTTCGGATACTCATTGCAAAATCGGATGCCCACCGCCACGACTGTGGTCGGCGGTCTTTTCGTAAAGCGCACGGTCGTTGTAATAAAGAATTAGGTGCTCGCCCTCAAAGCGAACTACATTCGTTACCCGCCCCAGGTCTCGATCGTGTTCAGCGATTACGAAGGCACATGGATTGAAAGCGAGCACCATACCTGCTGCATAGATGAAACCGCCCTGATCATAATCGCTGCCGGCGTATTGTTGCGCGGGCACAGCGATGTCGGGCGAGTACTGGCCTTTGCTGTCCTTCATTCGATCGGCACGCCCGATGAAGATTGTGTAGTCGTCAAATCGCATTCGGTTGCGATAGCCGTGGTGCTGCGCAACGGCAAACAGATCGGCAAGCCCGTGATCAATCGCATTAAGAAGATCTACGCGAGGCATTGTCCGCGCCAGCACGATAACGCCGCGCGGCGTTTTGGTGACAATTGGAAATTTGTCTCCGGTAACTTGCTCGGCCCGAGCTACCAGCGACGGATTTACCTGGCCATAGGAACGGGCCGCAGCCTGAACTGAGAAAATGAATACAATCAGGACCAGCGGCGCCTTTGCGAGTGTGTTGAATCTTCTTGACTTCATAATCTGAAAACGATGAGACCCATGCAGGGCACGGGTCTCAATCCTAATAATCTTCAATTCTGCCTGGTACCCGCGACAAAGAATCGTCAGGGTTTCCCTCTCCTATTGTTATTCTGGTTGTTGTTGCTCGGGGGTGGTTTTTCTTTCTCCTTATCCACCACCTTCGGCTGTTCTTTGGGTGGCCGATTATCGTTCTTTTGGGCAAATGCGCCGACCGAGATCGTCATCCCTATCAAAATCGCCACCAGAATTCGTCTTAGTTCTTTCATAACTGCTTGCCGCCTCCTTGCGTCTACTTCATCACGCTTGAGGGAGAGGCGGGGAGTCGCGCTGCCCTGGATTTCAGCAAGATCGATGCCAAGAATACCTCGGTAGCTGCCTGATCCGACCATTCCGTAAAGAATAGCGATGGTTCTGCCTTATATTCCCTTCTATAACCCGCGATTCTCTTTTGGGCTGTCCAACCATTTTCCAATTGTATTTCATGGCCTGGGCTCCGTTTCGCACCATTTCAGCACCGTATCGTGCACCCGTGGCGTCGGCGGGTCTGCTACCTCCGCAGGGTCACATTAACATTCCCGACGTTGTTACTGTTATCAAAAGCCCGCAACGAAATCGTGTGTTCACCTGCACCCGCGACTGCCAGGTCGAGCGAATAACGCTCGCGCTGGCTGTCAGCAATCCCATCGTCCGGAAACACCTCGTGCCAGGGGCCGCCGTCGATGCTGACATCCGCCCGTTTGATGCGGCCGGTCGAGTCTTCTACATCAAAAACTACCCGGACGCGCTCGCCTGTGATCTGGGGCGCGGATGCCGCCCGGACAACCGGCGGGGTGTTGTCAATATCTACCGGCTCGCTGATTCTCTCTCCTGACAGCGCAAAACCCGGCGGGTTGTCCAGAGCATCCGACGCGATTACTTTGAAAACGTAACGGCCATCCGCCAGGCTTGCGCCATCGACTGTGTAAAAGTTTTCGCGAACATGATCCTTAAGCAAGCGGAAAGTGGTTTCATTCAACGAGCGGTAATACACTGCGTATTCCAAAGTGTCGTTGTTTCGATCTTCTCCCTGCCATTGCAAAGCTCGCGCGCCGCGTTGATAGAAACGCCGCGGTGGCGCTTGCGTAATCATGCCAAAAATCGAAGCGTCGAGTCCTGATGATTCGATGTTGGGGTCGATCTGGATTTGAGGCTGTTGCAACAAGGCGACTCCCGAAGGCAGAACCGTGATCGTCAGGACCTCCGGCGCAACGTTGCGCGGCAGATAAGCAACGCTTACGTCGTCCAGCGCGGGACGCGCACCATCCGTTCCGCGCAAGACCGCCCGCCATTGAATGAAGCGGGCCTTCGGACTAGTGATTTGCGAGCCCTTGGCATCAGTGTAAGTGGCGCTCCAGTCGCTCCAGGTTGTGTCAGGGCGTTCGCTGTTGCCACTGCGAGTTTGCAATGCAATCGGTCCGGTTCCTCGCCACCAGATTCGTCCCCACGTGGCCACCAGCTTCGCGTCGCGGACCGGCGACTCGTAGCTTCCTTCGCTCACCGCGGACCCGCCAAAACGAAACAGTTTTCCCTGGTTACTTGAGGCCGCGAACACTTCTACACCGCGCGCCATCAATGACGAGACTTGTCCTTCAGTCGATTGCACCAAGAGCGTGTCTCGGCCGTCGTCGGTGACGGAATAGATTCGTCCTTTATCGGACGTGCCGATCAAGACGCCGCCGCGCGCGGCCGTGACCGCGAAACCGGTCACGGAAGTTGAACTCCAGACGACATCGCTACTCCCATCAGGCAGAATGTGAAAAACGGCACTGCGAACATTCGAAAGATCGTTTCGGCTGCGCGCCGGCTGCGACACCTGCGCTGCCAGGGTCGTTGCCGCTTCGTCAGCAGCGCTTACCGTGACGGACGTTACTACCACGGACGCATCGCCTGGTGGGGTGGCGTTGGCGGATTGACCCGTGCCTTTCGCTGTCGACGCCGCCTCGCTCAGGGCCAGCGCATAAATTGAACCATCGGGCGCGGACGCCAACGCGTGAATTTCGCGCAAGGGCGCGTCGTAGAGACCAAACGCTTTGCCGTCCGGAGAAATGCGCAACACCAGACCACCCGGATCAGTACCCGCGATCAAGTCTCCCTGTTTAGTGACTGCCAGCGACATGACATGAGTCTGGTTCGTATTGATTAGCAAAGAACTCTCCGGCTTCGCGCCCGCCGCGCGTACCCGATACAACTTTCCATTGTCGCCCGTGCCCACCGCCAACGAGCCGTCGCCCAAGATCGCCAGCGACCAGATGTACTTATCAGCGGGATCGAAATACATCTCTGCCTTTCCGTCGGCGGTCACGCGGTAGACTTTCCCGTCCGGCGACGTGGCCGCAAAAACAGTGCCGTCCGTCGCGACCGCAAGTGCCGTCACATCCAATTCAGTTGCCTTGAAAAGCAGAGTTCCCTTTCCGTCTGAGCTGACACGAAAGAGCTTCCCATCATGACCGGTGCCGAGATAGACGTTGCCGGCGGCATCGATGGCGGTAGACCAGACGTAGGCCTGATCAGTGCTAAAGACCTGACTGACATTTGGAGCGAGCGTCAGTATCCCAGTGTCGGTTACAGAGACCCCACGCGCTTCGCCCTTCAATAGTTCCGCGCGCGAACTGATTTCCCAGACCACCGGCTCGCCGGCGAACGTGCTTGCAGAGAAGCCACTACCAATCAGAAACAAGAGCGCAATGAAAGCTGAGACGGATTTGTGTTTGAACATGTGTCAAGGACCCTATCGGATTTAAGAAAGTTTAGTTGCCAACATATCTGGCGTAGAGCGAACGTGCTGTGGCAATGTCGTCGGTGCCTCGAATAATCGAACGAGCGTCCTGAAAAACCGTCAATTCGTAATCGCCGGTACGAAAGCGAAGCAAGTAGTCGTTACCCCTGACCTCGCCGGCTGACTTAAGTTTTTGACTCAAGGCAAACAGATCGACCTGCACCGGATGGGACGGGGACACCTGAACGGCGTGTCTACCGCAGAGGACTGCCGCGAATTCACGGTCATCGGCCTCGAGAGATTCAAAACGACCGAGCCCGCAAGTTAGACAGTCCGGGGCGGGATCGCCAATTCCAATACGTCGCCACTCGTTGCGCCACACATCAAACTGCATCAGTGATTTATGCAGGGTTTCGGGTTGGCCAGTCAGAAGTTTTAGCGCTTCGGTCACTTGCACTGCGGCGACGATGCTGATAATCGGCATGATGACGCCGGCGGTGTCGCAGGTGGGAGCGCTGGCCGCGGGCGGCGGCTCGGGAAAGACACATCGCAGACAGGGACTTTCATGCGGCCGGATCGTCATCGTTACGCCGTACGATCCCACCGCCGCTCCGTAGATCCATTTGACGCTGTGTTTGACGCAGGCATCGTTGATCAGATAGCGCGTGGAAAAATTATCGGTGCCATCCAGGAGCACGTCGCAGTCTTTGATCAGCCGCTCGATGTTTGAATGATTCACATCGACAATCTCGGCTTCGACGGTGATTTCTGAGTTGATTTCGCGCACGTGTTCGGCGCAAGCGATGGCTTTCGGCAGACGCTCGTTCGCGTCACTCTCGGTGAACATTGTTTGTCGTTGCAGGTTGGACGACTCAACAAAGTCGCGATCCGCTATGCGCAGTTTGCCGACGCCGGCTCGGGCCAACGCTTCAACCTGGGCCGAACCGAGTGCTCCGCATCCGACGATTAAGACGCGCGATTCGCTCAGACGGCTCTGCCCTTCCTTCCCAATACCGTCGAAGAGAATCTGCCGGCTATAACGATCGTTTTGAAATTTCAAGCTGCTCCTGTGACGACTAAATCTGCTCCTGTGACGGGTGTTTTTGCTCCTGTGTCAGTCGTCACAGGACTTATGTTAGTCAACATTGCAGGAATCTCAGTCGAATTCTCTAAGGCTCAAACTCTCAACTGAAGCCCTTACTCCAGGGCGCAGATGGCGGCGGCCCGCATAACTTCGAGGTCAGGATCTTTCCCCATCCAGATTTTGAATTGCGCCACCGCCTGGGCCAGAAGCATTTCAATTCCACCCAGCGTTTCACACCCGGCCGCGCGTGCTTCGCGCAGAAATCGCGTCTCCAGAGGATTGTAAACGAGATCGTAAGCCAACCGCACCCCGCGAAACTGCTCGGTGGTTGCGACTGTATCGGGTTCACGATCGCCGCGAGTGCCCAGCGGCGTGGCATTCACAACAATGTCGAAGCCGGCGAAGGAGGCGCCCGCAATTGAGTACAAATCCGTTTCGAACTCCTCTGACACCGGTCGGGCTTTCTCAGGGTTGCGAACAAACAGAGAGACCTGAGCACCTTCGTTACGCAAAGCCCACAGGGCCGCCCGTGCCGCGCCGCCCGCGCCGATGATGGCGCATCGGGCGCCACGCACCGATCCAAACTTGCGCCTCAACGGCGCGACAAATGCCTCGGCGTCGGTGTTATAACCGTGCAGTTCATCTTCACGCATCAGGATCGTGTTAACGGCTCCCATTTCCTTCGCCGCCGGCTCAATCCAATTGAGAGAGTTCATCACCACAGATTTGTGCGGCGCGGTAACGCTCAACCCGCGGAGGTTCCACTCGAGTTCACGCGAACCGCGATGAACCATCCGCCGCATGAATTGACCCACGTCGCGCACTTCAATTGGAATGTGGATAGCGTTAGAGCCTGCGGTCGCGAACCCGGCGTTGTGAATTTGCGGAGATAAGGAATGCCCGACGGGATTGCCTATTACTCCAAAAACTTCCGTCTGCTGATCGACCGCATCGATTCGATAGACTTCTCGTAGTTCGCTTGCGGTCACTTGCCCCGGCGCCGTGGTGCTTTCATCATCGAATGAACCGTAAGTCAGAAACGACCCACGCGATGGGCCGAGAATCCGAGTCATTACTCCTGCCTGACCCATGGCGATCGCGATCATCTCTCGGCCTTCACGCTGGGCACGATCGAGGAGACGAAAAACCGGGAGGCAATCGGTAGCATCATCGGCCTGCACCACCAGCTTCAGAATTAGCGCCGGTGTCGCTGCCATACGTTCGTAGATCTGATCAAGATCAGACGGAACTCCGCGAAAATCATGATGGGAACAGATCACCCGACTCCAATCTATCGATGGTTCACCGGCCGAGGCGGCAAAACCCAGCGCCATATCAAGCTCCAGATCGATGAACGCATTACTGGATAATCCGATCAGCGAAGTCCATAAACGATGGCGACCTTCGAAATCGGAGGTCGTGTGTCCGCCTTGCTCGGGGCACCGCAGGGTGAAAATTACTGGAGTGCCGGAGCGATTAGAATAGAGGCGCAGGAATGTTAGTGCCTCCTCGCGCTCGTTATCGTCAAGACAATCCAGACGCAACTCGACTATGTCGGCGACTTCAGCCGCGCGAGCGATCGCCTGTTCCAAGTCACTCGCGCGCCGCACGCATACTGGAACACAAATCTTCGGAAGGTTGGGTTTCATCAAACACAACGCGAGGCGATGTTCGCCTGCTTCATCGAAGAAGGACGTCATCGCCTCGTTTCAGATTTGGAGTGCGGCGACTTGTCGCCGCTTTCGCTCCACTGTATCAAGAAACCGCAAACAACAAACACTTAGGGAACCCAGCCGTAAGAATGCGGCGACAAGTCGCCGCACTCCAAAAAAGAAAGCGCCCTCGAATTCTTTTCAGCAACCTGTTACGACTGCTTCTCCTCGTCGCCCATCGGATCGAAGTGTCGCGTGGGCGCCTCCCCGCCGAGGTGTCGGGTGGTTCCTTCGGTCACGCTGGGAACGGGGTTCATCAGTTGTCCAGTTGGCGCAACGCCGGATTCGACCCGCATCGTCGGCGATGAACTGCCACCTGGATTCGGAAAGGACCCGCCCGACCCACCCGCCGGAAACTGAGAATTCGTCGACGTAAGCCGGCGCGCGGCCACGATCGCAGCTACGCCCCGACCTAAATTGGAAAATCCCGGAATGAAAAAACTCCAGCCCCAAAAGATCCCGGCGGGAAACTTGAACATGACCGCCAGCGCGGCGACGATGAAGCCCAAGCCTATGAAAACGTTTAGAATTCCCTTCTCAAGACTCGGCTCGACCTCCCGTTCGCGGTCCCATCCTCGTTTTCGGCGATAACGAGAGCGCGAGTCGTCGGGCGCAGGCGCCTGCGGCAAATTTCCGGTGAGCGCGTGAGGAATCAGACTGATATTCGCGCCGCACGAGCGGCAGAAACTCGCGCCCTCGACATTCTGCGTGGCGCATTTAGGACAAAACATCTCAAAACCCTCCAACTTGAGTGGCACGCGCATCTTGCGCGTGTTCACGGGCGAGACGCCCGTGCCACTACCACTGTCTCAACAAACACCGATCGGCCAGTGTTCATAGTTTAGTTCGGCTTGGCCAGTTTCGTCTTGGCCATGGTTCGCTGCCGGAGCACTTCATAAAGAATGATGCCGGCCGCGACCGAGACGTTCAGCGATTGGATTTTCCCCCGCACCGGAATCCGGACCAGGACATCGCAGTTTTCACGCACCAGCCGATGAAGTCCGGAACCTTCGCCGCCCAAAACCACGGCCGACGGTCGCGTCCAATCCCAGTCCGTGTAATTCAGCGCAGCCTCAGCGACCGTGCCAACGACCCAAACGTTACGCTCTTTCAACTGTTCAATCAAACGGGATAGATTTGTCGCGCGTGAGACGGGCACATGCTCTATCGCGCCCGCGGACGCCTTCGCCACCGCCTCAGTTAACCCGGCGGCTCGTCGCTCGGGGACAAAAACGCCATCCACGCCGGCGCATTCCGACGTTCGTAGGATCGCGCCCAGGTTGCGCGGATCTTCCACGCCGTCGAGCACGACCACCAATGGTTCACTTTCGCTGCCCACTCGCGTCGCGATTGAGGACAAGAGATCGTCGACGTCGGCATAACGCGCCGCTGCGATTCGCGCCATCACGCCTTGATGGTGCGTATTCCCCACCGCGCGATCGATACTCGCTTTGGGGACGCGCTTAACCGTAACGTTTCTGATGCGCGCCAACTCAATCAGCTCGCGTAAACGCTCATCGCGCGCGCCCTCAGCCACGATTATCTCAGACGGAACGCGGTCGCCTGCACGCAGTGCCTCCAGGAGTGGATTTACCCCGTAAAGTAATTCCTGGTTTGCTGAGCTTGAGCGACCCGAGACGTTCTTCTTCATCTGTCGCCTTCCAGCTCGCGCAATTTCACTTGTTGACGCAGCCGCGAGTAGCGGTTGAATTGAATTTCGTTGTCGATAGTTGTAACAGTAGCCACGTCCATCTTCCCGGCGCCGCTTCGCCGCCATTCACCCTTCCTGGTCTGTGGCTCCAGCGGCCAAATATTTGTCAGCACTGCTCGGAGACTGCGATAAGCGTCGTCGAGTTCGACGTTCGGCGCGCGTGAACTCAGCAGTCTGGTGAGCGTCGTAAAGTTTTCGAAGGCCGTCATCGCCTTCTCATCTCCCAGACAGGAAAAGTCGAAGCTATTGGCCGAAATGCGACAGCCAATCTTATCCGACCTCGTGTAGAGATCAATCACTGGTTCGTCTGAGAACAACTCGCGACTGTCCAGTGGTTGGGAACCGCCACGACGCCGGCGCGCTTCGCTTTCTTTCCGGTTAACTACCAGGCGGCCGGTCACTATTAAGATCAAGTCGTCCCAGCGTATCGAGATCCCTTCCCCCCTCATGAGCGTCGCCTTAAGCCCGCTAACGGAGAATTCAAGCGCTCGAATCTTCCTGGTGGGCACGTCGAGGTTCAACGCGTCCTCCCTAAACATCTCCACACCAATTCCGATCGCCACCAATTTCTCAGCGAGCATCTTAGCCTGGTCTAACGTGGCCGCGCGCAAGAGCGGCACCGGACGGCCCAGGCCAACGACGCCCTGCATTTCAGCGGTTCCCAGGCGCAATAGTTCACCTACCTCTCCCAACGACGATTGGTCCAGGGCGCGGCTTTGATTTGGCGCCAGAACGATGCAGAAACCAGAATTGCTGTTCGCATCCGGGCCTTGCTCACCGCCGGACTCTCGCGTCGATTGGGTTTCCTTCAGCGTGCCCGGCAGAATTGCGCCACAGTAAAGGCAATTCGAGCGAGTCGGCGGGTTCGCCCGCAAACACGCGTCACAGGTGACCATCTCGGCCAGCGCAAAGCTTTGCGGCTTTGTGTCCGGAACCGCAGCGAAGTCTGACGCGGGTGCTTTATCGGCGTCGCTCAATCTGGTTCTTCCTCTTTCAGTCTCTGGCGCGATTATACAATCCGTTCGGTTGCGACTTATAGCTTAACTTGACCGCGAGTGCATCTGAGCGGCATTCTACTGACCATCGATAACAAACTTTTTTACGAGGTCTACTAACTTGAACCACTTCGATTCGACGAACAATATTTCATTGCAGTTCGGCCATCGCGGAAAAGTGGCAATTTTCATCGACGGGAATAACCTGTTTCACGCGGCACGTTTTCATAACATCGACATCGATTACAATAAGCTGCTGCGTGTGCTACTTGGCGACGGTCGTTTGTTCAGGGCTTTCTTTTACACCGGCGTGGATGCCGGCGCTGAACGTCAACAGGGATTCCTTCTGTGGATGCGGCGCAACGGTTTTCGCGTCGTCCAGAAGGAACTCAAGACGTTCTATGACGGGACCCGCAAAGCCAACCTCGACGTTGAGATTGCCGTCGACATGCTCTCTCTCGCCGGCCGCTACGACACCGCGGTGCTGGTTTCAGGCGATGAGGACTTTGTCTACGCGGTGAATTCGGTGGCTTACAAAGGCTGCCGCGTCGAGGTGGTCGGCTTCCGCTCAAACACCGCACCCAAACTAATTGACGTGGCGGATTGCTTCATCGACCTGGGCGAGATTGCCGAGAAAGTGCGCAAAGAATTCACGCACGGCATGAAGTACGAAGAGCGCGAACTGCACGTATCGCATCAACCGCCGCCGCCCGCGTCATTCATTGAGCCCCCGCCGCTACCTTCGCCCTGCGTCGACGCGCCTCAGATTCCCACGCCGGATGTGCACGCGTTTCATCCATCGATTGGATCGATCGTTGAAGCTGGTGACGATGGATTGGATCAATTCGGTCCGGGGAGTGATTTCATTCGCGTGACCGACGATCAGTAGCATAACGCGCACGAAGAAAAGTGGCACGCGCATCTTGCGCGTGATTAGCGGGCGAGACTCCCCACGCCACTGCGTCAGTGAAATCCTGTGGAAAACCTGATGACTCGCTCCGCTTAAGCAAGACTCTAAACCCAATACAGAACCAAACACCCTGGGTTACAATGAGAACGAACCAAAGCTCTAATCTTTTCAGGGGATCTACTCGGAACCTCAATGCGCCTAAGCTGGAATGAGATAAGAGTTCGTGCCGCACAATTCGCCGAAGAGTGGAAGGACGCCCACTACGAGAGAGGCGAAAGCCAGACCTTCTATAACGAATTCTTCGAATTGTTCGGTGTCACCCGTCGTCACGTCGCTAGTTTCGAGGAACCTGTAAAGCTCCTTGGGGATCAACGTGGGTTTGTCGATCTTTTCTGGAAGGGTGTTCTTTTAGTTGAACAGAAGAGCGCGGGTCGAAATCTTGTCCGGGCCAAGCAACAAGCTCTCGATTACTTTCCCGGGCTAAAGGAGCACGAACTCCCTCGTTACGTGCTGGTCAGCGATTTTCAAACCTTCGAGCTTTATGATCTTGATGAGAACACTCACGTTAAGTTTCAGCTCCGCCAGCTTCACGAACATGTAGAAGACTTCGCTTTCATCCTTGGCGTTCAGAAGCGCACCTTCCGCGATCAAGACCCCGTCAACATAGAAGCGTCCGAACTGATGGGCCAACTGCATGATGCTCTTAAGGCCTCAGGTTATGTCGGTCACAATCTGGAGCGTTTCCTCGTGCGACTGGTTTTCTGTCTGTTTGCCGATGACACCGGCATCTTCAACCCCAGGGATATTTTCTCTGCGCTGATAACCGAACGCACGAATCCAGACGGCAGCGACGTCGGACTCTGGATTGGACAACTCTTTCAGATATTGAACACACCGACCGAGCAACGTCAGCAGACCCTTGATGACGATCTGGCTCAATTCCCGTACGTGAATGGTGATTTGTTTGAAGAAACCTTGCCCATGGCAGCGTTCGATAAGGCGATGCGCAATCTACTCATCGCAGCCTGCACGTTTAATTGGGACGCGATATCCCCGGCGATCTTTGGCTCGCTATTCCAGTCCGTCATGCAGAAGGACGAGCGCCGCAGACAGGGCGCGCACTACACAACGGAGAAAAACATTCTGAAAGTGATTGAGCCTCTGTTCCTCGACGAGCTACGGACTGAGTTCAAGCAACTTACGGGACGGCGCGACAGCGGGCGAAGAAAGGCGCTCGAAGACTTTCATCGCAAGCTGGCAAGCCTGCGTTTCTTCGATCCTGCGTGTGGCTGCGGAAACTTCCTGATCATTTCTTACCGTGAGCTTCGACTTCTGGAAATCGATCTGCTCAAGGTGTTGCGCAAGGATGGCCAATTAGAGTTGGATGTGACAAAGATGAGCCAGATTGATGTCGATCAATTCTACGGCATTGAGCTGGGCGAGTTCGCCTCTCGGATTGCCGAAGTCGCGTTGTGGATGATGGATCACATCATGAACAATCGGCTCTCGCTGGAGTTCGGCGAGAGCTATGCGCGCATCCCGATTGAGAAGTCCCCGCACATCTTGAATGCCGACGCGCTTGAGACGAAGTGGTCCGATGTAATTGTTCCCGCGAACTGTTCATACATCCTGGGCAATCCACCATTCGGCGGATCCAAGATGCAGAGCCCTGCGCAAAGAGAGCAAGTACGCCGGATCGCGAAACTCGGCGGCAGCGGCGGAACGCTCGACTACGTCACAGCCTGGTTCATTACGGCGGGTGAGTATTTGGGGCTGTCAGCGGCGCGGGTCGGTTTTGTCGCTACTAACTCGATCACGCAGGGCGAACAGGTTGCGCAACTCTGGCCGACTCTTTTTGATCGTTTCGGACTGGAGATCACATTCGCGCATCGCACCTTCGCCTGGGGCAGTGATGCTCGCGGCGTGGCTCACGTCCACGTTGTAATCATCGGACTATGTCGGCGCGCTCAGGAGCCACCGATCAAGCGCCTATTTAGCTACGATGTGCCTAAGGGCGATCCGACTGAAAGTCAACACGCGGCGCTCACACCCTATTTGTTTGACGCAGGCAACGTTACCAATCGTCACTTAGTCGTTGACGAGACAAGCCAGCCACTGTGCAATGTTCCCAAGCTAATCATTGGCTCTAAACCAATCGACGGCGGAAATTACATCTTTGACGTCGACGAACTACGACTGTTCTTACAAAGCGAGCCAAAGGCGGAGAAGTATTTACATCCTTTCATTGGTTCGGAGGAGTTCATCAACGGGGGCGAACGGTGGATTCTCAGTCTTAACGACGCCGCACCGGAAGAACTTCGCTCCATGCCAGCCGTCATGGAGCGAATAGCTTTAGTCCGCAAGATGAGGCTGGACAGCAAGAGCTTACCGACCCAAAAGCTCGCCCAAACACCAACCCGCTTTCACGTAACGGTGATCCCTGAAGGTCACTTTTTAGTGATACCTAAGGTCAGTTCAGAACGCAGATACTACGTACCAATAGGTTGGTTGGAGTCGCCTACCATTCCGAGCGATCTTGTTTTTGTTTTGAAAGACGCTACTCTGTGGCACTTCGGTGTTATTACATCCGCCATGCACATGGCCTGGCTTCGCCAGATTGGCGGAAGACTGGAGAGTCGCTACAGGTATTCGGCCGGAATCGTCTACAACACCTTCCCTTGGCCCGAAGCGACCGACGAACAACGTGCAAAGATTCGCTTGCTGGCGCAAGCCGTACTTGACGCGCGCGCGGAATTCCCCAACTCAACCCTCGCCGATCTCTATGACGTTGACGTGATGCCTCATCAACTTCGCAAGGCGCATCAAGAACTCGACAAAGCGGTCGACAAACTCTATCGGCCCAACGCCTTCACCGGCGACCGCGATCGCGTCGAGCACCTGTTTGGTCTCTACGAGAAGCTTGTCGCACCATTGGCAGCAACCGCTCCGAAACCCAGACGCCGCGGCCGAGTAAGACGAGTCACCTAAGGCTGCTGCGCCGTGTTCATCAAAATATTTTCAGTCCGCCGTAGATAACGATCAGAACAATGCCACCTAAGAAGGTTACGATCTGCCAGGAAAGCAGATGTTTAATCTTATGTGCGCGGATGCTCGGAATATAATCGTCACGTTTGGTCGGCGGTTCGAGTTCGCCCGTTATGGCCAGCAAAGTTGAAACGCCGAGAACCGCTGAGGCCAGTAAGGCTATCCAGGACATTAGAAGCAGGACTGACTGCGCTCTAGATGAAGGTTTAACCCCGAAGTCCTTTGCAAACGTGACTGTAAACGCAATGATTCCCGTTGAAAGCGTAATTAGCAACTTCGAGGAGTCAGTTGCGTACTCGAATGACTTTTCTTTAGCGTCGAACATCTTAATCGAATGGGTATATAGGACAGACTTTCTCGCTCCCATCCTTAACATGTTGGTTTCGCAACGACGTTGCGTCGCTTTCCTGCGCCGCCTCCAACATGGCGGCTAATACCTTCAACAGACTCGCAACCGCTTCGGGCCGGCGCTTTGGCTGGACCTTTCTCCAGCCTGCCGTAGTCATTTCGTTCAAGCTCTCCGGCAGTGGGCCTGCCTTAAGCCCAGCTAACGTTGCCGAGTCCCGATAGATTTCTTGTACAGTCGTCAGAACTTGGGGGAGACCTGGCATCCCAGTTCGGGTTATTGTTTTTTCTCTTTGCCTCACTGCCATGATTTGCGCTCCTTACGCCGCAATTTCCTTGAGAGTCTTATCGCTCTCTTCCCTCAGCGAAGAATTCTCTTCGACTCTTAGACCAGACTTTCTCTTTAACCCCTGTCCTGAGGTTCCTCGCTGGTCTATCCGGCGCGCTCTTCCCGATACATATCTCAAAGCGCAGCGTCGCATGACTCTAGCCGACCTTGGAACGTTGGGCGGCCATCCCACTCAGAATGTGATCCGGTGCACGCCGGAAATATCGCCCCAAAAGACACTCCTCGAAGATGTGACCGTTACACCCAGGGCGCCGTCGCCGATGACTATGAACGTCTTAAACCCTGGACGGGCAAAGTTCAGAAAGCACCTATTGATTACAAAAGCGCATTCGGTCCAAGCCTGAGCGCCGCCAGCCGCAGGTCCTTTCGTCGAAATCGAAGTCACGTACCCCCGAGGTGCCACAAGCGTTGTATTCACGCCAGCGACGCGCAAGTTAAGGTTTCCCTTATGGGGACCCACGTCGCCCCAGTAGGTACCATTGGACACGGCGTGCAGCGCTGTAACACGGTCCTCTGCTACGACGATCGTCCTGGATTCGGGAGTGGTGTTGGTGCCGCTCGTCGGCACGAAACGAATGCTCTCATTTGAGGCGTAGACGATAAGGCTCCCGTTCTGTAGTTCGATGCCGGCGGTATCGGTGTTCGGCATCCCCAGGTCGAGCGAAGTGATGGTGCCGCCTCGGATTGGCATTTTGCGTATCGCCTGGACGTCCTGCCAGTAAAGATTTTCGCCGTCCGTAACGAGGTTGTGATGGTTACCCATGTGAACGTTTCGCTCTACGTTCGCGAGAACGCTTGCTGTTCCTCCCGTCAAGGGGATGCGCTTGATCATGACGCCGCTAAAGTTCGTCCCCAGCTTCGCCGCGAAGAAGTATCCCCAAAAAATACCGTCGACCTCAGCGAATACTATGTCGCTAAATATCGCGCCCGGCTCCCAATAGAGGACGGTTTCCTGACCCGGGATTGAGGTTTGACTGGTCCTCCACACAGTGGCCCCGGCGGCATCGTGTGACGTGAAGTACAGGTTCCCCTCTGAAAGTATCATGCCGTCGGGCTCGCGAAACGAGAGAAGTGCGCCTGGAGATGCGGGCAAGACTTCACTTGAAAATGAGCGATCACCCGAGAACGATTTCCACTCGCTCTTGATCTGAGCGTTACTGGGTTGGATCGCGCCAGCAAATGCCAACAACAAAAAGAAGAATCGCGTAATGTGGGACATAGCAATTTCCTCCGTTCGATTTAGGTTTAAGATGAACGACCTCGCAAGGGTGTATTTCGCTCGTTACTGGGTCAGCACCAATCTTTGCTCATCGCCTGGAAGGTAGGGTATGGATGGGCAAAGCCTGTTAGGCCAGACGATCACCGTAACGGCCACGCCCGAACCGTCTTTGAAACAACACTCATAACCGGAACGCTTAGGTTCACAGGTGCGATTTGCTTTACATTGGACGAAGCCTCCGCGCGTACAATCGGAGAAGAAATTATTATCGCACTCAGCCTGGGAGTTGAAGACCTTTTCACCAGTCTGAGTACAGTTCTTCCCAGTGCCATCCCCGCCATTCCCAGTGCCATTCTTGTCAGGGGCCAAGTCCTTTTTCATTGCCACCTCGCCCGAAGCGATGTCGGTCACGAGAATTGTTATCGCGGCGCCGTTCCTGGCGATCTCTGTTCTATAAATCCTGGTGGTGTTCGCCTTTTTGTCTCTTACCCTTGTATAGCGGAGAACCAGAGAACCGCTCGCGAGTTTGATCGGGTTACGCATGGCGCTGTTGTCTAGCGACGTTACCACCCTGGGTCTCGTCCTCCCTGGTGGCAAAATAGTAACCGTCCACACTTGCGCCTTTCAGCGAGCGCACGAGTTCTTCCCTCGCGTCAGGCGTTGGGGTTCTACACGCGCCCACCAAGCCGAGAGAAAGCAACACAATTGCTAAACCCCAGGCAGGGTTCGATCGCTTAAGCAGGGAAATCATTCTTGGCCTCCTATGTTGATGACGATTTGTGAAACATCGGCCCGGCTCCGGGGAACATGGCGCTCCTCTTCTGCGACATGGTGCTGGCGTCATGCGACCTAATGATGGCGTCGCGCGACATTGAACCCGTCTCGCGACATCTAATGCGCGTTGTACGACATGACACCCGCGCCATACGATATGGCACCCGCGTCGTGCGATTTGGCACCCGCGTCGTGGGATATCGAACCCGGACTGTGCGATATGACACCCGCGCCGTCGGAGATGGTACCTGCGTCGCTATTTTCTCTGCCGTTTGAACTCCAACCCCTTGATGCTCTTGAAAAGCTGGCTATCCGGCCCGAGGGCGGCGCGGACGTAGGCTTTTACCAGCAGCGCGATGTTCACGACACAGTCTTCATTCAGAAACAGCAGTTGATCGCGCAGGCCGCGCGCGGTGCTCACAGGCACAAACGCCGTGTTTACGGCGTCATTCTTGGCTTTGAGGTCCTTGGCCAGTGCGGCCAGGCCGGCGGTGGTCAACTCGGCCTCGTTTGGCGCATAGGATGGGACTGACTTCAGAATCGCGATAAAATCATCGAAGTTGCCGGCCATGTTTTCATAGCTCAACTGCGACACCGAATAACTCTTGGTCGCCTCATTCTGAGGCGTGTTCGGGTCATCTTTGACTTTGGCAGTCTTGCGCCGTCCCGTGATCTTGCGCGAAACAGTCTTGAGATTGTCCTGGCTCTTCTGGCCTGCGCCCGAGGCCTTGAACATGTTTCCCGCGCGGCTGACTGTCGGCCCTAAGCCTTCAAATCCTTCCAGTCGCTCGTTGACCGCGGCTTTGTATGGCGCTTCCTGCGCGCCAATATCCGCGACCGCGCCCACCGCCACGGCCTTCTGGGCGTTCAGCGCCGGTATTTTCAACGACGGATTTGCCGGGTTGTAGTCGGGATTAACCGACACGAATTCGATTAGCTTGCTGAAGTTCCCGAGGAGTTTTGCGTCCCCTGACTCGCTTGCCATGAGAGTAGCCTCCTATAAGAGAATGTGTTGGAGGTAATCAGGTGTGTGAGTCAAGTGAGCGTTAAGCTTAGTTTGAGCACCCAAGCCTGAAACCTTGCGATGGACGGGAACCTACTCCTCAACTAACCCAGTGTCAAGGAAATTTAGTCGGCGCAAGCTATCAATTCGCGCTGAACGGTAGGCTGTCCTCGCCGGCAAGGTATGACGTGCGGTACTCGTTCACTGACGGGTTGGGCTTCATTAACAGCGCACCTCTAAGCGTGAGCTGTAACGCGCGGCTGCTATTTCTTTGCACCGCGACCGCGCGGTTTCTTTGCTGACGCTTTGGAAGGAGACTTATGGCCGTTCATGATAAAGCGCTCGACTTACGTTGACGAAAACGTTCAATCGATCATTAGTCTCGGCTAGCCTCTGGTCTGTGCGCATCTGAGAGTCTCGTAGAGCTTCAAGTTTCGCGGTGGTAACTTCAGAAATCCTCATCACGATCTCTTCAATGCTAGTGACCACTTCGTTCATCACTCTTTGACTCTCACCGCTCATCAATCGGCACATAAGCCACGTCGCGCGGCCCGACATATTCGGCGCGCGGCCGAATGAGTTTGTTGTCCGCGTATTGTTCGAGGATATGTGCGGTCCAACCACTGATGCGACTGATCGCGAAAATCGGAGTGTAAAGGTCGAGCGGAATTCCCATCATGTAGTAGGTCGAAGCGGAATAGGCGTCGACGTTCGGCAGCAGGCCCTTCTCGCGCTTCAGTATCTCTTCGATCCTGGCAGTCATCTCGTACCACTTCGTGTCACCCTTGCGCTCGCCCATCTCTTTTGAAAACCGGCGGAGGTGTGTAGCGCGAGGATCCTCGGTGCGATACACGGCATGGCCAAAACCCATGATCTTTTTCTTTTTTGCCAAAGCGTCCTTGATGTAGGTTTCAACGTTGTCGACGCTGCCGATCTCCAGCAGCATCTTCATCACTGCCGTGTTCGCGCCACCGTGCAGCGGGCCGGAAAGCGCACCCAGCGCAGCCACGACGCAGCTATACATGTCAGCCAACGTGCCCGCTACTACCCGCGCCGTGAACGTTGAAGCATTCAACTCGTGATCCGCCTGGAGAATCAGGGCCACGTCCATGACGTGTGCGTCAAACTCATCAGGCATCTTGCCGGTCAGCATGTAAAGAAAGTTGGTCGCGATGTTGAGGTTTGGCTTTGGCTCGACCAGATCAAGATCGTTGCGCGCTCTGTCGATTGCAGCCACAATGGTTGGGAACCTGGCCGTCAAGCGGGTGGCAACCCGGATACTCGCTGCGCGCGAAAGGTCTCGCGATTCCTCATCGAACATCGCCATAGCTGAGACCACGGTGCGCAGCGCGTCCATTGGTTCGGCACTCGCCGGAACACGCGCGAACATCCCTTTGATCAATTCAACGATTTCGTCCGGGAACTTATAAGAGGTCGCAAGATTGTTTTTCAGTTCATCCAACTCGGGCCGTGTTGGCAGCCTTCCGTTCCAAAGCAGGAACACAACTTCTTCAAACGTGGATTTCGTCGCGAGGTCGTGAATATTCAGGCCCTGATAAATCAGTTCGCCCTTTTCGCCGTCAACATCGCCAATTGATGAGGAGGCGGCTATGACCCCTCTGAGCCCGGTCGACACCGCGCTTGCCGCCGCGCTCTCCTTCGCTTTTTCCATTGTTTGCGTCCTTCGAAAGTTTTGGATGAATTGAAGATAGCAAAGAGGTTTCCGCGTGACAAGCGAGCGTTCACGCGGGTGGCGTCTAATTTTACAGGTGTTAGAGTACCAACTTCAGTTGGGCCTTTCTCGTCGCAAAAAAACCCGACTAAAGTAGGTACTCTGAACACCGCTAGCCAAATTAAGACATTACCGCGGCGCGTATGAGCAACTCGGATGAATAGTGACGAATCGGATCGATGCTCAATCAAGCGCGACCTGAAACCACGATCACCGGATGACCGCGCTTTGCCTTCAGGATTCCCGCCGCCGAGGAGTCTTGCGCCGCGATCTCCACAAATCCCGCACTACCGACGATGCTGAACAGATCGTCCTGTGGCGCCTCACTATCAGCAAAGAACTCGCGCGAGGAAGAGACTTCGCGGCCATTGATTACGAGCTTTGCCCCCGCAGCAAGATGATTGCTGGTGAGATTCGTGATGCAGTTACCAAAGCGATCGATATGAATGATGGTCGCCTCGATCACACCGCCATCTATCGTCCTGGGCTGCAGCGATTCAAGTTGGACCAGATCGTCGATCGCCGGACCAAAATTCTCCAGGGCGGCTCCGTTTGAAAGCGCCGCCGCAACCGGCGCAAAGACGTCCCGACCATGGAAAGTTCTGCTTACGGGTTGGCGAAAGAACTTATCATTGGTTAGCTGGACCGCGCGAAAGCTCCCCTCTCGTTCGCAGATCCAGCTAAACAATCCGTTGTCGGGTCCCACAAAAAACTGGCTGGCGCATTCGATAATGACTCCTCTGCGGGCGGATCCCACACCCGGATCGACAACGCCGACATGAATAGTGCCGTCCGGGAAGTTCTCATATGCGGCCAGCAGATTGAAGGCGGCGGCCTGGATGTCCTGCGGCGGAATCTCGTGAGTAATATCAACAATGCAGGCGTCGGAATTGATCGAGAGTATCGTTCCCTTCATCGCGCCGACAAAATAATCCTGCGAGCCAAAGTCGGTTAGAAGAGTGATGATGGGCATCTTAAGCTGTTTCGAGTTTCAAGCTTCACTTTTTGGTTGGGTCAGGCAGTTGGAAGCCTGGGATTCAGAAATTCCGTTGCCAAAGAAGAGTTCGTTACGGAACCGCGAGCGGTAGCGACCGGATGCGAGAATTCATACTTTGGTTTCGTGTTTTTCCCGCTCGGACAAGAACGATCCACGAATTCACACCAAACCGCACGAACAAAACCGGCTCCGCTTCGTGTGATTTCGTGGATCGTCTTATCCTTGAGAGCGGCAACCTGGGCGCGTAGGATCCGTCGCTACCGCTCGCGGTTCTGTAACGATCCCACCACGCTCGTGAGTAACCTCAGATCGCGCGAATAAGAAACCTGCTGGCTAGATCCAATTCGGAGATCACCGCCATTGCTCATCCAGCCAGAACTCGAACAGCTTATCGGATCTCTATATCGCCGGCGGTGCGGATGCGTAATTGCTGACCCTGATAAAGCTCAATGTCGCTGCCGCGCTGGCTGAGGACCCCGGCGGTCCCGACTCCGGCTCCGATGGTCGCGCCCACGGCAGCGCCGACCCCGCCGCCTGCGATGGCGCCGATGACCGCGCCAATCCCAACCGCGGCGCCGACTTTTTCCACGTCGCCTTTGGTCGAACCTCTTCCCTGCACGCCGCCTTCCGAATCAACCTTGCCCACACCCTGACTGCCGCTGGTCGGAATAACTTCAATTACCTGGGCGCTCATCTTGGCCGATCGGCCATTGGTGAATCGGATTTCGTCAAACGCAAGTTGCAACTGCGCACTGCTCTTTACCCGGCCCGGACGTTTCACATCCACCACCCGGCCCTCGAGCGTAGCGCCTTCAAACTCTTTCGGCTCGATCACGCGCGCCTGAAAGCGATCGCCCTTCTGGGAAGCTGCGGTTGAGAGATTGCTCAGCAGCTCAATCCGCATGATCGTGTCGCGCGGAATCGCGTCAATGTTGGCCGGCGGAGCGGACTGAGTCGGCTGCGATCCGGAATCAGTACCCTTGTTCGGATCCCTCGGATAGCTAACCGACGATTCTTCGCTGCGGCGTTTCAAGTCGGCCGGAATGGTCGAGTCAAACGGCTTCCGATCAAAAGCGGCGTTGTAGCCCACTTCAAAAGCCTGCCGATAACCGTCGCGGTATTCTTCGAGCATGCCATAGTTCGAATTGTAAGCGCGATCGGCTTTCTCGTATTCCGTCTTGTTTCGAAATTCGCGCGCGGCGTTGTTTGCACGGTCAGTAATACCGGCTTGATATCCATCGGAATAGCCGGTGCGATAGCCGCGCATGAGCGCGCTGGCCTGGGGTTGAGGATCCTGCGTCTTAAGGGGCGCGGCACTGAGCGGGACCACCAGGAAAGCACCCGTAAGGATTAGCGTCAAAGCGAGTCTGAAAGTTTTCATCGTCTAACCTTTCTGACCGATCGGAAGATCGGTACGTTCGAAAGGGAGAGCTTTCGTCTCGGAGTCTACTTGATGACCCCGCTGCCTAACTTCAAAATGCTAACACCGAGTCCGGGGAGTAACAACCATGGCGCTTGACCCTCTTGCCTGCCCAACCTAGACTCGACACGTCGAAACACAAGGCTCAGATGCGATGCGTAGCGAACCAGTTGTCAGGCTTAACGGCACGGCGACCGCCCAACGGATCCGCGAAGGGTCCTCGTATTTCAGGTATGGCGGGGCAGTAGCCCGCCTCTAAACAACCCTTGAGTCCGATGCGCAAAGTCTATCTCGATCACAGTGCCACCACCCCGGTCGACCCTCGGGTCGTCGAAGCGATGCTGCCTTACCTGACTGAAAAGTTTGGCAACGCTTCGAGCGTTCACGGGTTTGGGCAGGAGGCACGGGCCGCCGCCGATCGCGCCCGCCGCCAGGTCGCAACGCTTGTCGGCGCGCGCGCGAACGAGATCATCTTCACCTCCGGTGGCACGGAGGCCAACAACCTGGCAATTCGCGGCATTTGCGAACTGGCCGAATCTCATGGCCGGCACATCATTACGTCCTCGATTGAGCACCCATCAGTTCGCGGCGCCATCGAGTCACTTGAAAAGCGCGGCTGGGTTGTCACACGTTTGCCTGTTTATGAAGACGGGATAGTCCGAGTGGAAGACGTGCGCTCGGCGTTGCGCCCGGACACGGTGTTGGTAAGCGTGATGATGGCCAATAACGAAATCGGAACCATTCAACCGATCGAGGAAATCGGCGAAGTGGTTAGAGAAGAACGCGGGCGTGATCATCGTCATCTATGGTTTCACACCGACGCGGTGCAAGCCGCCGGACGGCTGCCGATTGACGTCGAACACTTGGGCTGCGATCTGCTTTCGATCTCAGCGCACAAGATCTATGCACCGAAAGGGACCGGAGCGTTGTTTCTGCGACGTGGCGTGCGTCTAAATCCGCAACAAGTTGGTGGTCATCAGGAAAGAGAGCGGCGCGCCGGCACCGAATCAATTGCCAACATCGTGGCCTTCGGAGCGGCGGCGGAACTGGCGGGCCGCGAAATGCCTGAGCGCAACGAACACACAAGCCGTCTGCGCGATCGCCTTGAGAGCGCCGTCGGCCAATCCATCGATGACATTGCTTTCAACGGAAGACGGGAACAGCGTCTGCCCCATCTTTCGAATATTTCGTTTCGTTTTATTGAAGGCGAAGGTCTGCTGATACATCTGGATATGCAGGGCGTTGCTGTTTCAACCGGCTCGGCATGTTCGTCGGGGACACTCGAGCCTTCGCCGGTGATTCGCGCGCTCGGCCGTGACGAAGAACTGGCCCGCGGCGCGATTCGTTTCAGCTTTGGCAAAGATAACACCGACGATGATATTGATTATGCACTGGCGGCGTTGCAGCGCGCGGTTGAGAGTCTGCGCAGATTGTCGCCGCTGTCTCGGCAAACGGTGGCGGTGAGTTAGTGCCGATCTTTGGAGTGCGGCGACTTGTCGCCGCTTTCCGATGGTGTTGTTTAGCAGGCGGACTTGTCCGCTCTTGATCGATCAATGCTTCTTGATAAATGAAAAGCGGTGACAAGTCACCGCACTCCAAAAAATGGCGATAACCTAACCACCTTGTCATATTCCGAAGCCTTCAAAGATCACCTCGCGCATCCGCGCAACGCAGGCGGACTCGGAGACGCAAACGCAGTCGCTGAAGAAACAAATCCTGTCTGTGGTGATCGCTTGCGCTTGAATTTGCGCATTCGTGATGATCGAATCGAAGCCGTGCGATTCCTCGCTTATGGTTGTCCGCCCACGCTGGCCAGCGGTTCCGCTCTGGCTGAAATGTTGGAAGGGATGACCATCGAAGATGCTTTGAAACTGACGCGCAAGGATATCGTTAACGCGCTGGGTGGTCTGCCTTCTCGGAAGCAACATGCGGCGGCGTTAGCGATCGAGACGTTGCGGGCTGCGATTGAGAAACGTTAACGTTTAGGGATTGATTACACGCGCCCGCGTACCTGGCATCGGTGGTGAGGGTTGGGCTTTCCTGTGATACTCAGGGCCGCAATACTTTCTGGGTTCCTGTCCGATCAAAAAAGTCTTCGTGCGGATAACCGGGCAACTGTCGACGGCAATCAGGCCAGTGGTCGGATCGATGTCGAGGGTAACCGTGCCCTGCAGACGCGTCGCGGGATCACCATCACCAAAGTCGCGCGAACTCAATCGTGAATCATTCTTCGGCGTAGGTCTTGTCCGCGGGGGTGGCTCGGTGGGAAACGGCTCGGGCAAAGTAGCCGGCTCGGTCTGAGGATTCTTGGTTCCTTCGTCAATTTGGGCCGGCGGCTCCTGTGCCATGTCGTCAGTTGTCTCTGCGTTTTCTCCCGGCAAGGTCCCGCTAATAAAAAGTTCCGATCGTTTGGCGATCGTCTCTGCCTTCGCCAACTGTCCCGTCGCCGGATCGATATCAGCTTGCTGAACACCTTCCGGCATCTGCCAGTCTCCGGTCCACTCGGGGTGCGTATTCAGCGCCGCGCTCATGAAATCGGCCCAGATGGGAAGCGCGGAGGCAGCTCCAGTCAAACCCAACTGCGAGCCATCATCGAATCCCACCCAGACGACGCAAACCAGGTCAGGGGTGTAGCCGGCAAACCACCCGTCGCGCGAGGTGCCGGTCTTACCGGCCACGTTGAACTTGAATCCGCGCGCGCGAATCGGCGCGGCCGTCCCGCGGTTGACGACGTCCTTCATGAATGAAGTCATGACATAAGCGATCTCAGGACGCAGCACTTCGTTCTTCTGCGCGGTGGGTTGGGCTATCGTCGTGCCGGTACCGGTGGTAATGCGATCGATGGCCAGCGGCGTCGTGCGAGTTCCGTTCGCGGCGAACGCGGTGTAAGCAGAGGCGACCTGGAGCGGAGTTGCTTCAGCAGTGCCCAGGGCCATCGCTGGATAAGCATGCGCGACCCGCGGCAATCCGGCCTTCGCGGCCAGATTCATCACGCGGCCGATGGTGACTTCCATCGCCACATCAACCGTCACCACGTTGAGACTGTGCACCATCGCGTCGCGCAACGTCACCGGTTGCAGCGAATACTTATCACCCATGTTGCCCGGCGAATATTCCTGGTTGTCGTAGGTGAACGTCTTGGGCTCGTCTTTGTAAACCGTGGCCGGCGTGATCACGCGCGGGATTGGATCATAAGCAGTGTTCAGCGCGGTCGCATACACGAATGGCTTGAAAGCTGAACCTGGTTGGCGCAAAGCCTCGGCGCGATTAAGCTGGCTCTTCGAATAGTCGCGGCCGCCCACCATCGCCACAATCTCGCCGGTGTGTGCGTTCATCGCCACCAGCGCAGCCTGGACTGTCCCTTCGGGAACACGTTTGGCTTCGATTTTGTCGAGCGCCGCCAGTTGTTTCGTAACCGCGGCGTAGGCCGCTCGCTGCAGATCCATGTCGACCGAAGTGTAGATGCGCAGATGATCGGCGCCCTGTCCCGAAATCAGATCACCGAGTTGATTCTGGACGTAATCGGCAAAGTATGGCGCGTCAGAAATGTCTATCCGGCCCTTGGTCGTCGCCATTTTCAGCTCAACACCTTCAGCTTGTTTTGCCTGGTCCGTCGTGATCGCGGAAGTCTCAGCCATCGATTCCAGCACCTGATTACGGCGCGCAGTCGCGGTGTCGATGTCGTGATAAGGATTGTAGCGATTCGGACTGCGAATCAATCCGGCCAGAAACGCTGACTCAGGCAAGGTAAGGTTCGTAACGTCTTTGTTGAAGTAGGCGCTGGCGGCCTCGCCAAAACCATTGATGGAAAACCCAGACTGCTGCCCGAGATAGACCTGATTGGCGTAAAGAGCAAAAATCTCTTCCTTCGAAAGACGCGTCTCAAGAATGACCGACATGTAGGCTTCGGCGACTTTTCGCTTCATCGTTCGTTCAGGTGACAAGAGCAGGTTCTTGACAAGCTGCTGGGTAATGCTGGAGCCGCCCTGACGTGCGATCGGTGAATTGGGATCAGAGTCATACCTGCGCAGCAAGGCGCGGATGATGCCGCGAATGTTGACGCCGTGATGTTCAAAGAAAGAACGATCTTCCGTGACCGTGATCGCCTTTACCAGATCAGGCGTCAGGTCGTTAAAGCCGATCACTCTTCGCTTGGCGCGTTCGCGGCCGGTGACTGAGCTGATCAATTCGGGTTCAAGCTGGGCTTTCTCGAGATGCGCGTTGTTGTCCTTGCTCGCAATCGCCGCGATTGATTTTCCGCCGCGCGCGAATTGGACTCTGAGCGGTTGGAAAGGTTGGGCATTATCCAGAACCGAATCCTGGCCAGGATCGATTTCGACTGTGGTTCCATCAATGACATAACGCCCGCGCGCGCTGTCACCCTGTTGGCCGCGCTCGACATACCCAGCGCGCTTTAGATAAGCAAGCAGGTCGTCCTCTGAAATGTTTTGTCCGGCGCGAATTTGTTTTGGCGCCGCGTAGATTCCAGCTGAACGAGTGTAGACTTCGCCCTTTAGAAGATTATCGATGCGCGCGGAAAAAATGATCCAGTAATAGGCGAAGACGGTTACGACCAGCACCGCGCAGAGCAACACCGGAACCACAAAGTACGGTCGCAGAAGAAATCCCAGGAAGCGACGGAGAAAGCTCGGCTGCCGCTCATCGTAACGAACGACGCGGGGCGGCGGCAATTGGCCGCCACGAACAACGCGGGGAATATAGTCTTCAGGTGGATGCCGAATTGCCATGAAAAACAGCTAAACACTCTCGGCCGGGGGGATGCCGTCATCTCTGATGCTAAACGCTTATCCACAGGCTGTCTACTATTCAATTGACAGCGCGCCCCGCTTTCGCTAATTTAGCCGCGGCCTTGCCGAAGATTAAGTCAGGTTCGCAAGCTCTTTGAGGCTGCTTTCGGATCGAATCTCCAAATGAAAGGTGATCCCCCAATGAAAGTCAGATTAGTTGGACTTGTGGCGCTGTGCGCCCTCACTTTGATCCTTTCCATCCCAGGCTCGCGCGAGAGCCATTCGCAAACTACGAAGGCGTCCCTATCTCAAGGAGAGCAGGACCTGCTGAACGAAATCAACCAGGCGCGGGCCAATCCCCAGGTCTATGCGTCCTACCTCGAAAAGCTAAAGCCCTTATTCAATGGAAAAGCGTACAAGACCGAAACGTTAGCGGTTACTACCGAGGAAGGTTGGACTGCGGTCGAAGACGCGATTACGTTTCTGCGTGCGGCCAAACCTGTAGGACCACTGAGCATGTCGGAAGGTCTTTACCTCGCCGCCATCGCTCATGTCAAAGATCAGAGTGGATCGGGTGCCACTGGTCATAAGACTGGAAGCAGTGGAGGTCTGGTCGAAGATCGTGTGAAGCCTTTTGGCAATTGGCAGGGCGGAATCGGAGAGAACCTTTCGTATGGAAGCGAGTCAGCGCGAGACCGACTTCTTACCTGGCTGATCGATGATGGCTTTGCCACCCGTGGGCATCGGAAACGCATAATGAGTCCCGACTACAAAGTTGCCGGACTGTCATGTGGTCCGCATCCGGAATATGGGATGATGTGCTGCCTTACGCTGGCGGGCAAGTTTGTCGACGCGACTGCGGCTAAGTCTTCGAAGGGCAGCCAGACCAATTCAAAGGGTGCCCCGAAAAACAGCCCCCCGCGCGCGGCCCTTTCGGGGTCCACCCCAACTCAATCAAACAGCGCGACCAAAAACACCGACGCTGCGAAGCCTTCGAACAGCGGCGGCGCCGCGAATGCTAACAAGAACAACACAACCACCAAGCCCCGAAGGTCTTGACCGTCTTAATTAGCTCGGCCTCCGACTGAACAATAAAGGCTTTCCGCATTTTCACGCGGAAAGCCTTTTCCAATGGTCGGGACGCCGAGATTCGAACTCGGGGCCTCACCCACCCCAATCAAGCGGGGTGTCTAAACGTAACTAACTGATTTTGCATCGAGATGCAGCCACGAGCAAAATCAAGGCATTTCACATCTTTTGACATTCAGTTACATTCACCTACAGGTGCTTTCTATTTATTCCTGCCACAATCCTGCCACAAGTAAAATAACAACATGTCGACTGCAAAGGACTAACCGACCTTGGGGTTATGAAAGCGCCCTTGGGATTTCGCATTTTGTGACATCGAGTCACACAACTTTAACATTTATTACAACTTGCCGCCGTTACAGAGCAATTTGAGTTTGCACCAATTGACATGCTTTGACAGTGATTTTCATCGAGTCACATGACCATAGCGTGACCAGAATCAACACCGGCTTTCCTAAACCATAGAGCGAGAAAAGTGCGTGTGCTTGACTCAATGCTAGCTGCGAGCGCTGTTCGAGAATGGGTGTGAGTTCAACTTGGAAAGGGTACGAAGGGAGGATCCTGGTAAGGATTCGTTGGCATACCCGTTTTATCAAAAGATCCAAGGCTGGGATTCCCAGCTAATAAGGCCTCGATAGCAGCCCGGTCTTGTAGGTCCGTAGACGAACACGTCAACCAGGCGGCCCGAGCAACGATGATTGTCAAAATAGGAACCTTCATCTCAATTCATCATATGCATAGGTAAGATGCTCCAGCGGCGCTTGATAATTGAAGATCTCCGACGGCCCAAAGAACCTGGCGATCTCTGCTTGAGCAGACTCTAGAGTATCAGAGGCGTGAATCAGATTGCACTGTACGCTCATGGATAAGTCACCTCGAATTGTACCTGGGGCTGCCTCCCGACCGTTGGTGACCCCGGCTATGGTTCTAACTACCGAAACCGCTTCCACTCCCTCCCAACACTGGAGAAGAACTGGCAACGACCCCATAAATATCGCAATTCTTTCGTAGAATGGTTTATCAACTAGATGGGCGTAATGTTCGTCCAGAACCGATCTTTCTAGTTGGGCCATCTTACATCCCGCCAGCTTCAGCCCCTTTTGTTCAAGTCTGGAGATAACATGCCCGACCAACCCTCTTGCAAGTGCATCCGGTTTAATAATCAAAAGTGTCTTTTCCATCTTCCCGTCCCTTCAAATCTCGCTGCTCTCATAAAGCATCGCAATGTCATCAAAACCATAGCGAAACAACTCCTTGCGCACAAGGAGTCGACAATAATCGCTTTCGGCTTCAGTACCTGGAACTTCGCCCAAGTCCTCTCCAAAGTCGACAATGTAAATCAGCGATCCGTCAGTTCGCAAATCCGGCAGAAGGCAAATAGGATGCACTCTCAAGCGATCGAGGGCTTCTGCGATCATTGTCAAATTGCTCGCCGCCCACTTGGCGTATAGGGTAGGATTAATTGAGATGAATTTCGGGAGTGACCACTCAATAAACTCTGCATATAACACACCCTTGCAAACGCCATAAACGCGACTGACTGGAATGCCGTTTTTCGACAACTCTTTCGACCGTGCCTCCCAAGATTTCACCTTGCCCTCTGGGGAATAACCAAACCCACAGTAGGCTTTGAGGATTACCTTTCTTCTGAATTCTCGACTACCCTCTTTTCGAAATAGAAGTACACCTGACGCGATAAACGTCTCTGCACCCCCACGCTTCCAGGGCTCGCAATTCAGGACCGCTACTAGTTTTTCGTCGTCGGCTAGTAGTTGGAGTCGTTTACAACCGTTATCAAGGCCGTTAATGTGGTCAGGGCCGCTGAGAATTGCTGCGTTTAGAATCTCTTTCTCGAAATCTTCCATAGGTTTTGGTTTGAACCAGATAGGCTACCGGCTAAGCTGCCTTCGTTGAGCAGCGTTAATTTCTTCGAGTTCAAACAATCGCAACAGTCTGACGATTCTATTACGAATATGCCGAAATACTTTCGCCCGATACTGAGGCTAAATGCAACTGCCGAATTCAACAATTGTGCGGGCGGACTGCCATAGACGACTGATTTCGAGTTCTGCTGATTATCTGAACCCTTAGGCTACGTGATTAGAATGTAGTTCTGCTATTATCTCATCGAGACAGAAATGAGTGAACAGGAACTCAAAGTTGCAAGTGCTGCAGTACAGCAACTGCGTGGCTATGGGCTGGCGGAATTGCAGTACATAACGGCAGGATTTGAACCGTACTCCAGCGCCCAACGTCCGGATGTGGTCTTTTGGCCCGACTCGGGGCCCAACGAGGGGCTGACCTTTGTAGTGGAACTCCGAATCCCCACGAACGCGAGTCAGACGTTACCCGCGCCCGAGACTCTTCAAGAACATCGACAGTTCGTTGAAACGGACCCTCCGGATCGTTTATGTTTCGCGCTGGCAACTGCACGCAGAATCGATGAAGCTTTGCGGCTATCTCTCTCCGCCAGAGGTATCGAGGTGTTGGACAACATTGAGTCCGGAGAAGATCTAGCTCAAAGAATACTTAGATGGTCGTCCACACCGCAATTCCTAGCATGACTGTGAATTCCAAACCAATTCTCGGGCGAACTCTGTACGGATTGCCCGTTTACATTGCTGCCATGTCGCCGGCGCTATGTGTGAATCAGTTGAATCTGGAGTTAGCGCAATGGTGATTGACCAAGCTGTTGTCGCTAGCCTTCCTTCGGTTGAGCACTTCACGCCTGCGGAAGAACAGGCGCTGCAACAATACGTCACGAATACCGATAAGCCGGTCTTCGCGTTGGTAAACCTACCTGAGGTGGTCAAAGGAGCGCTATTCGCCCGCTACTCCAGGTCTAACAAGTCGCTAAGACGCCTGCTCATCGATGAGTTTATGGAAGATCTCCCCAAGATGACTGGTTCGCCACAAGGAGGACATCATCGGGCAGAAGCGCTATACGAGCGGGTCTTTAACGAATACGGTGACGACTCGGTCGCACAACTCGGTAGCGTTCACTTGGCGTGCGAGGGAGTCTCGAATCTGCTCACAAAGGTACTTGAGCGTGGACGCTTGATGGCGTACCTCGAACAATCTACACGGTACGTACCGTACAATGACAAAGTCAAAGGCCAATGGAAGTATCACATACCAGCCGAGTTAGAGGGCCCACTTCGTAAAAGATTTTGTAGTGTACTTGACGCGGCATTCGCAGCATACGCACGATGGATCGAGCCAATGGAAGCCTACTACCGAGCCCGCTACCCCAGGTATGAAGGAACACCTCTTGGCGCCTACAATCGCACCATACGTGCAAAAGCGTTGGACACGCTTCGCGGTTTACTCCCCGCCGCTACTCGTTCTAACTTAGGCATCTATGGCTCGGGCCAAGCATACGAGACGCTCTTGCTACGGATGCGCGCATCGCAACTGAGTGAGACGCGAGCGTTCTCGGATCTGATTCTTCAAGAGCTTCGAAAGGTTATCCCTTCATTCGTTGTGCGTGTTGACCGAGCAGACCGAGGCGTTGCGTGGAGTGAATATCTTGCTCAGACTGAAAACGCGATAAGTAGGCAAGCGACCAATTTGCTCGGCAGCGCAATCGATGACCTTCCGGCCGACGTGATCCTAACTGACTTTGATCCAGACGGCGAAGCAAAAGTAGTAGCTGCGGCGCTCTATGCTGTGTCCTTGCTGCCCGACGTGCAACTGCTGTCGCGGGCGCGTGAGATGAGCGCCGACGAACGCACGTCCGTTTTGAGAGCCTATGTCGGCGATCGCAAGAATCGCCGACATCGCCCCGGACGAGCGTTTGAGCGCACGCATTACCGTTTTGACATCGTGACTGACTATGCAGCATTTCGCGATCTACAGCGACATCGAATGCTTACTATCGAATGGCAAACCCTCTCTCCAAGTCATGGGTACCTAGTCGGCGAGGCCATTGAAGAAGCGGGTGCTCTTGATGATTGGCGTCGCGTAATGGACTCGTCGGCAGAATTACACTACGCCCTACTATCGAATAGCCAAGGCGAGGCGGCACCCTATGCCGTTTCGATGGCATATCGGATCCGGTTCTACATGGAAATGAACGCCCGCGAAGCAATGCATATCATCGAGTTACGAACTGCACCTCAGGGTCATCCTGCCTACCGTCGCGTGTGTCAACAAATGCACCGCCTCATTGCGGACCAAGCAGGGCACCGTGCAATTGCAGCTGCAATGAGCTTCGCGAACCATGAGCAGGTCGAGTTAGAACGACTCCAGTCTGAAACGACGAGTCAAATGCGCGCGGGCGCGATCAGCGATGGCGCTCAATGATGTCTAACTCGGAGCTTCTAAGATTTCTCTGAACTCCCATTTCGCTCGCTAGGTCACTTTAGGTGAGCGCAAGCAGAGCATCGGCTAGCACGATGGAATCAACTAATAGGATTGTACTAACGCCTCATCGAATCGCGATTACTGGAGCGAGTTCCACAGGCAAAACCACGCTAGCAGAAGCCTTGATACAGCATCCTTGGTTTTCTGGTCTTGTAAAAACTATGATTCCGGAAGGTTCCAGAGCGTTACTCCAGAGTCAGGGCCATGCCGGCTTCGACTCAATGACCCGCGAAGAGCTGAGAGACTTTCAACGCCTGTTCTTCGTCTGGAAAAGGGAAGCCGAATCGAAGGTCGAAAGCTACTTGGTGGACCGCTCATTCGTCGATGTGGCTGCGATTTGGATGGAACGCGATACCTTCGACCAGTCACTAGAACTACAGAACGAACTCGTCCTTCCCTGCAAGGATCTCGCTAAGAAGTATACCCTCCACATTCACGCACCTGGCATGGCTTCCTCCTTTCATCACAATGGCGTGAGAGAGAGCGATTTGTCCCTTCATCGTAGAATTGCCGTTCGTGTTGCACAATATCTCAACGACTGGAAGCTACCGCATCTATCTCTCACGTCGTCGACCCTGGACTTGCGTGTCCGTGAAGTGCGCGCCGAGCTCGAAAGAAGAAGCCTGATTACTCCTCCAGCTTAAAGCCGAGAAGTATGGTCTCCATCCAAAGCTTAGCGACCGTCTTTTCTTCATCCTCGCTTAGCTCAAATAGCGAGTCGAAGCCGGGCCCCCTGCTCGCACTCGTATATATCCGTTCGAGTGCACCGCCTTCGGCGAGATTTCTCATGGCTAGGAAAATCCCGCCCTTGACGAGTTGAATGAACTCCCAGAGAACCGCGTTGTGCAGAAAGTTCACCGCGTTGCCGTTGTTTACCAAATAGAAATAATTATGGGTGCTGTCGTACCGACTCACATGCCTCGATATGACGGTCCGTGTATATTCACTCTCCAGTAGAGAGAGATCAAACTCATCGTCAGAGGATGTAACGGAAAAGAGAAATGCGCCGGGCCTCAGGCTGCGAAGGTCGATGATGTCGGTCGCGCGTTTCCCGGTTGCGCAGAAAACGACGTCGGTATTGCGGCTAACCCAATCTCTGTGGCGAATACTACATCGTGACCTATACGCCTCAAGTCGCCTCAGGGCATTCGTTTCGACAACGTTCGGTGTTACTCCGCGTTCTTTAAGGTGGAGAGCGATGGACTTCCCAATCTTGCCGTATCCGATCACCCCGCATTCTAGGTACTCGAGGATCAACCCGCACTCGCGCAGAATGGTGTCGGCTGAAAAAACGACAGATTGTCCTACCAAGAAATCCTCATTTGCCTTGAGCTGGCTTTCTGCGACGGAAATGACGGGGAATGGAAGAGCATTGGCGGTTGCGTATGCCTCGTATTTGTCTTGGCCGTTCTTAGTATCCTCGACAACTCCGGCGATGCTCTTTGCCAATGAGTCTGGTAACTTATCTAGAGCTGGAACAAACCAGCCTCCAATATCCAAGAGGACCGTCTTTTGGCCATCATGGTCCTTCAGGAGCTTTGGAATCTCGGCTCCAATCTTGTCGCGCCCAAAGTCGAGGACTTTGATACCGGACGAGAGCAATCGTCGCTTCGTATCCTCATGAACGGACTTTGGTTTAGGAATAACGCCAATGAGGTTGGTGCATCGATTGAGAACCTCTAGAAAATCGAAAGAATCGGGCAGGATGTGGGTGACGACGATGGTGTTCACTTTCGTCGAGACTGGGAATTGAGTTGTAAGTCCCACGTAGAATCTGCGACGCGCTGAATCCCTACTGAGGAATCGCTGTAACTTACTGAAGAGCCGGGAAAACGTAACCCAGCGGCTCAGTTCCTCAAGATCGTACCATTCATACACATAAGGGAGTTCCTGACCGGAGTTGGGCTCACGTGCCGTCACTTCTCGTCCAGCTCCCTCAGAGGTCGTAGTCACGAACACGTAGCGCAAATCATGATGAACATGTGCTCGTTCACCGCGTGCGGGATTCGCTGGAATGTGATGGCTGTCAATATCGATTGGAACGAGTGGATCGTAGTCAAAGGCAAGATATCTCGCTTGGTCGGCGCCGTATGAGGTCTCCTGAAACAGCTTACGAGTGGCTACCTCTACCGCAGATTCAGCCGGATTGGCGAGGTGCGCCCCAGGTTGCAAAATAAGTTTATACTTGCTGTTGTAAAAAAGCAGGATACGTCGATTGATTACGTCGACTAATAGACAACTGGCTGTCAGGTGACCCCGGAAGTTCTTGCGATCCACTCTATTCGTAGGCTCTGGTGTAACACTAAGAAAGTCACGCAATGAAGCAGTCTTCTCATCCGGGTAAAGCACTGAGTAACGGTGGGTAACGGCGGCGTAATCGATCATAGGAGTTGAGATAGTTCAACCGCGAAGATTAGGTTGTCGAACTTGTGGCAGACCTGAAACTAGCATCCGTATCCCTTCGACGTGGCGCTGCGATCTCGTTACCCAGCGCACTGAGGAAGCTTTCCATGATACCGACTCGTCGGTCTGCTTCAGCACGTCCACTCGGAGTACACATTGTAGTTGAGAGAGTAAGAAGTTTCGTGAAGAAATGATCCAAAGAAAAAGCTATATCATCAAGTCTGCGATCAGTTGCCCACGGATCGTTAATGTCGAAATATTTTATGCCTAGGCGAGCACCGGTACCAAAGGTTCGTATGATACCAATCGCGCCAAGCGCGTCAAGCCGGTCAGCATCTTGTAGCGCTCGTCCCAGAGTTGTGCTCGGAACGGCGCCACGGCTGAAACTATGGTCCCGAATCGCATCCGCGATCAGGTCAATGCTTGCCGCATCAAAGCCATGCTCTGGCAAAAGCCGACGCGCTGCTCTTGCAGAGAGACTACTTGCCTGAGCGCGCTCTGGAGAGTTCTTAGGCACATTCACTATGTCGTGACACAGCGCAGCAGCAACCGCCTCCCGAGGCGAGGTTTGGCCACCGCCGAGGCGATGCGTCCACAGCCCCACACGCAAAACATGACCCATATCGTGACCGGGATCAGCCGAGAGGCTCGGGGCAACGCGATCGCGAAGTGACGAAAGCCCCGGATCGGTTTCGATGTAGTCGCAAAGTTCAACGAGTGTGTCCATGAGTAACCGTTGAATCCTTCATAGGAACTTTTCTAATGGAAATATAGCATTGCTCGCCAATCGCGCAAAGGTGCTTATTCCGACTCAAGGAACATCTATAGTCGCGGGTCATTGGGCGCTGCATACTGTTCGGTACAAGAGCATCACAAGCATTGATCCAAGAACGTGCGTCTCACTAGTTCTCGACAGCTCCTGTCGACTTCTAGAGATCCATAATTTCCAGCTTGGCTTATAATATGAGCGCCGAAAGAATGCAGGTCTACAACAGAGGGAGAGGGGAAGAAGCCGCCGTAGTCAATTCGACTAGCCTGAGACCTAATCAGGTCGCCGGCAGGAAGGGTTTGGAGATGTCGGAACTAGAGTCGGAGAGATCTATGCCGAAATGTGCCGTGTTTCTGATCGGGCTCCCAGGGAGCGGCAAGAGTACCGGGGCCGCATATCTGGAGCAGCTCGGATTTGTACCGATTTCAGCCGGAGATACCATTCGTGCAATATGCCAAAAGCAGGGACTAGCGCTTACGCGAGAGAACCTGAGCACTTGCGGCCAACGGTTGTTGAGCGAGCATGGCTCGGCGTATTTTGCTGAACTGCTATTGAACAAAGCAAACAGTTTGGAGAAGGTAGTGTTTGAAGGCATTCGCCCTCCCGAAGTAGTGCTTTGGCTTAGGCAGCGAATTTGCAAGACGCTTACGATCTTCGTAGAAGCCGCGGAGCGGGAACGCCTTAGACGGTTGTTGCTAGCTCGTGGCGAAGACGAACCCTCCTATAGGAAAGTGATGGCATTCCCAATGGAGCAGGACATCCTCCAAATCAAGTCGCTTGTAGATGAGACGGTACAAAACGACGCAGGCGTGGGCAAATTCTATGACGACCTAAGGAGGGCAGTGCTTCCTTTGTTATCAGCTTGTAATGAACAAGCATGATCAACGGTCGTCCTGTCACAAAGAGGAACCTCATTCAAATGCGAAAACCACTCTCAGCACAGTACAAGACTCTGCCGTCACAATGCCGCGTCTAGATAGTCCGCGTTTCAGGGCGCAAGCTCTCGTAGAGAGGAGCTTTCCCTATAGTCAAATTCGTCTCTAACACTAAACTAGCTCACAGAATGGTCCCAACGGCAGCGCGTGCATTGTGCTTGCACCTAGTGTGTAGTCGCTAGGGGAGCGAAAGTCTTGAGGAGTGGGATAGACAATTTGTATGTCTTCTATGAGAGAGCGGAAGATGCCCACCGCGACTGTCTGCATTTTGCTTCCCGTCGGTGAGATTATCAAACGCTCCTGAATCGCATGCCGAGAGTAAACACTCAAGAGGCAATCGAGGGTCTCCACGTAGTTTAGTGTGCTTGTGGTGCACCTCTCAGCGTTTCCGACCGTTTCCAAGTGGTTAATGCGTGAGACCGCTTGTTTTCTCCACTGAATATTAGGGTTGGGCGGTAGACCTTCAATAAACGTGATCCGAGAAGGTTGAAGCTCGTTTCGCAGTGCGATCAATTGGTGGGCGTCTAGAGACGGAAAAAAGATCAGCCTGCTTTGTGCGGCTGTTGGGGCGAAGGATGACAGTTCGGGGACAACTGTGACGTCGAAAACGCCAGACGAAAGAAAGAGGACAGAAAAAGTAGGATCCGTCGCAGACTTGGCGAGTTCGGCTTCAGCCTCGGCTTGGGTTGGAGGATAGGTTTCAGCTTCAGTGTAAACGACAACGCAGTCTGATAGGCCCTGCGATCGAGTTCCAAGCGCAACTATTGTTTGGACTATCAATAGCCGCGACATAGACGATACGTCAACGAAGATTCGACCCGACCGGCTTGCCAAAGTCTTGAGAATAACGTTTCCGAATGCCGTCGGATCTCGCCGGTCATAAGTAGCTTCGACATAGTTAGCGGCCGACACTGTGCAAAGTTCCCGAAGAGCATCAGCCTTATTTTGAGGAACAAAGGGCTCGTAAAGGATAATTAGGACGTTGATTTGATGTCGCGAGCCGACTGCGTTCTTAAGCGCCTCCAGTGCCCTATCTTCGAATCCCGCACATACGATAAGCCAGTCATCGGCAGTCAACTCCAGCTGGCCTACGACATTCAGGGACGGCTTCTCAAGAGCAGCAAGCTTTTCCGGTGGAGTTTGCAGAGAGAGATTCATGTTAATTCATCCAGACCGGGAATGTTTTGCTGCTGAGGCGTTTGCGTCGCAGTGTTCTTCTCGTATTTCTGAGCTTGTTGTGCATCCTTCAACCTCATCGAGTGTTCAAAGCCTTTCGGGTGGAGCAAGAATGCCTCAAACTCTTCGGGTTCCAGTTCAATCGAATCACGTGTACTAAACGTAAGATTGAAATGCGGTATTAGAAAGCGACGCAGGAACAAGCGAGGGACAACCTTACCTCTCCGACTCTTACCGCGAAAGTCTTCGAGGAAGACAGAGTATCGTAGAAGTTCATCGTAAAGGAGCTGCGCCTTTTGTGAAAGAATCAGCGGCTCATAAGGTTCGATCCGAGTAGCCTGTTTAGGTGGATTCCCAGCTTGGTTCCTTGAATTTAAGAAGCGAAGATGAGAGTTGGCCACATTTCCGAACGCCTCCACAATCGCAACGAGTTCTTCTCCGCAATGGGGAATCCCGCGCAAATTCTTAAGAAAGTTTCCGGCGGCTTCTCTAATTGCCCGATTTTGAATATCCCGCGAGATTTTAGGCAAGTAAGCGACCTTCGCCAACTCATCCGGACCGCCGCAAAGCCGCACCATGTCCCCTACTAAGCTGATTACATAGTGAATGTCGCCGCTGCACAATCCACAAAGAGTCTCCTTGCTCCAAATCTGCGGCTTTTTTCCTTCTCGAATGCTTCGAGCCAGTTCGTTATTGTTATGCGTGCTACTACTACCTACTAGCTCCTCTAAGTTCTTCGCGGGATACCCTGCCGTGTTTGTTAATCGCCGCCGAAACACATCATCAATGAAAATTAGCTTTTGCTCAACGTCAGTATGCAAATACACCGAGCCCAGGTTCTGGAGGCTGAACTCACGGTTCTCAACGTAAATCTTCTCGTCGAGATCGCTCTTTGCGAATGATACCGGACTTTCTGTTGAAAGCTTGAAAAAGCAAAAAGCACTGCGCTGCATTAACACCCTATTGAGGCTTGTCTGGAGGCCTTTTGTGATCTTGGGTGCAGAGTAATCGTCTATGAAGAAATAAATTGGCCGCTCCCGAACTTGAGACAGCTCCCGACTCAAGACCTCACACGCCTTTTGCAGGACTTCTGGGCCAACGCAATGTCCGATGGCACGACCAGGATCATTTACAAAGCGCTGACGTTCCGCGGCCTTCGTTCTTTCCTTGTTTAGCCGCGCGTTCAGAGATTTGAAGGAGTTCTGACCTGGTGTCTCTGGTGGATTTATGCCGAGTACCTTCCACAAGGCTTCGGCAATTCTTGGCTCAGCAACCTTAAACTCATCGGGAAAGTATTCCCGGCCCCAGACTTCCAGAGAATCAAGCAGTTTTCCCAACAGTGTTGTTGTTAGAAAATGGATGGGGATATCAAGAGCTTCGTTTCGTTCGGGAATAATGTAGCGAGGGAAAGCGAAGTACAAGTCATCACAGCGATAGTAGACTCCCAAATACCGAGTTCCATTGGGATCTGCCTCGCCAACTCGAAGGCGGTGGTCCAGGCTCAGACTTCGAAACACTGTGGTCTTCCCACAGCCGCGTGGCCCGGTCACAACAACATTGTTTCTACCTTCGATTTCTGCCAACCCCAAAAACCGGTCGGAATATAGTGACTGCAGCAAACCCGATGCCTCGCCAATCTGTTCGCAGCTAAGAAAGTCGAAGGGCGTTAATAGAGATTCCTGTTGAGTTGATGCCTGCTCGAATTCTCCGTCTATTTGTTGGAGACGCTGAAGTAGCTCCTTTGGTTGCCGTGCAAGCGGGTCTCGCGTCAAATCCGTTTCGATCAAGTGTCGCTCCAAATAGTGATGTCGCAAAACATCGATAGAGAACTTCTCTTTAGGACTACAAGTCGAAGAGTATTTTGGAATTACAACTTGCAATAGCTGCGCCAGCACGTGGGCCAGTTGGTGATAATCGTCTTTGAACCTGACATCACTGGTTGCCTCAGAGACACCAAAATCCGTAACACGAAAAACAAAGCGAGGGCCAAGCAGGTCATATGAAGAACGATCTTCAACTAGTATGTTCCCAGTATGAAGATCCCCGTGCTTCACACCTCGAACGTTCATCTCATTGAAAAGGTTCAGCATCGTTGCCAACCATTCAACTATGAACGCTACCGTCACTTGGTCAGAGTTTTCTCTAATAAACTTGCGCAGGGATGGTCCTTCAACAAACTCGGAGATCAAGACGATGCAGTCAATGTCAGCAATCGTGTCAGTCCAATCACGAATGTCTTCGAACTTCACTACTGTAGGACTAAGCAGGGCGTTAGCTTTAAGAACCTCTGACCGCCAAATTTCTTGCCCGTTCGGGTCGCGAACAAGATTGGCGCTCGGGATAACCTTACAAGCAACGTCCCTCCCTAAGGTCGTTGAATGCGCTCGGAAAACATGACCATCGTTTCCGCTATCAACTTTCGTTACGATTGTAATATCGGAGCGACTGGGAATAGATTTCCCGAGGAAATAATTGGGATCTGGTAGGTTGGCTCGCACTCTATTCTCGCTGGAACACAAGTATGTGTTCAGTTTTCACGCCTCTGCATGTACGACGAGTTCTTCTCACATCGGGAATATCATCGGTCATAACCTTTCGAAGAACCAAAGAAGGCGCCCGCCTTTTCAGAATCTCGACAAGGATTTTGGACGGGTGCGCATCGAAGGTTCGCCTCAACGCTTCGCCGACGATAAAAATACAGTGGCCGTTTACCCGTAAGCCCTTTTCAACCTTTTCTCCAAGGCTAGCAATAGCCTGCTCGAAGCCATCTTGCCTTTGAGTGACTCCGTTGTCCACGCGCTGAGACAGAGTCGGTTCGATAAACCAAAGACGAAGTCGGTTGTCTCGCCCGTAATCCAATGCGTTCATATATGGGGGGCTTGTGATCAACGAATCGAAATACTTAGGGAGCTTAACTTGTTCAATGGAGGATTGGTGAAAGACAATACCAGACGGACGGGGTATCAGGAATCTCTTGTAGCTTCTCTTAATCTTCGCATAAAGCCGTGGCCTCAATTCGCGATAGCGATACATTTCTGGAAACTCAAGACGCGGGTACTTTTTGTCACGCAGATAAGGAACAAGGTGGCTGCTCGGAAAAGACAGAAAACCGGGCCGCTGATGATGCAGGATGCCAAGAAGACAGGCCAGGAGAAACTCATTTCCCGGTCTTCTTGCGATCTGGGCAAATTGTAAGATCTCTTTGAGAGTACGAGGATGGAAAAACCTCCTTACCCATATAGGTACTGATCGCAGATCTTGATCTTTGACCATCAGGCTCTCATCAAGAGCATCGTTAGCGGCCCTAATGGCAGCATTCAGCGATTTCGGTGGTCTAAGTTTCGCCTTGGAAAGGACTCGCGCATACGGGCTGATATCGGCGGCAAACACTCGCCGTCCACGGATTGAAGCCTCTAGAGGAATCGTACCCGCACCGGCGAAAGGATCAACCACCAATTCGTCCGGCTGAGAGTAGAGTTCCACTAACTCGCCAGCAATACTACTCTTGATCTTGCCGATATAGGGTGAGAGTTGATGTAGCGTGCATTCTAGACTCGTACATGGCCTGCGCCAATGCGTTGGCGCCCGATTACTTCGGAGCCCTGCGAAAGGGTTTGCGGTTGGGTTCGAGGGTCTTGATGTTCGGATGGCAAGCATTATGCGACCCCCCAAGGGCCGGGTGCGATCCCCTTACCCGAAAGGATGCCAATGCCGAAGCCTTGGCAGAGCAAGGACTGAATTCGTCTTCGGATATTTAACCAACCTAGAGTAATCGTATTTCCGGGGAATTAGCAAAGGGAGAGCTGCATTAGAAAACTGTTAGTGTCAAATCTAACCTGTGAAGCCCAGGGTGCAAGTCTGAAGCACGGGTGGTCCTCCGAGTCGAATAAATGTGCGGATGAAACCAAGGCCCAGCAGTACGAGCAGACAAACTTCGGATTCTTACCAGCAGCGTTGTTGTCGAGGAGACGATATCTGCACTCTTGTCCGCTGAGAAAGAAGGAGTGGCTCGTCTAAAACTCATCCGCAAACTCGCAAAACGGAAACGAGTCATCAAATTCCATCCTGACTTGCTTGAAGATGACGTCAAATCCTACGCACGAGGCGAAAAGCTTCGCAGTCACTTTATGGCTCCTCCGCCAAGGTTCATCCAAGTGTTTGTGGACCACGGAGAAGAACACATACGCATTCTTCGCCAACTTGCAAAAGAGACTCAGCAGCAAATTCAGACTTTTCGCAACGAGATGAATCAAAAGTACAATCAGTTACTAAGGCCTATCGCTGCGCAAATAATCCGAGAGAACCAACAGCAATCGTTTGCGGATTATTGGAACGAGTTGTCAGCTCCTTTCGCGGAACAGCTCGCCAACAAAGCTCGTGTCCTTCCCGAATGCCGGGCGCGCGGAGTGGCAGGTCTGCTCAAAGTTCGAAGTGTCAAACTCGCTACACTGGCTCAACTGTCTCTCGGCTATGCCAACACTTACGAGCGTGGCGCTGTAGCACGAGGGGATCCAAGAGACATGCAACATGCCGTTTTTGGCATCAGCGGTGAAGACCTTTGTCACTGATGATCCAAGACTTGCGCTGGTATTGACTAGGATGCCGCTTCCCAACTTCGAAGTAATCAGCCTTCCGACGCTTCTTGATCGGTTATAGAGATTCTGGAGCTTGCTGGGGCTCCTTCGGCCATTCTATTTCATTCAGCCGAGCTTGCGCGCTGGAGCGGTCTCAATTAGTTCCCCCCTCTGCGCTTCATCGTCTCACGACAGCCCATCCGCACAACTCTACGCTGCGCTTCGAGTGCTCCTCTTCGTTTCGCCCTGCGGTGTGCGGAGTGGGCGCTCAGTCGTGTTCCTTCAGTCGCTACGAGGGGGAAGCTGCCCTTTTCAAAGCACAAAACCAAAAGAAGGAGACACACGAAAATGGAGAGACACACAAGACAATCAGCAGACATCCCGAAATGGTCAGCGCTACTAGTTGAAGCAGTCAACAAGCCCGGCCTGATCATGAAGGCATATTCGAACTTTCATTCGTACAGCCTAGGCAATCAACTGCTCGCGCTGGTTCAGTGTTACATGCGCGGGTTGCAGCCTGGGCCAATCAATACGTTTCCGAAATGGAAAGCACTTGGCCGATACGTCAAACGCGGTGAGCGAGCATTGACACTGTGCATGCCGATTACGTGCAAACGACGCGGCGAAGAGTCAGACAACGACGAATCAAACGGAGAAGGCACATTCACCAGCTTTGTTCATAAGGCGCGATGGTTCGTGCTGGCGCAAACAGAAGGCGAAGACCTTCAACCGCAAGTAACGCCAGAGTGGGAAGCCAAGCGAGCGTTAGCGGCTCTCGACATCGAATTGATCGCATTCGATAGCACGGACGGTAACTGTCAAGGATTCGCTCGCAAGCGGCAGATAGCGATCAATCCTGTGGCGCAACTTCCACACAAGACCCTCTTCCACGAGTTGGCCCATGTTGTAATCGGGCACACTTTGGAAGCCGACTTTGCCGATGCGGAAAAGACTCCTAGGAACTTGCGCGAAGTAGAAGCGGAAGCGGTCGCACTTCTATGTTGTGAAGCATTGGGCCTTGACGGTGCTGATTACTGTCGCGGCTATTTGCAGAACTGGCTCTATCAAGGCATCGGTTACGACGCGAGCGCGATTCCCGAAAAGAGCGCGCAGAAGATCTTTCGTGCAGCAGATCAAATACTTCGAGCGGGACGGTTAGATACTCAGCAGACGAACGATACCCAGTGAGACAGTCCGCAACACGATTCCGAAAAGGTTTCGGCCCAAGCTTGTCTATCGGCCAAGCTTGGGCTTTCCTTTCGGTTGCGCTTCCCCGCGAGCATTTGTGTCGCGCGTTTCGGGCCTAGCTCCAGTGCGCATCGACGACAGAGAAATCCGAGACCGTTTCCCCTCAGCGTCTCTTCTTTATAGCACGCTTAGTTTTCAACTTTGTATGCTTGGCGACAGTTGGTAGTCTGGCTGGCAAATCCAATTCGTCGTCGACGATCACGTCCAAACAGATTCCCGCCGTCTGCCCATATCTCAACAGAACGTGCAGAGGTGGTTCGCGATCTCCGGTTTCGTAATTCGAGATATTTGTGCGAGAAAGCTTTCCTTCGAGTTTCAATTGTCTCAGCATTTCGTTCTGCGACAGTCCGAGCGCCGTGCGGATTTTGAGGAGCTTTGCAGGAAGACGAACCTGCTTTTGTCGCGGGTACTTTCCCATATCAGTCAGTTCCTCCTGACGGGAAATCCGCGACATAAAGCTTGGGACTAGCTGCAATTGCAGCTACTATGTGGGAGGGAATTTGGTTCGCCGTGAGCCACAGTCTTTTTTGCTCAGCGGCGTTGCTCATCAACTGCGTTGTAGAGCGCTGTTTTGCATTGTCAAAGATTCAGCCCAAATAAGATACCAAAGGATTGTTTAGTTGAGGAAGCGTTGGCGGGATATGCCCGCGCGGGGCCGATTCAGAAAGGTCCCGGTCGCAATGCTAGTTGCAATTGCAGCTAACCTCTTTATATGCGGCTAGAAAATAACGACAAGCAAAGAAAAGTTTCTTGCCTTCACGAAGATTAGAAGTTTACCCTGACGAACTTCGGTTTTCTAACTCGCTCCGGCCTGGGTTTTGGGATCGCGGAGGCACACTACTACTGAGCCGCCAGAATAGCCAAGTGGCGGCTGAACGAATTGACGCGGCTCGAACTGTTAGAACACCGAGAGTACGCTTTGCAGCAGATTCAGCGCGACATCCGCAACCGGATTACTAGGAGCGGCTACGGGCTGACCATCGCTAGGCCCCGTGCCGACAATTCCCGTTGCTGTAGCTGATGGTGGTTCCAGCGGTGGTGCGTCAGGCGAAGTGCCAATGATGCCCGCGAACGCGGAAGCGCTAAGCGCGAACGTCAACACTACTGCCACGCTGAGTTGTCGAAGTTTTCTCATAGGTTTCTCCTGAAAAGAGAGTGTCAGACTTGAGGACGGCATCTTAGCACCCTGACGCAACGATGATTACAGAGGCAGAGAAAGGACATCCTCACATGCACTTAGCGAAAGAACTCCTAGACGAAATAGACAACCAGAGCCTTTCTGCAAATGAACGTGCCCTCCTGCGCTGTCGTCTTGCCAAACATCAAGAGTGGGCAGGCGACTTTGAAGCGGCGCGAGAAGCGTTGGGCGAGCTATGGAGGGGTGTGGGATTCCGACCAAACCTAGAAGGCCTCGATAAGGAGAGCAAGGCAGAGGTTTTAATGCGTGTGGGAGCCCTAACAGGATGGGTTGGCAGTGCAGGTCAGATTGAGGGTTCGCAGGAAATGGCAAAGGACTTGATCAGTGAGAGCATCAGATTCTTTGAGGAACTGGGTAACAGAAGCAAAGCAGGTGAAGCGCGCAGTGGCCTCGCGCTTTGTTACTGGCGCACCGGCGCATTTGATGAGGCCCGCGTTATGTTACAAGAGGCGTTAGGTGAACTTGACGACGGTGATATCGAACAACGGGCTATAGCGTTGCACCGAACAGCCTTGATCGAAACATCATCAAACAGACTCAGTGAGGCTCTGCGCATTTACAATGAAGCCGCTCCACTATTTGGCCCCGCGACTGATCACTCGCTCGCGGCGCATTTCCATGACGGCCTTGCAAATGTTTTGAATCAGCTTAGCTCGGGTGAACATCGCATGGACTACGCGGATCGCGCCCTCATCGAGTATGCAGCCGCGAGTTTCCATTTTGAGCAAGGAGGCCACGAACGATATCAAGCTTGCGTTGAGAACAACTTGGGATTCTTGTTTAGCACTCTGGGTAGATTCGAGGATGCCCACGAGCACTTGGATCGCGCACAGATGCTAATGACGCGGCTCAAAGATAATGTTCATCTCGCCCAGGTAGACGAAACTCGCGCGCGCGTCCTGCTTGCCGAAGGACGAGCCGTCGAAGCGGAAAAGACTGTTCGCCGCGCGGTACGAACACTCGAGAAAGGCGATGAGCTTTCATTACTGGCCGAAGCCCTCGTGACCCACGGCGTTGCATTGGCGCGTCTGGATCATACCGAACAAGCGCGAGCGGCGCTCAAACGTGCTGCCGACGTGGCCGAGCAGGCCGGTGACTTTGAGAGCTCCGGGATGGCAGCGTTAACCCTCATCGAGCAACTCAACACGGATTTATCCAGCGAAGAAGTGTGGTCCACCATCGATCGCGCGGGAATCTTACTGGAAGAGACACAGGATATGACAACGCTTAGGCGGCTGGCCAAAGCTGCTTTCCGTGTTCTTCACTCCGTTCCCGCGCCGCATGATTGGGCCAACTTCTCTTTGCGGCTGGCGGTGCATCGTTATGAGTCCCACCTAATCAAGTTGGCGCTCATGGAAACAGATGGCTCCGTGACGCGAGCCGCGCGTCTGCTTGGCTTCAGACATCACCAGAGCCTCACCTCTTTGATAGCCTCTAGACATAAGGAACTGCTCACCACGAGATCACCCGTCCGCCCACGGCGACGACACCTCATCGTTCACGCGAAGCGCAGGAAACGAAAGCCAGACAGTCGGGTGCGGCCCGCATCTGAGATCTCCATTCTTCACGTTGATGACAACGAGGCGGTTGCCAGCGTGCTCAGCGATTCGCTTCAGCCGGAGGGCTGGCATATTGAGACCTGCGTAGACGGAACTCTTGCGTTAGAGAAAATCGCCAGCGACGCGCACTACGATCTAGTGCTCCTGGACAACGACTTGCCCGGTGTGGGCGGTTTAGATTTCATCCGGAGTGCGCGAAGCATGGCCCATCGCCGGGAAACACCGATCATTATGCTCTCGGCAAACGCGATTGAACGCGAAGCCCTAAACGCTGGCGCAAACGCTGTCCTGCGTAAGCCAGAGGAGATCGGGTTGCTGGCAGATACCGTTGCACGATTCTTGAGAGTTGAGCGGGTCGAGCGCGTAGATGTGTCTGAAGAAATTGAAAGCCCTGACTTTGTGAGAAAGAACTAATTTCATGTAATCCCGTTTTGGCACGGCCCTCCTGCGGGGCGCGATCGGGAGCGACCAGTGCCTCAAGGCCGCCGTGAGAAGGGTGGGGTAGGACACGGCGGCCTCATTTGTTTTGAAAGAAGCTTTCCTTCCTGAAATTTATTCTCGTTCTTGTCTTATCTAGGAGACTTCAATGACAAGACCACCCATAGCCGGTCTGACACTAGCCTTGATCCTACTTCTGACTTCAACTCCTACCAACTCGTCACACGCCTTAACGCTAGACGATTGTTCTTGCCTTGCTCCCGACAGGAGTTGTTTGGCCAGCATACCCTGCCGAGGAGGATGCACACAGCACTGCGCGAGCCAGGGAGACTGCTTTGCCGAGTGTTCGGGTTTTTATGCGATGTTTGGGAGGGAGACTACCCTTGAGATGCAGAATGCCACGTATCCTCAATTCGTGGCTGCACTAGCTCGCATTAGCGGAAAGGACATAGAGTTTTCTCCCGCAAAGCCTGATGCAGTATTTAATACAGGCTGGAAGAGGGCCACACTTTGGGATGTGCTGGATATGTTATCCGATCAGGGCACAGTGCGAATAACAGGAAAGGATTTTGAGAAGTTCAAGAGGCTACGGAGAGTTTTATTGTCAGATACTAAGATTTCATTATGCGTCCGAAACACGCCCGTCAGTACATTCGTAATTGATATGGCTAGCCTGACTGGGTTGCCGTTTCGAATTACTGACGGCAGGCCTATGGCCGTAGTAAATCTTCAATTGCAACACGTCTCACTAGACGACATTCTTGTTAAGGTCTCGGAGCAAACGGGCACGACGATCATACAAGAAGGCGCTTCTCGCGTCACTCGGTAAACGTCACGGGACGTTTGCTTTCGTAGAGGATAAGCCGGACCAAGACTTGACCCTTGCTCACAACCACCCATCCGTCGACTCCACACCTTAGATGAGGCCAGTCGCACTTGCTACGACGCAACAGCCACAATTCGTCTTGCCTACTAATATTGAGCCCGGTATCTCGTCTCACCGATTAGGTCGAGTGAAGGCACAGTAGGTGCTGCGCACCTGAAAATTAGGGACACGACACCCCCGAAATTCGGGGCTGTGGCGTCTACGTTGTAAACGCCATGTCTACAATGTCTACTCGCGGGAACAAAGGACTTAAGCGATTCGTGTTTACGTTTGTAAACGCGCTGCCTACATTGTAGACATTCGTGTATACAGCATTTCTCAGTGATTAGAGAGGGTCCAAATGAAGGAAGCCAAAGAAACTAAGAAGAGCCGGAACATCACGTTTCGCCTAACCGATGAGGAATACGGCCAGGTTGAGAAAGCGGCGACAGCGGCTGGCGACGACCCCAACAACTGGTGCCGGAAAGCGGCAGTCAGCCAATTGAGCGAAGGGCATACGTTCACTACCAACGAGCGCCTGATATACCAAGAGATCGCTCTGTTGCGGTTTCTCGTCGGCCACGGATTCAAGCTGGCGTTTGGCCGAAACGAAGCGAACGCGGCAACATGGAAAAAACTCACGGCGCAGGCCGACCAGAGATCGGATGAGATTGTGGCCGAGTTGCTGTCCAGGAGAGGCGTCTGAAGCCGCATCGAGCTGGTGGGTAATTAAGGGACACTGCCGAAAACTCAATGGGACGGCTGGGTCGGCACGAAGTAAAGGACATCCGGCTCAGATTCTGGCAGGTCGCACTTTCGAGGAGTGCCCGGCCTTGCTCAGTCGGAATTTCCTACTGGCCATCGCACGTTGTGTTTCACATACAACTCCTCATAACTCTCGAACCAAGCCTTGCGGCCTCATAGCGAGTTTTAGGATAAACCAACCACAGACCTCGACCTGTTTTCGAAAGCACCACACTGCGAGTTCGTGCGCTCTTGCCATGCAAACTTCTCACTATCAAAGATTTACTACTCGTAGAGCGAGAGACTTGTGGAGTGTGATGCGTCACAAGGTAGCGTCTATCGAAGATCGAAGAAAAAGAGAAGAACCTTTTGGCACAAAAACTGCAAATGACAGAACAACTCGCTTGCGGACGCAAACGAGAGTGGAGAGAGGATGATGGAAATGGAACTCGCGAAGCGACTTGTTCGAAATGAAAATAGCAAGCCAACGAAGAACGTCGCGTGTTTAGGGAGTCCGTTGAGATCATGGTTTGAAGCAATGACAGCCATCCTGGAACCGCTGCACGAGACTCCCGTCTCTAAACTCTAGAGCACTGGAAGCAGTTTGATTCCGTCGCCCAAGAAATCTTGGGCCCGCGCCTCCCATCTCTCCTTCCTGAAATGATGTTTTTTCAAAACTCCGCTTTTGGCGGAAGGATGGAATTGTGCCCATGAGAAAACTTCTACATTTGTTTACCGAAGAGGGCCGGACGCGTTCGCGGAATGCCTTCGGCAGATACGTCCTGGGCGCGATCATAGCCTGCGTGATTTGCGGTGTCGTCGCTGTTCTTGTTTACAAACGGAATTGGACACCTGGAAATCTCACGCCACTACAGCGCTGTTACTGGCGCGAATATGAGTACAGTAATCGGTGGCGCTTCTGGCCCGCTTCGAAGGCAAATTACGAGATACTGTCAGCAACCGTCACGGATTCTCGTACGAAGCAAGACCTAAGATTGGACCTAACTGAGAATTACCTAGAACCGGTTCTTGACGAAGAAGGAAACCTAACCGTCGATTCCCACAAGCACGGCATCTTTCGAGCGAACATTAAGGTCAAAGAGCTTTATTGGTCAGGACAGACTCTCCGCGACGACCTTGCCTACAGCTGGCTCAAACAAAAGATTTTTCACGAGCAAACAGTAATGGACCTCTACCGTCCGGTTTGGGGGTTGGCGATCCTATTTTCGGTGTTGGGATCATTGGCGTATCCAATCTTCGACATGTTCGTACAACATGACCACCTGAAAGGTCAGACGATCAGAGGCACGCGCAAACTTTCCCCCAGAGAATATGCGCGTCAGCATAGGAAAGATACCGGCTACGGATTGACGGTCTATTCTGCGGAGGCGACGAGATGGGTGATCGTTGCCTTACTTCGCTTGGCAGCTTTGGCAGGCTTTGCGGCTCCCTCATACACGCTTGGAGTTCCGCGCAGTGTGGAAAACGAAGGTTTGCTTGTGCTGGGTGATCCAGGCACTGGAAAAAGCCAGATCTTCCACCGACTCGTCATGATGATTCGTCGTCGCTCTCCTGCGGAGGCCCTCGTTTGCTACGACCCGGAGGGAGAGTTTGTGCAAAAACATTTCCCTGCTAAGAACGCCATCATCTTGAATCCATTCGATAGCCGATTTTTCTACTGGTCCCCCGCATCCGAGGTGAATTACCAGAACCAGGCGGCGCTCGCCGCCGATCTTAAGATGATTGCTGAATGCTTCTTTCCTGACCGTCGTCATGGTGCAGCTACCAGCGACTTCTTTATCAATGCCGCGCGGCTCATCTTCGCTCGGATACTGGAAGTCGAACAGGACCTCGCACGGATCATCGAGATATTGATAAGAGAAGAGCTTATCGATCAAGTTGTCGCCGGAACCGAACTCGCCCATTTGATTAGTCACGGCGCGAAGGGACAGCGAGGCGGCGTGCTGGCCACCCTGGCGGAAATTGGCGAGTCGTTAAAGCTCTTGCCCCCACGCGAGCAATGCCGAGGCGCGATCAGCCTCACGCAATGGGCAAGACAGCGCAAGGGTTGGATCTTCATCACGTCAAAACATGACCAGAGAGATGCCCTGGGTAGGCTTCAGGCGGCGTGGATCAATATCTTGATGAAACGCTTACTTGCCGCAGATCCTGATTGGGCCAGAAGCAACCCTTGTTGGGTCATAGTCGATGAGGTCCACGCTTTGAAGCATCTGTCAGCATTACCTGCCGCCATCGCGGAGGGTCGTAAGCACGGACTGAAAATCGCCGTAGGTACGCAAAACAAAGCGCAGCTTGAGGAACATTACGGCCACAACACGGCGACAATGCTGGCCTCTTTCCACACCAAGCTTATCTTTCGTTGTAACGAGCCAGAGTGTGCCCGCTGGCTATCCGACCTGATTGGCGAAGACGAAATAGAAAGACCACGCCTGGGTACGACGGCCTCAGTCCAGCGTCATGGTCGCGATTCAATTAACTACACCATGTTAACCGAACGCCGAGCAGTCGTTAGCAAAGAAGAAATCATGTCTCTGCCAAATCTACATGGCTATTGGAGATTCGAGAACGTAGTAGTGCCGTTTCGTATCCAGCCGTTGGAGTTGAAAAACGTTGCCTACAGCTTCGTCGAGCGCAATTCGCCGCCCGCAGTTTCGCGGGTATCTCCCCAGGTTCAAATAGCGCTTCCGCTTGCGGACGGTAAAGAGACGCACGAGATCGCAACGGCCACGCTGGAAGACATCGATATTAGCTTCTGAGGTTAAGGCGATGATGACCATGAGCAGAGCGCTCTCCGCAGGACAAGCAACGAACTACTACCAAAAGGAGTTCACCAGCGCCCAGGAGAACTACTACAGCGAATCCGGCGAAGTGCGCGGACGCTGGAGTGGTCGCCTGGCCGAAGAATGGGAACTCAAGGGAGAGGTTCAAAGTGAGCAGTACGAGCGCCTTGTGGCCGGGCAAGACCCGCACACGGGCGAGCAACTCATTCGCTCCGTTACGCCAAGAGAAATAGTCAACGAGTTTGGTGAAGAGATGACTACGAGCGAGCATCGCGCCGGTTGGGATGCCACCATTAGTGCGCCCAAGTCGGTTTCCCTCGCAGCGTTAGTAGGCGACGACGAGCGAATCAGAGTTGCTCACCGTGAAAGCGTGGACGAAGCCTTGAAAAGCTTCGAGGAATACCTGCAAGCCCGTGGCGGCGGCGACAAACCAGCCATCACCACCGGCAAGATGGTTGCCGCCCAGTTCGAGCACACCGCCTCGCGACCAGATCGCACCACAGGCTACGCCGCCCCACAGCTTCACACTCATACCGTGATTTTCAATGTAACTCAGACAGAGGAAGGAAAGACAAGATCAGTTCAGCCATTAGAACTGTATCGAAGCCAGCGCTATGCGACGGCCATCTACCGGATGCACCTCGCGGAAAAGCTTCAAGGGCTGGGTTATGAGATTGAAGTAGACCCGCGCACCGGCGCACCCGAAATCAAGGGCTTCAGCAAAGCTTATTTGCAGGAGAGCAGTCCGCGTCGCGAAGAAGTAGTTAAGGGAGCGGACGAGATGAAAGAGCGCCTTGAGCGAGAAGGCGGGGTAGTTACGGAAAACGCTCGCCTGAAACAAGCGGCAGCGCGCACCGATCGCGCCAGCAAGCATTACAACCGCGCCGAGATGAGAGAGCGGGCGCTTGAGATGGACCTACGCCACGACTATCAGGCGCAGCGCACAGTTGACCAGGCGCAGGAGCGTGGCCCAATCCGCTTATCCCAGGAAGAGATCACAAAGCGGGCTCAGGAGGCTGTGACCTTTGCTCGCGACAACGCAGTTGAGCGTGAAGCCGTGGCCGATATGCGGAAAGTTAAGGTCGATGCTCTTCGTCGCAATCTCGGATTGACGACTTATGAGGCAGTCACCACGGAACTACAACAGCGGCAAGAGCGCGGAGAGTTTATCGGGATCATCCGTGAGCAACATCAACGAGAAACGACTACACAACGCATGTTGGAGATGGAGCGGTCTAACCTCGAAAAGGTGATCGACGGACAAGGCACACATCAGCTGATCATTGGGTTCGAGCGCGCGAGGCCGATGGTTTATGGCACTGCCGACCAACAACACATTAGATTGAATGAGAACCAACGGGCAGCAGTAGAAGAGATCCTCACGAGCCGCGATCAGATCATCGGCTTGCAAGGCGGTGCTGGTACAGGAAAAACCACCGCCCTTTCTGTCTTGAGAGAAGCAGCCGAGAAGGCGGGATACGAAGTGCGAGGCTTCGCGCCAACCACTCGCGCCGCCCAGCAGCTTGCCGAGAGCGGCATTCAGACCGAGACCCTACAGAAGTTCATACGGCGGCGGCAGGAAACGCCAGCCAACGGAAACCGTCTGTTTGTTCTTGACGAAAGCTCACTTTCCAGCACGAGGAATATCCACAAGTTCTTTGCCCGCCTTGAAGCAAAGGACAGAGTGCTTCTCGTTGGAGATAGCAGACAGCATCAAGCCGTCGAAGCCGGGACTCCTTTCGAGCAGTTTCAAAAGCACGGAATGGCGACGGTGAAGCTCAGTGAAATTGTCCGACAACGCGATCCCGAACTTAAGCGGACTGTCGAGAGACTTTCAGCCAGGCAAATCCGAGAAGCGATTGACAGCTTGGAAAGCCGAGGCCGAGTCATTGAAATCGCGGACGAGAAACAACGTTTGAAGGCGATAGCGAGGGCTTATTGCGAAAGCCCGGAGAACACCCTTGTCGTTTCGCCAGCGAACCGCGAACGAGTACAAATCAATTCGCTCATTCACAAACGACTACAACGCGAGGGCAAGGTAAGCCACGACAATCATCAGCTGACGATCTATGTAAACCGTCAGGACATGACCGGCACCGAGCGAACTTTCGCAAACTCTTATGTGCCCGGCGAAGACATCATTAGATACAACCGCGCGAGCAAGGTTTATCAAGTGGAAGTTGGCGACTATGCCCGAGTCACGGCAGCCAATCACGAGAAGAATGAGATCACCGTGAACATGGAAGATGGCCGCGAACTCACCTACAACCCTTCGAGGCTTTCAGGCGTCAGCGTCTACAAAGAAGCCCAACGAGATATCGCTGAAGGCGACCGCATCCAGTTCCGCGCGCCGTTCACCGAACGGCGCGTTGCTAATGGCGAGCTTGGCACCATCGCCAGAATTAAAGACGAGGAACTAACAGTCGAGCTGGACAGCGGACGAGAGGTCAGCTTCGAGTCTGAGAAGTTCCGACACATAGACCACGGCTACGCCATAACCAGTCACTCATCACAAGGCACAACCGTGGATCGAGTGCTCGTGAACGCCGACACGCGCGAGTCCGAACTGTTGCTCAATGATCGCATGGGCTACGTCGCAGTCTCGCGTGCCCGAGAGGACGCGATCATCTACACAAACTCATTAGGAGAGTTGAGAGACGCTCTGGACCGGCGCGTCGATAAGGATATGGCGCTTGACGCCACGAGCTATAGCCAAGACCAAACACGTCCGCTTCGCGAGGAATCAGCTCGTGACGCGTCTTTGCATCACGAACAGTCTGGAACCGAGCGCAGTTCAGATCAAGCCGTTATGGGGAATGATCACGCGCAGTTAAACGCCACTAACGACGTGGCTCAAACCGAGGAGATGGAATTTGATTTAGCTTAAGCAGAAATCTTTCAAGGTGTTTGAGGTTGAGAAATGAGTACAAACTTACAATCCCCCGCATCAGGCAACCGCTCACAGCTTCTTAATTACCTGAGGTTGCCCAGCTACTAAACGTCAAGCCACGCACTATCTATGAGATGGTTGCCCAGCATCGCATTCCCTATCGCAAACCACCCGGCACAAACATCTTGCGCTTTGATCTCGATGAGATCATGGCATGGACAAAAGCCGGCAAGACAAAATGACTCGGGCATGGAGAAAGGCATTCGCTGAAAAGCGATGATTTTCATTTCATGATGTTGTATATTGCCATCGCCCGTGGCTGCACCTCGGGAAAGGAACATGACAATGCCAGTCCATAAGCGCGCGAGCAAATGGCACTATGCCTTTTGCATTCGCGGTGTCCGCTTCCGGGGAGCAATCCCGGAGGCACGTACCAAGTTCGAGGCTGAAAAGGCCGAGACAAAAATTCGCCAGGAGGTTTACGAAGGCAGATACGGAAGACCAAGTGGAGAAAAGGACTTCGTATCATTCGTCGAGGAGGTCTTTGAACCTTGGGCGCGCGAAAACAAGCGCTCATTCAAGACCAACGACAAATACAAACTCCCCATGATCTGTGAGAGCAAATGTTTTAAGGGCAAGACCTTTGCTCAGATCTCACCATTGCTTATTGAGAAGTATAAGAAGGAGCGACGTGAGGCGGTCATGGAAAACAAGAGAACCCGCAAGCCCTCGACTATCAACCGCGAATTAGGACTACTCTCCACGATCTTCTCACTCGCGATCAAATATGGCGTCACGTATAGCAATCCGTGCCGAGAAATTCCATTGTTGCCAGAGAATAATAACCGCGTCCGCTACTTGCTGGATGAAGAGGAGCCGCAGCTCTTCGCACTCCTCAACGGTCGGCGCGCGCATTTACTACCGCTGGTAACCTTGGCTATTGGCACGGGAATGAGACGAGGCGATCAATTGAATCTGCGCTGGGAGAAGGTTGATTTCCAGCGTAATGTGATCTATGTGCCAAATTCAAAAACGGGGAAAGATTACGGTGTGCCGATGAACGCGGACGTTAGAGATACGCTGCTTCAGCTTCGGTCCCACACTAATCGCTCCGATTACGTGTTCATGAATTCGAAAACTAACAAGCCTTACGCCGATCTCAAGAAAGCGTTCGGAACGGCCTGTCGGTTAGCGGGAATTCGTGATCTGCACTGGCATGATTTGCGTCACACGTTCGGCACGAGGCTCGCGGAGGCGGGTTGCAGTGAGGCAACTATCGCCGAGCTAATGGGTCACTCCGATCCAAAGACCACGCGCCGTTACACACACGCCACAGACCGAGCCAAACGAGCTGCGGTGGAAGCCGTGCGCGTCCTACGCAACGGCGTCTGCCACAAATTTGCCACAACGCAAGAACGGCTGCCAAAGCTGGCAGCCGTAAATGCTTGATAGAAATGGTCGGGACGCCGAGATTCGAACTCGGGGCCTCACCCACCCCAAGGGTGCGCGCTACCAGGCTGCGCCACGTCCCGTCAAAGTTATTTCAGTATGAACGGAAAATATCCGATGTCAAAGCGCGAACGCAATGCTAATCATTTCTGGTGGGCCTGATCCTGGGTCATCTCAGCGTCGCCTTCATCCAGCAGGTCAAGTACCTCGCGAAGTTGTTTGGCGATCTGACGCAGCGCGGGACGCTGGTCGTCAGTAGGCTGTCCTGCCGGCGCCGGGGCTGAGCTGGCGGCCTGACTGAATCGTGCAGCTAAAGAGGGCGGTCGCTGCAGACTGCGGCCCGGCGGTTTTGAAGGCAGCGGCTGCCCACTCTCGCGGCTCGGGCCGCGCAGTTCACCCGCCAGCTTCTTCTTCGCGCCGGCGATCGTGTACTGCTCGTCATAAAGCAACTCCTTGATCCGCAGGGCCATTTCGACGTCACGGCGGCGATACGTCCGTTGGCCGGCGCGATTCTTTTGCGGCTGAAGCATGGGAAATTCTGTTTCCCAATAACGCAGCACATGGGCCTGCACGCCGGCGATATCGCATACTTCGCCGATCTTGAAGAACAGCTTTTCAGGGATGGCTGCGGCAGATGCGCTCATGCTTATAAGAGAGAAAGAAGAAAACTCCTTGGGCGTCGCCGGGCCGACTTTTTAGTGCCAACGCGAACTCAGGCGAATGTTACTGTGCAGAGATTTAGGTGTCAACACTTGTATTTAGGTCGCGGAAGCTAAACTGAGAGATTAAACGTGAATTCTCAGGTAAAGAACTCTTGAGTGGCGAGGTTTTCGGCCGATTGGCGTCGTCGTTCGGCCGAGATATGGCCTTCGCTCAGTCAGGAGCGAGATGTCTATAGCATCCGTCGTCGCGAATGAAACCCAAGCTCCTTTATAGGAGTGAAATGTGATTTGGCCGAGCTCACATTACGTCTCCTAAAGGAGCTTTTCGGGTATTGCTTGTCTTCGAAGCTATAAACATTCGGTCCCTATGGGGCACAACATCAGTTCTCTTCAAGATCAAACCCGCCAACGGCGAGCGACGACCAGCTGAGACGCGACACTGATTTTGTTCTAACTCTTCCTTGATGGACGCAACCAAATCCCCAAGCTATAATCGCGCGTTATCCAGTTATAACTGCACCCGTCCCGGAGGTTCACACCAAGAGTGCCAGCATCAGCAGCCGGTTTTCGTCTTGCCACGCGTCTTGACCAGGTAGGCTTTTCCGACATTGTGCAAATTCGGAATCGCGTCATGGAATTGCGAGCCGGGGGCGCGACGGTCTATCAATTTGAGGGAGGCGAGCCCTATCGTGCCACTCCCGATTACGTCAAAGAAGCCGTCAGCTCCGCCTTACGAGAGAATAAGACGCGCTATGCGCCATCCTCAGGAATCCCGGAACTGCGTCGCGCGATTGCCGACAAGCTGCAAGATCGCAATCGCATTCCGGCCAATGAAGAGAACGTCCTCGTAGTAAACGGCGGCATGCAGGGTTTGTTCGGTGCTTTTCAATCGGTCGTCAATCCAGGTGACGACGTAATGATCTTTTCTCCCTACTGGACACCAATCAAGGATCTCGTCGCCCATTGTCAGGGCCGGCTCGTGCTGGTCCCAACTGATGAAGCGCGCGCGAATGGAATTCGCGAAACTCTGGCGCGGTATGCAACCGAACGGACTCGCACCCTTTATTTCAACACCCCGACGAATCCGTCTGGTGTTGTTTTCACCAGGAAGGAAACTGAAGAGGTCGCGCGCTTCGCCCTCGACCGCGACCTGATCGTGATCGCCGACGAAGCCTATGAAGATATCGTTTACGAGGGCGAGCACGTTTCGATTGCTTCGTTGGAGGGCATGTTCGAACGCACGATTACTTCGTTCACGCTTTCGAAGTCATATGCGATGACCGGGTGGCGCATTGGTTATGCCGTCGCGACCGAGCCCTGGATGACCGGCCTGTCTAAAGCGACGCTGTATTCGTCGAACGGCGTTTCGACGCCGACGCAGTGGGCCGCACTGGCGGCGTTTACCACTCCCTCAGACTTCCTGGAAACTTCGCGCATCGCTTATCGTGAGCGGCGCGATTTGCTGTTAGCAGGTCTTAATGAGCTGGGCCTGGCTTGCGCATTGCCTGCGGGAGCCTTCTATGCGTTTCCGGATGTTAGTCGCATCAGCGGTGACAGCCGCGAGGCAGCGGAACTCCTGCTTAGCCGAGCGCAGGTTGCAACCGTGCCCGGAGTGGTCTTCGGGCCGCAGGGCGAAGGCCGCGTCCGCTTTTCTTTTTCCACGTCGATCGAAACTATCGCAGCCGGCCTTGAATCAATGCGCCGCAACCTGTGACGGAAAGATGGTCGAGTAAGTTAAGAGCAGTAAAAGCCATCCACGAAATCACACGAACTAACACGAAATAGGAGTCTGCTTCGTGTTATTTCGTGTAACTTCGTGGATCGTTGTCCAATACTTAAGCAGCCGGCCAGCTTCAGAGTTTCGTTCTAGCTTGATACGATTAAGCACGCTTAAGTTGAACTTTCCGCCGATGCCATGAACGAATTCGACTTCATTCGACGCCTTCGTGAACAGACACAATCGCGCAAGCATTCCGCTCGTCTGATTACCGGAATCGGCGACGATGCTTCTGTCCTGAATCAGATAGCCAATCGCGATCTGATAGTCACGACTGACTTGCTGATCGAAGGAGTCGATTTCTATCGCGACGCTGCCCTCGCCCGCATGCTCGGTCATAAAGCCCTCGCAGTTTCTCTTTCCGACATAGCGGCGATGGGCGCTCGACCATTCTGGTCGCTGCTGTCGATTGGCATGCCTAAAGCGATTTGGCGGGACCATTTCAAAGAGGAATTCTTTGCCGGGTATTTCGAGCTGGCGGACAAGTTTGGCGCGACACTGATTGGTGGGGACGTCTCGGAAGCAAAGTCAGGGATCGTGATCGATTCGATCGTGCTTGGCGAAGTTCCAACCGGTGCGGCGGTCTTGCGCTCAGGCGCGCGCCCCGGCGACCAAATCTTCGTTACGGGAACTCTCGGTGGCGCAGCGGCAGGATTGAAATTGATCGAGATGGGCGCGCGGCTGGGCGAGACCGGCCTCGCTTCCCTCCCCCGCGCCTCCCAACGAGTCAGTAGCCCGACCATCAACGAGAGGTCAGAACCGGGAGCGGTAGCGACCGGGTCGTCCTGGGGCAGTAGCCCGACCGTCAGGGAGGGCGTCAATCCAAGCGGAGCGGACACCTCTGAGCTGAAAGCGATCGAGACTCTGCTGTTACGTCAGATGCGCCCGCAGCCGCGCGTCGGCTGGGGGATCGTCCTGGGTGAGGAGCGACTTGCCACGGCCATGATTGACATCAGCGACGGCCTGTCCTCCGACATCGCTCACCTGTGTGAAGAGAGCAACTCTGGCGCATTGATTGATTCTTCCTCTCTGCCAATCGATCAAGACGTAAGCACGCTCTGCGGTCGCCGCGCGCTTGATCCACTGATGCTGGCCCTGCATGGCGGCGAAGACTTCGAACTGCTGTTTACGGTTAGACCTGATGATGTCGCGCGGTTGCCAAAACGAGTCGACGGTGTGGCGATCTCTCGGATCGGCGAGTTTACTACGGATCAGCCTGGCAAGATTCGCATTGCTGAGAAGAACCGCGTGTGGGATTTGCCACCGCAGGGCTTTGAGCATTTCAAGGCTTAGCTCCGTATTGACCGATCAATTCAGAAAGTTGCCAAGGCCCGCAGCGAGCGTTAATCTCCCGGAGACGAGGAAATCCAAGGATGCAGTCAATTGACGATCTCGCAAATGTTATCACCGAGCTGAATCCGTCGGAGCAAAACGCTCTGTTGGATAAAGTGACGCAACTGAATTTTCAAAAAGGTCTGCACGATCTCGCTGAGAAGTATCGCGCGCGACTTGCTCGCGACAATCAATTGAACTCACCACCTGAGCAGATATTGATCAAACTTCACCGCATCCGCGAAGAGATCGCCGCGCATGACTTACCCCGCCTGAACGCGTAAGCAGCGCTAAAAGTTCGAGCGCCCTCCCTCACGGTCGGGCTACTGGCCCGGATGATCTCAGTTTGACTCCCCCTCAGTCCTTTCTTAGACTCACCCTCAATGCTTCGCATCCACAACACGCTCTCTGGAAAGCTTGAAGAGTTTCGCCCGCTGGTCGAGGGCGAAGTGAAGTTCTATTACTGCGGCCCCACGGTTTGGGACTACGGCCATATCGGAAACTTTCGCTCCGCGATTGCCGCCGATGTGATTCGCCGCTATCTCAAGTTCAAAGGCTTGCGGGTAACGCAGGTAATGAATCTAACCGACGTCGACGACCGCATCATTACCAAGTCGCAGGAGAGCGGGAAGACTATCGACGACTACACCGCGCAGTACATCCAGGCCTTCTGGGAAGACTTTGACGCGCTCGGCTGCGAACGGCCAGAGGTCGCGCCGCAAGCCACGCGGCACATTCCCGAGATGGTTTCGTTGATCGAAAAGTTAGAAGAGCGCGGCCACGCCTATCAATCAGAAGGCTCGATCTATTACCGGATCAAATCGTTTCCCGAGTACGGCAAGCTCTCGAAGATCAACCTGGCCGGCAACATCGAGGGCGGCAGCGAACGCGTCGACACCGACAAGTACGAGAAGGAAGACGCGCGCGACTTCGCTCTGTGGAAAGCGCCGAACAAACCGGAAGAGCCGGCCTGGGATGCTCCGATCGGACGCGGTCGTCCCGGCTGGCACATCGAGTGCTCGGCGATGTCGATGAAATACCTGGGCGAAACGTTCGATCTTCACGTCGGCGGCATCGATCTGGTTTTCCCGCATCACGAAAACGAAATCGCGCAAAGCGAAGGCGCTACCGGCAAGCCGTTCGTCCGCTACTGGCTGCACTTTGAACATCTGAAAGTCGAAGGCGAGACGATGTCAAAGTCGAAAGGCAACTACTACACGTTTCGCGATCTTGCCGCCCAGGGCTTTTCCGCCGCAGCGGTTCGCTATTTCCTGATAAGTGTTCCCTGCCGCAAACAGATCAACTTTAATTTTGACGCCTTGCGCGGCGCGGAGAAAACAGTCGGCAGCCTGCGCGACTTTCGCGCGCGCCTGGAAGAAGCCAAGACTGAACCGGGCGGCGATGAAGTGTTGAGCGCTGCAACTGCACGAGCACTGGCAGAATTTGAAGCGGGAATGGACGACGATCTGAACACGTCGGTTGCCCTCGCTGCCATCCATGATCTTACGCGTGAAGTGAATACAGTGCTGGCACGACGAAGTCTGCGTGAGGAAAACAAGCGCGAAGTCATCGCCGCAGTCAGACGCTTTGACAGCGTCCTGAATGTGTTTGGCGATTCGCAACCGCAAATTCTCGAAGCGGAGATTCAGGAGCTGATTAACGAGCGCCAGGAAGCCCGTCACCGACGCGACTTTGATCGGGGCGACGAGATTCGCGACCAACTCGCTGAGCGCGGCATCATTTTGGAAGATACGAAAGATGGCGTGCGCTGGAAAAGAAAGTAGCGCCGAGTGAAGCTGTTCCACCGTTGCATGAAAACGAGGCCTAGTTTATTAGCGCTCCTACTGGTGGTAATACCCGCCGGGCAAGCCCAACGGTGCGTAACTCCCTCGGGTCCAGTTGAGTTCATTTCGATTGAGTTCTCGCCGGAGAAATGCAAGCCTTTGACAAGTCCGCAAGATAAACAGTTGAGAGCGTGCCCTGGGGTTGCTGGCTATCAATTACTCTATGGTGGACCTGAAGCAAGTCCGCAAATAATCATCGTCACGCCCGATCATAAGCGGCACCCCCTTCTTTATTGGGATGTCGACGCAGCTGATTTCATTGGGTTGGAGAAGTCAGGCACGTGGAAATTCGCCCGCCGAGGTAAAGAGATGGAACTTCGGGCTCTGATTCTTGAAGTCAAGCTGAAAGAGGACGAATCGACGAGATTTCACGGGTCCTACACCGTAATCGCAAAACTAACTGCCAGAGAGGTATGTGTGGTTGGAAGGGTGGCGCCCAATTCGACATCCGCGGGTAAGGTTGTGGCAATTGCTGATACTGCGCCCTACAGAAAATGTGTTGCGCTCAGCAACGTTGGTGAGAGGGACTGGCTAGGTGTCGTATTTGGATTGACCAGAAAAGGGCTATACGAAGATGCGAAATCTCTGGTCACCAAAATAGGGAGTCCCGCCACTCGCGTCGTAGCTTACATAGACATCGCGCGGGCACAGTCCGCAGCCGGAGACCCTGGCGGCGCGCACGCGACCTTGTTGATGGGACTGAATGAGGTTCTAAATGAAAAAGAAGAAACCACATACCGCGATGCCTTCGGCGATGAGGTGCACGAGAGTTTTAGGCGAGTTGACGGTTTGACGTCAATCATCAGTGCAATGGCGGCGAGTGGTCTGTATGACGATGTCAAGACAAGCCTGAGATTGGTGAGCGTTTCAGACTTGCCAACAATACTCTTATGGGTAGGCAAAGCTCAGGGGAGCCCGCCCAGGATAGGCGGCAGAGGCGATCTCGAAGCTGCAAGTGCGACTTTCAAAGAAGCCATTCAGCTCGAACTCAAGCGTGCGGATGCCGCGATGGCAGATTCAAATCTGGTTAAGATCGTAGAGGCTCAAGCAGAAGCTGGACTCATTAAGGATGCAAGACAGACTGTCTTATTGATCAAAAGCCCATCGGAAAGACAGTTTGCCGAGCAGAAGATCGCTTGGTGGACCGATAAACCCGAGTGACGGCCAGCTATTCATCAACTGGCATTCGCTCGTCGGCTCCGCGGATTGATCCCTAACGGCTGCTTCCCCGCAGTTATTGAACAGGCCGGTTAATTCCGATCAGACCTATGCCTTTCGCCACTCGAACTCGCCCGCGAAGCGGCTTTAAGATTCGCTACGCCATCATGGCTCTGGCAGGAGCGATCGTGTTTGGCACTATCGGTTTTCATTTTGTCGAAGGTTGGTCGCTGGCCGATAGCCTGTATGTAACCGTGCAGACACTGACCACGGTGGGATATGGCGACGTGCCTCCGCGCAGCGGCGCCGGCCGCACATTTGCGGTGGTAGTAATGCTGATCGGCGCGGGCGGGGTTGCGCTGGCTATCTCGACCATAGTTCAATCTGTGGTCAAGTGGGAATTGGTGTCGACTTTTGGGCAGCGACGATTGACGAAAAAGATGGGCAAGCTTCGCGATCATTACATCATTTGCGGCTCGGGGAGAGTCGGATCGCACCTTGTGCGCGATCTCCTGGCGGCGAACGAATCCTTCGTCGTCATTGAAAACGATCAGCAGCGCGCCGCGGAATTCAGCCAGCGTGGCGTGAACGTACTGGTCAGTGATGCAACGCTGGAGGAAAGTTTGCGCGATGTCGGCGTCGAGCATGCTCGCGGGCTGGCGGCCTGTCTTCCCAATGATGCGGATAATGTCTACGTCGTGTTGACCGCGCGCGATCTGAATCCGAAGTTGAGAATCGTCGCGCGCGCCGCCGAGGAACAAGCGGAAGCAAAATTATTACGCGCCGGCGCAAATCACGTCGTAGCGCCGACGATTATTGGGGGGCACAGAATGGCCGTGGCCCTGACCAAGCCGGCAGTCAGCGAATTCATGGATTCGATTACCGCGAACGAGTTGGGTCTGGGATTCGAGCAGGTCGAGGTTGATGCCGCGTCATCTCTGGTCGGACAAGAGCTGCGCTCGACTCCGATACGTTCCGAACTGGATGTGGTGATCATCAGCATTCGACGCCAGGACGGCCAGATCGTTTTCAATCCCGCCGGTAATGCGATGATTGAAAATGGCGATATCCTGATCGCAATAGGGCGCGCTGAATCATTGACCAGACTTAATCAGCTAGCGCGCGGCACCATGTAGCGCAAGTTGTTAACTTGCGTCGTCGTGTCAAGCGAATAAACCGTCGAGGGTCCGCAAGTTGGCAACTTGCGCTACAAAGCTTTGAGAGTCTTAGTCACGGGCGGCAGCGGATACCTCGGCACGCACGTACTCCGTTTCTTCCAGGCCGAGGATTTTTCGCGACGATCACACCTCGATGTGCTCAGCGCGCTCGATGCAACGAAGGCCGGAGATTACGAAGTCGTAATCCACCTCGCTGCCCAATTGAGCAAGAACCCCGCCGACGCCGAGACCTGCTTTCGCACGAATATTGAGGGCACGGTGAATCTGCTGCGAGAGATGAAGCCGAACTCGGTGTTCATCTTCGCTTCCACCAAGGACGTTTATGGAGCGCACGCCGACAATTTCAGTGAAGTCCCGGAGACGTGCAGCACTGACTATGAAAACCATTCGGCACTGGAATGGTCGAAGCTGATCGCTGAGAGATACGTCGAATACTACGCCGCGCAACGAAACTTTCGGTCGTGTGTTTTTCGACTTTCGACCGTCTACGCGCGACCTTCAGAAGGCAACGAGAATGGTTTTGTCACGCACTATGTCGAATCCGTCAAACGCGGCTGGCCGCTGCGCCTGCCCCTCGATGGCAAGCCGGTGCGTGACGTCCTGCACGTGGATGATTTCGCCCGGGCGTGTAGCGCTTTCATCGACTCCGATATGATCCGCGGGCTGTATAATCTCGGCGGCGGCCCCGAGAATGCGTTGTCGCTGCGCGAGATAATTGACAAGGTCGCCGAGATTATTCAGTGCAACCCAGTGTTTGACGAAAGTGCTCCTTTGCCGCCGCCCGTGCCTTTGAATTACATCAGCGACCTGGCGCGCGTACGGCGGGACCTGGGCTGGTATCCACAGATTGGGGTCGAAGAAGGGCTTAAGAGTTTGATTTGATAGTTAAGACCACAGCGAAACCAATTTGTCTATGGCTCCGGAGGAGCCCAATATTTATAACACGGTCGGTAGTATTAGAATCCAGCTCCTTTAGGAGCGTAACATCTTGTATTTCGCTCCTAAAGGAGCTTAGAAAATGATTCTGACGCAGCGGTGTTATAAACATTGCGCGCCTAACGGCGCTCCAAGCCGTACTGAATTAACTGGTTGAACAACTGCTCGCGATCCGGATCCAAATTGAAGACTGAAAGGCTACAACCCGATCAGATCCACCGCGTCGTCGTTCGTGTCCCCAACTGGGTCGGCGATGCGGTGATGTCCGTGCCTGCTTTGCGCGAACTACGACGACTATTGCCCGAGGCGCAGATCACTTTGGTTTCTCGCTCCGGCGCTGCCGACATCTTCATCGACGCAGCCTTTGTCGACGAGGTTTTGATTTATGATCGAGCGGGTTTGGCTTCCACAGGGAACCAGATACGCGAATGGCGACTGAGGAAATTCGATCTCGCGCTCCTGTTTCAGAATGCTTTTGAAGCCGCCGCCATAGCTTTTCTATCCGGCACACCCACGCGAATGGGTTATGACACCGAGCGGCGCGGTTTGCTGCTGACCCATTCCCTGCCCTCGCCTTCGTGGAAGAACGAAAGACACGAGAGCTTTTATTACTTGCACCTGGTTGCGAAATTAGAAGAGCTTATTTCCGGCAGTACCAGCGTTGAGAACAGTGAACCCCGCTTCGATCTCGACGTCTCGGAAGATCGAAAGCGAAAGGCATTGCGGCTGCTCCATGAACATGGTGCTCACATCGACGCGGCGTTAACCGTGCTTTGCCCCGGCTCGATTAACAGCCGCGCGAAACGCTGGCCGGCGGAACGCTATGCAAAACTCGCCGACCGCCTGGCTGAGTCGGGCGCGGACGTGGTCCTGATTGGGTCGCCGACTGAATCAGATGTCTCGCAAGAAATTTGCAAGCTCGCGCAACGCCAACCGATAGTGTTGACTGGAAAGACGACTGTCGCGGAAGCGGCGGCAATCATCAGCATCGCGGATGTTTTGATTGCCAATGATACCGGGCCGGCCCATATTGGCGCGGCGTTGCACACGCCGACGCTGGTAATCTTTGGCCCGACAAATCCGCTGACCACCTATCCATTCTCTTCCAGCGCCGAAATCGTTCGGCGGGCGCCGGATTGCGCACCGTGTATGCTGCGCGACTGTCCCATCGACCATCGCTGCATGACCGCAATCACACCCGAGGATGTTTTCGTGCGTGCGTCCGTCTTGATGTCCCAGCAACGCGCAGAGGTTACCGCATGAGCCGCCTGGCTAAGATCGTCGAAAGCTTTGCAGAGAAACGCATCGTCGTCATCGGTGACACCATCGCGGACCAGTTCATCTATGGCGAAATCACTCGCGTGTCGCGCGAAGCTCCGGTCTTTATTCTGCGCCACGAGCACACCGAGACTACTCCCGGCGGTGCGGGTAACTGCGCTGCTAACCTGGCCGCCCTGGGAGCGAAGGTCACGCTGATCTCTGTCCTCGGTAATGACGAAGCCGGCCAGATTCTTTCGCGCAAACTTCGCGACGCGGGCGTCGACTGCGACGGGGTTTTACTGTCTGACAGCCGGCGAACCATAACCAAAGTGCGCGTGCTGGCCGGGCAGATTCACTCAACTCGGCAGCAGGTCATACGGATCGACTATGACAACGACTCCGGTTTAAGTGCGGAACTTCAGGAAGGCTTGGGCGTTGAAATTAGCAAGGCGGTTGGGGGCGCGGGCGCAGTGATCATTTCCGACTACAATTATGGTGTGGCGCATCCTAAGGTTGCCGAATTGGCCCGCGAAGCCGCTGGACAGACGGTGCCCGTGATCGTCGATTCTCGCTTTCGGCTTTCCAGCTTTTCTGACTTCACTTCGGCGACGCCAAACGAGGATGAAGTCGAACAGCTTCTGGGCGTCAAGCATACCGATCAAGCCGGGTTGGAATCGGCCGTAGAAGAATTGCGACAGCAGCTCGGATACAAAGCGCTGCTGGTGACCCGCGGCGGTCAAGGCATGACGCTTATCGAAGCCAACACCACGCCGCTACATATTGACGCCGTAGGCTCGCTCCAGCCAGTGGACGGTACCGGAGCCGGAGATACCGTGATCGCCACATACGCGCTGGCGCTGGCATCCGGGGCCTCGTTCGCCGACGCGGCGCGCCTGGCAAATCTCGCTGGTGGCCTGGTGGTGATGAAACGTGGCACCGCGACCGTGACGAGTGCGGAGTTAATAGCCGCCGCGGTTAGCAACAACCACGAGTGAGCCAATCTCGGACGATCGGCCGCGGCATCAACCTTGATGAGAACTTCATCCCGGGGTGACGAGATCAGCACGCCTCGCGTTTCTTCTAAATGGTCAGAGTGGCGCGTCTGGCTCATGCCCCTGGCGCTGCTCACCGCGGCTTTTGCGCTGCAGGCGGTCGCAACCCGAAACCCACAATTCGTCGAACGCTATTACAGTCGCCGGATTTACCCTCCAATCGCTCACGTCCTTTCGCCCATCAACGGTGTCGTCGGCTTTTCAATCGCCGAATTAATGATTTATGTTCTAGGTGCGGCTTTAGTTGGCACGCTGATCTATCAAGTAGGGCAGATTTGTCTTCGCCGACGACGAATTCGCGCAGTGCTTCGCACGGGTTTGCTGGGCTTGATGTGGTTATCCGCGTCAGCAATTTTGCTCTTCCTTCTGATTTGGGGGTTGAATTATCAGCGAGAGCCGTTGGCGAGTAAGTTAGGATTCACCGGACGAAACGCCAACGACGAGCAGTTGAAGATGATCAGTGAAACCATCGTGAACGAGCTCAATTCTAATTATAGAGAGGCCCACTCCGGTAATCTAGTCGACGGACCGCCGGGTCCCACTCAAATGTATGAATTGATCGAATCCGCATATCAACACGAGCCGTTGCTCGGAGACGCCGGCACGGGACGCTATGGTCCACCCAAGCCAATCTACTTTTCCGGGTTAATGAGCCGTCTGGGCCTGTCAGGTTTCTACATGCCTTTCACCGGAGAACCACATTTCAATAACGCACAGCCCGATTTCGATCTGCCTTATGTCATCGCTCATGAGAAGGCACACCAGCGCGGCTTCGCGCGCGAAGATGAGGCCAACTTTATTGCATTTTTGGTCTGCGTGAACTCGACACACCCTTACATACGTTACTCGGGGTACCTCAATGCGCTGAAGGTTGCCGGCGCCTCCGTTAGCTCGGACTCAGGATTTTACAAAACTCTTTTTGAACGGATTGGCGAAGGCCCTCGGAATGATCTGCGAGCGCGCTCTGCCTTTTGGGCGCGCTACGAAGGACCCGCCCGCTCCGTGGCAAGTAAGGTCAATAACTCTTATCTCAAAGCCAACCGCATCGAGTCCGGGGCCCGAAGCTATGGCGAAGACATAGCTCTCATTGTTGGTTACTACTTAATGCAGGCGACGCGCGATCATAATTCTCAAACCCATTGAACAAATGACTCTGGTCACATCACTACGCATCCTCGACCGCGAGCGCTTGATCGAGCGAATCAACTTAGCCCGGACAAACGGGGCTTGTATCGTCCTGGCCAACGGGTGCTTCGATGTCCTGCACGTCGGCCATGTCCGCTATCTGGAAGGGGCAAAAGCGCTCGGCGATCTGCTGATTGTGGGCGTCAACTCCGACGAGCAGACTCGCCGGCTCAAAGGCGCAGGCCGTCCGTTACTACCGCAAGAACAGCGGGCTGAGATCATTTCGTCAATTGAAGCAGTAGACTTTGTCACGATTTTTGACGAACCAACCGTCGAACAACTGCTGCTCGCCCTCAGGCCTGACATTCATGCCAAAGGCACGGATTATACGGAAGACTCGGTTCCTGAGCGCGATGTGGTACGATCCTTTGGCGGACGAGTCGCGATCGTGGGCGACCCGAAAGATCACTCTTCGTCCCAAATGATTGAAAAGTTAGCCGTAAACAGTGAGGGGAAGAAAGTGGGCAGTGGGCAGTGAGCAGTGGGCGGTTGGCAGAAGTGCCTGCTTAGATCGTTGCCAAGCTCGCGTCCTGCCCGCCGGGCGCGTCGAACCACCTACTGCTCACTGCTCACAGCCAACTGCTCACTGATTTCATGCGTATTCTGATCGTCAAACTCGGTAGCATCGGCGACATAGTGCACACTCTGCCCGCTCTCGCCGCGATGCGTCGGGCCCTGCCTGACTCTGAGATATCCTGGGTAGTCGAACGCCGGGCATCCGAAATATTGAAGGACAACCCGCTTCTGGATCGCCTCATCGAAGTCGACACGAAGGCGCTGAGGCGCGGGCTGATGTCTGGGGAGACGCTGCGGGCACCGCGCCAGCAGTTACGTCTGCTACGCGCCTCCGCCTTCGATCTCGCATTAGATTTCCAGGGATTACTCAAATCGTCATTGGCTGCGCGCCTTTCGAGGGCGCAGCGCGTGTATGGCTTTGCCCGGGAGTCGCTCCGTGAGCCTGCCAGCCGTTTCCTCGTTCACCAAACAGTCCCTGTTCCCCCGGGATTACATGTCATCCGGAAAAATCTGACGCTGGTAAAGTCGGCATTGGACATCTCTGTTCCCGATGAGGCGGCAGAATTCGAGTTTCCTATCTCAGTCAGTCCGGCACACGAACTCGAGGCCGAAGAGGCTGCTCGCGGCACTCGTTACGTGATTCTGAATCCAGGAGGCGGGTGGCCAACCAAGCTTTGGAGCGTGGACAAGTTTGGCGCGTTGGCGGACCAACTGTGGAATCGCTTCGGTCTGCATTCGCTGGTGACCTACGGTCCCGGTGAAGCGGGACTGGCAGAGCAGGTGCTATCCGCCTCGAAGTCGGGAAAGGCCCGAGCGGTCTGTCCGTCGCTTAAAGGTTTTTTCGCGCTAGCAAGAAACGCGCAAGCCTATGTCGGGGGCGACTCTGGTCCGACTCATTTGGCAATAGCCGCGCGCACGCCGGTGGTCGGGCTGTTTGGTCCGACTGAATGGTGGCGCAACGGTAGTCCCTACTCTGAAGACATATGTGTCGAGCGAACGGACATCGATTGCCGGGTCGATTGCCATCGGCGGGCTTGCTCCAAATGGATCTGCATGGACATCGACGTCGAGCGAGTTCTGCACGCCGTGACGGACCGCCTGACTCGCGCAGACCGAATTGCGCCCGCGGAACTGGTAACGATTGGCTAAACCAGGCACATGGATGCAGCGCTGGCGCGTGCCGCTCGGATTCGTTTGCGCGGCAATTTTCTTTTTGCTTAGCCGGCCGCGGCCGTTAACGCTCGCCGTTGGTGGCGCGATCGCTTTACCGGGACTTGCTCTGCGCGCATGGGCAACGGGCCACCTCAGAAAGAATGATGCTCTGGCCGTCACGGGGCCGTACGCTTACACGCGCAATCCACTCTACCTCGGCAGCTTTCTGATCGGAGTCGGCTTCACGGTAGCTTCTGGAAGATTCGTCTTGGGGATTGTCTTCGCGGCATTATTCCTGGGCATCTATGTTCCCGTAATGCGCGTCGAATCGGCGACCCTCGCGGAATTGTTTGGCGAGGGTTACCAAAGATACTTGAAAGCAGTGCCATTGTTCTTGCCGCGGCTTTCACCTTATCGCGACGACAGTAATGGCATGGCCAGGTTCGACGCCTCGCTGTACAAGCGCTATCGCGAGTACCAGGCGGCAATGGGTTTGGTGATCGCATGGGCGTTACTTGCCCTGAAGGCGTTTATCTCGAGTAGGTTTTAAAACGGGAAGCGTCCTAATAGTGTGTTGCTAAGGTTCAGGTGGGACGCGGGGCAGTAGCCCGACCGTCAGGGAGGGCTCGGCCGCACGCCAGTGAAGCCCTCCCTGACGGTCGGGCTACTGCCCCATTTCCGGCAATACGCCTTTAGCAAACTGTTCTAAAACGGAGAATTCATTTTGAGATCTCGATCGAGAACAATCTTGCTGACTCGCACCAGCGTCGCTTGGTTCGTGTTTGCGCTGGCCGTCAATACCGTTTTGGGTCAGCAGGTGCAGCGCGCCGCGGTTCCCTTCTCCGGTGGTGAAGAACTCGTCTATCAAGCCGAGTTCAATAAAGGACTTTTGCGCGGAATTGACGTTGCCGAGTTTCGCTTCAAAGCAGAGACCCAGCGCGTTTTTACCCGAGGATTATCGGAAGATGATCCGGTCATCCTTCGTTTGGTCGGCGATGTCACCAGCAAGGGTCTGTTTCCCCGGATTGCCGGCTTCCGTTTTCATGAACATGTGGAATCCACGGTCGATCCTGATCCGTTCACGGTGCTGCGCACCAGCAAGCTGGAAGAACAGGGCAAACGCGTGCGTGCGAGCGACGCGATTTTCGATCACGAAGCGCACAAGGTCACCTGGACAGAACGCGATCCGAACCAGACACAACCAACGCGCACCAGCGCGCTGGAATTCTCGGAACCGATACAGGACATTCTGACGATGATCTACTTTCTGCGGACCCGGAAATTGGAAGTCGGAAAGTCGTTTGATGTTCCTTTGAGTGATTCGGGCAAAGTGTTTCGCTTCTCAGTCGCTGTAGTCGAACGCAAGGAACTCAACACGGTCCTGGGTCGGGTCAGCGCTGTCCGAATCGATCCCGCCTTGTTTGGTGAGAACGGTTTGGTGCGCAGCCGGGGCTCGCTTTCGATCTGGATCACCGAAGACAGTCGCCGGCTTCCGGTCAAGGCGCAGTTGAAAGTCGACATAGGCACTTTTGATATCAAACTAAAGCGAGTCAGCTATCCCGAAGCGAAGGCGCCGCGTTGAAAACAGCTGATCGGAAGTCAGCGGTGTCAGAAGCCCGACCGTAAGGGAGGGCTTGTCGGCATCCCGGGTCGCCCTCCCTTACGGTCGGGCTTCTGACACTATCCTTGGCACACACCCCTTCGAAAACTCCGCCACTGATGATCGGCCACCGCGGCGCTTCGGCCCTGGCTCCGGAAAATACGCTGTCTGCTTTCAGGAGAGCTTTGCAGGATGGCGCCGCTGGAATCGAGTTAGACGTTCGCCTGGCCGGGGACGGTGTCCCCGTAGTCATTCACGATCCGACCCTGCGGCGCACAGGACTTCGTGAGGGAGTTGTCGCGAGAATAACGTCTGGCGAACTTGGTCAGACGCATGTGGGCAATTGGTTCAATCACGCCCATCCCGAAGTTGCTCAAATCGAATACAGCCGGCAATTTGTTCCGACTCTCGATCAAGTCTTCGATCTCTTTAAGCAGAGCGCCACTCGCGCCGGGGTCATCTATGTGGAAATGAAAACCGACAAGGCGGAGGACACCTACATCGATCTGGCCGATTCAGTTGCTCAACTCATCAGCGAGCATCGCCTTCGTAGCCGTGTAGTGGTCGTGAGCTTCAACTTGAAATCACTCACCCGGATCAAGTTGATTAACTCTTCTATTGCGACCGGAGCTTTGTTTGAACCGCGGCGCAATCCGATAAAGATGCTTCGCAAACATCCAATGATTACGTCTGCTCTTGAATGCGGCGTTGAGCAAATTCTATTGCACCGATTAATTGCTACTCGGCGGCTGGTGGCTCTGGCGGCGGAAAGCGATTTACGTCCAGTCGTCTGGACCGTTGACGACCCTAAATGGATGCAACGGCGCGCCAGCTTCGGAATTCACGCCCTGATCACCAATAATCCGGCATTGATGGCGACAAGTATCTGATTCTCCTGCCACTCTGCGGCTTGCCGCTTGATGTGCGGTAAGGCTCCGCCTTACCGATCAAGTCCACCATAAATTTTAGGAGGCTATGCCTCCGACTCGAGGCGGAGCCTCTCAATTCCGTGAAGGGATAGTTGACGGAAAGGCCGAGCCTTTCCGCACATCAGGCGGCAGAGCCGCGAACATGTTCTTCAAATCAGGAATGACCCTTCACTAATACCGAGCCCATCCCCACGTGCGAATCAATCACGGCTCATGTATCATCGTCCGTCTCGTTAATCCGTTCATATTTCCCGGAGGTTAAGTCGAAGAATGCCAGTACAGAAGGGCGCGGACATCGCGCCGGCAAAAGGTAAGCTGGGCGTGTTGTTGGTCGGACTTGGCGCGGTCAGCACGACTTTCATCGCAGGTGTGGAAGCGATTAAGAAGGGTCTGGCTGAACCGATCGGCAGCTTAACCCAGATGGGAACCATCCGGCTGGGCAGACGCACAGACAACCGCGTGCCGGCAATCAAGGACTTTGTGCCGCTGGCTAAGCTGGAGGATCTGGTCTTTGGCGCCTGGGACATTTTCCCCGATTCGGCCTTCGAAGCGGCGACGCACGCCGGCGTGCTGGAAAAGGAATTGCTCACGAAGCTGCGCAAACCTCTGCAGAAGATCAAGCCAATGAAGGCCGTCTTCGATCAAAACTATGTGAAGCGTTTGACAGGTACGAACGTAAAGAAGGGAAAGAACAAACTCCAACTGGCCCGGCAATTGATCGACGAAATAGCCGACTTCAAAAAGAAAAACAGATGCGATCGACTGGTTATGATCTGGGCAGCTTCAACTGAAATCTTCATGAAGCCGCACGCCGTACATCGCAACCTGAAATCGTTCGAGCAGGCAATGCGCGAAAATCACAAGGCCATTCCGCCGTCAATGGTCTATGCCTACGCCGCGCTCAAATCGGGTATACCTTTCGCCAACGGCGCACCCAACTTGACCGTCGATGTGCAGGCTTTGATGGACCTGGCGAATCAGCAAGGCTCGCCCGTTTGTGGCAAGGACTTCAAGACCGGACAGACCCTGATGAAGACCATCCTCGCTCCCGGCCTGAAGTCGCGTATGTTGGGATTGGATGGTTGGTACTCGACAAATATTCTCGGCAATCGCGACGGAGAGGTACTCGACGATCCTGAATCTTTCAAGACGAAGGAAGAATCCAAGCTGTCGGTGCTTGAATACATCCTGCAACCCGACGTCTACCCCAAGCTGTACAAAGACTTTTCGCATGTCGTCCGCATTAACTATTACCCGCCGCGCGGCGACAACAAAGAAGGTTGGGACAACATCGATATCTTTGGCTGGCTCGGCTACAAGATGCAGATCAAGATCGATTTCCTCTGCCGCGATTCGATCCTGGCGGCGCCCATTGTGCTCGACCTGGCCCTCTTCCTCGATCTGGCCCAGCGCACCGGCATGAAGGGCGTGCAGGAATGGCTTTCCTTCTACTTCAAATCGCCCATGACCGCTCCCAGCCTCTATCCTGAGCACGACATTTTCATCCAGTTGATGAAGCTCAAGAACACCCTGCGCCATCTGCGTGGTGAAGACTTGATCACGCACCTGGGCCTGGAGTATTACGACTGAGTGATTCGCGATCGGCAATAGAAGAAACGGTTTCGGCGGCCAGCAAACGCTTTGAGCCACGCGCCACTCTTTAGGTGCAAAGTCCTCGATGCTCCTTTGGAATGGCTCTCCACCTACAACAGGATTTGTCACCCGTTCCATGCCGATAAATGTCATGTATGTAGATCTGACGTGACAGACTCGCAACATTCTCTCCAGAACTACCCCGCATATTTTGGGTGACATTTCTTTCCAAGTCGTATATATAGCGTGTGTCTAGATCAAGGGCGCGGTTTCGCTCAGCTTTTCGAAAAGGAAACGCGAAAGCTTTGCCGTGCATCAATTGACCGAGCGGCGCGTTCTTTGCATAAGGGATGATTTGGAGGATCCCGAGCGGCGAGAAAGCTGTTATCGGCAGCACGCCGCGGCAAGGAAAACAACCATGATTGCCGAAATGGAAATAGAGAAGATGACCGCCCCAGAAAAACAGATTGACGAAACGGTCTTTCTTGACCCGGATCAGAAAAGTCCGCGCGCCCAGGATTTTGAAGAGCGCCTGGGGGCGCGCATCGTTGGCCAGGAGCGTGCTGTACGCCGCATGAGCGGCCTCTACCAGATATTTTTGGCTGGCATGAATCCGCCCAACCGGCCAATCGGCACGATGTTATTCCTCGGTCCGACCGGTTCAGGAAAAACGCGCGTAATCGAAGCGGCTTCGGAGGTTCTGTTCGCAGATCCGAATGGAGTAGTGAAGATTGACTGCGCGGAGTTTCAGCATTCGCATGAAATCGCCAAGCTGATCGGTTCCCCTCCGGGATACCTCGGCCATCGCGAGACCTCGCCGATGCTGACGCAGGAAAACCTCGACCGGATGCACAACGAAGAGCTGAAGCTGACGCTGGTGCTCTTTGACGAAATTGAAAAGGCTTCCGACTCGCTCTGGCAACTTCTGCTGGGCATTCTCGACAAAGCCACGCTCACCCTCGGCGATAATCGCCGTGTCGACTTTTCGAGATGCATGGTGGTCATGACTTCCAACCTCGGCGCGCGCGAGATGTCTGAGTTGATTTCCGGTGGCATCGGCTTTGCCCCGGGCAAGGGTGTCAAGAACCCCGACAGTGAAGTAGATCAGAAAATATATCGCACCGCCGTGGAAGCCGCGCGACGCAAGTTCTCGCCGGAGTTCATGAACCGGATCGACAAGGTCGTGGTGTTCCGCTCTTTGAAAGAACATCATCTGCGCGCGATTCTCGATCTCGAACTTCAATCGGTGCAGGATCGCATCATGCTGTCCGCCGGGACTAAGTTCGTTTTTCAGTGCTCCGGTGCCGCGAAAGACATGTTGTTGGCGGAAGGCATCGATTACAAATACGGCGCGCGACATTTGAAGCGCGCTATCGAGCGCTTTCTCGTCTATCCGCTGTCGAATCTCGTGGCGACTGGCCAGATTGGTTTGGGCGATTTGGTACAGGTTGACCTGGGCACCGTTGCGAACAAGCTAACCTTCTCGAAGAAATCTGGCGGAGCGCTGATTCAAGAGATCACCGCCGAGACTCCGGATGAAGAGCCTTTAATAGCTCGATCGGGAAGCGTCGGTGTGCCGATCCCTCCAGCCGCCAAGGAAAGTAAAGCGGCACGAAAGGGTCAGGGACGGGGCGAGAAGACCGAAGGCTAACCCGCCTTCGTTGAAGGCCGAAGAGTAACAACAGGCGCCGGAGCAATAGCTTCGGCGCCTGTTTTGTTTGATCACAGAGTACCGACTTTAGTCGAGTCTTCAAGTATCAGGAACGAACCCAACTGAAGTTGTACTCTACACACCTGTTTTCATTCTTAGTGGTTGTTTTAAGACAGGTGTTTAGAGTACCGACTTTAGTCGGCTTTCGTATTGGAGAAAAAACCTAACTACTGCTTTGTACTGTAAACACCGCAATCAATTCTTACCGGCCTTAAGGCGACGCAGCGCCGCGCGTGCGGCCTCAGACAGATAAGGATCACTGGAAGCAAACGCCGCCTGCAGAGCCGGCCCAGCGGAAGTGTCGCCGATGAGACCCAGCGCCGTCGCCGCTTCTCGCCTTACGTCGTTGTCGTTTGTGTCATTTGCCAGCGCCGCGATGAGAACATCAACGCTCGCACGGCTCTTAATTTGGCCCAACGAACGCGCCGCGGCCCGCATTACGAACACATTCAATCCCGCTTTTGCTTTCTTCTTTTTCTCGGGTTGCCCGGCAAGTACTTGAGAAAGTGCAGGGACTGCCGACTCGTCTCCAATTTCGCCCAGCGCCACGGCCGCAGCACCACGAACGCTGGTTTCCTTGTCGTTCAGTAACACGCCCTCAAGGGGCGCCACTGCGGAACGGCTGCGCGTCTCGCCCAGCGCGTAGGCTGTTTCGCGGCGCACGAATTCCAACTTGTCCTGCAAGAGAGGAGTCAAAAGCGTGGCCGCTTCTGCCTGCGGCAGAGACAGGATAGCGTGCACAGCGGTAACCCGAACCATCGGCGAGACGTCGGTCAATCCGTTGGCGGCAACGCGCGACGCATCGGGCCGCTTCAAGTTACCCAGGCGCATGAGGGCATCACGACGTTCTTCGATGTCCTCTGATTTCAAACGCTGGCGCTGGCGCTCGATCTCGCGCTGCATCGGTGTGAACTGTTCATTGCTTTGTTCGGCGATCAAAGGGGCAGCGGCTGTTCCAGCGCGAAACATCGCGGCCAGCAAAGCAAAACTAATCAGAGGTGTCAGAAGCCCGACCGTCAGGGAGGGCCCGTATGCCAACCAGCCCTCCCTGACGGTCGGGCTTCTGACACTTGCCTTTCTAAATGAGCAACTAAATAATTTCATTTGTCGCAACATACTCGACCTGACGACGGACTTCAACCGGTATCTATCCGCGACGCGATCGCGTGCAGCGTGTCAATAACCAAAACGGCGATGGGTGGATAGAAGAGAAGATCTGAAATCAACAGGGCCGCAGGGGAGAAAGCGCCGACACCGGGCGCTGGTGCGTGATGCCGGAACAGCAGCGTCAAGTCGGCAAAGAAATCCTGCGCGTTCCAGCCGATAAAGAGTCCGATGCCCAAACTGACCACATAGCCACCGAGCAGGAAGGCGTATGCCGAAAACCGGGTGAATGGTTGATCCGGCTCTCTTTCTTCGCGCGTAATCGAGTAATTGATGTCGTCGGGTTTGTACGTGTAATGCGTGATGTATTCGCGCAGCCGCCGGATCAAATGCCAGACGCCCATAATGAAAAGTGTCGAGAGAATCGCCTTGCCGGAAAGACCAAAGGACTGCCACAACGGCGGCTTGATCATCGCCACAAAGAACGTCGAAAGGAAGAGCGCGACCGTGGTGAAGACGGCGCGCTGGCGCTCCATGTTCTCGCGCCGATCATTCTCGAGTATTTGATTGACAACCCGGTCCCAGCGGGCCTGGGCAGCGATGTTGCTGGCCCGCTTGGCATGCGGGTTATTCTCCAGCCCCAAGAAATTAGTCTCACGCGTGCGTTGATCGAGTTGCTGATCGTGGAATGCTCGTTCCTGAGGATCGATCAGCGTGTGATAGGCAAGCGACAGGAGCGCGAATTCGCGCGCCGCCTTCTCTGAGCCTCGATTTACATCCGGGTGCCGCTTCCGCGCGAGTTTCCGGTAAGCGGATTTGATTTCGGTAGCGGTCGCGCTGCGTTTGACGCCCAGAACGTGATAATAGTCGGTCATCGCTAGGGGGAATGTCGCGAGAACAGAGGCAATTGCACGGCGGACAGCCCGTCTCGCTATCTAATCCGAAAGTGATTTTAGCACTTCGAGAATGGCGAGAGCGAGCAGTTTGAAAAGGGTTGGCGGCTTGGCCGCCTGATGTGCGGAAAGGCTCTCCCTTTCCGAGCAATCTGCTATTCCATCGAGGCTATGCCTTCGCGAAGCCATCGAGGCGTAGCCTCTCAACTCCTCCCCGGCGTGACGGAAAGCCGGAGGCTTTCCGCACATCAGGCGGCAGAGCCGCTTTTCAAAACCGTAATTCAGGTGGTGTGCCGAAGAACACGAAGCGAGACGTCTGTTCGTGTGCTTCTTCGTGGATCGTTCTTGTCCGTCAGGGAGAAAAACACGAAGGCCAGTCAGGACGAGCTTTGCTGTAGACTCTAGGTGCTGCTGGTAGACACAAGCTAAAGCTTGAACTCTGAACTGACTGTGATCAATTTGCGTTCTGGCGGGCTGATCTCTCAATGAACTCGATCAACGTTCGCACCGCGACGCCGGTTGGACCTTTGGATCGAAAGGGTTGAGCAGTGTCGCCCCAGGCCGTGCCGGCAATATCGAGATGGGCCCACGACGTGTCATCGGCGAATTCCTTGAGGAAGGCAGCCGCAGTAATCGTGCCGGCTTTCTTGCCGCCTACATTCTTGATGTCGGCAATATCACTCTTAATCTGACTCGTATATTCATTGTCCAGTGGTAACTGCCAGAATTTTTCGCCGACTTCCTTGCCGGCTGCGATCACTTTGTCGATCAGAACCTGGTCCGTGCCGAGGATCGCTGTATTGACGTCGCCAAGGGCGATCGATACCGCGCCCGTCAGCGTCGCCATGTCGATGATCTGTGTGGCGCCAAGTTTCTTCGCGTAAGCAATCGCGTCCGCGAGCACCAGGCGGCCCTCAGCGTCAGTATTAATAACCTCGATCGTTTTGCCGGTCATCGCTTTCAAAATATCGCCTGGCTTAGTCGCTTTTCCTGAAGGCAAATTCTCCGAGCACGGGGCCACACCGAGCACCGGAATGGACGGCTTTAACTGCGCGATCGCCTGCATCGCCCCAATCACCGTGGCGGCGCCGGTCATGTCGTATTTCATCAATTCCATATTCTCGCCTGGCTTTAAAGAGATACCGCCTGAATCAAACGTAATTCCCTTCCCGACCAAAGCCAACAGTCCATTCTGTTTCCGCCGGTTGGCTTTGCCAGGTTCATACTTCATCACGATCAGCTTTGGTGGCTCGTCAGAACCGCGAGAGACGCCCAGCAGTGATCCCATTCCCAGCTTCTCCATCTGCCGTTGATCGAGCACATCAATACTAAGTCCGAATTCCTTCGCAACCTTCTGCGCCCGCTGTGCAAGAATCGTCGGCGTCAGGTAACCTCCGGGTTCGTTAGCGAGGTCGCGGGTGAAGTTCGTAGCTTCGCCGATAATGCGGCCGCGCTCAGCGCCTTTTTGTAAAGCCTTCTTGTCCGCGCCCTCGACCACTACAGCGATTCGTTTCAGTTCGCGCTCCTCTTTGTCTGTAGTTCGATACTTGTCAGGCTCAAACAGTCCCATGATCGCGCCCACGATCACGGTCTGCGCGACTTTTTCGATGTCGCCATCCGCGCGCGGTGCGATCGCAATCGACTTGGCATTCTTGCTTCTGAGAAAACGCGACGCGGTTCCGGCCATCTGGGTTATCTGCGCCGCTTTGAAATCGTCGCGTTTACCGCAACCGATCAAGAGCAATCGCCCGGCCTTTAGTCCCTTGCCCGTCAGATGAAAATAAGCAGTCTCGCCCACCTTCGCCGCAAATTCCTCGGTTTTGATCACACTACTAATCAAGCCACCGATAGCGTCGTCCAAAGTCTTGAGAAGCCCTTCGTCGGCTTTTTCGTTCGTGAAAACGGCCACGGCCAGCGCCTGCGTGTCGATATCCTTACATGATTGAGAGGTTCCGATTGCTTCCATTGTGGGTATCTCCTATGAATTGTCCGACCGGCTTGTAGTTGAAGGTAGCATAGACTTCAGTCTGTGGTTTTGCTCCAAGTCCACAGACTGAAGTCTATGCTACAAAACCAACGACGAGCTAAAGTCTATCGGACAAGTATTATCGATTCCGTTCTTTCAACTGCGCCTGGGTTTCGCGGTCCACGATCCGTCGCATTTCAGTTTCGCGCTTGTCGTATAACTTCTTGCCCTTGGCGACGCCTACTTCAAACTTGATTTTCCGGCTCTTTAAATAGACACGAGTAATAATCAGTGTCATTCCCTGGGTCGCTGCGGCTTCATCAAGCTTCGCAATCTCGCGTCGGTGAAGCAGGAGCTTGCGGGTCCGCAAGGGTTCGTGATTCGCCAGGTTGCCGAATGTGTAGGGTGAGATATGGGCATTGAAGAGCCACGCCTCGCCTTCACGAACTCCCACGTATGACTCTTTTAACTGGATGCGGCCATCGAGGACACTTTTCACTTCAGTCCCCAGAAGCGCCGCACCGGCCTCGTACTTCGCCGAGATGTGATAGTTGTGATACGCCGCGCGGTTCGTCGCCAGGACCTTTTCTTGCGTCGCCGCTGCCATGCTCAAGTTGTACTAAAACGAAGTTTGACTATAACAAGCAGTCTGGGAACCTACAAGTTGATCCTGAAACGTTTCCTGTTCGGGATCCACTTGTCATCCTCTTCATCCGCGTCTAGACTTCACACATGAGTTCTAACTTCGTGGACACTGCAAAACGCCTTCCGCTCGCTGAGCGAATAGAACTTGTCGAGGCTCTCTGGGAGAGCATCACACAGGAGGGTTATGAGCCGTCACTCACGCCCGAACAGGCAGATGAACTGGATCGGCGCGTGGAGGCTCACCGGCGAAACCCCGACGATGTCCTCGCGTGGGAGTCGATTGAGGGAGAGCTCTTGGACCGACGATCGTAAGCGCTGATGTCACTCCCAGTTGTTTTTCGCCACATCGCCAAGCAGGAAATGGATGATGCGATCGCGTGGTACGAGTCTGAACGTCCCGGGGTTGGAATTGAGTTCGCATCTGAGATTGGAAGCCTCCTGGCCAGGATAGCCGACACACCAAAACAATTTCGCAGGGTGCGAGGCGATGTAAGACGGGCGGTCCTAAGCCGATTCCCTTACACGATTCATTTCCTGCTCGAATCGGGCCGAATCGTTGTCCTGGCTGTCTTCCACGCAAAGCGCAATCCCAAAAGACTGGAAGATCGGTAATCGATGCGCCGTTTAATCAATCCTCGAACACTCTGGCCATCACTCATCCTCATTTCAGGAGTTCCACGAATCGCCGGGGCCTTCTTTCTCCCCAACGCGTTCGGCGACGCTTACGTTTACATTCGCGACATCGGCACGATGAGCACGAGGATGGCGAATGGAACGTTTGTGTTGACTGACCTCTACGGATTCTGGTTGCCGCTGTACCAATTTATTTCCGCTGTCGTGAATGTCTTTTTGCGAAATGGTTTCTATGCGGGAAAGATCGTCTCGGCACTTTTCGGAATTGGATCCTGTCTTCTTGTTTACAGCATTACCCTGCGGTTGACGGCGAGTCACAAGACAGCGCTGCTGGGATTTGCGCTGATCGCTTTGAATCCACTTCACATCACCTACTCAGCCTCAGCGATGACCGACGTGCCTCATGCGTTTTTTGTTTTGGCCAGTCTCTATTTTGTTTTGCGGAGAGGTTGGGTGCTCGCGGCAATCTTTGCTGCACTCGCAGGTCTGACCCGTGTCGAAAGCTGGATGTTCATAGCCTTGATTCCGGCGATTCAATTTCTCACGGAGCGGCGCATTTCGATCACGACCCTTTTCATCCTCATCATTCCGCCATTGTTCTGGTTCTACATCTCCTGGAAGGCGACGGGTAACTGGCTCCAGTGTTTTGAGACGCGCCAGTCCTATCACGACTGGCTGCTGGCGATGAATCCGGCTCTGGCGCAGTTCTCTCTCTCGAGCGTGCTTCGTGACAGCGCTATTCTGATCATCTCCACAGACATCGCTGTTCTGATTTCGGCGTTCGTCGCTGGTTGGATCCTATTGAGGCATCTTCCTCGCGCCTTGTCCAGACCCGGTAAGCCGGAAGATTTGCGAAGGATTCTGGCGCCGGTAGTCTTCTTCTTCGCCTTCCTCGGTCTGCTGGTTACCGCTTATCTGACGCATCAGCAGCCGATGATTTTCCCTCGCTACGGTTTGCTTCTCTTCAGTCTGGGTATTCCGATTCTCGCATGGACATTCCTGAGAGTAAGACAGCAAAAGCCTTTGTGGGCGCGACGCCTGTTGGTGTCCATCATCGCGCTCTGCATTTTCGATGCGAGTATCCAGCTCGTAGGCTCAGTCGGATCGCTCAACCAGACATCCGCACAACGCGCCGTGGCCGATTATCTTCACGCTCACGTCGACCCGAATTCGAATGCTTTTATTTTTAGTGACGAAGGCACCGTGTCAGTAATGTCGGGCATTCCCGAGCAAAAGTTTCTGACCTCTTCAGACACGCCAAGGGATCGCGAAGCCTTCCTCCGTTTTCTGAAAGAGAAGAAGGTCGAGTACCTGGTGTTTGTTAATAAGGGAGATTCAACGCCGGCGAAACTTTTTCCTGAATTGCAGACGGGAGCGGGAAACGACCTGTTCGAACCGGTGATGCATAGCAGTTGCCGGTTTCTGCGGATGGATATCTGGCTGTATCGCGTACGCAATTGCGCGGTAGCCCGACCGTGAAGAAGGGCGCAGCTTTAAATGCTCCGCAGGCCCGTTGAAGTGATCACCTCTTGCGCACTCATTCAAATCAACCGCCGCCTCAACATATCCAACGCCGCCTGCGAAGCCCGCCACCGAATCAATTCCCGATCCCCAGGCAGTACGAAACGCTTATGCTCAGTGTGCGCATCGTCGGCAAGCGCGATGTAGACCAAACCGACAGGCTTCTCTTCAGTGCCTCCATCCGGACCGGCGATTCCCGTCACAGCTAATCCGAAATCGGTCTTGGCGCGATGACGTACGCCGCGCGCCATGTCTCGCGCCACTTGTTGACTGACCGCGCCGAATTCGCGAATCAGTTTCTTGTCGACGCCGAGCAAGCGCGCCTTCGATTCATTCGAGTACGTCACCAGGCCTTCGACGAAATACTTTGACGATCCGGGAACGTTGGTTAGCCGCTCTGCAATCAAACCGCCCGTGCAACTCTCGGCCACCGCCAGCGTGAAGCCGGAGATCGCCAGACTTCTTCCCACGACCTCTTCCATCTTTTCGCCGCGAAATGAAAAGACCGCATTGCCCAACTCCGTTTCGATTTTCAAAGACAGATCATCCAGCAGCGCCTCGGCGTCGGCTTCGGTTCGCCCGTGCGCGCGCAAGTGAACTTCGATTTCGCTGCTGTTGAAAAGGATCGTCGTCAGGGGATTCTGGTATTTGGAATAAATGGGCGCGATCCTTTCATCGACGGCGGACTCGCCCATGCCGGCCACGCGCAGTACTCGCCGCGCGAAACGAATGTCGCCGGCCAGCTTCTCCAGACGCGAAGCAACGTGATTCTCAAACATCGGCTTCATCTCTCGCGGCGGGCCCGGAAACAAAGCAACCGCACAACTTTCATGTTCCAGATAAAGACCTGGCGCACTGCCGTTGGGATTCGGCAACACCTCAGCGCCGTCGATTACCATTGCCTGCCGTGAGTTCCGCTCCGGCATATTCATGCCAAAGCTCTTAAACCGCTCGCGAATTTCGGCCAGCACCGACTCGTTAAGCGTCAGCCGGCGCTTCAGCGCGCGAGCCACAACCTTGCGAGTGATGTCATCTTCAGTTGGGCCCAGACCGCCGGTGGTGATGACCACGCGCGAACGCTTGACTGCATCCCTGACCACCTCTTCCAGGCGTGCATCATCGTCACCGACGACGGTCTTTAGCTTCACATCGATGCCCATCCGATTCAGTTGTTCAGTCAGCCAGAGACTGTTGGTGTCGGTACGATCTGAGGCGAGGAGTTCGGAACCGATAGCGATGATTTCTGCACTCAGCATAGAGAATGATTATTACCACAGAGGCAGCAGAGGAAGAAAACGCAGATGATGGAACTCGAACCTCAGGTAGTTTAGAGTCGGGCTAACTCCCGACCAACCGGGCGTTAGCTCGCTTCTAAACAGAATCAGAAAGAAGCGGGATGCGTTGTTGTTGATTCTTAGCCAAGTCGCTTATAGTCACCCTTCGTCTAAAGGAACAATGCCGAAACAATCCTATTACATTGTAGCGCTGCCCGGTGATGGAATCGGGCCTGAGGTCTTATCGTGTGCCCTGAGTGTCCTGAACACGGCGGGCGAGTTATTTCAAATCGATTTTCAGGTCGAAGAGATTCCGTGTGGCGGTCATTACTACGCCAAGCACGAGATCGAATGGCCTGAAGGGTCTTTTGAAAAGTGCGAGGCCGCCGACGCGATCTTACTCGGGGCCGTTGGGCATGAGGTTGACGGCAAAACTGTTTTCACGAAGCCGGGCAAGCCGTATCCCGAACCACAGTTGGCCGGGTTCGCTCAGGTAATTCTCAATCGACAGAAGCTCGGTCTGTACGCGAATGTCCGTCCGGTAAAACTGTATCCCGGCGTTAAGCACAAGATTCATGGTGAATTGAAACAGGTATGGGAAGCGGGCAAAGTTGATTACGTCGTGATTCGCGAGAATACCGAGGATGCTTACACGGGCGAGACCAATCCGATTCCTGACGGCCAGGTCACCCCAATACGAATTACTCGCACAGCAACCGAACGCGTCGTACGTTACGCCTTCAACCTCGCGCGACGCCGCGGCAAGCAGCTCAAGGTCACGTGCGTCGACAAATCAAACATCATCGGTGCGCACCGCTTCTTCCGCGAAGTGTTCCGCGAGGTCGGGCAGCGGGATTTTCCGGATATTAGGCTCGACTACGCCTACGTAGATGCCTTCTGTCAGTGGCAGATTCGCAATCCCGAATGGTACGACGTGGTCGTTGGGCCGAATCTTGTGGGGGACATCATCAGCGATAACGGAGCGACCACGGCGGGTGGATTGGGCCTGGCGGTCGGCGGGAATATCGGCGATGAACACGCGATGTTTGAGCCGATTCATGGCAGCGCGCCGAAACACGCCGGCAAGAACAAGGCGAATCCCCTGGCGGCAATTCTCGCGGTGCAGATGATGTTTGACTGGCTGGGCACTCGACACGCAGATGAGCGGTTGCATCGGGCGGCGCAGCAAGTCGAAGCTGCGGTCGTGGCGCTCCTCAGCGAGGGTAAGACATTGACCTATGACTTGATCGGAGAGGCAAAGGCGTCACGCTGCAGTGAAGTAGGCGCCGCGGTTGAAGAGAAGCTGCGGATGATGGCCTGAGGATTTTTGAAATCTAACCCTCCGCTCAGCCAATGAGGGGGCTCCGCCCCTTGATGTGCGGAAAGGCTTTGCCTTTCCGATCTAGACCTCAATATGACTCTGGCTTGGCGAGGCTGAGCCTCGCCAAAGCGAATAGAGAAAACAGGCATCTCGTACGGAAAGCCGGAGGCTTTCCGCACATCAGTCGGCCGAGCCGCGAAACTACTTCGGCTTGTTCGCCAACCGCTCTTCAATCTTCGGCAAGCTCCCCAACACCGCATCGCCGACAGTCTTCAAACTCTTCGCGGAGATCTTATCCAGCGTATCTTCCTTCGTATGCCAGTACTCGCTGTCATTTACCCCGTACGTACTCAACTGAATGATATCCATCGCGTCGATGCCGGCTCGTAGAAACGGTCCGTGATCATCGTCGCCGACACCTTCGAGGGCATCCACAAACACATGGCCGTAACCAAGTTGTTTCGCCGTTTGCCAGACCGTATCGATAAGCCAGGTCGTACCCAGATCGGCGCGTCCGAGACGGAGGTTCTTATAACCGATCATGTCCAACAGAATCATCGCGCGCACGCGCGACAGTTCATTCTTCTGAATCAACTGGGCTACGTATCGCCGACTGCCGTAAGTGTGATCAGGCAAAGGAGTCTTGGGATCGACCGGGTTCGGGTTGTGACATTCGTCCCAATCAAAACAAAACGCCTCTTCACCGTCAAAGAAGACAAACCAGTAAGTCATTTTCGGCTTCTGTTTGCTTGCCGCCATCACGCGCGCAATTTCCATCAACGCGCCAGTCGAAGAGCCGCCGTCGTTGGCGCCCACAAACTTCATGTCCTTGAAATACTTGGTGTCATAGTGGCTCGAAATGATTATCACGTCGGTCGATTCGCCGGGCAGCTCGGCCGTGACGTTGACCATCTTGCGATCACCAACAGGTGTGGTCACGTGAAACTCATCGGTCAACACCTTCAGGCCGGACGACTTCAACTGATCGATCATGTAGTTACGGGTTTTCTCGAGTTCAGCCGATCCGGCTGGCCGCGGGCCGAACTCCACCTGTTTGCGCACCTGCTCAAATGCGCGATCTCCGTCAAAGTCGGACTTTGCCGGCGATGCAGGTGGCGGGGCCAAACCGTCGGCAGGTTTGTTAGTGCTGCTGGGACAGCCGAGCAGAAGGAGCGGCACGATCAGCACAAATGCCAGGGCCAAAAAGCGAGATGAGTTCTTTAAGGGTTCGGTTAGCGAAGGCTCATTGATCATAGTCTGTGAATCAGCGTTCAAACTTTCTTTCCCTTTTCCGCCGTGCCGGGCCCCTCGGCCTTCGCTGAAGCATCAGGCATAACGCTGTCGAAGATCTTCTTGCCCAGCGAAGCCGAAGCATCCGCGATCTTGTCGAAGGCCTGGGTCACTGCGACGGTTTCCAGTTGCATCAGGGTTGCAATCTTCCGATCGAAAGGCAGCTCGCTGAATTCCTGGCGCAGCTCGCGGGTCTTCTCTTCGGCGGTGCGGCTGCGCTCAGATTGGGCCACCAGCCTAATGACCAGTTCGCCACCGCGCTCTGCCGTACACTGACACGCAAGCCGTTCACCTCCTGCCAGTCGCGCCGGACTCAACTGCTGACGCTCGGTGTCGGTCAAATCAGAAAGCAGAGCACTGCCGGTAATGATCCTGATGGCGCAAGTACCATCGCACACCCCACAGTCCGGAATTTGAAAGCCGAGACGCCGGGCCGCATCCACTATCGAGGTGCCTTCGGCAACCAGGCCGCTGGATCCATCGGGTTCAAATTTTATTTCAACACTCATGGTTAATTCCTTCCCCAGTTTAACGACGCGATCCGCGTGCGGCGGCGCGCACTACGGGCTCTTTCGCATGATCCCGTTTCCGCTCGCGCTCCTGACGACGGCAGTCCGCGCAAATTCCGATCATGCGCAACAAGTGCGAAGTCAATTCAAACTTATGCTTCGCGGCCATTGCGTCCTGAATAGCTTCCAACTCAGGTGAATAAAACTCAATGATCTTTCCGCACTCAGAGCAGATCATGTGATCGTGATGTTGATGTTTGTAATTATGTTCGTAGTGCGCGCGCCCATCGCCGAAGCGGACCTCACGGGCCAGGCCGGCCTCAGTCAAAAGTCTGAGCGTGCGATACACGGTAGTTTGGCCCACTGTGGGATCCTGCTCCCGCACCAAACGGTAAAGGTCTTCACCAGAGACGTGACCTTCAGTGCGCAGGAACACATCGAGGATTAGATCGCGCTGCCCGGTGCGCTTCAGACCTTGCTTCTGAATGTGTTTGAGAAAGACTTCCTGCTCTTCGGTCATCAATGTTCCGTCGGGCGGCAGATTCGTTGAGAAGACGATTGCATTCTACACCCTGCTTAACCTTCCAAGAAATAAGCTTTGTGCCGGGCAAAGAAATGCTTTAGGCAGGACCCAAACGTGAAGCTTGAAACGGCGGCCATGATACCCGGTTCCACTGCCCGCTGCCCACTGCTCACTGCCCACGGCTTTATGCTATCTTCTGACGCGATGCCGGGGTGGCGGAATGGCAGACGCTACGGACTTAAAATCCGTTGGGAGTAATCCCGTGAGGGTTCGAATCCCTCCCTCGGCACCAATCATTTCAATAATTTACAGCCAATCACTTTTTGACAATGGACCAACGCAACGGAGTTAACTCCTTGCGTGCCCAAATTTCGCGCAGATCGTTGAGGAAAAATCTCGTCTTCATTCCTTTGAGCTAGCCCCATCCTCAACCAGTCCCCCTCCGAGTTGCACGTAATAAATCCCGAACGTAGGTTATTTCTCGTGTCTGCATGGTAATTCTTTGGATGACAAGTGCTCATTTGTAGCCCTTACGGATTTCATTTGTCGAGTTCCTGCTACGATGGATGCTGGATAACACTACTATCAGGTTAGACTGCGCTAAACGCTGAGGCATGGTGGGGTAAACAAAGGTTGTCGCCACCTGCGCCGAATAGAATTATTAATCGAGCAGGACTAACCTTCGCAAAGATTTGGAACAGAATCGCGATGGCGAAGCGCTCTAGAAAAATTAAGAACCCGCCAGCCGAGGCAAGCCCGTCTCCGACCGCCTCAGTGTGGAGTCCTCTGCGTCACTCGGTATTCCGCGCGCTTTGGATCGCGAGCGTTGTGTCCAACATTGGCTCCTGGATGCAGGACGTGGGCGAGAGCTGGTTGATGACATCACTTACGCTTTCGCCTGTGCTGGTCGCGCTGGTCGAGACAGCGGGCAGCTTACCGGTCGTATTGGCCGCGTTGCCGGCCGGTGCGCTCGCGGACATCGTCGATCGACGCCGCTTGCTGATCGTCATGCAAGTGTGGATGGTGATCGTGGCGACTGCGATGGGGGTCATGGCGCTGACCGGTCATATGACTACTGGCCGTCTGCTCTCCCTGACTTTTCTTCTCGGCATCGGTTCGGCAGTAACCAATCCAGTTTGGCAAGCAATTACGCCCGAGCTAGTTCCCAGCAAAGATTTGCCTGCAGCTCTCTCGCTTGGCGGTGTGGCAGTGAACATTGCGCGGGCTATTGGCCCGGCCATCGGAGGCTTCATCATAGCCGCGTCAGGTCCATGGGTCGTTTTCTTTATTAACGCCGTTTCATTCATGGCAGTATTCCTCGTCGTCTATCGATGGCAGCCTGCACCTCGAACAAGCAAGCTGCCTCCCGAAGAAATCATCAGCGCCATGCGTGCCGGCACGCGCTACTTGCGTCACTCACCAGAACTGCAAACGGTGCTGCTCCGCTGCGCTGTCTTCATTATTTGCGCCAGCGCCTTATGGGCGCTGTTACCTCAGCAAGCTCGCCGCGGCTTGGGACTGAGTTCATTTGGGTATGGGGCGTTGCTTGGCTGCCTGGGCATTGGCGCAATTGCCGGAGCATGGCTCTTACCTTCACTCAGGAAGCGGTTCGCCACCAATCAATTAGTAGCAGGCGGCAGCATCGTCTTTGCTCTAAGCGCGATTGCGCTTGCCTACGTTCATTCATTTCTGTTCCTGGCCATCGCTTTGGTAGTGGCAGGGATAGCTTGGATCTCGGTACTGGCGAGTCTGAACGTTGCGGCGCAGACCGCAACGCCTCCGTGGGTGCGCGCGGGTATTGGCAGTGTACTTATTAGTCTTCACCGGAGGTCTGGCCGGTGGCAGCGCGCTTTGGGGGTTCGTGGCCGCACGTTTCGGAATATCGAGTGCGCTTCTGATTTCGGCGGTCGGGCTCGTGACTGGCTTGCCTTTCACCTGGCGTTACCGTTTGGTCGCCAAACAGAATTTGTCACTCGCGCCTTCAAATCACTGGCCGGAGCCGGTGATGCGAATCGAGACTGACACATCTGATGGTCCGGCCATAACTTCGATTGAGTATCGAATCGATCCAAAGACGGCGGAAGAGTTTTTGGACGCGCTGAAAGACTTGAGACGAATCCGTCTCCGTGACGGTGCGATTCGTTGGAACGTGTTGCGCGACTCTGCTGATCCGGACCGATATCTCGAGATTTTCGTGACTGAATCCTGGGGCGAACACTTACGACAGCACGAAAGGATTACAGCCGAGGACAGGACAGTAGAGCAACGCGTTCAAGCCTTTCATGTTGGCGCTCAACCACCAAAAACAACCCATCTCATCGCGGAAGAATTGCCGAAGTGAGGAAATTTCATTCGGGTCTTTTTCTGTCTACGTCATCTCCCTGCGTCGTGTGGCGCGGATCAGACTAGCGGCAGCGTTATCTTCCCGATGCCTGACCTCCTCGGAGGGTCATCACGGTACTGGAAACTTGCGCAACCAGCTTGTCATCATCTCTAAGAATGTCGCAGACATAACGACTAATCTGTCGACCGACATTCACCGGTTTTGCGACCGCGCGAATTCGGCCGTTCCATACCGGGCGAAAGAAATTGATCTGCAGATCAATACTGGTGAAGCTCTCGTCTTCTTTCAGGCCGCTGGCATGAGCCGTTCCGATGGCGGCATCAGCAATGTCACACAAAACTCCCCCGTGGATCGTCCCCATCGGATTTGCATGGATTTCAGTATCGGCCATCAGTTCCATCGTTGCCGTGCCGGGGCCAACCTCTATCAGTCGGAAACCTAACGTCTTAGCGATCATCGGAGGGTAGATGAAGCGAGAACCCTCGGCGGGAGCCTCTCCGGCGTCAGCCACTCTTCTGAAGAACTCGAGATTAGATAGTTTGCCCATTCGGGTAGGATTTCATCAGTCAAGACTTAGAACGACACGATCGCCCCTGCTTTGCTTATCTGTGCTGCCTTCATTTTCGTGCTCACGATTGCTCCTAATTATTTACCGGCTATGTGCCATTTTCTGCGAGTAGCTTCTGAATCAATCGTTCGGCCTCGTCATAGCCACCTTCACCCACGTGCATCCCTCGAATTCGTCCTTGCTTATCTAACAAGAAGGTCGTGGGCCACGCTTCGACGTGATAGGCGCTCCAGGTTTGGTAGTCGTTATCAGTAACTACGGCGTAACGAATCCCGAGAGAGGTAACTTCGCGGCGGAGGTTCTCGACTTTCCGTTCTTCATCAAACTCAGGTGAGTGCACGCCAATGACGGTCAAGCCTTTATCCCGATAGCGATCATGCCAGGACTTAATGAAGGGCAACGTGTTGCGGCAGTTAATACAGCCAAAAGTCCAGAACTCGATTAGCACGACGCGACCGCGCAGCTCATTGAGCTTGAGCGGTGCTGAGTTGATCCAGTCACCAGTCGCCAACTCCGGAGCAGCAGCAGATCCCGAACTCTTGTATTCGGTGGAGCTGCCAAACGAACTGCGTATTAGCTTCGTCAAACCCGTCGCGTAACTTAGCGCCGCTACAATAACAATGCCCGCAACAATTCCGATTAACATGTTTCTTCGGCTATCCATTAGATCCGATACTCGTCGCCACGCTTTGCGCCTGTCACAATACTCACCACTGTTCGCTAAGAGCCTGGATGTAGAGCCCACGTTGTCTTCGCAGATTAATAACTGTCGACATCGACAATTGCTTCCGCAAAAGCCTGCGGCGCTTCCTGAGGCAAGTTGTGCCCAATGCCGCCCCCAATCGTCCGATGGGAATATCTGCCCGAGAATTTCTTGGCATAAGAACTCGGCTCCGGATGCGGCGCCCCGTTCGCATCACCTTCAAGCGTGATCGTCGGCACGGTTATTACCGGGCCTGCGGCCAGTCGCTTTTCAAGATCGTCATATTTAGGCTCGCCTTCTGCCAATCCGAGCCGCCATCGATAATTATGAATAGTGATCGCGACGTGATCGGGGTTATCAAAGGAGACTGCACTGCGATCAAAAGTCGTTGCATCAAAGTTCCATTTCGGCGAAGCAATCTGCCAAATGAGCTTGGCAAAGTCGTGCCGGTATTTGTCGTATCCGGCTCGGCCTCGCTCCGTCGCAAAATAATATTGATACCACCATTGGAGCTCAGCGCTTGGAGGCAACGGTACACGGCCGGCGGCCTGGTTGCCGATCAGATAACCACTCACTGAGACCATGCCTTTGCAGCGCTCCGGCCAGAGCGCGGCGATGATGTTGGCCGTGCGCGCACCCCAATCACAACCGCCAATGATCGCTTTATCAATTTTCAAAGCATCCATGAAGGCGACGATATCTGAAGCGAGCGCTGACGGCTGACCGTTCCGGACAGTTTCAGTTGAAAGAAAGCGCGTCGAGCCATAGCCCCGCAGATAGGGAACGAACACGCGATAACCCTTCGAGACTAATAACGGAGCGACATCGACATAAGTGTGAATGTCATAAGGCCAGCCGTGCAGAAGAACCACGGATGGACCAACAGCAGGCCCGGACTCAGCGTAGCCAACGCTGAGAAAGCCGGCGTCGATCTGCTTAAGAGGACCAAACGATGGGTTCGTGGGCGGTCTGACGATGTTCGCACTTGAGGCTTTTGTCCTTCCGGATTCCGCGCGCGCTGAATCTATCGCGACGAACTTAGCCGCCGCAATGCTCATGGCGGCAGAACCAATGAAGCGGCGCCGGTCATATCTAGTTTCTTGTTTCATAGTGTGTGGCCTTGGTCAACTTGGTTTCCTAATCGCGCATGTAGTGGCAGTTGTACCCTTCCGGGTGTTTGCGAAAATAATCCCGATGATAGTCCTCGGCGCTGTACCAGGTGGAGGTGGGTTCAATGGTTGTCGTGAGTGGGCGCTTCCACTTCCCGGATGCATCTACCAAAGAGATCAAACCATTGCAGAGCAGTAATGCGGTGATCGCAAACACAAGCTTGCGAAGTGATCTTTCGTATAAACTCGATAAAGACATGGTCGTTTCTCCTCCGACACGCGTTAGTCGCAAAGCACTTTCTTCGATTAACCGCGGGCGCAGTTTGATTTCAACACAGCGCCAAAGATCTGGAAATTAGACGAAGGTATTGGTCGATACCAAAGTATCGGATCGCAAAAACGGGTGACTAAAAGGGGCTAAGGTAGCGGTGAGAAACGGACGGAGAGATCCACCGCAATCCGTTGAGGCGCCGCCTACAACAAGTAAGACTACCCGGCTCATAATTCGCCTGTGTCGCTAGCCGCGCCGTTCCGGACTTCGATCGCCTTGACGGAATTTTGAAACGCTTTTTTCAAAACGCTCCGGCCTACGGTCCCAAGCACGAGGCCGAGCACCTTCCCTTTGAGGGTCTTGCCCTCGCGCACGATGACAACGTCTATGTCGGTCGTGTCATTGGGCTCACGCGGAAAGGTGTAGACGTAGCCTGACGCGCCTCCCCACGAGTTTGAGTCGGTCGTCGTGAGGACGACACGATTGGGATCGGACCAGTCGTAATGCAATCGCTCCCAGATACCCGCCCGAGCCCTCCGTGACATCGGCCTCCGAGGGGTCTCGATGATGCACCTTGAGGTATTCGTCGGCGCTGTTGCCAAAGACCTTCGAGCGGCCAGGTCCGAAGTCGGTGAGCCCGGCGACATTATTGCTCGGGCGTTAAGGTGGTTGTCTGATTGAAATGGATCGTGGACATGCGTGCTCCTTTCATTTAATCGTGCCGCGTTTCGCGGTCAGCAGCCTCGATGCGAGTTTAGACATGCGGTGTTCCTTAGAGATCTGCCACCAGCTGACCTAAATTCATTTCTGCGTCTCTCGTCTGAAGCTGCGTTTCGTCGCAGCCTGCATCCGTCTCTGATACTCAGGAGCGCTCACACCCTCGAGGAAGAGATCGGAATCACGACGAATGTCCTCGGCCCTTCTCCTGCACGACGTTCCGATCTGATTGTTCGGTTGCTGGGTGCTGGAGGATTACACTCCAAGTGGGGAAATTGGTCTATTATACGAAGGTATCGATCGATACTTTGGTATTAGAGATGAGCAGTTTCACATCACACGGTAAGGATTGCTGTGCCATAAATTCGTAGCCCAGATTCAATAGACAGCCCCGCCAAAGTGTTGCATCCTGAGCAGACGACTCGAGGGATCGACTATGAAGAAGTCCGCAGCTGCCGTACCCTTCGCGGAACAAAAGGGTTTCGCCGAGGAGATGGATCGTCGTGTAGCCCGACGTACTGCCGAACTAACGGCCACCAACGAACAACTAAAAAAGGAACTTGCGGAACATAAGTGGGCGGAAGAGGACGCGTGCGAAGGCGAGACCAGTTTTGATTTGATCGTAAACAGCATTCCGGTTCCGGTTGCGGTCACCTCGCCATCTGGTGAAGTCGAGGCACTCAATCAATCAACACTCGAATATTTCGGCAAGACCCTCGAGGAATTGAAGGGTTGGAAGAGCTCAGACGTCGTTCATCCGGATGACCTTCAGCGCACAGTGGCCGCGCAGCTGGAGGCACACCAAGCGGGCACTTCCTATAACATCGAGAGCCGCCACCGCCGTGCTGATGGCACCTACCGCTGGTTCAATGTCCTTGGCTTACCCTTGCGAGATGCACAGGGGCACATCCGCCATTGGTTCCACTTACAAATCGATATTGATGACCGCAAGCGCGCCGAAGCCCAACTCGCAGGTGAAAAACGACTGTTGGAGATGGTGGCCTCGGGCGGCGCGCTCAAGGATGTTCTCACCGCACTATGCAGGTTTGTCGAAGACATAGCCGCGGACTGCAAGTGCGGGATTTATTTGATCGACTGGAGTGGGCCGACATTCCACACTGGCGCAGCGCCCAGCTTGCCTGCGACTTTCAACGACACCCTTGAAGGACTAACGGTGGAAGTGTCGGCAGGACCGTGCGCACTCGCAGCGTTTACTAAGTCGCAGGTAATCGCTGAAAACCTTGAATCAGATTTGGATTGGCAGCAGAGTCTGATCCGACCGCTCGCGCTTGGTCATGGATTACGCGCACAATGGTCGACGCCGATTTGTTCTCGCGATGGCAGCGTGTTGGGAACGTTCGCGATCTTTCAGGACCATCCTTCCAGCCCGACTCAAGTTCAACAGGATCTCATCGCTCAAGTTACCCACATTGCCAGCATTGCCATCGGGCGTGCGCTGGCTGAAGAGGCTCTACGATCCAGCGAGCGCAATTTGAGCCTGACAATAGACACCATCCCAACCTTCATACAAGTGTCGCGACCCGATGGGACCGTACTGTCGGTGAATCAAGCGGTGTTGGATTACCACGGTATCACCCTGCAGGACGTGCAGAAAGAGGACTTTCGCACTCGGGTTTACCACCCGGACGATTTGGAAAGGCTGCGCGAGGAGCGCAAGGAGGCCCTCAAACGCCCCCTACAGTTCGAATATGAGCAACGCGCTCGGGGTAAGGACGGCAAATATCGCTGGTTCATGGTCCGCTACAATCCTCTGCTCGATGATCAGGGAACGATCGATCGATGGTATGCGACCGCGTTCGACATCGAGGACCGAAAACGGGCGCAGGAAGACGTGCGTCGTAGCGAGGCGTTCCTCGCCGAAACCCAGCGGCTCACCTCAATCGGCAGTTTTTCCTGGCTCGTCGCGACAGACGAAATCACCTGGTCAGAGGAACTCTATCGGATTTATGAGTTCGATCCGGGAATCACCATCACGCTCGAAGTCATCCGCACGCGCGTGCACCCGGAAGATCTCACCTTGTACGAGAAAATGGTCGAACAGGCACGCAACGGCGCGGATGACTTTGAATGGCAATATCGCCTACTGATGCCTGACCAGTCGATCAAGTACATGCATGCAGTGGCTCAAGCTACGAGGGATTCAGGCGGCCAACTGGAGTACATCGCGGCAGTTCGGGATGTCACCGCCCGCCGGTTGTCGGACGAGGCTCTGGATAGAGCACGGTCAGAACTCGCGCGCGTGGCGAGGGTTATGAGTCTTGGCGCTTTGACGGCTTCGATCGCGCATGAGGTCAATCAACCGTTGTCGGGCATCATCACCAACGCCAGCACCTGTATGCGAATGTTGGACGCTGAGCCGCCCAACGTGGACGGCGCCCGAGAAACCACGAAGCGTACAATTCGTGACGGTCGCCGCGCTGCTGATGTGATCACACGCCTCCGGGCGCTATTCACTAACAAGGATGCAGCGGCGGAGTTAGTCGATCTGAATGAGGCGACCCGCGAAGTAATTGCGCTTTCGCGTACTGAGTTGGAACGGAATGGCGTGGTTACGAGGATCGAACTTAAGAACGAACTGCCGGCGGTTATGGGCGATCGCGTGCAGCTACAACAAGTCATTCTGAATCTGCTGCGGAACGGCTCAGATGCAATGAGCTATGTCGACGATCGTCCGCGCGAATTATTGTTCAGAACTGAGGTGGAAGAAGGTGACCGGGTGCGACTGAGTGTTCAGGACACTGGAATAGGGTTCGAGCCGCAATCGCTTGACCGGCTATTCCAGACTTTCTACACAACCAAAGATGATGGGATGGGAATCGGCCTCGCAGTAAGTCGCTCGATCGTTGAGAATCATCGTGGTCGTATGTGGGCTACGCCAAACGATGGCCCAGGCGTGACGTTCTCGTTTTCGATTCCGCGCGCCGTGGCAATACATTCTCGTGTTAAGCTAACCGACCGCTGTACGTAGCGGTGCACCCTTTAGGTTACATCGCCATCTCACTCGTCAGAGAGGGCACCTCACTAAGTGAATAGAAGATCTGCTTTCCTGTTTTCTGTGCTGCCTCGAGTTCCAGATCGGCGCCTCGGGAACTACCCAGGTACAACAATGCGTCGCAGAACTCTAACCAAGTCAAATCCCACCGAATGTAATCTTCCCACTCGAGGTTGAATCCCACCTCCTTCGCCCGCTGATCGATGAAATGAGTGAGATGCGGTATGTAAGGGTAGTGTCCCTGAGAGTACAGCACGAACGACGCGTCTATGGCGGCGTTTACATTGTTCACTCTTTCAGCTTCGGTGGGGGCTGTGTATGGCCCGGCAATATAAATTTTCAGCGCTGTAGTCATTTGGTTACTCCGAATATCCTTTCCCACGTTGTATGATTCTTGTTGAAGCGATACAAGATCGTGACGAGTGCCGCGGCAACTAAGAACGGCCACTCGCTAGGAGTGTAGTAGTGACGAATGGTGACGACCAGAAGAAGTACGAGAAACCAGACAAGCGTCACAAATTCTCGCCTGAAGCCTCTAAGGATCTCTCGAGCTTTTTCGGGACATGAAGATTTCTTCCACGCCTCATCCCACTTATGCTTAAAATACTTTTCGTTAGTATCGCTCCCTTGTTTCGGTTGCCAATACTCGCAAATTTTTAGAGCGTCCCATAACACAAAAATCAACCAAACCAGTAACAGAAGGAAAAATACTAAAGGTGGACTCTGATACTTGATCAGGATTATTCCATAGACAATAACCAGTAAGACATCAAGCATGAATCGGACCATCCCGTACCCGCTAAAATAATTTAAGGGCCTGGTTCTAATGGACGCGTGATATCCAAACCAACTCAGAGTGAGATTCAAGAAACCTACGAAGAAAGCGCCGATTTCGATCCATTCGTAATTAGTGGGCCACGGACCTTCGACTTTCCAGTGCGAGCTTTCGGTCAGTAGTCCTGTGAATGGCCCATTCAGGAGTTCTGGTGTAAGGCCGACACTGATAGCGACTGTAAACAGAAAATCGAGAAAGTCGAGGCCCGCGGGTTTATCGTTATCTGCCATGTCTTTCGCAGGGTCCGGCTTGTCAGTTCTATTCGGGCCGCGCAACGATGCATCTTGCGTAGTCGGTAGTAACGGTTCCTGCGTCATCGGCGTAATGCCATAGCAAAAATGCTTCTGCGATATTGCTGCCCCAAAACCACGTCGGTAAATTCAAATTTCGCAAAGTACTTGACGTCAAAGGCTACAGAGAAGAAATCCGTGATTTCCGCTTCGGTATACAACCGTTTTGTGATTCCGTTGTTGGGATCAGTCACCAAGTTATCGGTGTACCCGTTCCTCGCTCGAATATCTTTATAGTATTCATCTTCGAACGAGAAGACAGAACTAAAGACAAATCCTCCCGGTTTAGTGACTCGATGCAGTTCGCGCCGATAATTCTCTCTAAAGTTGTCATCAACAAAATGACAGAACACGTAGGAGTCCAATACTAAGTCAAAGAATGATGTTTCGAATGGAAATGTTTTCTGCAACTTGCATCCGTATGTCTTGATGTGCTCTTGGACGCTCGATCTTCTCGCCGCATCGTCCAATATCGTGAGAGCCTTTGTTGAATAATCAACTGCATGAACCTCACACCCTTTTTGCGCAAGATAAATGGCATTCCGCCCGATACCGCAGCCGGCGTCAAGTACTTTGCGCATCCTTCGAAAATCCAAGATCTCGGCAAACAAGACAAGCGGCTTAGAAGGTAATTGGCGCGTGCTGCTGGGAATCACTTTCAAATCGCTATATTCGCGATCCCATAAGTACGCCTCGCCGGTTTCCCCAATTCCTTTGATAACAGGGGAAGTTTGATTCATCGTGCTCACTGCTTGTTTGGAAGTTGTGTTCATTTAACTTTCTCATTCAGTATTTTCACACAGGACCATCCGATTAGAAAGCGGTCATGAGCGCGCTCACACATGCGTTGGCGAGAGTAAGGCGCGCCGGTATAGCCGCGCCCCCTAAACGCTGATTCACACCAACAAGTCCTCTATATTCACTGGCAGTTCGCGCACCTGAATTCCGGTTGCGTGATGGATCGCGGCTGTAATGGCGGCTGCGATACCGGCCAACCCAATCTCACCGATTCCGCGTGCGCCGAGTTCGTTAATTTCCTTGTCGGGATAGTCCAGGAACGTCACGTCGATGGGCGGCGCGTCGGCATTCACTGTCACCATGTAGTCGGCCAGGTTGCTGTTAATGGGTGCGCCGTTCTGCGGATCGTAAATGGTTTCTTCGAACAGCGCCATGCCGATGCCCATGACGACCGCGCCCTGGATCTGATTGCGGCCGGTAAGCGGATTCAGAATCCGGCCGGCATCCATCACCGTCACCACTCGGCTCACCCGCAAACGGGCGATCTCTACCTGCCACGTCACTTCGACGAAGTGACAGCCGAACGAGTGCTTGGAGAACTTTGGGTTTGGAGCAAAGGCCGTCATTTCTGCGCTGCCGCTGCCGGTAACCAGACGTGCATTCGCCCGACGCAGCAAGTCGCCGAACGGAATGCCTTTCCCGGGCCCCTCGGCCTTCACGAAGATGCGACCACTCTCCAGAGCAAGATCGTCCGGCTTGTGCCCGAGGAATGGGGAACCGGGAGTCGTGACAGCGATGATTAACAGCGATGTGATCGCCTGATCAGCGGCCTTGAAGACAGCCGGGATCACCGAACTGGTGGCCAAGGAACCGCCCGAGATCGGACCATCCGGAAGGGCGCTGTCACCCAGCTCAACTTCGATCTTGTCGAGCGGCACGCCGGTCTTTTCCGATGCGAGTTGTGCCAGGATCGTGTAGGTGCCGGTGCCAATATCCTGCGTGGCGCACGCAACTCGCACGGTGCCGTCGTCGCGTAACTGCACGTTCGCTTCGGCCGCGAATCTCCCTGCTACCCATGCAGCACCGGCCATTCCCCAGCCCAACGTCAACCCATCACGCTTCATTGAGCCAATCTCAGGGTTTCGCTTGGACCAGCCAAACTTGTCTGCGCCTGTATTGAGGCACTCAACGTAATGACGCGATGAAAACTGGAGCCCATTGGACTCATCGAGCTTGGGCTCGTTGAGGATGCGAAACTTAACGGGATCGATCTTGAGTCGGTCCGCTATCTCATTCATCGCCGATTCCGTCGCGTATAGTCCGGGCACCGCACCGGGACCGCGCATGTCGGCCGTTGCGCCAATGTTACGTCTAGCGCGACCGAAGCTCACGCGCAAGTTGGGCACGCTGTAGTGGAAGGGCGTGGCTTCGCCGCAGTCTTCGTGATAATCGTCGCGCATCGACATGTGGTAGACGTAGTCGTGCATGAAAGAAACCAGCTTGCCGTCGCTGGTAGCGCCCAGCCGAACACGCTGTTGAGTACGCGCCCGGTGCCCGACCGACTGGAACATCATCTTGCGACTGACGACCAGCTTCACCGGCTTGCCGACCTGCCGGGCCGCGGCTGCAGCAAGTGGAACATGGGTCCAGGGATAGAGCTTGCCCCCGAAGCCCGAGCCCAGGAATTTCGAAATGACGCGCACGTTCTCTTTAGCAAGGCCGAACATCTGTGCCAGCACACTGCGCGCGTTGACCACTCCCTGCGTAGAGTCATACAGCGTCAGCGAATCGCCATCCCACATCGCGGTGGTGGCGTGGAGCTCGAGCGGATTGTGGGTTTCGGCGGGCGTGACGTAGGTTTCGTCGAGCTTGACGGGCGCGCTTGCGAAGGCGCCTTCGGCATCTCCGCGCTTGCTTTGCACTCTTTCAACCGGACCGTAAGTCGAAAGGATTACGGGAGGATCGTTGCCCGCCTCAAGTTGAGCTTCGACATTTGGCGTTTCTTTCGCGTAGCTGGCGCGCACTGCATCGGCGGCAGCTTTGGCGGCTTCGAATGTCTCGGCCACTGCAAGAGCGATGTATTGGCCGTAATAGTGGATCAGATCGTCTTCGAAAGGAGGCCGGCGCTCTTCGCAGACGCGATCGAAGCCCGGCGCCGGAGTCGAGCGGAAGATTTTGCCAATGTTCCCGCGGTGGAAAACTGCTCGCACCCCGGGCATCTTCTCAGCGGTCGCAGTGTCCAGCGTGAGCAACTTGCCATTCGCGATGGTCGCTTCGACCGGAACTGCATAAAGCATTCCGGGAAACATAAAGTCGGATGTGTACTTCGCTAGTCCGGTGACTTTGCGTGGCCCGTCGATACGCGGTGTGTCGCGTCCGATCGGAGAAGTTGCCGGCGATGGCTGTGTTGTCGCCATGATTCGCTCCTGTCCTCGGGATTCAGCTTGCTGCCGCCGTCCGTAAAGCATGTGTGAGACAGCGCTTGGCCAATTCAATTTTGAACTTGTTCTCGCTTTGCGGCCTGGCATTGCGCAGGGCAACCTCGGCCGCCTGGCGGAAGCTGGCGTCGTTCGCTGGCTTGCCGGTAAGCGCAGCTTCAGCCTCCGGCGAACGCCACGGTTTTGTGCCCACGCCGCCAAGGGCTATGCGGGCACGTGTGATCTTGCCGCTGGCGATCGTGAGCACCACCGCTGCCGATGCCAGCGCAAATTCGTACGACGCCCGATCGCGCAGCTTCAAGTAGACCTGCTTGCTTCCGGTGACCGGCGGGGGCAGCGTGACATGAGTGATAAGGTCACCGGATTCGAGCACGGTTTCGCGGTGCGGTGTGTTACCAGGTAGAAGATGGAAATCGCCGAATGCAACCGCGCGTGAACCCTTCGTGCCCTGAATGTGTACGGTCACCTCCAACGCCGCCATCGCCACGCACATGTCCGAAGGGTTGGTCGCGATGCAATGATCGCTCGCGCCCAAAATGGCGAGCGTTCGATTGTGCCCGGTGATCGCTGGACACCCGCTGCCGGGTTCACGCTTGTTGCATGGCATCGCGGTATCTCGGAAGTACACGCAGCGCGTCCGCTGCAGTAGATTGCCGCCGACAGTGGACATATTGCGGATCTGCGCCGAGGCGCCCTGCAGGATCGCCTGCGACAAAACCGAATAATCTTGCTGCACCTTCGCGTGATACGCGAGATCGGAATTGCGAACGGTAGCTCCAATCTTCAATCCGCCATCGGGCATGAGTTCAATCTTGTCGAGTGGCAGGCGATTAATATCGAGCACGCGGGCCGGAGTCTCCACGTTGAGCTTCATCAGATCGATCAGCGTTGTACCTCCGCCCATAAATCGAACGTCCGCGCCCTGCTGCGCAGTTTTCGATTGTGCGGCGACAGCGATGGCCGTCGCGGAATCTTTTGGCCGGATGAATTCGAAGATATGCATCGAGGACCTCCGCTTGCGCTACGCGCGTTTTCGAACCTGTTGAATGGCGTCGACGATATTTGCGTAGGCGCCGCAGCGGCAGATGTTGCCACTCATCAACTCCTTGACGGCGTCGGCGTCGGGACCGCACGGCTCTTGGAGCAATGCGACTGCCGACATGATCTGTCCCGACGTGCAGTAACCACATTGATAAGCGTCGCACGCCAGGAATGATGCCTGCATGGGATGCATTGCTTCCGGCGTGCCCAATCCTTCGACGGTCGTGATCTCTTCACCATCGTGCATCAACGCTAGGTTGAGGCATGAAAGTACACGCTTACCGTTCACATGCACGGTGCAGGCGCCGCATTGCCCATGATCACAACCTTTCTTGGTTCCAGTGAGCGCCACTGTTTCGCGGATGCAATCAAGCAGCGTGGTCCGCGGATCGACGCGAAGTTGGTGGTCCTTGCCGTTAATGCGCAGCGTAATGGGGACAGCGCCCTCGATGTTTGGCCCTGCGCTGGTCGGATCGGAGTCGCTCTCCACGGCAGCGTCTTTCGCAAGCGCGGGTGCGTATCCCGCAACCAAGCTTGCTGCCACACTACTTCCAGAGGTCAACAGAAAATTGCGTCGGCTGGGACTTGGCGGACGCGATTTGGGATCGTCGTCTGACATAAGGCCTCCGTACTGGTCAAAATGTTCGCTGAAGTTTCACGTACTATACGACTGCCGTGCAGAGGTGTCGAACAGTTTTGCCGCAAGATTCTCGGCAAACGCGGCCCTCACCTCTCGGAGTTTTCATTCCGCGGGTCATCTTTCGAGTTCACATATTCAAAGCCCAGCGGTCCAATCGCCGTTACCTGCGAGATGTATTCGCCGGACTTTGCCCAATGAAAGTGTGACGTGTTGCCGGGCAATACAATCACCGCGCCGGGTGGATACGCCTCGAGTCTATCGGGGTCGAATTCTTCGCCCACGCCGATGTAGAAGACGCCGGAAATGACTGTGTAGATGCGATCCTCGGAATGCCGGTGCGGCATTAGCTTCACCTCGCCCGGCACTTTGACCCTGATCGTATACGGTCCAGGTTCCGACGGCTGGCCTGCAATTACAGCAAGACGCACTGAAGACGGAAACGCAGCGAAAGGTTTCCAGTCTACGTTTTCCGGCAGAATTGTTTTCAATTCGTTCAAGGCTGCACCTCTTGCGGTAGATTCAAAGCTTGCTCGTCCTCGCTCACTTAGACCGACCGCAGCGATTTGAAACTCGCGCGCATTTCCCCAACGAACAACTCTGGTTGTTCCCACGCCGCGAAGTGGGTGCCTTTGGGAAACCTGTTGTAGTGGATGAGCTTCACATACGCTTTCTCTGCCCAGCTCTTCGGCGCTTGATAAATTTCTTCCGCAAACGCGCTCACGGCGACCGGAAGCTTGACGCCTCTCGCGTCGAAGAAGCCGCCTGCCGGCAAATTATGCGCGGTGTCCCAGTAGAGACGCGCCGACGAGATCGCGGTATTCGTCAACCAATAGAGCGTGATGTTGTCGAGAACGTCGTCGCGGCTCAGTCCTTCAGGCTTGCCGTCGAAAACACGGACGATCATCTGGTAGCTGCGAATGTCGTGATCGAGTATCCAGCTCGCCAGACCAACCGGCGAATCGACGATTCCGTAGAGCGTCTGCGGGCGGTTGTTCATCTCGAGGGCGTAGCCCAGCCCGTTCTTATAGAAGTCATCGAGCCCATCCCACGCGAACTTTTCCTCCGGCGAAAGGCCGGCGGGCGGTGGGCCGCCCGCGGAAAGTGCCTTCGAAACGTCGGGCGGAACCGTCGCCGCCATGTTGGTGTGAATGGCGAGCAGTCCGGGCGGCTGCTGCAAAGCCATCACTTCCGAAATGGCATTGCCCCAATCGCCACCCTGCGCAACGTATTTTGTGTAGCCGAGGCGTTGCATGAGCGTCGCCCATGCTTTCGCAATGCTAACGGGATTCCATCCCGGCTTCGTCGGCTTGCCTGAGAACCCGTAGCCGGGCAGCGACGGAATCACGAGATGAAAGGCGTCCGCCGCGGTCCCGCCATGGGCGGTCGGATTGGTCAGCGGCTCGATGATCTTCATCTGCTCGATGATTGAGCCGGGCCATCCATGCGTGACGATCATCGGCAGTGCATTTTCATGACTCGAGCGCACGTGGATGAAATGAATGTCGAGCCCATCGATCTCGGTGATGAAGTTCGGCACGGCGTTGATCTTTGCCTCGCATTTGCGCCAATCGTGTGAGTTCGCCCAATACTGCGCGAGCTTCTGCATCGTCGCGAGCTGCACACCTTGCGACGCGTCGGCGACCTGTTCGCGTTCAGGCCACTTTGTCGCCGTGATGCGTTTGCGCAAGTCGGTTAGGTCAGCTTGCGGTGCCTCAAAGTGAAATGGACGAATAGCGGTCTGGTCGGCTGCCTGCTCTGTGGCTGGTTGTGTAGCACTGGTTTCGGTCATGGTCTCTTCCTCCTTTTTGGAATTCGAACTTGCAAATGCCCCGACGATCGTCCCCGGGGTAAACGCGGCCGCCAAACCCAACATCGAGCTCACCTTGAGAAAGCGACGACGTGATCTGTCATCTGTTTGTTTCATCGTGTCCTCCCTGCTGAGGAGATTGGACTTTTGATCCCTTGATCACCATCTCAATTCGAGACGAGTCTTCTCCTTCGATCATCCGATTCATTCGGGTTCCCTGAGCCGGCGGGAGTAAATCACAAGTAAAAATAAGAATCTATTAGACCAAAGTATCGATCGATACCTGGAAGTGATCGCGGTGGGTACCGATACCAAAGTACCATAGACAGCCGGCTTGGATGGGCGCATTCTCGGTAACTACAATTTGAAGGACTGGAAAGGCTTGCGGATCAATAGCTGATGCCTACACCTCCTCTAATAACAGTGGTTGATGACGACGAATCCGTGCGCGAGTCGCTACCCGATCTACTCAGGGAGTTTGGATTTGAGTCGCTAACGTTCGCTTCGGCCGAAGAGTTCCTGGCTTCCAAATCAATCGCTGACACCAGTTGTCTGGTCCTCGATGTGGCGATGCCGGGTATGACCGGACCCGATCTGCAGAGAGAGCTAACGCTTCGCGATCAAAAGGTTCCGATCGTGTTCATCACCGCGCAGGGTGATGCAGAAGTGCGTCTGCGGTTAATCGCCCAAGGCGCCGTCGACTGCCTGTTCAAGCCGTTTGAGCCCACGGATCTCTTGCAAGCACTTAACACCGCGCTTCGAGCGAGTTGATTATTTCAGTTACTTGGACAGGCACGATGTCAGCAGCAGCCAAGTCGCAGGAGAAGCCGATTGTCTTCGTGGTTGACGACGATGTATCCGTGCGCGAATCGCTCGACTTGATGATTAGTTTCGCCGGCTGGCAGCCAGAGATATTTGCATCCGCAGGTGAATTTCTGGAGCACCCGCGCACAACGACGCCAAGCTGTTTGGTGCTCGATATTTCTCTTCCGGATCTTAACGGTCTTGAATTGCAGAAGCTGATCGCCTCCGAGCGGACCGACATGCCAATCATCTTCATTACGGGACACGGCGACGTTCCTATGACAGTGCAGGCTATGAAAGCTGGAGCTGTCGAATTCTTAACCAAGCCGTTTGATGACGAAGTCCTGTTAAATGCCATTCGACACGCCATCAGGCGCAGCGCGGCGGTGCTCGACGATCAAGCGGAAATGACGGCGCTTCGCAGCAATTACGAAGCACTCACCCCTCGTGAGCAGGAGGTGATGCTATTAGTCGTAGCTGGAATGTTGAATAAGCAGATTGGTTTGAAGCTCGGGATAAGTGAAATCACAGTAAAGGCTCACCGCGGAAAAATGATGCAAAAGATGAAGGCTGAATCGCTCGCCGACCTGGTAAAGACGGCGGTGAGATTAGGGCTCGCACCAGCGAGAAATCCATGGCACATGACCTGAGAGATTAGAGGAGAAAAATATGAGTACTATCACTACCAAAGACGGCACTGAGATCTATTACAAGGATTGGGGCGAGGGACAGCCTCTATTCTTTCACCATGGTTGGCCATTATCGGCTGACGATTGGGATGCCCAGATGATGTTCTTTCTCGACCGGGGATACCGCGTCATCGCTCATGACCGGCGCGGGCACGGCCGCTCAACTCAGACGGTCAGCGGGAATGACATCGATACCTATGCCGCTGACGTTGACGAGCTGGTAACTGCGCTCGATCTCAAGGAGGCGATTCACATCGGTCACTCGACGGGCGGTGGTGAAGTGATTCGTTACGTCGCACAACACGCTAAAGGGCGGGTCGCCAAAGCTGTGATCATCAGCGCCATTCCTCCCGGCATGTTGAAGTCGGAGAAAAACCCCGATGGCGTTCCGATGGAAGTGTTCGATGGTCTCCGTGACGGCACAGCCAACCATCGTTCTCAGTTCTATCAGGACATTACCATGCCTTTCTATGGTTACAATCGTCCCGGGGCAAAGATCTCGCAGGGCATCAGAGACAACTGGTGGCGTCAGGGAATGATGGGCGGGATCAAGGCTCAATACGACTGCATTAAGGCCCTCTCTGAGACAGAATTTTACCAAGATTTCAAAATCATCGACGTGCCGGTGCTGGTGATGCATGGCGAAGACGACCAGATTGTGCCGTTCGCTGTTGGGGCTGCAAGGTCGATCAAGCTGCTGAAGCACGGAACGTTGAAAGCATATGCCGGTTTCCCGCACGGCATGCCAACTACCAATGCGGATCAGATCAACGCCGACCTGCTCGCGTTCATCAAAGGTGAGGTGGCGGCAACAGCCTGAGCAGGATTCGCCCTCAAAACCTAAGGGGATTTGGCAGATGCAGAACAACGATCCAAAAGCGGAGCCTCCTGAATTCAACGGCAGGCGAATTCTGGTTACAGGTGGCACCAGAGGCATTGGCGAGGCCATAGTTGAGCGTCTGATTCGAGGTGGTGGAGACGTAATGGCTACCGCCCGATCCGTTTCGTCGGAAACTTCCGCTGATCGTTTTGTTCAGGCAGATGTCAGTACTCGAAAAGGAATCGAGTCAGTTGCAAAAGCTGTAACAGATCGTTTCGAGGGTCTGGATATCCTGATTCACAACGTAGGTGGTTCCGCGGCCCGCGGCGGTGGCGCATTAGCGCTGTCCGATGACGATTGGCAACACGCGTTTGATACAAACGTGTTCGCCGCTGTAAGACTGGATCGCGCTTTTCTACCATCGATGTTGGCACAGGGTTCAGGCGTGATCATCCACATCTCTTCAATTCAACGAACACTTTCACTTTTACGGCGAAACTCCGCTCAAGCTGGTCGCTGGCCGCGAGCGGATCTATTTCGAGCATTTTTGGAATGACTTCGCGGCTGATCCGAAGCATTCAATACCGGAGGTTGACCGGGAGTTCTATGCCAGATCGTATGCGCAACCCGGCGCGATGCGAGCGGGTTTCGAGGTTTTCCGTAACTTCGAACAGGACGCGAAAGACTTCGCGCAATTTGCCGAAACGAAACTGACAATGCCGATGCTGGTGCTGACTGGCGAGAAAGCGTCAGGAGAGTTTTTGATCCATCAGGCACGGCTCGTAGATACAAACGTCGACGGAGTGGTTATCAAAGGGAAAGGCCATTGGCTGATGGAAGAAGGCCCGCAGCAGGTCATTCCGCGGCTCGTCGCTTTCATCAACAAGTCGCAGTAGGCTCGACTGCCTGAACGACCGTTAGAGCCACCGTCCAGGCGACAGGATAATATGTCGAAAATGCCAGACGCTGAGGATGCCTTATCACCACTGCCCGGAAGTACTCCCAGCGAGATGTTTCCCGTCCTGACCTCCGCCCAACAAGCTCGTGTCCTCGCACACGGCCGACGCCGGACCGTCGAACAGGACGAGATCGTTGTCGAGCTCAATGAGCACGTAACGAAATTCTTCGTTATGGTCAGCGGACAACTGCACATCCTGCAGGTCTCGAACAATCAGGAGCACGTCGTCGCCATTTGCAATCCGGGCATGTTCACCGGCGAACTAAGCGTGCTCTCGGGCCGTCGTGGACTCGTGCGCGTACGTGCCGCGGAACAATCAGAACTCATCGAAATCGAGCGCGAGGCGTTGCAGTCCCTGGTCGAGACCGACAGCGAACTTAGCGATATCTTTCTGCGAGCGTTCATCCTGCGTCGTCTGGAATTAATTGCGCGCGAAGTTGGTGACATCGTTTTGATTGGATCCAGTCATTCGCTTGACACCTTTCGCATCAAGGAGTTTCTCACTCGCAATTACCAACCTTATTCCTACATCGATCTCGAGCGTGATGCCGAGGTTCAGGAAATGCTCGATCGCTTTTCCCTATCGATTGATGACCTGCCCGTTCTAATCTGTCGCGGCACCGCAGTACTGCGCAATCCAACCAACGAGGAAATTACTGGCTGCCTGGGATTCAACGAAGGAATCGATCAAGCGCATGTGCGCGATCTGATCATCGTTGGCGCTGGACCCGCGGGTCTGGCGGCCGCGGTGTATGGAGCCTCTGAGGGGCTTGATGTTCTGGTACTCGAATCAAATGCGCCGGGCGGTCAGGCGGGAGCGAGTTCGAAAATAGAAAACTATCTTGGCTTTCCTACCGGCATATCGGGACACGAACTCGCCGGCCGCGCCTATACGCAGGCGCAAAAGTTCGGCGCGGAGATGTTGATTGCCAAGGACGCGAAAGGCCTGGCTTGTGCTCGACGGCCTTACGCGGTGTTGATTGGGGACGGGCAACACGTTCCTGCGCGGACGGTAGTGATTGCTGCGGGCGCGCAATACCGAAGACTACAACTGGAAAATCTTTCGAAGTTTGAGGGTGCCGGCGTCTATTACGGGGCCACGCATCTGGAAGCGCAGTTGTGTGGCGGTGAAGAAGTAGTTGTCGTGGGCGGCGGCAACTCTGCCGGTCAGGCGGCTGTCTTTCTGGCGCAAACCACGAGCCGAGTCTATATGCTGATTCGATCTGACGGATTGGCCAAAACAATGTCACGCTACCTAGTCAGGCGCATCGAAGAGACCCCGAACATAGAACTTCATGCCAACACCGAAGTTGTTGCGCTGGACGGAAACGATCACCTTGAGCGCGTGACCTGGCGCAATAATCAAACCGGACAGACTGAGTCGCACAACATAGCACATCTCTTTTCGATGACCGGCGCGGTGCCGAATTCTGCATGGCTCAGTGGTTGTGTAACCTGCGATCAGGCTGGCTTTATCAAGACCGGCCTAGATCTCACCACGGAAGATTTGGCGAAAGCCAAGTGGCCCCTTAAGCGTCCGCCGTATCTCCTGGAAACTAGTTTGCCCGGTGTGTTCGCTGTCGGAGATATTCGTGGCGGGAATTTGAAACGAGTTGCGTCCGCCGTCGGGGAAGGTTCGATTGCGGTGTCGTTTGTACATCAAGTGCTCGCCGAATAAGAGGAGAAACATGGCTGAAGATAGTTGTTCGCATCTAAACGCCATTACCAAGGTCAAGCGCCCGACGCGCCGAGAGTGTGAAGAGTGCGTCAAAATCGGCGCCAGCTGGGTCCATCTGCGGACCTGTCAAACGTGCGGGGTGACCCTTTGTTGTGACGACTCACCAAATCGCCACGCGACTAAGCACGCGCACGCGAGTGGACATCCGGTGATTGCTTCGGCCGAACCCGGAGAGCGAGCCGGGCTTCGTGATGACCCGACAGCGATCGCCGAGTCCTTTTCACTTAGCGATAGCTCACCGCAGAGATTCCATTTGCTCTCACTGTTGAAGTGGTCTGATCTTACCGCTCGATAATCCTCGAATGCCCCCGGACTTAACGCATATGTAACACCGACTCTCTAGGGCTTTTTGATTTCTGTGATTCAAATTCGGACCAAAATTAGTGTTTTGAGTTTTCCATTTCCACTCAACCTGTGATTTTAGAACGAGAGCCGCGCCCCAAGTTGGATCTCCCGAGGCGGTGTCGCGGCTTCTGTTATGGTTCCGAATTGCGGCGTGTTCACGAAGCGATTGGGCGTTCCCAGATTCGTGTGGTTGAGAGCATTGAAAGCCTCGACGCGAACCTGGAACTTGACCTTCTCGGTGATTGTAAACTCGCGTTGCAGGGCGAGATCGAGCGTCTGTCTGCCCGGGCCATA
>Ga0193732_1000022_pt1 | contig 110155 bp, 69 predicted proteins | sample U1s1metaG_FD_145077 | JGI IMG/M metagenome (GOLD analysis project Ga0193732, IMG submission 145077) | Soil microbial communities from a riparian zone of the East river system, Colorado, United States - U1s1 | ecosystem: Environmental > Terrestrial > Soil > Riparian zone | place: USA: East...
AAGTACAAGGCGGCTCGGCGGGACAGAGCAGCGACATCTTCTACAGCTATACAAACAACAGGCGCGATGGCTTCAGTTACGACACGGCTGGTAACCTGACCAATGATCTGGTGCAGTCATATTCGTACGACGCGACCGGGCAGCAAACCACAGCCAGTGCGAGCAGTTACTTCTTACAGCAAGGCTATGACGGCGACGGACTGCGAGCACAGAAAACAGAATATGGCACAACGACATACTACTTGAGGAGCACCGTGTTGGGCGGGCAGGTGGTAGCTGAACTGGATGGCGGTGGCAGCTGGCAGCGTGGATATGTTTATACCGGTAGCAGTCTGCTGGCAGTGCAGCAAGGTGGAGTCAATTGGGTCCATGAAGATTCAGTGACTAAGAGCAAGCGAATCACGGATATCTATGGAAACATCGTAAGCACGGTTGAGCTTGATCCCTGGGGAGCGGACACGAACCGTTCGAGCAACGTAGCGTTTCAGCCACAGAGCTTTACCAGTTACATCCGTGACGGCAATGGCGGACAAGATGCTATGGCACGGCGGTATTCTCCATCGTCGCGTTTCTCGCAGCCTGATCCTTCTGGTGGGAGTTACGACTTTAGTGATCCTCAATCGCTGAATCGTTACGCCTACACCAAGAATGATCCGGTGAATTTTAGCGATCCCAGCGGGCTGGACATGAACAATTCATGCTCCGCAGAATTTGGCTACGAGGAGTGTGGTGGTGATGATGGGTTCTGGGGTGGATCGCGTGGCCGCGGTGGCGGTTTTGGCGGTGAGGTCGCGGAATACAATCGCGAGTATGGTGGAATGCCTGCTAGTGCAGCCAACGCACTACACTTACACAATCAGCGTGTGAATAATGCGATAGGCGGGTACGGTTTTGTTACGAACGAGGAGGTCAGGCGCATTATAGCAAATGCTTATGTTCAAGATCCCGAAACTGGCGAATTGGTGTTCGCGGGAAATGAGATGTGGATTGAGGACACCACCTTCGGTCTCTTTGGTGGCGGACTTAATCCGTTATTCAGTCGGAATCCTTCTAAGCCACCAGACTTTTGGAAAGGTCCTCAACCGCCAGAGCTTGTGCCGACTGAACCGCCACCGGATCTACCGGGATTTCCGACGAAACCTCACATGGGTCCTGATGGATTCAAAATAGGGCCTGACCAGGATCTTAAATATTTCAGGGAGCAGGGAAAGTCTAGACTGGGTGCTAGAGCGGGACTCCGAGCTATCGGCGAGTTGGGGAAAGTGATAATCAGCATCACGACTCCCGCAGTCAAATTCATAGATCTGGCTCCGATTGTCGTATGTGGGCCGTGTTTGAATGGGGCTGTCAATGGCCCGCGGGGATATCCTGCTAGACGAAACTGATCACGCTATGCGGATTGAAATGGCAACAACCCACTTTCCGCGCCTAACGGCGTGGCACGTTCGCAACGCACTCAAATGGATTGATCCACTTGATCTGGAGGGGTTGGAGTACGTACGAATCATCGATTACAAGCCAGATGATCCTGATGTAAGCAAGGTACCTCCCTATCTGGCCGGGTTTCTGTATTGTGGATCTTATGTTAAAAAGAAGGGAAAGAGGCCGGCCAGTATTCTTCTTTACACTCACGACCTTTATTTCGGAATTCCTCGCTTACTTGCGCCAAGTCCTATGGCGGGCCTGATAATTGCGTCAACTCTAGCGCATGAAGTGGGCCATCATGCAATAGAAACCCGTGGATACAATAGTAAGTCCGCCGCCAAAACAAAACTGAACAGCCTCGTGGATTCAAAAAAAGAAAGGGCGGCTACTGCATATGCTTCCGAGGTAGTGAACAAATTGCTCAATTCATGGTACTTCAGGTGCGGAAGACTCTTAGCACGCGTGTGTTCCTACTACTTTTTTAAGATAGGAAACAAAGCGCACTGGAGAGGAAACTTCAAGCGAGCGGCAGCGCTGGAATTTCGTGCCTATATGATAAATACAGATAACGTTGATGCTTGGCAGGCCTATCTGCAGGACAGGGCGGCGATTGTGAGCAAAACATCCTCAGCTCTAACTGACGCAGAACGATTGTGGATATTCCACCGTCGGGTCGCAACCGATCAAACGACCGAATCCGAAGAGTCGTCAAAAGCGTCGACCTGAGTTCGCCCGATGGTTCGTCGTCAATCAGACCTATGGGAAAGAGATTGGACCAGTAGATCCCAGAGTGGGATGCAAAACAATCGCTTGCGGCGCCAAGCATTGAGCGGATCGCTTTCGACAAGACGGACGGTAACTGTCGAGGCTTCGCTCGTGACCGCCAGATCTGTGACTTGTCGGGAATCGAAGCAACGTAAACGGGCGAAGATCGCCCGGCGCTAAGCGGGGCCCTTTCGGCATCATCGGAATTCTCACACACTCGGACCGCTAACAAGCTCGAACTCGATTAACTGTGCTCAACGCCTTTCGGCATCATCGGAATTCTCACTGTGTTAAGGATAGGATTGAAGGATTATTTGAAGTCGTGCTCAACGCCTTTCGGCATCATCGGAATTCTCACAATCCGAGGCATCAAGTTGCTCGACGGTCATTCCTGCTTTGTGCTCAACGCCTTTCGGCATCATCGGAATTCTCACGGTCGCTAGTGACAGAAAGTTTTACAAAATCATCATGTGCTCAACGCCTTTCGGCATCATCGGAATTCTCACCAGTTATCTCACATTCACATCGCCACAAATGTGCGCGGCGTGCTCAACGCCTTTCGGCATCATCGGAATTCTCACGCCCGGGCGCCGTTCAAAGGCCACGCCGGCTTTTTGTGCTCAACGCCTTTCGGCATCATCGGAATTCTCACTTGGGATGCTAATCTCAGTGTGCCCACCAAGAACGCGTGCTCAACGCCTTTCGGCATCATCGGAATTCTCACCCATTGCAGTCTGGCCCCCCTCCTACTCGCTCCGAAAGTGCTCAACGCCTTTCGGCATCATCGGAATTCTCACACGTTGAGTGCGATGAGTGCGGCAGCGAGTTTGAGATGTGCTCAACGCCTTTCGGCATCATCGGAATTCACACTATAGAGTGACGGATACCAATCTGGCGGCGCAGTATAGTGCTCAACGCCTTTCGGCATCATCGGAATTCACACGCAACTGCCGCTCATTGCACCCCAGCCATGCGGCGTGCTCAACGCCTTTCGGCATCATCGGAATTCACACACTTTGTTTGTGAAACCCAGAATCCCTATAGGTGGTGCTCAACGCCTTTCGGCATCATCGGAATTCACACCGAATTGCCCAGCGCGGTCGCGCCGGTGAATTTCGTGTGCTCAACGCCTTTCGGCATCATCGGAATTCACACCCGAGTTGCAGCGCATAGGTGAAACCGATCAGCGAGTGCTCAACGCCTTTCGGCATCATCGGAATTCACACCCGTTGAAAGACGTGCAGGCGGCGATTCTGGCCATGTGCTCAACGCCTTTCGGCATCATCGGAATTCACACTTACGAAGAAAACCTTACTTTGGGGCAAGTTTAATCCGGTGCTCAACGCCTTTCGGCATCATCGGAATTCACACGGGCCAAGCTTTCGACTCGTAACGCAGGAATCAATCGGGTGCTCAACGCCTTTCGGCATCATCGGAATTCACACTTCCTGCCTCAAGTGGCCAGCGGCACTGGAGGACGAGGTGCTCAACGCCTTTCGGCATCATCGGAATTCACACGCGCCCGTCTTCAGCGATCGCGGCAACCAGCGAAAGTGCTCAACGCCTTTCGGCATCATCGGAATTCACACGGTCTGACATTAGTTGCTGGTGAACTCATGCGATCAGTGCTCAACGCCTTTCGGCATCATCGGAATTCACACCTGTGGTTCACGGTAAAGCGGCACGCGCTTGAATAGTGCTCAACGCCTTTCGGCATCATCGGAATTCACACAATGCCGTGCCTTCCGCGTTGATCTTCTGATGCGGGTGCTCAACGCCTTTCGGCATCATCGGAATTCACACTGATAGTTCGTTCGTATAAGAGCATTGCACAAATCGGTGCTCAACGCCTTTCGGCATCATCGGAATTCACACCGTAGACATTGAGAGACTGAGCGGTGCCTTCGTGCGTGCTCAACGCCTTTCGGCATCATCGGAATTCACACCTCAAGCTCTGCCACTCTTACCGCTGCGCTGAGTGCGTGCTCAACGCCTTTCGGCATCATCGGAATTCACACAGTAGCGCATAACGCGATCTTGATCACTGATTCGCGGGTGCTCAACGCCTTTCGGCATCATCGGAATTCACACTATTCGGAGTTAGCGTCGATGATGGGTTGAGTACGTGCTCAACGCCTTTCGGCATCATCGGAATTCACACGCAAGGACGAAACTGCGAAGCTCGCAGCTATTGAATGTGCTCAACGCCTTTCGGCATCATCGGAATTCACACGTGAAGCCGTCAGCCAATGCGCTCTCTTTGCATTGTGCTCAACGCCTTTCGGCATCATCGGAATTCACACTCCGACCTACCGGCCGGCCATCGGTATGAGGATTTTGTGCTCAACGCCTTTCGGCATCATCGGAATTCACACTCGAGGAAGGACTTGGCCATGATGCCCGGCTTTAGTGCTCAACGCCTTTCGGCATCATCGGAATTCACACAGTTTGTATGATCCGACTCTGACTCTTCCGCCCTGTGCTCAACGCCTTTCGGCATCATCGGAATTCACACCAGGCAGAGACAAATCGCATACATGAGCAAAGTAATGTGCTCAACGCCTTTCGGCATCATCGGAATTCACACACTGACACTAACAGAGCGCTTGTGAGCGTTCTAGCGTGTGCTCAACGCCTTTCGGCATCATCGGAATTCACACGCCTCGCGGACGATAATCATGGTTGGAGCCGGTAATGTGCTCAACGCCTTTCGGCATCATCGGAATTCACACGAGGCTTTTATCTGTGCGCGTGCGTCCTGGTCAGTGTGCTCAACGCCTTTCGGCATCATCGGAATTCACACCCAAGGATGGAAGCGATTGCTTTAGCGTGGTTGAACTGTGCTCAACGCCTTTCGGCATCATCGGAATTCACACAAAGGACTTGCAACGTCTGAAAGCCTAGCATGGTCGTGTGCTCAACGCCTTTCGGCATCATCGGAATTCACACTGCGCTGGTGCCAACCCTCTTGTTTGCCGGATGTTGGAGTGCTGTTTTCGGGCATCTCTTCGTTTTGCCTTCATTTTCCTTTTCCCAACTGCTGGGTAAGCCCGTTCGCCTGGCTCAATCCTCGGAGAATCAGACACTTAACTCGGTCGCAAGCATTTGAAGAGCTAACCTACCGAGCTTAACTCGGTGCCTCAGTTTGGTTTTGGTATCCTTCCGAAGCTTTCAAGCGTCAAACAGAGTGACATCCTTGCGTCCCTCACGCGAAGTCAAATGGTCGCGAATCATCAACCCAAGATTCCGGTCGATTATGCAGAGCCACATGCCGCTCGCAGATTTCGCAAATACTCAGAATTAGCAAGCGATCCTCGCTGGCATCGAGCATCCCTTCCAGTTCCCAACGCAGCTTCTCTATCTGCCGCCGAGTCAGCCTGCACCGAAAGATTGAATACTGCAATCGGCGACCGTACCCGTTGAGCTTCTTATAGACCTTTCGCCAACGCTTGGGCTCGCTGATGTCGTAACAGATCACGTACCACTGCTTTGCTTCCATTGCTTAGCCTCAACGCATTCGCATCCGCGCGAACAGACCGCCTTCACCCATCCACTCCTTCTCAAGCAGCCGCACTTCAAGCTCAATGATCCTTGAGTACGAAAGTGATCGGCCCACGACCGGATGCCTCCAATAATCACTCTTACGCCGCTCGTAAATACTAATCAATTTCTTTCGTCCTTCATCCGACAACCAAACTTGCGGACCCGCCACGTCAAAATCATTCTCGATATCCCACTGCTTTCGATTTATCGATGCTATAACCGGCAAATCAACAAGGGGCACGCGAAACAGTTCCATCAGGTCTAAAGCAAGCGGCGGCGCCTGGGAGCGGGGCCGGTGAAAGAAGCCTAGTGATGCATCAAGGCCGACTACCATAATTGCGTTCGTCACATCTTTCAGGAGTAAGGCGTAAGCAAACGACAGCAACGCATTGCAACGGTCACGCGGCGGACGGCGATTGCGGCCATCAGGCTTCATCTCCTCACCAGCCTCAGGAACGATCAGATCGGGAAGCGCACGGAAATAATAAGCACCGATACTTCCTTCGTAACCGCGCAGGGAGTCAATGCTCGTTGCGCGCAACATTGGCGATAGGAGCTTACGAATAGCTTTGATGGAACTCTGGACTTCGGGCGTCCCCCGTTCTGTTTCTCGACTTGACCTCAGTAAGAAACTCAATTGACTGCGCGCGCGCGCTTCAGCCAGGCGAACAGCCAATTGCAGACACAATCCTTGATCGGTCAGAGCGCGATACTGGCGAATGCGGCGCTGCACCGACCCGGTTCCAGAAACCCACGCGCCCATGTATTGGCCGCCGGTCGTGACCCAATGGACGCCGATCTCCTGCTGGCCGCAAAAACGCAACGCCTGTGTGCTGATTTGTGCGAAGCCGTGCAAAACAATCTGTCCAATCTCCTGTGCCGGATGCAACTGCGGCGCTTCACCTATCACTGAAACTTCCAGCCGATCGCCCTTCCGGCCGATACGCGCGCCATGAGTCAGCACATGCAGTGTGCGCCGATCATCATCCGCAGGGAAGAGCTTAAGCTGTCTGACTTCCGACGTTGCCGGCGGCAATTCAGAAAGCATCAACGCCAGTCGAGCTTCTTCCGGCAGACACACTGGAGCAAGCGAACACTTGACGCATAGACGCTCATTCTCAGTCACCGGCGGACGCTCGACGCTGCTTTGCAAGACACGCGCGCGGGCGATTGCTTTTTTGAGATCGTCGAAAGCTGCCGTATCAATTGGCACTCGCACCATCACGTTGTCCGCGTGATAACGTATGCGCCCTTCGCTGATTTCCTGTCCGCTATGTTCGGCGACCATAGCCGCATAAGCGATGACTTGCAGACGATCGCTTGCCCAGGCCTCCGGTTCGTTGTCGACAGAGCGCGCGGAGCGTCCTCTCTTGTGCTCATAGGGAATGAGCAGACCGTCCCGCCGCCGAATGCAGTCGACCTTGCCAGTCAGCCCCCATTTTTCACTTTCGAGGGTTAATCGGAGCGGCTCGCCTTCCTCAAGCGAATTGGCACTCTCGGCTTGCGCAGCGTTCAAGCGTTCGAGTTCGGCTTGCTTTGCGATTTCCGCTTGGGCTTCCCAAGGTGCTTGAGTTTTGTCGGCGGCTGATTTCCTCTTCCGGCGCGGGATGTCGGGTTTAGATAGAACACTGCCCTTCCGGGTACGCTGGTCTTCCTTCTTCTCAATTTCGACATGAAGCCGCCGGCCGGCATACACTCGCTCGTCGGCTACCCGCGTTTCTTCTACCTCTTCGAGGTAGAACAACCGCTCGCAATAGGCGAGCGCATGCAGAGACATAATGCGCAGTGGTTCAGCCATGGCTATACTCCTTGAGGATTGTGGAGTGCGGCGACTCGTCGCCGCTTATTAGTCTAAAGAATCATTTTGCGTGAAATCCCATGTGCTTGCGCTTCGAGAATCCTCAATTACTTAAACTGCGAACCGGTGGCTCATTCCTTGCCTTAGACCCGAACGCGTTAGGGGATTTCCACCCAACATCCTTCTGCCCCGCTCTGAAGTGGCCGAGGCACCAATGCGAACCGCATTGATCGAGTTTTCATTGCATCCTCGTGATCAACCCATACCGGCATGCTGTAAAATCCTTTGGTATCGGGCTGTAAAAAGATTCCGTCTTGGTCAGGAGGTTCACTTCTTTCAATAATGTTGACGAGGTAACTGCTTTCGCCAAGAGAAAGCCCGCCAAAGCGCGTGATCGATGTCGGGTTTGAAATAGCTTCCAGAACTTTCTCTGCCAAGGTTGGCGAGCCACTCTCTCGACCCCGCCTCAACCAGACCCACAGGTTCAGATCAATTAAAAGGTCCTGATAGTCCGGCCGGGTTTCTTGGAGCGTCTTCCCACGCCGCAGCTTTCGAAGCACAGTGGCCTGCTGAGGGAGCTTGTCTACAGCCAAAGCGATCGCCGCGCCGCGATGAAGTCCTTTGTGCTCGCGCTGTACGCCAACCAGGGACAATAGCATTCCGTACACGGCAGAGGGAGGCGGGACCGGGTAAGTGTCCTGATATTCTCGCGAGAAGTAGGGACGAAAAGCGCAAAACGGCACTTCCACATGTATTGAAATGGCCATAACATTCCCCTAAGAGCCAGTCCCACTGTTTTCAAAGCTTCGCTTGACGGTATTGACCGCTTCCGAGACTGCTTTCTTAATGCCGTCGTCGTAGATTTGTGCTCCAGCTTCCTTCAACTCCTTCAAACCCTCGGCGTCTTTGATAACGCTACCAATAATCAACTCGTCAGGCCTGATATCTTTTTCTTCAGGATCAGTATCTTTGCCGCCGACGCGAGCCGCCAATCGCATCAGCGAAATGCTTCCTCGTTCGTCTTCATCAAAGCACAGCAACATCCTAGGTGCTGGATCGGCCGTCCACCTTAGAACAATGATCTCTGGCGAGAAATCAAAAAGAAAACGTGCATGGTTGCCTCCGACTCGTCTGAGGTTCTGTAGAGCACGCAACGTCTTCTCGACGCGCAATGGCCGATCTTTGGATAGTTCATTTGGCGTCATTGCGAAGCCGTACTGATAGCGGGTATGGTGCTCCTCGACTGCGTAGGGAATCGGATTCCTGTGAGTCACCGCCGGGTTGGCTCCAGGCGAGGCGAAGTTGTATGAGAGTTCTCCCGTCCAGGGAGTTGTGCTTACCGCACGACTGATCTCGAGAATTCCGCGCCGACTGATCGTTTCCTGTTTCGCGTGCATGAAGCCGAGCACGTCGTCGTCGATATTGTCTGACCACTCTTCAAAGTTAGCGTCGCCGTCCCAAACCGAGCCTGTATGCGATACACGCCGATGCAACTTCAAGGAATCATCCTCTTGCCAGACCTCGCGCAGCGCGTATCTAATCGCCTCGGCACTCACGGTAGAGTGCAGTTCTCCGTTGCGGATGATCTTCTGCAGTGTTGAGATAGTACCGGCTTCATTCTCGCCTCGGTTATTGGCAGCGGTCGCTTTTGCCGTTAAGACGGCGCCAAACAAGTGCATCGTCATAGCGTCCCTCCGTTTTCTGTATTCTGAGTTGTACTTCGTTCGCGCTTATCCTTCGATTGGTAAGTGGCAAGAGCGAGCAGAGCGAGGTCCCGCGCTTTTTTCCAATCGTAAGGGTGGTCCATAAGATTCCAGATGCCAGCTCCGTTCTGGATAACCGCCGCCTGGCGACCGCTTTTTGCAAAGAGTTCGGCAAGGAATCCTCTGAGGAGAACGCGAGTTTTCGCTCGCATCAGCGATCGGCGGATGTCCTCGTTCAGGTCATCGAGTCGTTCTTCGAACCTTCGAGAGCCCCCACGTTCAACAGCCTTTGCTTCTTGCGCGTACAACGAAGCGAGAGTCGACCAAAAAGCTTCAACGAAACGCCGCTCGAAGTCGTCGTCCCACATTTCAGTCTCTTGTATTAGTTCCATTAGCTTCCTCCTCTGGTACGACAGATTTTGAAACCAGATGCGTTCGATAGATGCTCCGGGTGCCGCCTTTCTCTGTCTTTCAAGTCGCTCGAAATCCCATTGCAGGGGGATACACAAGTCGTTGAACCAGCCCCGCCCGGCAACTAAGTTATCGGCAATGCGGCCCCTTCCGGAAGGGACGCTAAAAAAGCCGTCTCCTTCCACGTCGGAGTGATCAGATGGTCCTACTTCGATTGATACGTAGTTGTTCGGAAAGGCTCGTATAAGATGTTGATAGCGGTTTACTGCGCTTGGCGTCGGCTTCACATCCAATACAGCTTTTCTAACGCTTTGGCTCCTGTAGTAGTGGACGCCACCCATGGCAACGACGCGACTCGAAGCGCGGACTTCTCTGGACGCGGTCCGCGATGCATACGCAGCGGCAAATCGAAGACCGGCGTCGCCGAGGCTTGCGACATTAACAGCATCTGGACTCAGGAAGATGTAAGGCCGTAGGTTATTGAATTCTTCGAGGTTCTTTACGTCGGGAGCCACAAATATCCAATTGTTGCCCTTGCCCGCGAGTCGTTGATAACAGCAAGCGATCGGGGCAAGCATCAAAAGAATCGCCCGCGATGCAAGCCCGATCCAAGCCAGTTCCGTGGCGAACCGCGGAGCGATACCCGGCAAAACCCAACCTGAAAGCGAAATAGGTGAAGCAGAAAAACGACCGTCGGGGAATAGTAGCTTCAAATCCTTTATTGGTTTGATACCATGTCGCTCGGGGTCGATCGCTAGAAAGCGAACTTGAATCTGTTTGCCTTCCTCGATTTGCTCTACGAGAGTCGTCGCATCCTTTGCCTTTGCTCGCGGTTGCACCCGATTGTGCTGTAGAAACGTGCGGAGCACTCCGTTATGCGTAAACACCCGGCGATAGGCGAACTCTTTCTGATCGAGTTCACGGTGGATCCCAGGAAAGTAGAAAACACCATCGCGAATTTGCCACGCCCAAGCAAAAAGTTTCTCAAAAGCACTGCGGTCTTTACCTATCCACCGGACTGTGACTGAATCTGCAGTTAGATCATCCTCTCGCCAGTATAGTGGTTTGAGGTCGACAGATTGCTCTTCAGCGGTTCTCAGAGTCATATACAGCGCCGCGAGACCGACGCGCTCAAGGATACCCATTCCGTTGTCAGAGAGCCGCCAAACTATAGTTCGCTCTTCTTCCGCCATCGCGCTCCTTCAGTTAGGTCGTAAACAATCGCGCCCTCCGGCGCTACCGGATAGCCTCCGGCACGTCGCTCAAAAACAAACCCATCAGTGAGCGGCATCGGTATTGTCCAGGGAACGAGTCTCTGTGCGGTCCAACGTCTACTGGACTCTGGGCCTAACTTTCCTGAGATCTGATCGAAGTCATCCTTTCTAATCATCGTGACTGTATACTCGCCTTCACGTGTTGGAAGTGGCTCACTCTGCCAACCGCCATCAAGCCATGCGGATGAAAGGGTCCATTCTTCGTCGGTCCACATTTGGTTGAGTTCTTCCGCTAGATTAGCCTGACTGGAAGGCTTGTTAGACAACTTCGCAATCATTCCTTTGGCAGCTTCCATTTGCAGTCTGTGCTCCGGCTTGTCATACGGTCTTCCTTTGAATGGGTAAATGATGCAGGGCTTAACCGGACTGTCTGATTGCGCAAAGCGATTGAGCCTACCCATTCGTTGCACCAAAGCAGGCAGCGGTGCCAGCGCCGTTATGAGGAGACCGGCGCTTATGTCGAGTGACATCTCGCAGACCTGCGTAGATACGACCAAACAGGGCGGCGCACACGGAGCGAAAGCGTCAAGGATTTCCCGTTGTCGAGTTACGCGATCATGATAACGGAAGCGGCTGTGGTAGATGCGCGCTGGCAAGCCCCGTCTTGAGGCGCCCTGAAAAACCCGGACCGCGTCGCGGACAGTATTGCAAACCCACAGCACCTTTTCACGCTGGACATCCAAGGTCTCCTCTACATCGCGCCAGCAATCTTCAGCCGAATCCCGACTCTCGATGTGATAACGCCGCCGCGCTTCTAATTCAGCTTCGCCGGGGATTACTTCAGCCATCCGGTTACCAAGAACTTGACGAAGTGCTTCCAAGCGAGCCGGCGGGATAGAGGCACTCATCAAGAGCACTGGCGCGCCAGGAAAGACACGCAAGAACGTGAGTAACTCGCCAAACAATCGCCGATCGTAGCTATGCACCTCATCAAAAACAAACGCGGCGCAAGCGATCGCGGGAGAGCTAAACAAACCTCGGCGCTGGTTCTGGATCAAACCGAGTACGGTATCGACCGTGCACGCCACGACCTGTTGGCTCCATGCTTTTAGCGAATCGAGGCGTGAGGCAGCTTCGAAAGGGTCATCCTCGGGGCATCCGGTCATTGCTTCTATATCGACCTGCGCTCGACCGTGAATGAGTGCTCGTTCAAGATGAGTCTGAGCGAGCAAGTAGTCTTCGAAACCAGCACTGGTCGTACCGGTTGTTGGGTACGAGAAGATCAGCTTCCTACCTGCCGCCCAGTTTTTGGCCCAAAAGTAAGCTCCGATGGTCTTTCCATTTCCACACCCGGCGATGACGACGGTTGCGGGATGCGAACTGCCTGCTAGTTGTTCCTGAAAATTACGTTGTGGCTTACCTCTTAGGCGATCGTAAATAACACGATCAAGATCGACTGGCTGTAAACGATTCGACATCGCCCTTGATATCCAATCGTGGAGCGAGAGCCCTTCCGTGACCAACGCAGAACCCGCCACATCAGCGGCGATGAGCAACGCCTTAAGCATTGAGAGCCGAAGCTTGAATTGCTCGTCCCGTCGGAATACTAACCACATCTTTCGCGACTGACTCACCAAGCTCTGTAACAGCGGTTCAATGCTATTCGGTTTGTCTTCATCTGTTGTAAACGTTCGGTCCTCCAAAAACGGCAACGTGCCTGGGGATCGGCGTTTTTCTTCTTCAAGACAATCCCTGACAACGTCTAGTAGAGAAATGATCTGACAATTACGAAGGTAAAGCGTGATCGTCTTAACGCTTCCCGCAATTCTAAGCAATGGATCTTCACGGTCAGAGTCGGTTCGAGTCCGCATTTGCAGGTGATGGCCTCCGACTGCCCAAGCGAGTGTCCAAATCTCTTGCTCGGTCAACGCCGACCGTAACCAATTGCCCAAGAAGGAGGGATCGGAAATGAGTAAGGCACTAAGTATCTCATGCCGGACCGGTTGACGCTTCTCTCGATTCCCTTGTACCAGGCGCTGGAAGGCGCTGTTTGCCTTTCCGAGATCGTGAAGAAGTGCGGCCAGACGAAGCAGCGGTCGGAGTTCACTTCGTAACACAGTCTTGTCGACTTTCAACGTCTGTGCTAGGTCGTCCTCAATAGAGTCCCAGAGTGCCACCGCTGAGCGGTGAACGTCGCAGCAGTGACCTTCCACAGTTGGTGGATTGCCAGGAAAATTCCTTGATCTGCTCTTGGCCCACAGTAGTTCTTGTGACATTCTAGGTCCCACCGGAGTAAGCAACCTACAATCCATAACCTCTGGCCGCCGATGTCTCGATCCCTGAAATCGATCGTGAAGCCTCGTCGCTCGACTCACGAACGTAGGTCAAGGATTTCGTATTCGTTCTGTTGCTCGAAGAATGACATTCAAGCGTTATCTTTGCGCGACTAAACCTTCGGTTTTTGCAAGTAACTTTTCGAGTACTTAGTTCAGCAATCGCTATTCTTCAGGATTAGTGTGACGAACAATCGGATTGAAGATGCCACACCCCATAGCACGCCGACTGAAGATGTTCTGCCACTTAATAGCTCCATCTTCGGGCGCGATCACTTTCACTGCTCCGGCCTGAAGAATGAGCGAGTCTTCATCGCTCAGATCATGCACAGCGACGGAAAAGCCGACGACGGATTTGCCGTGGATCGTAACTATGCGCCGGCGGTAGCGTTCTTGTTCGTCGCGCGGGAGTTCAACGCGGCCTTTGACACCAAACGAATCCAACTTGCGCTTGACTGCATCCATGAATGGATCGGCTTCAGTGAATTTCTTGATTGTTACAACGCGTGCGTAGAGCGAATGTGCAGGTTCGAGCGGCCGCGCGATGGGAAGCCCGAGTCGAATTTGGTGACCGCCGATATCGAGTCGTTTTCCGGCGAGTGTCAGCACGTCGCGGTAACGCTCGGCAGGAATTCGCAGACGCAACCTCGCGTCGGGCTGCGGAAGAGCAATCAAACCGCGACCGGCAGAGAAGCCACTGATCAACTCAATCGCAAGCCAATCAATTCCGTGTAATGAAGGAGACAACCTCGAAATCGCGGAGTAGACCAGGTATCCGTGATCCGCTGGCAGTTGTTTCCCCGCCAAAGAAAAACTCACGTTAATGCATGGCGAGTGATCTAACCGAGGGACTCTGTCCTCTACTGCATCGATCAATTGACCGGAACCTCCTTAGCTTAGTGAGCAACTCAAGGACGGGTCGGACTATGGCTCGGCCTGACGAAATCGGGCCTGAGTGTACAGGTCGATGGGTTGCTTTTTCAATAGCTACTCCACTTCCGCCGCGCTACCCTCTATTAGCCATGACCTTCGTCGACTTATTTAGGAGCTCTAAGATCAACGACTCCCTACTTCAAATATTTGAACGAGGGGCCTTAATTCAAGGGCGCGGTTCAGTGAGGCCTGTCGGCCTCACTGAACCGCCTGTTGGCTTCTCGGCTCCGGCGTGAGTGTTGCTTTTTTTGCTTTCTTGTCTTCTGAACCCCTGACCTCTTGTAGACTTTAAGTCGCGATCAGCGAACTGCGAAGCCCCTCGTTTCTGGAAAATACTTAGGTATTTCGGGGTTTCTCTGATCTGGCAAAGACGAGAATCTCTTGTGCACAGCATTTGCTGGAAGACGGAAACGCCATCCGCTGAGCTATTGGATGGCGCGACCGGCACTTCCACGAACTGCCGAAATTCAGCGCTATCGACGGAAAGAGAGTTGCTCATCGCCAATCGTCGATCGCTACGACAACGGATGGTCACATGACTGAAGAACAAGCAAAGGAAGTAGTACGCATCTACGAGCGAGCGACGAATGAAATGTTGGGCGTGCTCCAGACAAAGCCCTCCACGGAAACGCCTGTGAAGACGCAAGACTGGATGACTGCCACTCAACTTGCAGAGTACTGGCAGCTCTACAACGACAAGAACGAACCTACGATCGCCGGAATCTTGAAGTGGGCAAAGCGCATACCAGATCAATTTCCGCTGCCGCACGCTTATATGGGGGACCTGTTGCGATTCAATCGTAACGAGGTTGATTTGTGGGCAAAGGAAGAAGCTGAAAGGCGACGAACTCAAAAAGAAAAGCGGCAACTAAAAATCGCGTGACAGACAATCCATTAACAACTAAAATCGCAGCAACTTTGACGGCTGCTTGTTCCTAAACACAAGGAAGGAGCAGCTATGGCAGTATTCAAGCGATACAAAGGCAAGCGGATCAGTCCCGACGATCCGAATTGGCACAAGGCAAGATGGTGGATGGAGTTTAGACTGCAAGGTCACTATGTTCTCGAATCTGTTGTTGGCGCGCGTACCAAGGCACAAGCCGAGCGTGCCGAAAGCACGACTCGCGAAGACATCTACAACCGTCGTTACAACAAGGCAACTGCTACGGCCAAGTTTAGCGATTTTGTGGATGAGCAGTTCCTGCCGTGGGCCAAAGGCAACAAACTTTCGTACGCGGACGATAAGAGACGGTCAAAGATGTTGAAGGATTGGTTTCGCGTTGAACCAATGCGGGAGATCACTCCTTTACAGATTGAGCGCTTCAAATCGTCATTAGTTGGCAAGAAAACATATCGGGGCACAGTCCGCTCAGGCTCGACCGTGAATCGGTATTTAGCCCTCCTTTCCAAAATCTTTTCGATCGCCTGTGACAATGGATTTATCGATTCCAATCCATGCCAACGCGTTCGCAAAGAAAAGGAAGGAGGAAAACGGGAGCGATACTTGACCTTTGACGAGGAACACAGATTGATGAAGGTTCTCAAGGGAGAGCTAGACTACCTTCGTCCGGCGGTCATTGTCTCAATTGGCACTGGATTGAGGAAGTCGGAATTACTGCGTCTGGCGGTCGATCATGTCAATTTCAGTAACGTTCCCAAATTCTATGCAGTCAATGGGCGGGATGTGGAGATACCTCCAAACTGGCTGTTAGTGGTTAAGAGTAAGAACCGAAAGCCTCGGATCATTCCAATGAACCCGTTGGTTCGCACCGTTCTTTCAGAGGCAGTTCAGGACGCCTCTGGGAGTGAATTAGTTTTTTCGCTGGCACGAAATGGCGTTAGCTCAGTCACGATTAGACGCGGTTTTGAGAAGGGCTGTGAGGCAGGCGAAGTTACATTTGGCCAGACGAAGGCAGGTGGCCTGACGTGGCACGATCTGAGACATACCTTCGCCACGCGTTTGCGTGGTCAGGGAGTGCATGAACTCGACATCATGCAGTTGCTAGGGCACTCGTCAATTGGAGTCACGGCTGGCTACGCTCATGGAATGACGGACGTGATCCAAAGTGCGGTTGACAAACTTGCGACACCAAGAGGCGAAGTCATCGAATTCGCACGAAGGGCGAGTTAGAGGTACGTCATCTTAGCGTCATCCTTGACCCAAGACCCATGACGCTGTTGACGCAACCAGACGGAAAACGAACCGCAAATGATTGAAACAGTGAGATTAGAAATGGTGCCGAGGGTTGGAGTCGAACCCACACGACCTTGCGGTCAACGGATTTTAAGTCCGTTGGAAGCGGCATCACCTAGTCTTACCAAACGATACGAGCCAGTATTTACGGGCCTAGCGGTCGTCAAGGTATAACTTCGTCTGGTTACGTATCAACACGTCGCGCCACCATCTTAGCCCCATCTTCAGGTTCTATGTCGCCGAAGTGAAACGGCGGCGACTCACTGTAATTCAAAGGAACTTCGCGGCATGGATAGCACTCTACCGCAGTTGAAGGACTCACGGGAACTCTTATTGGACGCTTATTGGACGCTTAATGGACGCGCGATTCTCAGTTGGTTAGAGCTGCTAACATTGTTACCGAACCATGGTTTTTGAAAAAGGCTGGGGCATCACCGAGTCTTACTAGAAAACACGGTTGAAGATCCTGTTTACGGCAAAGCGCGCGTCAATAAGCTCTTGAACCTCCCGTCCAAGCGCAAAGGATCAAGGGCCGGATCGACTCTGAGCAGAGCCAATTCAAGATCTCGATTTTGGAAACTCTTCTCGAGGCACTCGAAAACCTTGTTCTTGTCTCCCAAGCCTAAATAAACATAGGCGATGTGATATGGCGAAACATACTTCTCCTTAGACAAGGCTAACAAATGAGCCAGCACCTCTCGCGCTTTAACTAACTGGCCCGCCAGGGCGTAAGCCCGTCCAAGGTTACCCAGGACCTCAGCACCGGCCTTGCCGCTGAGGCTCTGGGCCCTTTGATAAGCTTCGAGAGCTTTCTCGAAATTGTTCTTCTGTTCATGGATCAGTCCCGAGCAAAAAAGAGCATCAACGCAGTTCGGATCCAGCTCAAGCGCATTCTCTATTTCTGGGGCAGCTTCATCATAACGTCGAGCCAGGTACAGGGTAAGTCCCACCTTTGCGCCAATCTTGGAAGAAGTAGGATCGATCTCTTGCGCTCGCCGAATCTCGGCAATGGCTTCGTCAAAACGTCCCGTTAGTTTCAAGTAATAGGAGTAAAACTGGTGGGTCTCTGAACCATTCGGATTGATTTCCAATGCCAAGCGGAACTTGCGTTCTGCCTCTGGCCTGTCCCGATCGTAGACGAGAGAAATGTATCCCAGTAAGGCATGCGCTTCCGCCAGTCCCGCATCGATCTCTAATGCCTTTTGAATCATATGTCTTGCTTTCTTGACCGATTCCTCCGGCGGCGAAAGAAGTAGATCCGTTTGAGATAGAAATGATCTGGCCAAGCCTACATAAGCCAAAGCGTAGTCCGGATCCAATTCAAGGGCCTGCTCAAAGTAACGGTTGCTCCTTTGTAGTGAGTTGATCGATCGCTTCTCCCAGAAGAAGCGACCTTTCATATATGCCTGATATGCCTGAGCGTTCCTGGTGTACCGTTTCGCGAATCGTTCTCTTTCGATCTCGGTGAGCTTAATTAGAGCATCCGCTACCTGTTCGGAGATAGAATCCTCCATTTTCAGGATGTCGGAATGATCCTCATCAAACTTCTGTCCCCAGAGCGTGCTTCCATTTTCGATGTTGATGAGTTGTACGGTCACGCGCAGTTTTGAGCCAATTTCCTGAATATTCCCATCCAGGATCGTGGTCACCTTTAGTTCGCGTCCGGCGACAATTGGATCGTTAACATCTGTGTAGCTCCGCACCGCGCCGGTGGGGCGCACTATGATGCGGCTCAGGTTGCTGAGTCTGGTGATGAGCGCATCTGCTATTCCCTGTCCCAGGTATTCAGTAGCTGCCGCGCGACCTATAAGTTTGAAAGGGAGCACCGCCAGAGACGGCATGACTACAGGAACCCTGAAATCCTTAGAGACGCCGTCTGAGCGGGTGCTCTTCTCCGGGCCAAAATTCTCCGCTTCAATTTCCCGTCTTCGCACTCGCGCAACAAAGCGATAGCCGCGTCGGGGAACAGTCTCGATGTAGGGACAGTCAGGAGTTTCTTCAAGCGCTTTTCTGAGAGAGAATATGCTTACTGCCAGATTATGTTCGTCGACAAAACTATCCGGCCAGATCTCTTCCATTAACTCGCCTTTGGTCAAGATATGGCCGCTGTTTCGCACCAGCACCAGGAGCAGATGAAAGACCTTCGGTTTGAGCTGGACAACCTTTCCTTCACGAAGCAGACGAAACTCTGACTCATCCAAACCAAAAGGACCGAATTCGTAAATGCAGTTCACCAGCCCGTTCTTCATTGCGTTGATAATTTGTTGACAATCAATTGAGCGATGATTGACGACTTGTTCCAAGCCCTCGATTTAGAGTGGGGGAGTCATCGCGCATAGTCACATAGACTTATGAAGACTTGCAACAACTTTCGCAGAGCATCCACTTGGACCGACGCGAAGGATGATCGCAAACGGCAAATATAGCCTCGCGCACGAGAAGAAGTTGTTGAGTACTGGCGAACTACCGTGATTTCTTGTTGGGCTAGTTGTCGAGCTTTACGAAGACCAGGTGAACAGAGAATCTTCCCGGCTTCGTTCGAACCACTTTCCGACTCTTCCGCCGTTAAATCTCTACCCTCACAACCCGTAGATGCGTTGCTAGAGGCCTTTCTTGTGGCTGCCGATCAAACTGAGTCGCAAGAACTGCTGAGCCGGCTTCTGACCGAGTTCGCCGAACCGATTATTAGAAGCGTAATTAAGAATAAATTGCGGGCCACGCGGCAGGGCACATATTCCGGCCAGTGTGCTAACGACGTGGGAGACGTCTACGGCAGTATTAACGTTCAACTGCTCGCGCGATTGAGAAATCTCAAAGCTCACTTGCGCGACGACGCCATCAGAAACTTTCGTAGCTACGTTACCGCGACGGCTTATAACGCTTGTAATGAATACCTGCGCCGGAAATATCCTCAACGTTACTCTCTGAAGAGCAGACTTCGGTATGTCTTGACTCACGATAGGAATTTCATCGTGTGGGGTGACGATGAGCACCACCTGAATTGCAGTTTGGCGACATGGACCAGGCAAGCAGGCGACGTTAATAGCTCCACACGACTTCGAGAGTTGCGAGAAAATCCGCGAGTACTCATACAAGAATTGTCAGGCGTGAAAGTTCCGTACATGGAGCTTTCCGATCTGCTGCCAGTGATTTTCAACTGGGTAAGCGTTCCGATAAAACTAGACGAACTAGTGGCGGTAGTTGGCGACTTGTTGGAAATCAAGGATCGGCCACTTGAAACGTTTGAGGTCGATGCGCACTTGTCCGAGGCCGAGGTCTTGCCGGACGTTAGTTTTGCCACCAGGATAGAACAACGTGAGCGCCTGCGGCACCTTTGGAGCGAGATAAATCAATTGCCGCCACGGCAACGCGCAGCACTATTGCTTAACTTGCGAGATACGGAAGGAAGGGACATCACTGGCCTTTTTCCCCTGACCGGGACAGCCTCCGTTCGCCAGCTCGCCGAGGCGGTGGATATTCCTCCCGATCAGTTCGCCAAGCTGTGGCGAGAATTGCCGCTTGATGACACCGCGATCGCGAAACGCCTTGGCGCAACGCGGCAACAGGTTATCAATTTACGCAAGGCTGCCCGAAAAAGACTAGTGAGAAAGCAAAAAGGCTACCGCTGAAGGAAATAGACGCGGTTGATGACCGATGTCCGACGGCTTCAATAGGCTGAGTGCGCCAGGACACTTTCGGTGACCAGGGAGCCACAAAACATTTGCGGAAAGGCTGAACAGCAATTCCTCCGCATCACGTTGCAAGAGCCTTGATCTTTCGTGCTGGAAACCAGTTAGAAATTTTCTACCGAAGGTAATATGGAGCCACCTTTTCCGTCAATCATAATTAGCAGCGCAAAAAATTTGCACCGAGTGCTCCGGGCAATGCGGGACGGGGAGGGCGAGAGGATCCAGGAAGACATGCCCTGAGTACGCGACTAGGCGCACCTCGTAAGTTGTCGTGGTCGCGCTGGCATGCTTCCGGTCTGTTCGGACCGGTCCCGCTCGGAGTTCAGAAACCCGAAGTGAGTTTCTCTCTGTCTTTCAGCTCAGAGCAGACACGATGAAAGGTGGCACTATGAAAGCCCTGCCGAAGCTTAGATCTCTTGGCGTTGTGCTTCTGATCTGCCTTGGAGCGGCGGCGATCATTTGGCTGACCGTATCCAAGAACCTACTGGCCCGGCCTGGCAAGCAATCCGATGGGCAAAAGTCTGATGGCGAGCTAGCCGCGATCGTCGGCGGTAACCCAGTCACTGTCTCCGAAGTCGAAAACAAGATTAAGGCGCAACTCAGCCGCATGCGAGCCGACCAATATAACCTCAAGCGGAAGACTTTGAATGAGATCGTTGGCCAGCTCCTAATTGAAGAAGAAGCCAAAAAGCGCGGCATGTCGGTCGCGGATCTGACGAGCTTCGAGATCGAGGGCAAGGCTGCGCCGGTTACCGCCGAGGATAAGAAAGCGGAATACGAGAAGTTCAAGGCCCGGTTCGCGGACAAGAGCGAAGCGGACTTAACCAAGCTTGTCGATGAAAGCCTGCATAGAAGAAGAATCAGCGAGCGCGGGCTTCAGTTCGTTAGCGAGCTGAAGAGCAGGGCGAATGTAAAGATGCTGTTGGAGCCGCCACGCTTCGATGTGGATACGAATGGTGATCCGTCGCTGGGCCCCGAGAACGCACCAGTCACGATTATCGAATTCTCAGAGTTCCAATGCCCGTACTGCGCTCAGGTCCAGCCCACTCTCAAGAAGCTCAAAGAACGTTACGGTGACAGAATCCGCGTCGTCTTCCGCAATTTCCCATTGCCCATGCACAAAGACGCTCCGAAAGCTGCCGAGGCCGCGGCTTGCGCCAACGAGCAGGGAAAATTCTGGGAGATGCACGATAAGCTTTTTGCCAACGCTCCAAAACTTCAGATCTTAGACCTCAAGCACTACGCCACGGAGATTGGTCTTCAGACGGATCGATTTGACCAGTGTCTTGACGCGGGGAAATACACCGCAAAATGGCAAGGGGACAAAGTCGAGGGGAGTAGTTACGGCGTCTCGGGCACTCCCGCTTTCTTTATCAACGGGCGGATGGTTGGCGGTGCGGTGCCCTATGAAGACTTCGCCGAGATGATCGAGGAGGAGTTGCAACGCGCAGCAACCGCGCCGAAGAGTCGCTAGATACTGACTTGGCCAAGTCGCCGAATGCGCCCGTTGGGAAACGCTCAAGTTTGTTCACTTGACCTTAGCAAGCTACCAGATGACAACAGGTGGCCCACCAGCGTTGTTGAGGAGCCACTCTGTTGCAAACCAAAACTCAGCCAACTTGAGGAGGACACATGAAACGCTTAATCAAATCTACCATCCTGGCCGGCGCTTGTTTGTGCGCTCTGTTGCTGGTCCAGGTGACGCCCGTACAGGCGATCATAGATTGTTCGAACTGTACGGGAACGACTCCGTGTTCGACAGCTTGTTTTGACTTCGACACTACGACCTGCGGCGGTGGAGGGTATCCCTGTTGCGAGGACAGCGCGACCACGGGACCCTTCAACTGCAATGTGCGGCACTTTAAACCTGTCCAGCAGGTGTGCAAAGAAAGGTTCTGGTCGTATTACCAGATCCACAACTACTGCAACAACACGGACACTTACAGCTTTACGTTGCTGTTCGGGAGCAACTATTCCAGCACCGAGGAGCAATGTCCGGAGTTCAATAGCTGTCCGGTAGACAACGGATAAGCGCCCGCCCGAGAGGCGAACGGCGGTCGGTTGATAAGGGGCGGTTGTCTTGTTGAGCCTGTCAGAAGAAGGACCCAGAGTTGTACCCAGAGTTCTTACTTCGTCCCGGGCATCTTTCTTTTCAACAAGCCCTGGTGCAAGCTTGAAAGCATCTCTTCACTGGGAGCGCGGGCACCCACGCTCCCAATACTAACTCGCCCTGCAACCGAAACCGCCTCAGTACCGAGGAGGGGATGTGGATTGACGAACGTTACCCACAGCCTGCGGGAGGGAAAATCATGTCGAGGGAAGTGAAGTCAGCGTTTAGTGCCGTAGCCTTCGTGTTCGCATTAACCAGCCTGTTGTTTGCTCAGAGCGGCACACTCCCTCGCCAGAAAAATAAGGCAGAACAGGAAAGAGGCCGAGTTGATGACCGTCAACGGCAGGCTCTTAACGAACGTGTCTTGAGTCAACTTGAGCAGCTTTTCGTTGAAGCTGGCGCCTTGAACGACGAAGAGGCCAAAATCACGGTCCAGGTTCAGGTCGCCGATCTTCTTTGGCCGTCCGATAAGCCACGGGCCGCCAGGATGTTTGAAGATGCTTTCCGTTCTATCGAGGCGATGGGATCAACAGATCTGAACGCTGATAATGCTGCGTCAGCTAAAGACAAGGCCGTCGAAGCACAATCCCGGTTACGCGCGGAACTTCTTCAACTCGTGTCAACGAGGGACGCTAAGCTGGCTGAAACATTGGTGAAGTCGGTTTCCCTGCCCGAGCTCGATCTGGAAGCCGAGCGTTTTGAGATATCACGAAGCGATCGTGCGAAGACGAAATTCTACATGGAGTCGGCGAAGCGTCTTGCCGACATTGACCCGCAACGCGCGGTTGATTTGGCGGAAGCTTATCTTGAACGCCAGCCCGGCGCTGAAGTCCTGGACCTCCTCTTCAGAATACAAAACAAGAATCCCGCGCTGGCGGACAACCTCTTTCAGCACGCGCTATCAATAGTCGAGCGGGATGCGGCCGCTAGCTTTGATATCAGAGGACTTGCTCCATATATTCTGCGGAATAGTGGCGGCGGATCTCCTAATGACGCCTCGGTAAGAAGATTTCTGGAACTAGCTTACAGTTATCTTTCCCAACAGAGCTTTAATCAGGCCGGCGCCGGGCCTGCGAATAATATGTACGTCGGCAGGCGCGCCGCCTATGACTATCAATTCGCCCAGCAGTTAATGCCCTACTTCGAACAACGCATGCCGGATCAGGTCGAGACGGTAAGAGCATCGTTGAACCAGATGTCCACGCTTGTCCCCCCGGAATCCATGCGGGAATTATCGACCGATCAAAAACCTGCCGCTGACCTTGAAGGGCTGTTGGCTAAGGCCGAGAGGAGCCTCAGCGCTCGCGAGAAAGATGGCCTATACCAACGGGCTGCGATGCTCGCATTGGGCGGAAATGATACCGGCCGCGCACTTTCCATTGCTGAGAAGATTAGCAACGAAACGATGAGGGCCAGCACAAATTCGATGATACGTTATAACGCGGCGATGCGGGCGGTCAGAGAAAAGGACTTCACGGCCGCTTATCAATACCTTAAGGGCGTGCCTAACCTTCGCCAGCGCGCCACAGTCTTCAACCAGATGGTCCGCATGTCTAGCGGAGACCCTGAAGCAGCATTGAGTGTTCTCAGCGAAGCGGAAAAGATGCTCTCGAGTGCGGAAGACGGTCCGGATAAAGTGAATGCGCTGCTCAGTCTCTTAGTGGTGGCCGCTTCACTCGACTCGAACCGTGGTTTCGAAATCATGCAGTCTGCGATTAGGGCCCTGGATCGGCTCAATGAATCCGCAGTCGACAACAAGGCGGCGGTCGATGAGCCCCGTCGGGAAACAACAGACAGAACCGCAACCCACCTCACTGTATCTGACTTTCGCGGGCTGGAAGTTCTTGCCAGGTCGGATTTCGATCGGGGGCTCCTGCTCGCGCAGAGCATTCGCCGAAGAGAGGTGTCCGTGCTGGCACAACTCGCCGTATGCCGAGGAGTTCTGATTACACCGCCTGACCTGCCGCCGAACGCCATAGACAAAGTGAAGGAGTTGGATGACCGTAAGGCCAGGACAAAAAACACCGGGGCGCACTAGGATAGGCAAGGTCTTAGAAATACATGTAACGGTTGCGACACACGCCCTTGCCCGACGTCTGGATGAAGTTCCCGCTCCACTTTTCCTCAGTAAATCGTAAACTGAAAACTCAAGACCTAGCTAAGTGATAGAAACGTGCCGCAAACGTCCCGCGACTCACGGGTGCATGCTTATAGATGCTTGCCCCAAATGCCGACGACGAATCAAGTGTGTGCGAAAGAGCTTGAGTATCTGCTCGTGCGGATGTGACTGGCGAGAAATAGATCCGCGAGTTTTAGCAGCGGACGAACTTGCGGTCTCCCGACGCGTTTACCAACTCTGCGGCCTCCTTTCTAAGACACCGAGAGTAGAGAATGAGAATCCGCTCCACGGTCTTGGCCTACGAGATTTTGTTGTCGTCCTCACTTTCATCGCGGGAATCTTTCGAAACATCGCGTGGGCGACAGGAAGACCTTCAAAATCAATAAAGCTGCCGAACAAAGATCTCCACGAACTTTATGGACAAGCGTATTCAGTATTTGAAAACTGGCCCCACAACTTTCATCGATGCTTGAGCAAACAGTCGAGGGGACAAGTCAGGCTAAATCCTGATGATGGAAAACTCGGCACTGCGCTTAAGAAAGAGTTTGGTCATGTCTATGAATATCTGTTTCAAGACATGGACGGAGCGCAATTCGATTTCATGCGCGAGGAGTTCGGCGGATTCCTAACGGATCGTTTGCATTCCCAATTTCAGCCAGCCGCGTCCAACTCTTCCGCTTTCGCACTAGGCGAATCGAGCAAATACATTTCCCAGACCGATGCGAGGCGATCGTTAAAGCTTACGAATAAGGAGCTATTCAATCTCATGGCCAGAGGAGAAATCCGCTGTGTCGTCATTAATGGGAAGCAAAGTCCCGAACTCGGCCTCAACGTAGCAGACATCGAAAGACTCAAATGCGAGTTTGAGCAGTATGTAACTGCGCGTGATCTTGCAAAACAACTTGGTCTCGATCGTGAAGGCATTCGAGAACTGGTCCAAAAAGGACTACTACGAACGAGACCGAGACGGTCGAGCGACGGATTCAGCACTCTGAGATTCGGACATAATGCTGCCAAGGAATTCCTGCGAAGCGTGACTAGTGGGAAGACGCCCCAATAACAGAAGCGGCACTGGAGTCAGTTTTGCCGAGACGAAAGGTACTCGCCGATAAGTCGCGGCGGCACTGGGCCAAGCGAGAGCGATTGACGGTAAAAATCGTCACCGTAACGCGCATGGTAAGTCTTGTACAGTTCCTCAAACTGACGAGCACCAAGATAGTAGGAAACCGCCTGCAAAGGAATGCCCGAATAACGATATGCTTGGCCTTTAGCCGCGTTAGCTGAGATCCCAGCGTTGCGCTCTAGATACGCTGCCGCGTCGATTCTCGACCAGACTCCTGTGTGCATACGCACATCAGCTACGACGCGCGCCGCACGAAGTGCTTGGCCCGTCAATGCGGCAAGCCGCTCTTCAGAGGTGAGCAACCCGGACGCGAGCAAGAGGCGTTCAGTATAGAACGCCCATCCTTCGATGTTTGCCATCGCGTACCAGTTTCCGCGAACATAGCCCACCTCGTCGGGCACGTTCAAGAAGCGACAGAGCGGCGTGCGCCCCTCTTTGAAGGCACTTTGAAAGAGAAGCGACTGGGCGGCGTGCCCCGGGTTGCCCTCATGAGCCGCGATCCAAGACAAGTCGACCAGCGCATTGTCTATCAAACCCGACGGGGAAGTGTCGACCAGGACGATGCCTGGCCCCGGAGACAGCAGTGGGGCGGGCCAGTTTGTCGCAGGGCTTACCGATACGCCAAGAGGTGCGGAGAGGTAACGCGCCGCTCCCACAGGAAGACCGAGACGCTTCGTCATCCCGTCGTCAATCTTTTTCTGGACCTGTTCGTAGGCGGTAAGAAGCTCTTGCTCGGTAGCCGCGTGCTTCTTGCGCAACTCTTCGAGAGTTTGAGTCAGAGACAGTTTAGGTCGCAGTTCGTGCGCGAGTGAGACCATTGTTTCTCTTACGCGCTGTAATTCTGTCTGAGCTTCCGTCACAAGCTGATCCAGCACGACTTGGTCCCCATAAACCAGTGAGAATCTGCGTTTATACTCATCCTTGCCGAGCGACCACGAATCTTTGGCACGTGGCATGAGTTTGGTCTTGAGAAAGTTGGCGTGACGTGCGTATGCCATGTCTGCGGTTTGAAGAAGGTGAAGAAGGACTTCTCTTTGAGAGGCCGAAAGGACAGATTGTATCTTCGGTGACTCCAAGTCCTCAGCAATCTGTTTTAGCCCACCTCGAATGCTGTCCTGAATGTCCTGTGATCCGATTCGCTTTATCAAGACCGCAAGGATCTCCCGGTCTGGTTGTCGCAACTTGAGCCCAGCGGTCAGGTTTGACTGTTGCTGCTTAAGATGACTTGGGAGCCGGCGAAGTATCCCCTCTATTGCGCCGAAATGATCACGCGCCGATGTTACATCACGTTTATTTGTGGCGAACCGCTGTAACTCGTATTGAATCACATCGTATGGATAGGCAGAGATCTGAAGGTTGCCGAGCTCTCCATGGTATTGCCCGTAGTAGTACTCTAGGTAAGTCAAGTGGGCAGATAAGACCTCTCGGTCGAGTCTTTCTGTCGCGTTGGAAACCTCAACCACCTTAAGTTGCTTGAGACCTTCCCGGCAAAGCGCGACTTGCTCATTGATTGCGCGGGGACTCCAGTCCTTAAGATGCCCCGCTACTTCCGAGCCCCCGAGCATTCGCAGTTCTTCGGGTTCAAAGGTGAGAATTTTATTTGTTAATGCATCCCGGAGTTGCGCAAAGTGAGTCGATTCTTCAGTACTCTCTGATTGCGCGGCATCTACAAGCGTTCTACAGTCTGTCGCACAATTAATAGTTAGCATGAACGAAATGAATGCGAGCATCGCGATCCTGAAGCGTTGTTTTCTCATGGGTTGACTTCCTTTCCTTCGTTTCAATTGCCGTGACTAGCCACTTTCGTTAATATGAACGCGCCGTCAAAGCCTCTGAGCACTTGCTCTCACGCCCGACCATAAGCGGGTACAAACGGCGGCTCAATGGAAATTTTCCTTACCAAATAGGAATTTTTCCAAACAGATTTCTGGGAAGTTTTCTAGCAACGAGCTTCAATAGACCGAATCGTTTGGATTGGTATCTTAAGGACGGTGGAGGTGAGCATGGCCGAGCCCGCTGGCGTGATCTATTTGTTTGACATCTTCCGTCTAACCGTCGCTGGTAACAAAATAGAACTTTACCGCGACGGTCACCTCGTAAAACTCGACCCGGATGCGTCACGAGCACTTCAGATCCTGGTGGAGAAGCACCCGGTAGGTGTGAAGAAGAAGGATCTGCTGCTGCATATCCGTAGAGGAGCTCCTGCTGATGATAATGTCGTTTACACAGCAATACACGATTTGCGAGTGGCACTCGCTGATCCCAAGGAAGAAAGCCGACTAATAAGCAGTGAGGGTGGTGGATACCGCTTTGTAGCCGACGTAAAGAATCTAGGAACGGAAGATCTGCATGAGACATCGGCGGCGGAGACAGAGACGGAGATTGCTCTTGAAGAAGAACCTCTCGTGGAAAGTAGGCGGGTCGAAATAAAAGCGGATGAGTTGACGGCTGATGACCGTTTAAGTGAAAGCATCTCAACAGAGTCGATTGCCGTCGAAGACACTTTTGAAAGATGGATGCTCGGTCGCGGTAGAGTCATTACGCGGACTCTCTTCGCTTGCGCGCTTCTGACCGTCGCAATATCTCTCAAATTTTCCTTTTGGAGTGCCTCCCTGGCCCAGCTGATCGTGATTCTAATTGCGATTACCCATTCCTTCTTCCTCGCTCGACCACAGAAGTTTCCTCCAGTCAGAGTTTACAAAGATGAAGATTTCAGGAAGGCCGGGTACGAAAATCAGCAGGACTTCGAAAGAGATCAAGATATCCCCGAAATCTTGGCACGGTATACGACGTACTGGCGCGGGTTACTGGTGTCCTGGTTCTTTTTATATGTTTTCCTTACGATCACGGGGTTCAAGAACTGGGATGTGGCGGTCTTGATCGTTGACCCCAACCAGGCACAGCATATTCTTGCCATGAATCTAAGTATATTCAATACGATCCTGAATATTGCGAACACCTTCATGATATGGCTCTGTTTTAATGTTCTTAACCAGAGACCTGACGACCGACCAAAAAATCAAAGTGATATAAGAATACATCTCATCCGTGGCCTCGTCTTGGTTGCTATTACTCTCTCATTTGTCGCGTTCTTATTTGCTGGTCCAATTGAGGCTTCTCTAAGATTAACATTCACGAATTTAGTTACTGGAATTGCTGCGGGAATTGTTATGGCCCTCTATGTTGGACGACTCCAAAGTAAGTTTCTCGGCCCAGCCACTTGGCTTCTCGTGGCGCTTTACTCCTATACAGCCATTCAGGCACTCTTTGTTTATCTTCACAAGAACTCACTTGGGGCGCTGCTCCTTATAGACTTAGCGCTCATATTGAAATGCTTGCTGTATCTCTACATGGCGTGGTTGTTTCAATCGGGAAATCTTCTGTTCTACTTCGCTCGAGTGAGGCGTGAATATGGCACGATTAATGACCAGCGCAAAGCTTTTCGGAAACTTCTAAAGGCGTGATCACTTGTGAGTAAGCATAAAAAAGGCCGAAAAGGACCCTACTCAAAAAGATCCACGACATTACCCCGAATATCATCGCGAATCGCGGGCTTGGTCTACTAAAATCCGGCTTTGCCAACGATTATAGAAAATTGACATGGGCAATCATGTTCGAAGACTTTTTCACGGATTGGGATGACCAACTGGGCGGTGTCCCGTCGCAGTCTTGGGAGGGTAATCTCAAATACGTAGAGAAGCTCAAAGGCAAAAACGTTCTGGTTGTTGATTTCGCCTCCTGCGACCAACTGAATGAGACTAATGGGATCGGCGTTCAACAACAGGCAAAGGTCAAAGAGCATGCGCCGAATTGGCCCAACTACTTGGCTGACCACGATTTCGTGGAGGTGCGCTATAACTTTAAGTGCGAAAAATGAAGAGAGATTACCACTGAGCGACCCGCATTCGTTCACCGTTTGCGTCACTGCCAGAGGTATCGGATTTCTGTTCGGCAGCCGTCGCTCGATCTGGCCTCGGTGAAACGAAATGACATAGTTCTCATGTATTAATGAATAAGGTACCCCCGACAAAGGTTATAGCCCGACCGAGCAAATCTCCCGACCGCGATCTGATCTATTTCGGTGTGTCGGGCGATGGCGACACGGCGTCGAATAGGGATGGGGCAGTTCGTCCTCGTCGTCAGGACGATAATTTGACCGAAGCTTGTTTGGGGCAGGTCTCAGAAATCTTCCACGGCGATTCGCCACACACGCGCGGTTGCATCGCTCAAGCCTTGGGGCGTTGCCAAACTTCTGCGCGCGGCGCTAAACGTTTGGCCAGGGAATTAGCCAAGTCGGACTGCTAGAGCTTCTAAACAGTCGCCCCCACAATCCAAGTTTAGGTAATTATCTACTTGACTCACGGTCCGTCCGTGAGTCAAGTGCATAATGACCCAAGTTTACACAAATTCTACCAACTCGATTCATACCTCGTGGTCGAAAAACGGTTGAGTTCCATAGGGTCGCCGTAACTCACTTGGCTGCACAATGCCCAGCATTTCTGCCGTTGGCAGTAAAAAAGTTGCGAAGAGTGTCCAGTGTGGGGAGCCAAATCCTTAAGAAACCAAGAACGGGCAATCGTAAGGTGTTCTTGGCTGGGTAGCTTATAGTGGTTTTTTCGTTTTTGCGAGCACCTCGTAGTCCATCCATGGTGCGTTCAGCAAATGCTTATTCGCGGCAATCCTGATTTAAGTCCACATCGTGAGTTTTCTTCGTTTTCGTACTGCCGCGGCTAGTTGAAACCTGGCCGTTCGGGCTTTGGAACGTCGCTCTGGGCTGTAAATTTCGAGTCCAATTAAATCCATGGCTCGAAGAATCTCGCGGTTGCGCATAAACCAGTACCAGACCTTTCCGGTGCGCAGGTTTTCAGCACTCAACAAAGTAATACCCAAATCGATACCAATGACATCACTGTCGACCCACCCATTGTTGGGGTTGAAGGCGTCAGCGAATCCGAACTTACTATAGATTTTCGCTCCGAACTTCTCTTGCATCGCACGCAATTCGGGCAGCGAAATATCAGGTGTGAACATCAGCGAGCCACCGGCGGCCGAAGGCACGACCGTCCCATCGATCGCCGGATCGCGCGGCGGTCCACCCCACGCCAAATACCCTTTCTCACTATCCGATGCGGTGATGCCCCAAATGTTCGGGCCATAACCGGGAAACTCCGAGGTGAGGTTGATGCAGAAAGCCCTATGGGCTCGAGTGGCGTTGATCGAGTTGACGAAGTAATCGGTGTGCGTGCCTCTCCGCTCACGGCGATGGCGGTAGTCTATCCAGGCGTGAGCGTATTGATGCATAAAGAGCGGGACACCCTTTGCCGTCTGATACGTGTAGCCTGCATACGTCATGCGTTCGCGCCGGAAGGCGTACCAGGAGCGGCGCGAGATGGGATGAGTGGGTGAGCCAATCGCCAACATGTAAAGGATCGTGTCCTCGCTGTAAGTGTCCCAGCGATTCTTGAGAAAGCCGCTCTCTGGTTTCCAGCCGTGCGAAAGCAAAGTCGGATGATTGTTGAGCATCCACTTGAAATCCGTCCGCTCATAGATCGTCGTGGCTAAGCGCACGATCTCCTTATCGTCGCGAAATGCCTGACGCGTAGTAAGCACGCCGGCCAGAAGCAACCCTGAGTCAATCGACGATACTTCGCTGTTCCATCGCCTCGTGCCTGTGCGGGCGTCCAGCCAGTGGTAGAACCAACCACGAAATTGTTCCGCCCGCGATGAGAAGAACCGCAACGTCCCCAGCACTCGTTCTTTTGCCTCAGCGCGACTAACCCACTGTCGTTCGGCGGCAATGCAGATCGCGGTCAGGCCAAAGCCTGTAGCGGCGATGCTCGCCACGCCCTGATGATCCTCATCGAGCGGTGCGCCGTCACTGCGCGCGCGATCAGCAACCAGTCCCGTGTTCGGATCAGCCTGCTCCCAGAAGTAGCGGAACTGGCGTCGCTCCAGGTCTTCAAGAAAGACTTCATCTCGTGCCGAAAGAGAGGGGGTTGACGGTATCGAAAGCTTTTGTCCGTAGGTTAGAGAAGCTGGTGAAAGGATGACCAAGCAGGCGAGGAATAAGGTGACAAGTCGGCGCTGATACGAAAGGAGGGAAGGGAAAGGAGAGCGGTTGCGCGCGGTCATCAATGTAGTCACTCGTTCCTGGATGCGATCACCGGGGCGCTAGCCCGACCTTAAGGGAGGGCTCACTCTTTAGGGTAGTGCCCTACTTTGAATCTTGATTCTTCCTTTAGAGGCGGGGCGTGCCCGCCGGCCCAACGTTAATTAAAGCGAACTCAATTTCTTCTGACAGGCACCGGCGGGCAACGCCCGACTCTAAACGGAAATTAGGTCATTAACACATGAGCCCTCCCTAACGGTCGGGCTGGTGCCCTTTGCATGCGCCTACGTCTCGACCGCAAAAGTCGCTACCAGTTCGTGATCGTCCGCTGAGCTTCTGCCGACCATTACTTTGAACTCGCCTGGTTCTACGACGAAGCGCATCTCACGGTTATGGAAGCCGAGGAGTGCGGGAGTGAGCGTGAATTCGACCATTCGCTTTTCTCCCGGTCGCAGCGTTACCCGCTGAAAACCTTTGAGCTCCCTGACGGGACGGGTGACGCTCGCCGCTACGTCTCGAATATAGAGTTGCACCACTTCATCGCCGGTGCGTTTACCTGTGTTCGTCACTTCGACACTAACGGTCAGCCAGCCGTCGGGGCGAATGCTGCGCTGACTCAGTCGCAAATTCGACAGCAGAAACTGCGTGTAGCTGAGGCCATAGCCGAACGGAAAGAGCGGCGTCCAGGGAACATCCAAATATTTTGAGCTGTACTTGTTTTTGGCATCCGGCGGCCGGCCAGTGTTCTTGTGATTATAGTAGAGCGGCTCCTGTCCCACGGTGCGGGGAAAGGTGACCGGCAGCTTGCCGCCGGGGTTAACGTCGCCGAAGATCACATCAGCGATCGCGTTGCCCGCTTGCGTGCCGCCGAACCATGTTTCGAGAATGGCCGGCGTGTTCTCTGCGATCCAGTTGATCGTTAACGGCCGCCCATTCATCAGCACCACGATGACCGGCTTGCCCGTGGCCTGAACGGCCTTGACCAGATCCAATTGGCGTCCGGGCAGATCCAGAGAGCTGCGCGAAGACGCCTCGCCGCTCATATCGGCCGACTCGCCTACTGCCACGATTACCACATCCGATTTACGCGCGGCGCGCACAGCCTCGTCAATTCCGGCGATGGAATCACTATCGATGTCACAACCCTTCGCGAAATTAATCTTCGTTGCAGGGGAGACCTTGGCCTTGATGCCGTCGAGCAGAGTGACCGCGTTAGCGACATCGCCGTCACCCGTCCACGAACCCAGCAAGTCTTTCTGATCGTTCGCCAGCGGACCGACGAGCGCGATTGACTTCACTTCTTTGCTTAGCGGCAGGGTCTCGTGATCATTTTTCAAAAGGACTTGCGAACGTGAAGCGATCTCACGCGCCGCAGCGAGATTCTCAGGGCTGAGGAGAGCCGAACGCTCGCGTCCTTCGTCGGCATAGGGACGGTCGAACAAGCCCAGCCGAAACTTGATCCGAAGAATGCGCCGCACCGCTTCGTTAATCGTCGCGAGTGAAACCCTTCCGCTTCGCAAGAGCTCCGCGCCGTGATTGTTATAAAGCCGGCTGACCATCTCCATGTCTACCCCTGCGTTGAGTGCCTCGCGGGCAGCTTCCTTTTCATCTGCGGCCGAACCATGGTTGATGAGTTCCTGTACCGAAGTGTAATCACTGACAACGAAGCCATCGAACTTCCATTCGTTGCGTAGGACCGTGGTCAAGGTAAAAGGGTTAGCTGAAGAAGGAACACCGTTGAGATCGTTGAAAGCGCTCATGAAAGTGCCGACGCCTTCGTCACGAGCGGCTTTGAATGGCGGCAAGTAAACCTCGCGCAAGGTTCGCTCAGAGATATCCGTTGTGTTGTAGTCGCGGCCTGCCTCGGCCGCGCCGTAGGCAACCCAATGCTTGGCGCAGGCCAGGACCCTATCGGGGGCGCTGTAGTCACGGCCCTGAAAACCACGCACGCGCGCGCGGGCCATGATTGCACCCAGGTACGTATCTTCACCTGCACCTTCGACTATGCGACCCCAACGCGCATCGCGCGCAATATCAACCATAGGGGCAAAGGTCCAATGGACCCCGGCCGATCTCGCTTCCGCCGCGGCAATGCTCGCGGACTTTTCGGCCGCGGCTGGATCCCAACTGCTCGCTTCACCGAGAGGGACTGGAAAGATCGTGCGATAGCCATGAATCACATCAAAGCCAAAGATCAACGGAATCTTCAAACGCGATTCCTTCATCGCGATGGCCTGCAATTCGTTCGTCCGCTGGACGCCGCGCACGTTGAGGGTCGATCCAAGTAAACCCTTGCGGGCGAGGTCGCGATGTTCCGGCCGAAAGTTTCCGTTCGCCTCGCCATCGAGTTGCTGAAGTTGTCCGAGTTTTTCCGCGAGCGTCATCCGCGCCAGGAGCGCGTTGATTCTGTTTTCAATGTCCGGTCGTCGCACCTGGGCGGAGACGGGAAGGCTGGATAGAGTAAGAACGAGAAGAAATAACGCGATCACGGATCTGACACGTTTCATACTTGGGCACCTTCTGTTGCGCGGCTTAAGTGTATCTAATTACTCGTAAAAGATTTCCTTGGGGATTTTCGTGTGGCTTCGTGGATCGATCCTTTTGTCGTAGAAAAGATGCTCCACGAAACCAGACGAAGTGTTCGTTGCATAACTGACCTTGAAACCCTGCGCCAAGCCAATTTGTTGCTGAATTATCGGCTCAGTATACTACAGTGACTTTCCCCACGCTCGATATCTTCATATGGAGAAACAGCAGAGGCAGCGAAATGAATTCTGACCGAATAAGAGAACGCATGGCGACTATCATCACTTTCACGTTGCTGCTAACGACTCTGATCCTCTGCAACGGCTTGACCGCATCGCTTGGCCTTACGCAACAAGGTCCAAAGTCCGCGGGCACAGCGCCTCAGCGCGAAAACATCGCGTCACTCCTCCGCGAAGCAGCCGCGCTCCTGCAGGCAGCTAAGCTCGCTGAAGCGGAACCGCTGGTTCGGCGCGTGGTTGCCATCGCGCCGTCCAATACCGACGCACACAATCTGCTCGGTGTGATTCTGGACCAGCGCGGTCGGACCGACGCCGCTGAGCGCGAGTATTTAGAGGCTTTGCGCTGGAATCCGCGAGCAACTTCAGCGCGCGCAAACCTTGGAGTAGTGCTGGCTCGAACGGGTAGGCCTGAGAAAGCCGTGGAGGCTTTTGAAGAAGTCCTACGGGAAGTTCCGGACCATCCGCAGGCAACGCTTAACCTGGGCCTCCTGTATGTCACGCGCGGAGACTTTGAGCGGGCCGTCCCGTTGCTCGAGAAGGCGCGCTCATATCAGCCGAACAACGTCGTCGTGTTGTCGCAGCTTGGCCTGGCACTGTATCAGCTCAAGCGGATAGACGAAGCGTCAACAATTCTCGCGTCGGCCGGGGAGATTGCTCCGGGTGATCCTGATGTTCTCTACGGGTTCGGTCTGATCGCGGCAACTCGTGGCGACAGCGGTGCCGCACTCGACTTCTGGACGAGGGCTCTCAGGCAACGTCCGGATTTCGCGGCGGCGAATTTTATGATCGGGGAAGAACTTAGAAAGCAACGCCGCTATGAGGGCGCCCTGGAGTTCTATCAACGAGCACTGACTCAAGATCCCACGCAACTGGTTCATTACGTCCGTTTGGGTGGGGCCTACATGCTGCTGGTGCGGTACGACAAGGCGCTGGAACTGTTTCAACAGGCGGCGCAGCGCTTTCCCGCCTCGCCGGAAGCTCACTACTTTGCGGGCATAGCGGCGCGCGGGCTGGGCGAGTATGCCGTGGCTGAAGCGGCCCTGCGCAAGTCTCTCTTGGTTAAAGACAATAACGTGGACGCCCTGGCGCAACTGGGATTCGTCTTAGGCGAGCGTGGCCAAACGACGGAAGCAGAGAGACTGTTGCGGCGGGCCATCGCGCTCGATGCGCGCCATTTTTATGCGCATTACGACCTGGGCCGTCTGCTGGTCCGAATGAAGCGGTATGAGGAGGCGATAGAAGTATTGCAAGGCGCGGTGAGGCTACGAGAGCGCGATCCGGGCTCGCACTATCAACTCTTTATCAGCTATTCGCGGCTCAAGCGGAAGGACGAAGCAGATCTAGAGCTGGTGCTTTTCAAGCAGTACGATGAGGAGCAAAAGGCGCGCCGAAAGGAAGGCGAAGAACGCATCGAAGACACGCTACCGCGTCCGGCCAATCAGGACAAACCAAACTAGTTGAGAGTTGTGTCAGAGCCCGCGCGTAAGCAAGGGCGCCGCTCGTTTCGGACGCCTATCGCATTCGCCGGGGACGGTTCACCGCTGATTTTTCATCACGGGTGGAATCGCGTGACTGGCCCTCCCGTACGGGGGCTTCTGACGCAGCCGCCCCGTAAAACAGAATAGCCCGACACCGAAGTGCCAGGCTAATCGTTTCGACCCAGTCGGAACCTGACGAACCTTCTTAAAACTGAATCCGTCCTTGCATCTCGACCACGCGTCCTGCCAAGCCGCGTTCCGCGCGACCGAAGAGCGCGTTCTGTACTTGGGTGCTCGGGCTGTTGAAGTTGAAAGGTTGCAGATTCAGCAGATTGAAGACATTGAAAAAGTTTGCCTTTATCTCAAAGAACTTTCCTTCGCCCAATAGACTGCTTAAACCAAACCTCTTGCCAACCGCCATATCAATGTCAAAGTAACGCGGCCCGCGGAACGAGTTGCGGCCGATACCGGGCAATTGGAATCCTACTGGCGCCGCGGTGCTGAAGAAGGCCGGGCCACCGCCCGGGAAGTTGCTGCCCGTGATGAACGCGTTGTTCGAGGCATCAGTACCGGCACCGCCGCGGTAAGAGATTGGCCGCACCGGACAGATCGTCGGGCCGCGCGTGCTGAGGCACTGTCCGACGACAGGAGTCCATGGGAATCCTGTATGCGCGGTAAGAATGCCGCTGAGCTGCCAACCGCCTAAAATATTCCCGGCTGCATCGTGACGGTTCCTGAGAATCGGCAACTCCCAAAGTCCCGAAGCGACAAAGTTATGGCGCACGTCATAGTCTGAAGGACCAACTTCCTGACGCACATCCAGCGGATAAGTCGGATTGGTATTTGCCGTGGGCCCGTCGTACGAGACGACGTCGGTGCTCTTGGCAAAGCGATAGATCGCATCGAACTGAAAACCACCTGAAAAACGGCGGGTCAGCCTCGCGATCAAAGCATTGTAGCTGGCGTTCGTGTCGGGGGTGGGAAACAAGATGTTCGAGAAGGCCCCTGAACCGGAAAAGAAGAAGTTTTCGTTAACCAGTCGGATCAACTTCCGACTCTGGCTGCCCTGGTAACCAACTTCCGCAGTTAGCTTCGCCGGCAGACTGTACTGGCCTTCCAAAGAATACGTGTAGACGTAGGGTGTTGGCACCTTGCCCGGCGCGCCCCAAATTTCCACCTGCGCTCCCGGAGGCAGGATGGGAATACCGTTGGCATTAAAAGTCGCCCGCAAAGCCGTGTTTGTCGGATAGCTGAACGGAGAGTTGTTAGCGCCCAGCGCATAAAGAATCTGACCGCCGTTGAAAGGAGTGCTGAAATCAGAAGCCGATGTTCCGCAGCAGACCGCATAACGCGCAAAGTACGGCGGGTTGCCGCGAGTGTTAGCGAATTCAAGTAGAGGGATACGGTTGTAAGCGATCCCGAAACCTCCGCGCAGAACGAACTTACTTTCGTTCAGCAAGCCGTGATATTTATCACCAAAGTTTGGGCTGTAGGCAAAGCCGACGCGCGGCGCAAAGTTGTTTCGATCCGCTGGGTAGAGCGATTTGACGACGGCGAGTTTTGCTCCCGTCAGCTCCTGACCAGCCGGGCCCAGAATCAGGTTGCTAAGTATTCCGTTCTTCTCTGTCAGCGGGGCGAAGTATTCCCAACGCAAGCCGAGATTCACGGTCAGATTGGGCCGCAGCTTCCAATCGTTCTGCACGAACAACGCATCCGTCGATGAGCGGAAGTTGCGCTTGGACTGCGCGGGCCCGCCGGTGCGCGGGTCCGCATTGATCTGATAGAACAAGGGCGCGTCGTTGGCAAAGTTGAATAGCCCGGCAAAAGTGTAGAGCGGGCGCGAACCACCAGAGAGATCGTTATTGTCCTGCTCCCAGCGTCGTTCTCCACCCAAGCTCCACGCCTGGTTTCCCCGCACCCAGCGAAACGTATCGCGAAATTCGAAAGTGTTTTCGGAAAAGATGCCGGGCGTCGTCTCGGCCCAGGGCGCACCGAAGCGGATGCGGTCAAAGGGCAGAGTTTCGATTTCAATTCGCGGAATGCCGAAGTTCGTGCCATTTGACGAAGCAATTTCGTCGAACGCGAAGCGGGTCGCATTAAAGCGCGCCTCGTTAGTTTTGTTCGAAGAGATCGTCCGCGCCCAGGTGAGCATGCCGAACAAATTTTTCGGCGCGGTGGTGATATCGCCCATGGGTCGGCTGCGGCCCGCCGCGTCACCACCGAGACCGTTGAATCGTGAAACGTAAGAGCTGAAGGTGAGCGTGTCTTTGTTCGTCACATTGAGATCAATACGCGGATTAAACTGATTGCCGCGACTGATGGTCGGAACCGAGAGTTGCGCAAATTGGATATCGGGAATGCCGTCCAGCGGTCCATTGAGATTGCCGAATGAAATGTATTGACCCTGAGCACCCTGAAGACTGCCAATATCGAGGCCGCCCGCCAGTTGCTGACAGTTAGTGGCGTTGTAACCCGCGAAGACGCAAGTAGCGGGAATAGCTGAAATCACTCTCGGCGCAATGCCGGAAGCGCTTAAGATTCGCGCCGCAATACTATTCGGCCGCCCTGTTATGACGGTCTGCCGGAATTGCGCGGTTTCGATGAAGGCATTAACCGTGTCGGTGTTCCTGCTGCGCAGGCCCTCATAGGAAAAGAAAAAGAAAGCTCGGTTTTTATTTCCGAAGGTAGAGCGCCCGCCTTCACCAAATCGCGGTAAATAGATTGGGCCGCCCACGCTGCCGCCGAACTGGTTAAGGTGCTGGTTTACTCGGATACCCGCCGCCCCATTGGGACCGCCATACTTATTAAAGGCATTTAGTCCGGGACTGTTGTTCTTAAGAAACAGGCTGCCGTGAAAGTCGTTCGTGCCGTTTTGCGAGACGGTCAGCACCTGCGCGCCTGAGTTACGACCGTACTCCGCTGAATAGACATTTGCGATTACGCGCACTTCTTTGACTGATTCCTGGTTCGGCGTAATCACCGCGGCGCCTCCATTGGTCAAACTATTCACACTCGTGCCGTCGATCTGGTAATTGTTCGAAGTTATCCGCTGACCGTTGGCTGAAATTTGCGGTTGATTCTCGGTCTGAAAGATTGATCGGTTCGACCCGCCGGGCCCGGCAGTGTTGGGTAAGCTGACCGCGCCACCTGTGCCGCCACGCGCGGCGTCGCCGAATACTCCAGGAGTCAATCGCACTAGCTCGTAAGGGTCCCTGCCAAATTGGGGCAGCGACCGGACCTCCTGATTGGATATTGCCTTGTCGACGTTTCCGTTTTCGGTCTCTAAAGTTTGGGCGGTCTCCTGCGTTATGGTGACTGTCGCACTGACGTCACCTGGTTCGAGCGCCACGTCGAGTCCCTGAACGGCCTCGGCGCTGATCGCGACGTTATCAAAAACTTTCTGCTTGTATCCGGCTTTTTCAACGGCGAGTTTGTATTTGCCAGGCGCCAAACCCGACACTCTGTAGAAACCTTCGTCGCTCGAGGTGGCCTCCTGGGCTTTGCCTGTCTCGGTGTTTGTCAGGGTGATTTTCGCTGCCGGGATCAGACCTCCCGCGGTGTCCGTTACGGTGCCCTGGATGCCAGCCTTAAATTGTGCTGCCGCGCTGGTAGACAGGAAGAGAAGAAATAAGCCGCACAAGCCTATGCGGAGAGACAGAAATACTTTATGCATTCAAACCTCCAGCCCGAAACATTCGGGCGCATATATACGCAAAACATGGGATCGTTGATTTGCCAGGGACATCTCTCGGCCGGAATTCTCTTAATAAACTAATTTCTCATCGGGGGAATTGGGATCAAGTTAACACTGAAGTTCTAAGAATACAAAGCCGAACGCACTGCTGGCGCAGCTTTGTTCATCTCTGCGAACTTCGGGTGTTGGTCACTCAAAACCTGGTCGAACTCTTTATCTCCGAATGCCATCTTGTTCTCTGGGAGGTGGCGACAACACTGCTCACTAAGACGGTCAAGGCCGGCGACACAGCAACTCAGGATCCAGTGCGGGCGCCAAGTTTTAAGTCAGGAGATTAATTGGCAGACTTGAAGACGTGCAATTTATAGCAATGAAATATTTAATTCCGGACTTTGAAGTTCTGGGACGCCTGTATGGAGAACCACCTTGGCGTCAGCTGGAAGGCATTGCCAAGGTTCAGCTTGAAAGTGGTAGGATGCGTTTGATTGAGCTTTACGCAAAAGAGTGCAAAGCGGCACCAATTGCCAGATGACGATCAAGAGATACTTTGACTAGCTACGACAGAACAGGCTCCGAATCATCGTATAGCAATCTGTGTTGAGAGCACCGACTAATGAAATGTCGCTTGCTGTTCGCAAGATTTACCCGATCTTGCCGGACCCCGAAGCTGAACGCGGCGATTGCGTACTATCCAGTCTGGCTGACGATCTTTTTCCTGCCAGTTTCTTCGTATGTCTCACCGTTACCACCGAAATCGAAGACGCCATTCTGGTCGGAGTTTGAGAGGATTTCAATCGGGCCCGTAGTGGACTCTCTGGTAAATGAAATTTTCGGACTCAGACGTTTTCGCGTGGTGGCGGCAATCGCGCTTTGCTTTTGGCTACCGGCCCTGATCGAAGGTCAGGCGCCAACTCCTACCCCCCCACCTCGTCCCGGCCGTTCATACAGTGCCGACGAATTGCCAAAGACGCCGCCTCCGCCGGGCCCGAAGGCGCCTTCGACCGTGACGTTCACCGACATCACCGCGTCCACGAAAATCAATTTCAAACATGCGGGTTCGCCGACTTCGGTCAAGTACCTATTAGAGACGATGGGCGGCGGCGGGGCAATCCTGGATTACGACAACGATGGGCGCATGGATGTGTTCTTTACCAATGGTGCATTGTTGAAAGATCCGATGCCGAAAGGTGCCATGCCCGACAAGACCGATCCCAAGTTTTGGAACCGGCTCTACCACCAGAAGACCGATGGCACATTTGAAGATGTAACCGAACGGGCCGGTGTGAAAGGTGATGGCTTCAGCATGGGCGTCGCCGCTGGCGACTATGATAACGATGGTTGGGTCGATCTCTACGTGACCGGATATGGCGGAAATCATCTGTATCACAACAATGGCGACGGTACATTCACTGATGTCACAAAGAAACTCGGCGTTGCCGGTGGAGGATGGTCCACAAGTGCGGGCTGGCTTGATTATGATCGCGATGGGCGGCTGGATCTCTTTGTAGCTCGATATCTGGATTGGGACTTTGAAAAGGGAGCAGCCCTCTGCGGTGATTCGCGAGGCACGCGGGCCTACTGTCATCCGGAGAATTTCAAAGGGGCCGCCAATATTCTCTTTCACCAGAAGTCTGACGGGACGTTCGAAGATGTAAGCGCAAAAGCAGGCATAGCTGATCCTGACGGCAAAGCGCTGGGAGTGGCGTTTGCCGATTTCGACAACGATGGTTTCATGGATATCCTTGTCGCGAACGATAGTGTGCGCCAGGCGCTTTATCACAACCGGGGCAACGGAACGTTTGCAGATATCGCGGTCGAGGCCGGCGCCGGCTATGACGAGGATGGGAAGACCTTTGCGGGTATGGGAGTCGATGCGGCTGACTATGACAACGATGGATTCGTTGATGCCTTCGTTACCACGCTTTCGTATCAGACGTATCCGCTTTATCACAACAACGGCGACATGAGTTTCACCTACGCGACAAAACAATCCGCGGTTGGTCAAATCACTCTGATTTATTCAGGTTGGGGCACCCACTTCATTGATGCCGACAATGATGGATTGCGTGATATTTTCGTCGCCCAGAGTCATGTGCTGGATACGATTGAACTGTCCACGGGTTATTTGAAGTACAAACAAGCTCCGCTGTTAATGCGTAATATCGGGACTGGATTTACCAATGTTTCGGCTACTGCCGGCCCCGCTTTTAGCTTGCCGATTGTGGCGCGCGGAGCAGCGTTCGGCGATCTGAACAACGATGGACAGGTCGATATCATCATCGGAGTCCTGAACGACTCTCCGGTCGTCTTACGCAACAACGGAACGACGAATCACTGGTTGGGAATTCGCCTGGTAGGTTCGAAGTCAAATCGGGACGGGACTGGCGCGCGCGTGATTGTTTCGGACAGCACTGGACGCCGGCAAATCTTCGATGCCTCAACCGCCGGCAGTTATCTATCCGCAAACGATCCCAGAATGATCGCCGGCCTGGGGAATGCGACCGGAGTTCGCACCGTCGAAGTACACTGGCCGAGTGGTTTAACGCAGACGATTTCGAATCCGGAAATCGATCGCTACCTCACGGTTAACGAGCGAGAAGCGGTGCAGAACCGCTCGCGGTAGCGAGCGGGTAGTCGCGGGTAAGACCCGCTTGCTACCGCAAGCGGTTCCGTACCAATTTCTGTCGCCCGCCCTGGCTAAGGTTTGACACGTCCGAACGGGATGCGTATTTTCGGGATCTCTCCGCATCAGACAGACACTCAGGAACGCAGCGTCTTTCCGTTTCAGTCAAGACATCGATGATTCAAATAATTAGAATGAAGTCTCATCATTTCCGCCAAGCCTTCGGCCCAATCGTGATTTTCTGGGTGTTGAGTTGCGTTACGCTCTTTGGTCAGACGCTGCCAAAGCCAGAACCGCAAGGCATGGGCGGAGTAGTGACCGGGACGCCGGTTAACTACAGCTCAAGACGAACGGTGGGCATTACAGATCCAAAAGCTCCCTTGATCTTCGAAGACGCAACGGACAAGACCGCCCTGTCGAATTTCAAACATCGCTCAGGCACACCGGCCAAGCACTACATCTTCGAAGTGCCGTCGGGTGGCGTGGCCATCTTTGATTATGACGGAGACGGCTTACCGGACATTTATCTGCTGAACGGATCGACCTTGCCGGCTTTGCTGGGAAAAGAAAAGCCGCCGCGGGCCGCGCTGTATCACAATTTGGGAAATTGGAAGTTCGAAGACGTGACCGATAAAGCAGGCCTAGCCAACGAGCGTTGGGGAATGGGTGCGGCGGTCGGTGATTACGATAACGACGGCCGGCCGGATCTCTATGTCACGAATTTTGGGGTCTCGCGTCTCTATCATAACAATGGCGACGGCACGTTTAATAATAAAGTCGCTGGCGGTAGTTGACCTGCTGATCAAGGTAGAAACGCCTGCCGGCGCCGGATGGTACCGTTACAATCACGACGCCTACGGTGAACGGCCCGATGGCCGGCCTTACGACGGGCGGAATGGCAAGGGACGCGTCTGGACTCTGCTTACTGGCGAGCGAGGTGAGTATGAGCTTGCGCTGGGCGACACGTTGCGGGTGCGAAAGCGTCTCGATACGATGATGGGATTTGCAAATCAGGGATTGATGATTCCTGAACAGGTATGGGATCTGAATAAGAGCCTGAGCCCAGCTTTGAGTGCTCAGGAACCGGCTCGGCTACACCGCTGGCGTGGTCGATGGCCCAGTTCATTCGTCTCGCGCTCAATCTCAAATCCGGACGAAACGTGGATACACCAGTAGTTGTTCGTGCTCGATATCTCAAAAGGTCACAAAACAAATGATCGATAAAGGCCCGGATTCACGAGTTGGGCGAACGAGTACCGGAAGTAGTACTTGCTGCCGATCTGGGCGGGACATATCTGCGTGCTGCGACGGTTGATGAAAACGGAAAGATTCATTTGCGTCTCAAGCAGAATACGCCGCAGGCTGAAAAGCCGGAGGAGATTGTCCGCGCGCTGGTGCTCGCTGTCCACGAATGCGAAAAGCAAAGTAAAGCGACCGGTGATCGCATGCGCGCAGTTTCGGTTGTCGTGCCTGGTTCAGTCAACGTCAAACAAGGCCTCGTAGTGAAAGCGCCAAACCTGGAATGTCTGGATGGATTTCGCCTGACCGCTGCTTTGACAAGTGAACTGAATCTGCCCGCGATCCTTGAAAACGACGCGAATGCGGCGGCGGTGGGCGAGATGTGGCAGGGAGCCGCGCGTGGGCGCCGTGCAATCGTTTGCGTAACGCTGGGAACCGGTGTTGGTGGAGGCATAATCCTGGATGGGAAACTTTGGCGCGGGGTAAACGACTCGGCCGCGGAGATCGGACACATGTGTGTCGATCCATTCGGCGGAGTGGCCTGCCTGTGCGGCAGTCGTGGATGCCTGGAGGTCTACGCCTCGGCGACCGCCATCGTGCGCATGGCCCGCGAGGCAAGACCGCGCTACCCGGACACTGTGCTTCACCCCGGCGAAAGTTTGACGGCGGAAGAAATTTATCGGGCCGGGATGAAGGGTGATGAACTTGCGCTGGAAGTCTTTCGGCGCATGGGTGTTTATCTCGGCGTTGGTCTGGCAAATCTAATTAATATTCTGAATCCCGAAATGATTGTGATTGGCGGTGGAGTCGTGAGTGCGTGGGAACTTTTTGAAAAGCACATGCACCGTGAGATTGCAGAAAGGGCTTTTCCCGTGCCGGCTAAGGAAGTGAAAGTTGTGCCGGGTGAATGTGGTGACGATGCGGGCTTGCTGGGGGCCGCGCATCTGGCATTCAATCCGAATCTCCAATCCATCTAGAGAACAGCCAGGATAAACCTGTATGAAAATATTCTCAGCGGTCCTTCTTTGCCTCTTCTGTCTCAGCCTGAGCACTCAGGCACAGGACATAACTACACTGGAAAAGATCGGCCCGGTTGTCAGCTTCGCAAGAAGCGACGACGGTGTCACCTTCAACTGCCGGGACAACTCCCAGGTTCAAATAACTATTCTCGCGTCCGATTTGATTCGCGTGCGAGCTTCATTCACCAAGCCAATTCCTGCCAAAGACCATTCGTGGGCCATCGCAAAAGAAAGGTGGGACCCACCGCGTTGGAGCTTAAGTGAAACTCCGGCAGCAATCACGCTCGCGACCGATGAAGTAGAGGTGGTGGTTCAGCGCTCGCCGCTGCTGATCGATTTTCGGGATGCTCGTACGCACGTGAGTCTTAACGCGGACGAGCAGCCAATGGCCTATGACGCAAAGGGATTGATGGCGCCGATGATGTTTGATCCCAAGGCCGACAAGTTCATCGCTTCGTCAAAGAGACTGGGCTTTGATGAGCACTTCTATGGGCTCGGGGAGAAGGCCGCACGCCTGGACAAGCGTCGCTCTTTCTTTGTGAACTGGAATGCGGACACGCCCGGCTACACCGAAGGCAAAGATCCAATTTATCAAACGATCCCTTTTTATATTGGCCTGCAAAAGGGCGCCGCGTACGGGATCTTTTTTGATAACAGCTATCGCAGCTATTTTGATTTCGGCCGCTCTTCGCAACAACGCGTGTGGTTTGGCGCCGAAGGCGGCGAGATGAATTACTACTTTTTCTACGGGCCGTCGATTAAGAAGATTCTCAACCGGTATACAGATCTCACCGGTCATATGCCTATGCCGCCGATGTGGGCGCTCGGTAATCAGCAAAGCCGCTGGAGTTACTATCCCGACAAGATGGTCGAGGAAGTAGTCCGGGAATATCGCGTGCGCGATTTGCCCTTGGATGTGATCCATCTCGACATCGATTACATGCAGGGCTATCGCGTGTTCACTTTCGACACGAAGCGATTTCCCGATCCGAAGGGTTTAGCAGACAATCTCGCGCGGCAGGGAGTAAAGCTAATCAGCATCGTGGATCCGGGGGTGAAGTATCAACCGCCGGCAGGGAATGCGCCGACGATCAAGTCAGCCAAGCCGGAATTAGAGCCGCAGGATCAGCGCTACTACGTTTTCGATCAGGGAGTGCAGCAGAACTATTTTCAGCATCGCCGGAATGGCGAGCTATTCATTCCGAAAGTCTGGCCCGGCGACAGCGTGTTTGTCGATTACACCTTGCCGGAAGCCCGGCGTTGGTGGGGCGATCTGCATCGGGCTTACCTCGACAACGGGATAGCGGGAATTTGGAACGACATGAACGAACCGTCCGACTTTGTCGATCAAAGCGGTAAGAACCAGATCGATGTAGTTAGTTTTGACGAGGGCGAAAACTCAACGCATGCGAAAAATCGAAACGTGTTTGCGCTGTTGGAGTCCCGTGCTACCTACGAAGGCCTCGAGCGTTTGCGGCCGAACAAGCGGCCCTACCTGATTACGCGGGCCGCATACGCCGGCATTCAACGCTACTCGACAATGTGGACCGGCGATACGAACAGTACCTGGGACGCGCTGGCTCTGAACATCCCAATGTTTACGACGCTCGGTCTTTCCGGTGAACCCTTTATCGGCAGCGACGTCGGCGGTTTCATCGGTCGGGGCAACGGCGAGTTGTTGGTGCGTGCCTATCAGATAAGTTTTCTCGCGCCGTTCTGTCGCAATCACAAAGTCATTGACGGTTACGATCAGGAACCGTGGCGCTTTGGCAAATACTATGAGGACATTATTCGTCGGTATTTAAAGTTGAGATATCAACTGTTGCCCTTTCTCTACACAACTCTGGAGGAAGCGCATCGCAGTGGTACGCCTTTGTTTCGCCCTTTGGTGCTTAATTATCAGGACGATCCGAACACGCAAAATCTCGATGACGAGTTCATGATCGGCGAAGATTTGCTCGTGGCTCCGATTGTAAAGCCTGACGTTACCACGCGTTTGGTTTACCTGCCGAAAGGCACCTGGTACGACTACTGGACCAACAAGAAGTACACTGGTGGAACAACGCTTCGGTTCAATGCGCCGCTGGAAACGGTGCCGATGTTTGTGCGGGGCGGCGCGATTATTCCCCTGGGGCCGGAGATGAACTATGTCGGTGAGAAACCGTTCGACCCGATCACTTTTGCAATTTATCCGGACGATAATGGTTCGGCATCGTCCACGCTATATGAAGATGATGGAGCAAGCCCTGCTTACAAGCAGGGAGCTTTTCGTCGCACAATTGTTAGCGTGAAGCGCGGTGCGCGTGGCTATGCCGCGAACATCAGCGCCCTGGGTAGTTACAATCCGGGCCACAGAGAGTTCAGCTTCGTTATCAAGTCAGTAACCCCTAACAAAGGGTTTATGATCGCTGATGACGGACAAATGCACCAGCTTGAAATCAAGTAAAAATTTGGCGATCTGGTGGTCTGTTTTCGCAGGACGGAGGCGACGCTTCTCACGACTAGTTTCCGGGCACTCTGATTTCCTTTGAATCCACCGCGCGCAGTTCCTGTCGATCCGAACAATATCGATTGGCCATACATCCTCGCGGCGAGCGGCAATCTCCGTTTCAACGAACCGCACGCCTTACAACAGACCTGACTGCCAAAACCCCGGCGATCGTCCGGCAATCCACCGATCGCATCGGCTTCACCAAAGAGGAAATTGTAATATTGGCTGTCCTTCGACTTGGCGAACAGGCTTACGGTGCTACGATTCGTAAGTTGATTGAAGAATCCACGGAAAGAACGACTTCCATCGGCGCGATTTATGCGACGCTCGATAGTCCCCACTTGCGATAGTGATGCCAACAGCCAAGGGCTGCGAGGGTTATGGAAACGGAACTAACATCTGCGCCTTGTCCCAGCCATGCGCGAATTGATCCCGCGGTTTCCGGTTTCCCCTGAGAAGAACTCCCCGCCGTAATGCCTCTGGGTTTCAGTATGTGATCTTGGTGACGAGGACGCTATTCTCTAATATCTTTCTGTTGCTCGCTCCTTGAAGTCGGCCGGAACGTTATGGAGCCAAGAGCTTCAACGCGGAACATGAGAGCGGTCGCAGCCTATAGACGATGGGTAGATGAGATTGGTTCGATAACGGGTGTTGAATGCCTGTCACAACTAAGGCACAACTGGGTGCTGAGAGTGTAGGGAGTGTGAACGGTGTAAAACGCCAACTCCGCTTAATCTTCAACAAAATGCAGAATTGTGCGAAAACATTAGGGTTAAAGTAGCGACGACAACCGTGTCTACGGACACATATTTTTCTTTCGGGAAGTCGAACTACTTGGCCAGCTGCCTTTCTTCCCGGGCCGACTCAACCTGAGCGTAAGATCTTTGCCGGGCCAACAGAACACACTCGATGTTGCTCTTGGCGCCGGTTATACAAATTCCAGCCACTTCGGTACACTGAGGTTTACCCCCCACCGCGACGATGTCGGCAACGATACCCCTCAGTCGCCGCTGATCCCCAACAAAACCCCTGGAAATTTTAACCCGTGCTTTACGACAGCTTGCCACTTCGTAGGTTTGCGCCAGCTTCAAATGAGAGGAATTTGCGATGCAGAAGCGAAAACTGGGAAAGAGCAACCTGGAAATGTCCGCGTTGGGTCTCGGATGCATGGGTCTCAGTTACGGCTATGGCCCAGCAGTGGATAAGCAGACGGGAATCTCGCTCATCCGCGCGGCCTTCGAACGCGGCGTCACATTTTTTGACACGGCGGAAGCCTATGGTCCATTCGCAAACGAAGAACTCGTTGGCGAAGCGGTCGAGCCGTTTCGCGACCAAGTCGCGATCGCGACAAAGTTCGGCTTCGCGTTCAATAGCGAAGGCGGCCAATCCGGCACAGACAGCCGACCCGAGCACATCAAGGAAGTTGCTGAAGCATCACTCAAGCGGCTGCGGACGGACAGGATAGATTTGTTCTATCAACATCGCGTCGATCCGAATGTTCCGATCGAAGACGTTGCCGGCACTGTGAAGATTCTAATTCAGCAAGGCAAGGTGCGGCACTTCGGACTTTCAGAAGCAGGAATGCAAACGTTGCGGCGCGCCCACGCCGTCCAGCCGGTTACCGCGCTGCAGAACGAATATTCGCTGTGGTGGCGAAAGCCTGAAGAGGAAGCTTTGCCGACCTGCGAGGAACTTGGCGTTGGCTTTGTGCCATTCAGTCCTCTCGGTAAAGGTTTTCTCACTGGCAAAATTACGGAAGAGACTAAGTTCGATCCGAAAGACTTTCGTAATATCGTTCCTAGATTTACAGAAGAAAATAGAAAAGCGAATCAGGCCTTCGTCGACTTTCTCAAGCAATTCGCAGAACGGAAGAAGGCGACGCCCGGTCAAATCGCGCTCGCCTGGTTGCTGGCCCAGAAACCGTGGATCGTTCCGATTCCGGGAACGACAAAGCTGCATCGCCTTGAAGAGAACATCGGCGCCGCATCGCTGGAACTTACGGCTGACGACCTCAGCGAAATTGATGACGCGGCGTCAAGGATTGCCGTGCACGGGGAGCGCTATCCCGAAGCGCTGGAAAAGAGAACTGGTATTTAGGTGCGCTCCGAAAATGATCGAGAGGTAGTTTCAAAATGCGAGCAATTGTCATGTACGGCGCTAGCGATGTTCGTGTCGAGGATGTTCGCGACCCGCGCATTATTCATTCCACCGATGCGATTGTCTCCGTCACGCGCGCCTGCATCTGTGGCAGCGATCTGTGGCCTTATCAGGAGATGGAACACAGCGATGTCGGCCGTGTGATGGGGCACGAAGCGATCGGGCTGGTTGAATCGGTGGGCGCTGACGTGCGCACTGTCAAAGCCGGCGACTTGGTTGTGATGCCGTTTGCCTGGTCTGACGGCACTTGCGAGTTCTGCCGCGAAGGATTGCAAACTTCGTGTCCCCACGGAGGCTTTTTCGGCAATGAGGAAATCCCGGGAGCGCAGGCCGAAGCCGTGCGCGTGCCTCTCGCAGACGGAACACTTTACGCCCTGCCGGTAAGAAAAGATGACGCTTTGTTGCCGTCGCTGCTGACGCTCTCTGACGTGATGGGCACGGGTCATCACGCAGCAGTCGCCGCAAAGGTGGGACCTGGAAAGACGGTGGCCGTCGTCGGCGATGGCGCCGTTGGGCTTTGCGGAGTGATAGCCGCTAAGCGGCTCGGTGCAGAGCAGATAATTATCATGGGTCATCACGAGGATCGGATCGCGCTCGCCAAAGACTTCGGCGCGACGGACGTCGTCAGCGAACGCGGTGAAGCGGCCATTGAGCGCGTGCGCGAGCTGACACGCAGCCTCGGTGTTCACTCAGTGCTCGAATGCGTGGGCAGCGAGCAGGCGATGACGACCGCCGTCAACATCACGCGCGCCGGTGGGGCCGTCGGTCGCGTCGGCGTGCCGCACTACGCGGGAATCCCGGCGCCGGAGACATCCTTCTATAACAACATCACGATAAGCGGTGGCCCCGCGCCCGTGCGGGCATATATAGATGAGCTTCTGCCCGATGTACTTGAAGGCAGGATCGAGCCGGGCCGTGTGTTCGACCGGACTACGAATATCGATGGCGTCCCGGACGGCTACCGATCGATGAACGAACGCAAGTCGATCAAGGTCATGATTGAGTTTTGAAATGGGAGGGAAGCTATGACAGAGGTACTTGTGGTCATTGGAGCTGGACTGATCGGTCAAGCCATCGCGCGGCGAGTTGGCATTGGTAAGCAAGTCGTGCTCGCCGATATGCGTCAGAACAACGCTAATGCCGCGGCAGAGGTAATGAGCAATGCCGGGTACGAGGTGAGCGTTGCGACCGTCGACGCATCCTCGCGCCAGGATGTGCATGCGCTCGTGGAAAAAGCAACGGGTTTAGGCGAGGTTACCGGGCTTATCCACGCTGCGGGAGTTTCGCCATCGCAGGCGTCACCGGCGACGATCCTCAAAGTCGATCTGGGCAATGGCGAGGAACATCGTCAAAGCGATGGATGAAACCGGAGTGAAGAAGCTGATCTTCATCAGCTCTGTCGGCATCTACGACACGCCTTTGTGATCGGTGCTCACGCCGTACCGCAAAGCCGCCGATGTGGTCGAAGCATCAGACCTCGACTACACAATATTGAGACCGACATGGTTTACGAATGTAGACGAGGTCGACTATGAATTAACGCAAAAAGGGGAACCTGAAAAGGGCTCGGTAGTTTCCCAGAAGAGTCTGGCAACAGTGATTGTGAAAATTATCGACTCCCCCGAACAATACGCTCGCAAAAACCTGGGCGTTAACAAACCAAATTCGTAACGGGACGGGATTGGAAAATGGAACTCAAACAAAATGGTTCGGCACCTTCTCAGAAAGGACCGGAAGAGTATTTCACCGGCAACGTCCGCATTGACTCGCCATTTCAGGGCACCACACCCGCGCGCGTGGGCGGCGCTATCGTGACATTCGAGCCGGGTGCACGCACAGCATGGCATCGTCATCCGCTCGGGCAAACTTTGATCGTGACGTCGGGCTACGGCTGGGTCCAGAGCGAAGGTCAACCGAAAGTAGAGATTCGGCCAGGAGACATCGTCTGGTGTCCGCCGAACGAGAGACATTGGCACGGCGCGACGCCAAAAACAGCTATGACGCACATCGCTATAGCCGAAGCGCTCGACGGAAAGGTAGTCGAATGGATGGAGAAGGTCAGCGACGAACAATATCAAGGCTAGAAGAAATCCCGAATAGAAAAGGGAACTATGAAAACTGTTGTGTTGAATAACGGCGTAAGGATGCCGATCCTGGGATTCGGCGTTTTTCAAATAGACGACCTGCGAGAATGCGAACGCAGCGTCGCTGACGCAATCGAGACAGGCTATCGCCTGATCGATACCGCGGCTTCCTACGGGAATGAAGAGGCGGTCGGGAATGCCATTAAGAGCAGCGGCGTCCGACGCGATGAGTTATTTATCACGACAAAATTGTGGATCGCCGATACCGGCTATGAACGAACTAAAGCAGCATTCGACCGATCGTTGAAGCGTCTCCAACTTGATTACCTCGACCTCTATTTAATTCATCAGCCATATGGAGACGTCTATGGTTCATGGCGAGCGATGGAGGAGTTGTACCGTGAGGGCGTTATCAAGGCCATTGGGGTTAGCAACTTTCACCCGGATCGCGTCATGGACTTCATCATTCACCAAGAGGTCGTTCCAGCTGTTGACCAGATCGAGACACACCCTTTCCATCAGCAAGTCGCGACACAACAGTTCCTGCGAGAGAACAACATCCAGATCGAGTCGTGGGGTCCTTTTGCCGAGGGCAAGAACAACATCTTTCACAACGAGGTGCCTACTCACATTGCCCAGAAGCACGGCAAGACTGTCGCGCAGGTGATATTGCGTTGGTTGAGCCAGCGAGACGTAGTCGTGATTCCAAAGTCTGTTCGGAAGGAACGAATGGCAGAGAATTTCAACATATTTGATTTTGATCTGGATGATTCCGATATGCAGTCGATAGCCACTTTGGATACGGGGCAGAGCCTGTTCTTCGATCACCGCGATCCGGCGATGGTTAAATTTCTCAGCGAGGCAAAGCGCAAAACGTAGTCCTTGTAGGAACAGAAAATATGGTGACGATGAAAAAGATAACGAACCAATGAATAACGATGTGAAAGTGGTCTTTATCACAGGCGCCGGACGGGGCATGGGGACGGACATCGCAAAGGCCGCTCTAGCAGCGGGATGCAAGACGATCGCAACCGGTCGGAATGTCGAAAAGGTGACCGAGGCCGTCGGAGCTTCGGGCGATCTGCTAGTCGTAAAACTTGATGTGACGAACCCCGCAGACGCGGAAGCAGCTGTTAAGGCGGCCGTAGATAAGTGCGGGCGCATCGATGTTTTGGTCAATAACGCGGGAAACTTTTTCGCCGGCTTTTTTGAGGAGATAACGCCTGATGACTTTCGGGCACAGATCGAAACAAATCTTTTCGGGCCGGTAAATGTGACGCGTGCAGCCCTGCCCCAGATGAGGGCACAGCGGAGCGGGCTGATCGTAACGATATCGTCGACGGGCGGCATCGTTGGCCAGGCTTTCGTCTCGGCCTATTCCGCGTCGAAGTTCGCCGTTGAGGGATGGATGGAGTCGCTTGCACCGGAAGTAGAGCCTTTCGGAATCCGAACGATGCTCATCGAGCCTGGGTTCTTTCGCACAGAGCTGCTCACCGAGGATTCGACCAACTATCCCGTTCCTTCGATAGATGACTATGCTGAGAAGACGCGAGAAACAGTTAAGGCGTGGAAAGGCATGAGCGGACAGCAGAGCGGCGATCCGGCAAAACTCGCAAACGCTTTAATGCAGCTTATTAAAAGGGATGATCCACCGCTGCGCTGGCCCGCAGGTGCCGATGCGGTCGAAACGTTTGAGAAGAAGGGTCAGCAGCTCATCGATCAAGCCAACGCGCACCGCGAACTCTCTTCTTCGCTTGGTATAGATGACGCCGCTAAGGGGTTCGGTTCATGAAAGGAAGGTATTGAAGCTGCAGTGATTTACGACCCTGAGCTATGGCGCGACTTTTTTGTGATGGTGGGTGGAGGTGCGGCCGCTTTGAGCGGTCTGGTTTTCGTGGCCATGTCGCTCAACCTCGAGTCGGTCGTAGGCGACGCCACCCATCGCAATCGCGCCATCGGCACCCTAGCCGGCTTTACGTATTCGTTTATCCTTTGCGGCTTTGCGCTAATGGGACATCCGGGCAACGTTGCGCTCGGCATCGAGTGGCTTGTGCTTTCAGGCATCGCCGGGTTTGTGTACGTGCGCGGCTACATCCGGGCCTCCAGCGGAGGAGGAAGTCGGAATGCGCTTAGCTTGGCACGTACCGTCTTCGGAACGGCGTGCTACCTCGCGCAAATCGCTGGCTCCGTTTTGCTGATTGACGGATATGGAATCGGGATTTATCTCGCCGGAGGCGGGATGATGCTCTTCTTCGCTTCTCTTATTTCCGGGGCGTGGCTGCTGCTCGTCGGGATCTGTAACGACAAGAAGTCTAAGAAGGTTTAGGTGACGACGAGGTCAGGGAAGTGTCCAATTGATTGATGCCGTTGTGGGAAGAAGGAATGTAAGTACCCCTAAAAACAAGACCATTGAAAAGTAGAGGTTTCCGGGTAGGATAGCCAACCCAGGAGGCCCGAAATGAAGCGGAGCAAATTCGGTTGTACGGCGGCGATAAGGACTCCGGATGCCCGAAATCCACCACGAGGCAGTGATACTGCTCATAGCACCTACCCGATCGTTATTTCGCCGCGCGGCACGGATTTGCTTACCACGCGTCCTACGATTCGCTGGTCTGCGCCTGCCCGTAGTTCCGTCGAAACATCCTATAACGTCAGCATAGACCGCGACGGGCAACCAGTCTGGCCCCCCAAAACCGTCAAGGGCACGGAGTTGGTGTATCCCGCAAACGAACCGGAATTAACGCCCGGGCTCTATCTTGTCGTCGTTTCCACCTCGACAGGAAGTTCTGATGAGGAACAAGTGACAGACCGCGGCTTCGTCGTCTTTCCGCAATGTCGAGAGCCGAATCTCTCCCGAGCGACGCCGTGCAAGAGGAACAAAATACGGGAAGAGGTCCAGCGGCTGCGAGCCCCGAACTTTCCGGCTAAGGCGACGAGTTTTTGATGGACCAGGATCGATCGGAGGAGGCGTTCAAGGTGGCTGGTCTCTATCATACCAGCGCACTGAAAGGGGCGAACGCCCTAAAGTCGATTTTCTGGAGCGCGCTCCTCGTAACAGCCTAATTCACATTGCAGCTCATGCTAATCTTATCGCAACCAGCCCATTCTTTTTTCGGATCATGCTGGCAAAAGACCAGGATGGCACTGCGGCATTGCGACTGCGTGACATCTACAATCTGGACTTGACCAACGCGAGCTTGGTGGTGCTCAGCGCCTGCCGGACGAATCTGGGGGGAGAGCACAGCTTGGGCGATGATTTCGAAGCGCTGAACCGGACCTTCCTCACCGCGGGCGCTAGGACAGTGATTGCCAGCATGTGGGCGGTGAACGACAACGCATCTAAAGAGCTGATGACTTCGTTTTACACTCACCTCAAGCGCGGAATGACTAAGGCCGAGGCTTTGCGCGCTGCCCAAGGCGAGACGCGGCTCAAACACTCACATCCTTATTATTGGGCAGGCTTCGTTCTCACTAGTGATCCGGCAAGATCGACTAAAGCTGGTTGGTTAATCCAATAAATGTTTGTTCGTCAGCAATTCAAAATGTCGTTTTTTATGGCTTCGTCAGATGACAACCGCAGCCGTTGGAGAAGATAAGTCTCAAACTGAAAATGATCACGACCGTGAAGAGCCGCCTTAAAGAGCGATTAGTGGAAAGGCCTGCGCAGAGTGAGAAGCGAACACGCGGGCCAATTTGCTATCACTAATAACTATCGATCGCGGCATCCGGCTGTAGAAGGAGCCATCATACATGAGACGTATTCTCGAAACACTACGGGCCGTAGTTTCTGATTAAAGAAGTTTCCACCCCTGATAGTTCATCACACAGTTCGGCGCGAATAGTAAATGTGGAGGCTGCGTCACTGGAGGCCAGTCGCGCGGTTAGTTACGCAACTCAAAGGGACTGCTGACACGGAAGAGTGCAGAGAATGCGAATTAGAGGTGCGTGTGTTCCGAGCGATATTGCCGCGTTATTAGGCTGTGGGGCTAATGCTAGGCGAAAGCAGTATCCCAGGTGACGTGCCTTGCACAGACTTCGGTCATAACCGACTTAGCGAACACCACGCCTCGAGATGTCGATCTTCGGCACTTATGAAAAGAGGCGATTGGCTCAGAAGCACGCGTCCATGTCTTGATGCGGGTAAAGACCGATATGTCGGCGCTCAACGAAATGACTCGCGAAAGTCATTTCGTCCGCGGTGATGTCGCGGCGGTGTTTGTTCGGGCCGGGAATTTTGGAGAAGTTGTGACAGCACCCCGAAATCGTTTTTGTCGCCCTTCCTGCGAACAAGGGACGAGATGGATATCAGTCTTATAGAAATCAACCTAGTTGAACCGATCACCTGCGGTCGCCTTGTCCCAAGCGACGGGCGCGGTGCCCTCATCGGCATCATCGATTCGGGCTTCGACCTTACCCACCCTAGCTTTCTGGACGTGCGGGGCAGGACTCGGATTATCGCGGCGTGGGATCAGGTGAATCTCATCGGCTCGGCGGGCGCGCCACCGCTGGCCTTCGGTTACGGCGTCGAGTACACCAGTGCGACGATCGATGAGCACGTCGCAGTTCGGACCACTTTAACAGTCAGGAATCATGAGGGCGCTGGAGCACACGGCACGTATGTGGCGGGGATCGCTGCAGGTAACGGAGCGCCGCAGGGTGTTTACAAAGGGGTCGCGCCGAAGGCAGACCTCATTCTTGTTACCTACCGGAACGACGTGCCAGTGGGAGGGTCAACCTACATCTTGGACGCGATAGATTACATACGAAAACTTGCCAGAGCTTTGGGGCGGCCCGTAATCATCAATTTGAGCCAGGGCGACAATTTGGGCGCGCACGACGGCATGAGTCGGTTGGAACGCGCAATCGATCACATGATCGAAGAGGGGCGTGTACTGGTCGTAGTCTCGGCTGGCAATGAACGAGGTGGGCCGGCCAGTCACCACGCACAAGGGAAGGTCGAGCAAGGGCGCGAACTCGCGCTTTCATTTGCGCTTAGTGGGGGCCCGGGACGCGTCGTCGACGGTGACACAATCGAACTCTGGTACGGCTGCGGCGATCGCTTCGCAGTTGCCCTGCAAGCGCCAAGCGGCAAGAGGAGCGACTTCATCGAGCCAGACGCGGGGGACATTTTGATTGAATTCCCTGCCGGAAACCAAGCACACGTCCATTCGGAAAGCGGCCACCCGACAAACGGCGACAACCGCATCGGCATTGTCTTGGAGCGAGGCGAGACGTGGGAGGAGGGCCTCTGGCAAGTAATTTTGCGTGGGGACAAGGTCGAGCGCGGCGATTTCGAAGCTTGGGCCGACCGGCCGAATGCAGTTACGGTCATCGACTTCCGGAGTCACCGGTGTGAGGCCTCGACCATCACGCTCCCCGGTACCTCCCGAAGTGCCATTACAGTAGGCGGATTTATCTCGCGACCTTCACTGGGCGAGGACAACCGTGAAGTGAGAGGAGATTTTGCGCCCGGCTCAAGCACGGGTCCCACACGCGACGGCCGAGTTAAACCCGACCTGACGGCACCTGGCACCCTCATCATGGCGCCTAGGATGAGCAAAAATGGCCACCCCACTCGTTACGATCTCATGAGCGGAACAAGTATGGCTGCGCCACACGTGACGGGCGTCGCTGCGTTGTTGTGGTCACTTTGGCCCGGGCTGGCGGCGGGACAGATACGCGACGCGCTTTTATCCACGGCGAGAAATGATGCATTCACGGGTGTGACGCCAAACACGAGCTGGGGACAGGGGAAGTTGGACGCCAGGGCGGCGTACGAGGCTTTATCTATCTTGACTGAAAAAGGAGAAGCGAGGATGTCATCAACACGAGTCTTAGAGTTCGAAACCAGTTTTCGGGATAACCGTTATGGTGAGCCCGCAGGGATGAGGATCAGAATCGAACTGGGCAGCGATGCTGATCTCACGATCACCGGAACCTCCACCGGAGCTTATGATGGGGAGTCTTACATGGGCACCTTGATGCTCAGAAAGGCGATAAACGGATATGAAGGGGGAGATGAGTGCTGGGTTAACGGCGTGTGGGTGAGTCCGTGCCCGAGCGGCGAACCGGAAGGCGACGAACCTCCGGCCGGCGAGCGTAACACAACGCTGGATGAATGATCCGCCAGTCTTCGCGAGACGGTGGCGCGACGGGAATCTTCCCGCCGTGCCGCCTGACTGCATGACGCCAGTATGGAATCACTCGAAGAGCTTGACGAGCACGGGCACGTAGGCTTTGGTCATACGTACGCAAGCGAGCTGTTTCCCGTCAGGTGACCACGCGAAAGAAACCATGTTGGCGTCCTTGAAATATGTCAGTTGCTGGGGCGCCCCGCCTTCGAGCGGTTGCAACCAAACGTTTGAGGCGCCATCGGCGCGGCTGACGTAGGCGAGCCCCGAACCATTGGTCGTCCAGCGCAGCCTGTTGTCGGGCGTCAGTCGAAGGCCGTTAAACGGCGCGGTCGATTCCGGCAGTTCGAAACGCCTGACGAGGGCGAGGGAGATGAGGTCGTATACCTCAATGTGCCAGGTCTGACTCTCAGCTTGATCATTGGTGAAGAATGCGAGCAGGCGACCATCGGGGGAGAGTGCAGGGCAGAGCGCGCTCTTATTGAATAACTTGATCGCAGCTCCGCCGTCGATTGAAACTTTCTTGATGCTGCTTCCAGCGCGGTAAATCACCCACCTGCCGTCCGGCATAACCGACGGCACGTCCTCGTATGCGCCGTTGGTGAGCTGCTTCGGCTGCGTCCCATCGGCACTCATGCGCCAGATGTTCATCGCGCCGGCGCGTGTGGAAACGAACACTACGTAACGCCCATCGCTCGACAGCGCGGGCTTGAAATTGTCCGCCTCAAAAGTCAACTGCCTTAACGACGCGCCTGGCTCTTGCACCCACAGATTTGTATGAGTGCCGTCGTTTATGGTGTAAAGAAACCTTTCCGCCCCACCCCAGAGGATTTCCGAAACGCCTTTCCGCTGGGTCACTCCCGTAACGTCGGGTTGCGCTCCCCCTGTCGCAGAGACTTGCCAAATGCTGGAATCGTCCTCGATGTTTAGTGTGAGAAAGAGACTCGAATCGCGCGCACCGCTGATGAGAGTGTAGTTGTGCGGGTCGTTCGTGATTTTGCGAACCTCTCCGCTTGGATAGGCGAGTAGATGGAGTTGCCACGGCGTCCCTGGTGCTGCGGCTGCCGATACCACGAGCCCGCTCCCGTCAGCCAGCCACGCCACGCGCGAGATGTCATACCATGATTCGGCGTTGAGGCGGCGGGCAGCACCCGACTCGACGTCGATCACTTCAAGATTCATCTCCTGTTGAGGGACCAACCTGAGGGTCGGGCAGATCAGCACCTTTGCATCAGGCGACCATACGGGGCCGGCCCGTTTCATGTCGGACATAAAGGTGTCAGCGTCGGCCCGGGTGCGCCGTGCCAGAATGCGCTCCGATGAGCCATCAGTCTGCGCGACGGTGAGTTCGGGTGTATCCAACGCGCGGTTGGTGCGGACGAAGGCCAGCCACGCGCCGTCAGCCGAGAAGGTAACGCTGGTGTTAACGTCATCGAGAATCTTGCGCTGGCCGCCGCCCAGCTTGGACACGCGGTAGAGGGTACCAGTCTCAGCCTGATTCTCCAGGTAATAAAGGTAAGTACCGTCGGGCGAGAAAGAGAGGCCGCTGTAATTGGCCGCCGAGGGCTGCACGACCTGCAGGTCGCTTGCCGTAGCGATCTCGGTGATGCGGATTGTGGATTTGCCGTCTTGGGCGACGACCCGGGCGACGTACTTTCCGTCAGGTGAGAGCGTGATGTCGCTTATTTCTCCGGACAAGTTCAGGCGCTGGAACTTTAAGTTGAGGATTTTGCCGAGCATAGGTACCCGACGTTGCCGAACGAGGCCGGCGTAAAAGTAAACGCCGGCGACCGCCAACAAGAGTAAGACGAGCCAGTAGATTGGACGCCACCTGCGCTTGAGCTTCGAGGCGCTGGTGCTGATGAGCGATACTAGTTTAAAACCGGACATTCGCCCCAACGCGCCATAAGGACGGCTGGATTCGGCGTTCGGGGCCGCTCGCGGCTCGAGCGACGAGTCGGTTCCGTTGCGGAATGCGTAGGATGATGCGGCGCCGTAAGAAGCACTCGACGAGGGCGACCCTTCAATAAGGTGACGAACGCTAAGCAAGTTGTCCACCATCTCACGAGCGGATAGGAACCTTTCCTCCGTGCGCTTTCGCAGCGCCTTCGCCACGATTTCTTCAAGTGCTGTGGGCAGTCCCTCTCTCAGGCGCCCTATCGGCTCGGGCTCACACTCAAGTATTGAGACGATCACTTCGCGGGATTCGCGCCCTGGGAACGGGCGACGGCCGGCCAACATTTCGTAGAGCACTACGCCAAGACTCCACAGGTCGGCGCGCTCGTCTGTGGGCTGGCGCCGCACTTGTTCGGGCGACATGTAGTCTGACGTGCCCATCAAAAGTTCGGGCTCGGTGTGTAGGGAGGGGAGCGGTCTGGCTTCCGGGATGCCGGCGTAAAGCCTGTCCGCGACAAGCTTGGCGAGGCCGAAGTCGAGGACTTTCACGTATCCATCGCCGCGCAGCACGACGTTCTCAGGCTTGATGTCCCGGTGGAAGACACCGGCTTCGTGTGCGGCCATCAGCGCAATCGCGATTTGGATTCCGATGTCGAGGGCGTCGCAGACTTCCAGCGGTCCCCGCTGTAATGTCTGACGCAGCGTTCTCCCTTGTACGTACTCCATCGCGATGTAATGTCGCCCCTGCGCCTCACCGATCTCGTAGATGTGTGCGACGTTAGGGTGAGAGATGGCCGAGGTGGCATGAGCCTCCAGCTCGAAGCGGCGGACGCGCTCGGCGTCGTCGACAATGGCGGCCGGCAGCAGCTTCAAAGCGACGCGGCGGTTCAGACGCGAGTCGTGGGCGAGGTATACCTCCCCCATGCCGCCGCGGCCGAGCAGTTCGAGGAGCTGGTAGGGGCCGACGGCTTGGCCCTTTAGAGACTCGTGCTCCGCGCTCATCAGCATCAGCCCCACACTCATCAACGGCGCTTCCATGAAACTGTCTGTGCGATCCGACGAGGAGAGCAACGAGAGTACCTCGCGACGCAACTCGTCGTCGCCAGGGCAGGCGGCGGCGAGGAAGCTCTCGCGCTCCCCCGCATAGATTTCGAGGGCCGCATTGTAGAGCGCCTCTATCTGTTTCCATTGCTCAGAGTCCATGAGCGAATAGTGAAGGGGCGCCGCCGCGAATGAAGTCAGGAGCGTAGGGGGTGACCGACGAATAGAGCGCCCCTTATCCAGATCGCGACGGATGCGCCTAAAAACTATCAGCGGCGCGCCTAACCGCCGCGCACCTTCCTACGGAGCCAGGACTTCGCCAGACCCCAGTGCCTGATCACGGTCACCTCGGCAATTTTCAGGACCTCGGCCGTCTCTTTGACGCTTAGCCCGCCGAAATGCCGCAACTCGACGATGCGAGCCTTCAATGGGTCGATCACTGCCAACTGGTCGAGAGCTTCACTGAGAGCTAGTAACTCGGCGGACTTCGTCGGCGTCAGGATGGCCGCTTCATCGAGCGGTAGGTCGGCCGTCCCGCCACCCCTCTTGCCGCGCAGGTTGCGGCGCGCGTAGTCGATGAGTATGCGGCGCATGATCGTTGCGGCGATGGAGAAGAAGTGGGCGCGGTTGTGCCAGTGTGCATGAGTCTGATCGACCAGCTTCAGGTAGACCTCATTGACAAGCGCGGTGGTCTGGAGCGTATGCCCAGGCCCTTCACGACGCATTTGGTACTTGGCCAGGCGGCGCAATTCGCCTTCGACAAGCGGGATCAGCCGGTCGAGGGCGGAAGGGTCGCCGTCGTTCCAAGCGATGAGGAGATCGGTCACGGTCTCGGTGTGCATACGTAACGCTTTCAACCTACTGAGAGTGGGGTAAGTGCCTGATCGGGACGAAGCCCCGTCCTCCATGCGGGCCAGACCTCCAGCTACTCGGCGATAAAATTCTGATTGAAGGTGATAGCCAATTGCCTGTTTCAGCGCGATTGAATGTGAGCGGGGAACCACAGCCGAGAAACAGCCGCTCAACCAAATGCCACTTAACGAAGTCCGACAAACAGGCTCACCTACGCGCGCAGTCCGACGAGCGTGCATTTTATGTCCCCCACGCGTCGCGTGCAACAGTCATTCTCGATCGTTACGGGCAGTCTTGTCCTCCGCCGGGCTGGGAATCCCTCACCCCAGAGGCGTGCCGAAACCAACGACCTCACCATCGTTGGTTTTGGCCCCGCCCCAGAATCGTTTCGAGAGACAGCGGGGTTCGGGAGCGAGGCGACGATGAACATTCTGGATGCGGTTCAGCAAACGACACGGCGCGCGGGCGGGGGCCACACCCGCCAGCGCGGCACGGAGGCGTTCGAGCAGTCCACTAGAGACTGGCGCACTGTCGAGCGGCCGGAGCGCGTGCTGAGTCGCTTGAAACAACTAGAGCTGCAAACGGAGGCGGTGACGCTGGCCCGAAGCATATCTGGTGACAACGGGGTGATCGACTTCAACCCTCTCGAACGGATCATCGGGCAGAACCAGCTCATGAGCAGCTTTTTCCTCTCGCTCGGAGCCGAACGCGCCCGCGCTGTCGGGCGCATTGTGACGCAGACCGGCGTCGGCGTCGGCACAGGCTTCCTCATCTCCTCGCGGCTGTTGATGACGAACAACCACGTGATCGAGAACGACAGAATCGCGGCGCTCAGCCGCATTGAGTTCGACTATGTCCGTCGCTTCGATGAGGGATTCGGCGCCACACAACTTTTCCGTTTGCTCCCCGGCGAGTTCTTCCTCACCTCCGTCACCCGCGACGATCTGAACCTTGACTACACCATCGTCGCCGTCGAGCCCGTCAACTCGCAGGGTAAAGAACTCGCCAGTCGTGGATCTATCCCGCTGGTTTCAGCTGTGGGAGATTTGACGGTGTTGGAGTGGGCCAACATCATCCAGCACCCGGGCGGCGACCCGCAGCAAGTCGCGTTGCGCGACAACAAGGTGATTAAGTCGCTGGAACACTTCATCCATTACGAGGCAGATACGGAGCCCGGATCCTCCGGCTCGCCAGTCTTCAACGACCAGTGGCAACTCGCAGCGCTCCACCATAGCGGAGTGCCCGACGAGGAGCGGCCGGGCGTGTATCGCCTCCGGAACGGCGACGAATGGGACACACAAGTTCCTCTTCCCTACGAGGAGCAACTTCGGATGTGGGCGAAGGTCAACTGGATCTCTAACGAAGGCGTGCGCATCAACAGCATCATCGCGGACGCTGAATCGCGGCTCGGCGAGGACACAGCCCGCCGCGCTCTCTTCAACGAGGCCCTTCGGGAAAATGACTCGCCTTTATTAGAAAGAGCAAATGGCATCCGTCAAAGTGGATCCGACCAGCCCGCGAGCGCGGCGGCTACCATCACGAAACTTAATGAACGTTACGAACTTGAAAAGGAACTGGGCAGAGGTGCATTCGGCGTTGCCTACCTTGCGCGCGACACCCGCTTCTACTCCCGTCTTGTCGTCATCAAGATTCTGCTCGAAACGGAGGGACGAGCCTTCTGCGATGCCTCGTCCGGTGCGGTCGAACGAGAGATCAGGGCCCTCGCCAAGATCGATCATCCCCACGTGGTCCACGTCTACGAGTCTGGACGGACGCCAGAAGGAAAACCTTTCATCGTTATGCAGTACGTTAAGGGCAAGACTCTGCGTGACGCAATGGGTGGGCAGCCGATGGAACTGGAACGCGCCGCGCGCATCGTCAACCAACTCGGGTCCGCGCTAAGTGCCGTGCATAGTGAAGGCGTCGTCCACCGTGACGTTAAACCCGAGAACGTCATCGTCCAGCCCTCTTACGGTGAGTTTGCCATCTTGATTGATTTTGGCGTCGCTAAGTTAGAAGCCTCGCAAGCGGGAGGATCCGATCGGGAAACTTGGGCGGGAACACCTATCTACATGGCGCCGGAGCAACTGCAGGGACATCCCATCGCAGCAAGCGACGTGTGGGCGCTCGGCGTCGTCACCTACGAGTTGGTGACCGGGCGAAAGCCCTTTTCAGCGGCCGCCGATATACCCATGCTGAAGGACGCGCAGGCCGCGCCCGTCACCGAGCCGAGGGCTTTGTGTCCTGAATTGTCGAAAGCCGCACAGGCGGTAGTCCTCAAAGCACTCAGCTACGACCCGGCCCATCGTTACACGCACGCCCATGAAATAGGCGAAGCATTTCTGCAGGCTGTCCTCAAAGGCGACCCTCCAGATCCCGATCCCGACACCGACCCTGCGCCGTCAGATTTGGAGTCGCTGACGGAACTGCTCCGGAGCTGTCAGGAGTTGTTCTCGGCTCTCGACGAGTTTCGCAACCCGGAAAGTCTGCGCGCCTTTTTCTCTATATCGGAACTGAGAACCGGCCAAAAATGTGTCAACCGGGCCGTTGGCCTTGAATTCGACCAGTTGCTCAACTGTCTCTACAACGCAGGTGGCTACCGCGGGCAGGCGCTGGTCGACGTTTTGTCAGTGCTCGCCTCGCGCTACGGGGACGATTTTAAGGGGCGGCATTGCGAGCAATTAAGGGACAACCTGAAGCGACTGCTGGAACCTGCTCACGCGGCAGATAGATAGGCTCGGCCGCACGCATCAGCAATAGCGACCTAACCCATTCTCGAGAGTTGACGATGGATTTCAACATTGGAGCCACAGAAATTCCCGACGAGCTGCGCAACCAATGCAGGGACCTATTCAACCAGTTTGAGGAGTTGAGTAACCCTGACAGGCTCCGGCATTTTGTCAGCATAGTAGTGGAATTAACCCTGGTAACGAGGTGCGTCCCCAAGTCGGGGGAGCTCGTGTACGACGAACTCATCGCCAAGCTGTTGGTGACGAGGCGGAGCCCACTTAACCCAGCACTGTTCGACCTGCTGGACGCGCTCGCGCGCCGTTACAAGGGCGAAAACAGGGCGGATACATGCAATCAACTGAAGGAGAAGATTCGAGAGGTACTCCTGAATAGCGAGAAGCCGGAAAAAGATTATCAACAACAATTGGTCGCGATTAGTAGCCAGACCAACGCGGGTGGAGGAGAAGAGGAGGCGACGCGGTGGATCGATGAGGCGGGCGACGATTTGGATGAGCGGGCGCTACGTATCACGCTGGCTGTTTTTCATGGGACCACCTTCGAGACGATCGAGCGGGCGAAGGACGAGTTGCTGGAGACGTTCCAGGAACTCGTGCCGCCACCCCCGCCTCCCGCCCCAGATGCGCCTGCACCTACGCCTCCCGCGCCACACGTCCCGCTGATGCAGCGGTTAAAGAGGGCCGGCGCTTACGAAACAGAAGGCGAGGCACCGGACTGGAAAAAAGTCGTCGTACTGAAGAAGCCGGAGCTGGCCGGCGAGGCACTCGTCCACATCTGGCAGATCTATCGCGAGACTAAGTGGCGTCAGAAGCTGATCGAGTGGCTAACAAATTGTGTCAGCAGACGTGCCGCCGATGCCCGAACCCGCGCCGCGGTCGCGGCAGGTATCCTCGCGATCAAAGACTATCGCTTCGTGCGCGAGAACCTGTTGGACCTCTGGGTGGAAAGTGACGACGGCAAATTTAGGACGGCGATAGGGATGGCCCTCGGCGTCCTTGTCCGCGAAGGGGCCTGGGAGGCGGAGGTGCAGAACTTGCTGCGGACGTGGTCTGACTCACCTGACCAGGCGAAACGATGGGCGGCACTGCGCGCTTACATCTACGTGGGCGCTTATTGCAAGCCGGTCAGCGAAGTAATCGCGCGCTGGCGCGCTATCGCCGACTCTGAATACGCCGCCGTCCTGATCCAGGTCTCCGAGGAGAAGGCGCTGAAACTGAACAACCCAATGCACATGAGTCTGATGGATGCGATGGTGCGCTTCTTCGTGAGCGTTGCGCAACTGTCGGAGGAAAAGAAGCGCCCGCTTTTCGCCGGTATCCTCGACGGCTTGAAGAAATGGGTGGCCGATGCCAAAGCCGATGCCGGGCTCGGACTCTTCATGTTCACCACTTTGGGACGGCTGGTTGTCGGCGGGGATGGCGAGTCGGACGCCGCGCCGGTGTTGCTGCAACTAGTCTCGGATGAGTTGACCGAAGACGGGGCCGGTTATCGCTCACACCTCGCGGGGATATTCGAGCTAATAATGCGCAATGGGGTCACGATCAAGGAAGCCAGGGACTTGTTGTGTGACTGGCTGGGCTGGGTGGATGGGCTCAAGGAGAATTCTCCGTCGTACGAGTCACGCATCCGTAGGCTCTTCGAGGAGATCATCGCCGCTGACACGAGCGGCAGAATGCGTGGCAAGTTGAGGGTCTGCCTTCGCGACTGTGGCAGGAAACAGGTAGTGGAACGAATTCTTTCCGAGCTCTAGCGCGCGCAGCCTGGCCTAGTGCTAAGTCAGCCAACAAGTCTTGCAAAAGGCACAAGCGTCAATAGCAAAAGGAGTAGAAAGCATCGATGTCGCAAACACCCCCATTCCAGAGCGAGTCACTCGCAATAGTTATTGACACCAGCTCAAGTGCTTCATCGGCGCTCATGGAAGCCCGGGAAGCGGCGCAGAGGATATGTCTCATGATCGGATCGGAGCAACTCAAACTCTTCATGCTCGGCAGTTCAACACCGATCTCGCAGACGATTTTGAAGCAAGTCATGACGCTTGGTGTCAATCCCCAGACTCAACCGTGCAGTCTAATTGCGCCTATCATGGGGCCATTAACCGTCGAAGAGCAGAAGCACTCGGTAATAATAATTGGCAGTGGTGAAATCTTCGATCTGGACGACTGGACCGATAATCCGCAAGTCGATGGCTGGTTGCTTATATGTACCGGTGACGAATCGCTGCAGGCATCGTGGGGTAGGGTTGCCGAAGTTAAGTTGGACCAAATCCCATGGGATGACATCGACACTCTCCTAAGCTATTTCAGCCGCTCTGCCCAGCCACCGGCCAGCTCAAATCACAAGTCTGACGGCGCTGATCAGTATCAATGGCAAGTTGATGCGTCCGGCTATCCGCTCATTCTCGTTGAACCGCTCGGCGTCTACGTCCATCTCTTTCCAGTAACCAAATCACAGTTTGAAAAGTTTATTGCCTCGGGTCGTAAGCCCGGTTTCGGCGACGAGTGGTACAAGGAACTCCTCGAACTGAATCCGCGCGTTTCATATCGTAGCACGGACGTCTCGTCACCCGATGGGTTATTCATGACCGGGGTCACGACGGGTGAAGTGTCGGACTTCAGCCGCTGGCTGGGTCGGGACTATGGCTTGCTGACCGCAGACGATTGGGCGACTTGCTCGAACTGGTTCGCCACGCAGGACGCCGTCTCATTATCAGATGAACTCAGGAAGCGTCTGTCGCCGGATGCCGCGGCGATTTGGGACCTCGTAGAAACGGAGTGGTTGGATGCGCAGTCGACTTTGCAGGACTTGTCACTGATGAAACAGGGAATCCTTGAATGGGTCATCGAACGGCCAGGGCGCTACTGCGGCGTCGGAGAACCGGCCTCGTCAAAGCTCCAGCGAAAGGCGAGTGATCCGGTGCGCCCGTTGGGACGCTTGAAGAATCTGGGTTTTAGATTGGGCGTGAGGTTGGGATGATGCAGCTAAACGCAGCGCAACACGTTTCGGGCGTGCTTACGAGCAAGCAGTCACGCACTGGCCAGGCCGGCTATCAAACACTTTTCTGCACACGTGACCTGCTCGCGCCAGACGAAATCCGCATCATTGAGCGTCAGGCGCAGCTTAGTTTTGGCGGAGACCGCCAAACAAAATGGCAGTCCTATAGATTGAGCTCAAACCGGCATGTCATTTCGCGCCTCACTCCTATAGCAGAACCGGACGAATTTGGACGGCGAGGACGCTTCTTCGCTCACAGTCTCATCTTTGACGCCGCAAACGCAGTCCAGGTCGACGAGACGCTTTTCGACTTGTTGCAGCCGGCGAGGTTTTTTGTGTCCCTCGATAAAGTTCTCGCGTCCGACGCGATGCGTAGTGGCCACATTCCGGCACTGGCGATTGATTGCAAAATGAAGTCTGCCAGGGAAGGTCAGAAATCTCTGCGAGATTGGAGTGGCGAACAGCTAGATCGGATTTATCTGTTGATGCGCAATCCGCAACAGTTGCTTGACGAGCAACAGCACGTAACTTTGGTGGGAAACGAGAGTGAGATCCTCGCGGCGTTGAGAGTTGCATTCCTCCTGGCCGCGCCGGGCGCGCGAAAATTTTGTTCGTTCGATTCGAGGGGTCCGGCCTGCCTTGACCAATCTGATGTCGTGTTTTGGGGGCACGGAGCTCCAGCCGCCGAGACGGCTGATTATCTTATCGACTGCGAAAAGCGGGAAGTCCGGATCCGCGCGGGATCCCCCGCGCTTGCCGACGGTTTTTCGTTGGAGAAGGCACCAGTTCTGGGTCGAGCAATACTCGAACGACTCAAATTGCCGTCGGAAACAATGCTTGCATCTCTGCTGAATCGCAGGTATGCAGCCTTTATCGCCGAACCAATCTATCAAGCGTTGTTGCATGAGAGTCACTTAACACTCTCGGGCGACGAGCTGGAATTCCTTGGCCAATTTCAGCAGGCCCACACCGGTCTGGCCTTATTACTTTCATTGAAGACGGGAAACGAATCCCAAAGACTGCAGACTTTAGCCGCGATGGATTTGGACTCATATGTGCAGCGGCTTAAAGAGCTGCGCTCCACTCCCAGCTTCCAGCCATGGCAGGGACTGTCTCCGGTTTTCATGTCTACTTGGCGTGATCTGTTTCGCGGTAAGTACGGCATTGAAGACCTCGAGGCCGCCATCGCGGCGGTCGCAGAACACGGCGACAACCAAGATCAGGAACACGTCGAAAATATTCATGAGTATCTCGACTCAGAAGAAAGGAAGTCTCTTTCGGCATGGCTTAAATCAAAGCCGTATAAGTTCCGTCGCCTGCAGGCTGGGCTGGATAGACCTGTTCGCAGTCGCACAGAGAGTAGGCATTGGTTTTGGAGTCACATGCTGTGGTTCCGTCGCTGGTAGGAACAACCGGAAAAGCCCCGGTCATGATCGGCGAATTGTAGGTACAGGAGAATCTCGTCAATGATCTGTCCATATTGCGTCGAAGAAATTCCGGCTCAGTCTACAAAGCATGAGACTTGCAAGAGGCTCAAGAACAAGGATTTTCCACCTTACTATTTTGATCTTCATTCTGACGAGTATGCCCGGGATCCGGTGATCCTTAGCGTGGTGGGTTTTGGTGGGCATGGGAAGACAGTATTTCTCTGTGCCCTATTTCATTATCTTGATAACGATCTGATTAGTCTGTGGCCCAAGTTCTATAACCGACGACTGGATCAAGATTCGCTTACAACACTACAGACGCATCTTGATAAATTGACTGCCGGTATTTTACCGGAGCGCACTGACACGATTTTTCCACGGCCGGGAATTTTTCGTCCAACGCACATGCCCAAAGCTAACGGTGCCGGCAAGATGCCTGTCTTGGACGACACAACCATCCTTATCTATGACCCTCCCGGCGAGGCGTTCAAAACCGAAAGTGAAATTCTAGAACTTGCCGGTTTCGTAAAGCGAAGCGATTGTCTGCTCTTCTTGATTGATATTGTTGGGCTGGGAGGCTCGGTAGCGAGTAAGATGGGGCAACTTCTTGACACCTATCTGCTCAGCATGAGGCGCATGGGAATCCAGCAGCGTTCCCAGCACCTGATCGTCGTGTACACAAAATCCGACGATTTGAAAGTTTCAGTGCCGGAGTTCAAAGGCTTCCTTGAGAGTCATCCTGATCTTAATGACTATTTAAACGAGCAGCTGCCGCTGAGTCTTACCAATCCTGATGAACATCTCAAGCGACTGGAGGGAATATCGAAGTTGCTCGAGGAGTTTACGCGGACAGATCTGAAGGCCGGTCGCTTCATCCACGCAGCTAACGATTGGTTCGCGAGTGTCAATTATACGGTTGTTTCGAGTTTGGGTGCGGCACCTGAGGAGTTCTTGAATGAAGATGGGAAGTCAGACAAGAAGCTTACAGTAAACTTGTCTCCTCGTGGCGTCGTCGATCCGTTGTTGTACGTCCTGGCCAAATCGATCAAGAAACCGAAATCTCCGCCGGTAGTGGTCGAATCTCCACCCGAAACATCGTGGTCGGTCATAGCGCTGTTGGTCGGCGCGGTCCTGCTGGTGATTATTGTTTTGGTGTTGTTTGTAGTGTGGATTTTCGGGCGAGCAACTAACGAGAACAACACCTCAAACACACCCGTCAACCTCACAGCGCCTAAGAGAAATCAGGCCAGCCCACCAAAGGCCCAACCCTTAGCACCCCCGGGAATGGTCTATGTGCGTGGCGGCAATTTCATGATGGGAACTAATAACGGTGACGTCTATGAGGAACCAGCTCATACGATCACGGTCAAGCCATTCTTTATTGACGTCTACGAAGTCAGTTGCGCGGAGTATGAACGCTTCGTCAAATCGGCACCTCACCAGGCACCGAAGGACTGGCTGAACGACAGGTGCCCGTCAGGCACGACACAACATCCGGTTTGCAATGTTACCTGGGACGACGCGACAGCCTACGCAGCGTGGGCGGGCAAACGCCTGCCGACTGAAGAGGAGTGGGAATTCGCCGCACGTGGTTCTGACGCTCGTGTTTATCCGTGGGGCGAGCAGTGGACTGAGGGGATGGCGAACGCCGGCGGAGGTGCATCCCGCGGAATTGCCAATGTGGGTGAATTCAAAGGGGCGTCGCCAGCCGGAGCTTATGACATGGTCGGGAACGTATGGGAATGGACCGCCAGCGATCTCAAACCTTACCCGGGTGGAAAACTTCCGGGCACACCGAGAGGCGAGTTGAAAGTTATTCGCGGCGGTTCATGGAGGGAAGGCCGACAGCAGGCCACCACAACTTATCGGGGCTATCTGTTCGCACGCACCAGCAAGGATTACTCGGCGACTGGATTTCGTTGTGTGAAAGACGTGGTTCCCGGCGATGTCTACTGAATGAGTCTCGACGTTTCGCGCAGGGTTGGAAGCCTTATGCACACCGAAGGAATCGGAAGGAGGGTTAGAGTAAGTGGGATTCTACTCACACTTCTCCTGTTACTTTGTGTATCCGCAAGTGGCTTTCAGGGAAAGGGAGGCCGCGAAGCACCGCCGTCGGCAAAAGGAGGCGGATCCGGCCACGGCGGAAGCCGAGCTCCTAAGCCGAAACCTAAGGCCGGCCTTCTGGTCAATGTCACTCCGCCCGACAGCACCGTCATCCTAAACGGTGAAATTCAGCACTTTGAGAATGGGACTCTTGAGCGCATCGGTCTCGTCCCGGGAACGTACAGGCTCACGGTTCAGCGGGATGGCTACGAACCTCAGTCGCTACAACTCAGTCTTGAGCCCGACGTTAATACGCCTGTCAAGGTTGCTCTCAAACAGCTAACGGGAGTCCTAAATATCGAACCAACCGTTACCGGTTGCCGCATCGATGTGCTCAACGCTGAAACAAATACCTTATTGCGAACTTACTCCGGACAGGCGCGAAACCTGGAACTTCCACCGGGTCAATATCAAATTCGCGTTTCAAAGGAAGGATATAAGGAAATCGCTCGGGAGATTTCACTGAAGGCTGGTTCGACGACTCTGCTCGATCCTTCGATTGAGGAATTACCCAAGGCTCCTGCACCCTCGGTGCGCAATAAAAATGAGCCACCCTTTCGGCCCGACACGAAACCACAAGTGCAGGCTTCTATTAGTGGCAAGTTTATCGTTGTAGTTATCAACGGACGTTCGGCTGACACGTCAGCGGTTGGAGCCATCGATATCAAGCTGACTTCAGGGGACGACGCGAGCGCTTATGTGTCAGGGATGCTTCCCGGATTTTCCTGCCAGGTGGATCTCATAAGATTTGAGAATGTGGCGGAATACTCGTTTGTTGAACCGCCAGGTGTAGCTAATCAGTGGGCCCGTGTAGTTGTTCGCGTTCGCCCCAAGTCCTCTAATCGTCCGGTACATTTTGCCATCAACTGGAAAACCCTGGGCAGTGTTCGCGCTGCACACACACCAATCTATTACCCAGGCAAACCACTATTTGCCTTTCCGAAGCTGGGCGAAGGAAAAGTTGTAGATGTTTCAGAACGATCGCTCGCTTATGCGGCTGTCGGTCTCTGGCCAAAACCCTCATACAAGGAGGCACTATGCGGTACATGTCACCCCTGAGTCTTGCTCTCACATTTTTCCTTTTGATTCTCTTGCCGGTCGAGGTGCGCAGCAATTCTGATGGCGAGTTACTCGTCGATAAGAACGTGACGTTTGCGCTGGAGCTTCTTTCGCCGTTAAGCACCGAAGTTAGTAAGAGGGGCGATAAATTTGAATGCAAAGTGCTGAGCCCGGCGCAGCTCGGCGGAAGCATTGTGAGCGGCCATATCCGCAACGTGAAGAATTCGGGAAAAGGCAAGGGAAAGTCGGAAATGGATCTGGCTTTCGACACCATCACGTTGACCGACGGCCGTGTAGGTGGATTCAACGCTTCGGTTCTGGAAGTAAACGACGTGGTCCATGCCGGCAATGACGGAGTGGCCGATAACGAAGGAACGGTAAAAGGAAAATCCAAAGTCAAGGTTGGTGTAAAGCGCGCAGTGGCTGGAGCGCTGATTGGCGCCGGCATAGGCGCAGTCCTTGCCGGAGGAAAAGGCGCGGTTGCCGGTGCCATGATTGGTGCCGGTGTTGGTGTGACTAGTACGCTCATCGCCGAAGGACCCAACCTGGAATTCAAAACTGGCTCACAATTCACTGTAAAAACAGATTCACCATCACATCGAAAGAATAGCAACTCAAAGCAGTGACGTAACCAGGTTAGCCAAACGTTTCTCATTCTTTCGGTAGAGGAGGGCTCGCTGTGATTTGTCCGTACTGTCTCGATGATGTTTCCGCAAAATCTCTGGAGCACAAAGACTGTAAGATCGTAAGCGGCAAGGAATTTCCGCCGGCATATGTCCGGCTTCACGAGGGTGCAGATGCTGATGATCCTGTGGTGTTCAGCGTCGTCGGTTCAGTGGGACATGGCAAAACAGTTTTCCTGTGCGCCTTGTTTGATTTTCTGGATAACCACTTAACCGATATCTGGCCGGGGTTTTTTAGTCACGTCCTCGATCAGGATTCGCTAAGCCGCCTCAACGAGAATCGCAACCTACTACGCAAAGGCGAACTACCACCGGCAACGCAACAAAGCTTTCCGCGTCCCGGAATTTTTAGACTTACAAAGATGCCCCAATCGGTTGAGAGTGGCTTACCCTGGCTCAAGGACACCACGGTGCTCATTTACGACCCGCCAGGCGAAGCGTTTTCAACTGATAAAAACATCTCGAAGCTGGCGAGTTTTGTGAGACGCGGAAGCAGTGTGCTTTTTCTGATCGATATTGCCAGCTTGGGCGACTCAATCCCCGATAAGATGGCGGAACTGCTCGATACTTACTTGCTGGGGATGGAGCACCTTGGGTTAGAGCGAAAGTCGCAGCACCTGATCGTGGTGTACACAAAATCGGATGCCTTGAACGTCTCAGTGCCGGAGTTTAGATCCTTCCTTGAGAAGCATCCCGGGCTAAGAGACTATTTGAGTGACCAACGACCCTGCAGTCTTATTGATCCTCATCGACATCTCGAAGATCTGCGAGACATCTCGAGTTTGCTCCATGAGTTTACGAAGACGGAGCTGCGAGCGGTGAAATTCACTAACGCGGCTGAACATTGGTTTGACAGTGTGAGCTTTACTGCGGTTTCAAGCCTGGGCGCAGCGCCTGAAGACCACCAAGGCGAAAAGAAGATGAGCGTAAAGATGTCACCTCGAGGTGTAGTCGATCCCTTGCTTTATGTTTTGGCCAAATCAATCAAGCGTAAGAAGGAAACCACGCCGTGGTGGCGCCACATAAAAACCAAAGCCGGAATGGTCATGGGAGTGGCGATTTTAATCGCCCTTGCCACGACCGTTTATTTCTACGGATTCTACAACCGAGATTTTCGCCGGGCAGTGGCGTGCCAGGAAGAAAAGAACTTCAAGTGCGCAATTGCTAACTATAGCCAAGCAATCAGGGGCAGCCCCGATTATGCTGCTGCCTACAGCGGGCGCGGCTGGGCACACCTCGAGTTGGGCCATGCTGAAGATGCTTTGGACGATTGTGGTCGAGCGCTCCAACTGCAGCCAGAAAACGCTGAGTCTTTAACTTGCCGTGGCAGGGGAAATTCTTTGAAACATGCATATGACCAAGCTTTCAGCGATTGCGACCGGGCCGTGACTCTTCAGCCCACCTATGCACCGGCATTCCAGTGCCGCGGCTTTGTCTACTGGTACCAGGGGAATAACCAACGTGCGATCGAGGATTACGCTAAAGCGATTGAGCAGGATGTAGCGTTTTCGAGGGCCTATCTAAATCGTGCGGTTGCTTACTCGGAAATCAACAATTCGGCACTTGCTCTCGGAGATCGGAAAAAGGCCTCGGAGCTAGAACCCCAGCGGGTGCAGGATTTCATTCATGAACATGTTCTTGCCTATTGTAATCGTGGCCGTGAACAATCAAAAGGCGGAGAATACACAAAGGCGATCAAAGACTTTGACAAGGCCCTTCAACTCAACCCTGAATGGATGGAGGCATACGCGAATCGAGGCGAAGCAAATATGGCCCTTGGACGGTATGATCAGAGCGATAGAGATTATACGGAAGTCATAATGAGGGACGGTGAGAATGTCGCGGCTTTCCTTAACCGCGGCGATGCGCGTCACGCTATGTCGCGCTATCAAGGGGCCGTCGAAGATTTTACAGAGGTCCTTAAGCGCAACCCAGAAATAAATCAGGCATACTTGAAACGATCATCTACATATTTACGCCAAAACGAATTCGAAAAAGCGATCACTGATTGCGATACCGTAATCAATAAAAAGCCTCCGGGCGATCTCAAAGCAGCCTATTTCCAGGAGGGGCAGATATACCTAAAAAAAGGTGAATATCGGGGTGGAAACTTGGGTGACTATGAAATGGCGGCGCAAATGTATAAGAAGGCTGCTGATCAAGACCCCGACGATGGCGAGGCTCTTTATTGGGCTGCCGTCGCTAAGGCCCGGAAGATTCAATGGGACGTTGCTACCAACTACTATGAGCTTGCCGTCGAAAAGGATGAGAGCCTGGGATCGCGCACCGACTCCGCTCTCAGCGATGCTTTTTACAAGCGGGGGGCCGAGTGTGAATGGCAAAGTAAGAATGAGTCATATAGCGATGACTGGCCCGAACTTCGGAGGTGCGTCGTCAGCAACTATCAGACGGCATTGAAACTCGATCCACACAATAGAAGAGCCCGAGCGGCATTCAACAATTTTCAGCCGTGATCTCCCCGCCGCTGCCGCATGCTCCTGCCAAGCCCCTTTGATTTAGCTCCACTAAAATTGCCAGCGAAGGAAATTGAGGTTTTTACGCTGTGTTGTATGTCCCTGCATTGAGAAAGTGTTAGGCGACCGACGAAAAAAACAGGATGAAGAAGCGAAACTTTGTGACTTCGTTGTGACTCTGGAATTCTCGGACGTCGGTAAACTGTGTCTGGACATCAACTTAGCCGGATGGTAGAATTCCCCCCTTCGGCACCAAAATAAACATGCAAGTGCTCTAAATAACAAGGTTATGGGTGAGGCGGGCCTAGCCTGTCACAACTAAGGCACAAAGTTTTTGGACTTGGATGGGTGTTTAGTTGTTTTCAGCACAAAGGGATGCCCAGCTTACTCCCTCTATCTAAACTGGTTGTGCGCCCTTAGATCTCACCTGTGTACCGATTGTGCACCTCTTGGTGGAACTCGTTTTTTTGACGGATGAGATGCGGTTTCTAACCGTGCTTTATTGACTGCTGTTCAGTAGGTGTAATATCGTTTGCTCGCGCTTTCTTGCGGCTGGTCCTCAGAGCCTGCGAACTCCGCTTCCTCGGATTAACCAGCCGGAAATCTAATGCGTCATCACCACTGGTCGTTATGGTATGTGAGCGCTCAGTGCCTCGGTTCGCCACCGGCCAGTGACCTGTCAACAATCGCAAGTCCAGTGAGGGCTAACAAGTGGTCGCGTATTCAGTCAGGATACCGACTTGAACGGCACCATTCAGGTCCGCTTCCCGTTACATGACTTGTTGAGGCCGCAAGGACAAGGAGGAAAAGAGATGCTTCCTGATACCGACTTCGCTCGCAGCTATCTGCGTGGCAATTCATCTGTACTCGTGGCCGGGCGGAAATTACAAAAGAAGCTGGGAATGGACTTTGAGACGCTCGATCTTGCCATTAGCGAATTAGAAGGAGCAGCGGAGAGCCAAGACGCGCAAGCTTCGAGTTACCGCGCTTTTATGTTCTCTGGGTTCGAAGGAACCAATGAAACTCAGAAGGAAACACGACAAGAAATAACGGGAAATATACTAACGACCATAGTAGCCGACTTACAGGTTGGCAGCGTGTTGGTCGCCGCGGGGCAAGCGGTGGGCGAGACCCGCAGTGGCGATGCCGCTGTACAGGAGGGACATCAGCTACTTGAGGAGGCCTTGAAATCGTTACAGGAGACAACCCCCGCTGTTGAACGCGGCCTTTCCGTCGCAATCTCGGAACGCGACGCCGCGGCGTTAACCGGGCAGCAGAGCGTGCACGCGCCTCAAAGCCGTTCAGCGATCAAAGTGTTTCGGGCAAACTCCGAACAAACAATGAGTATTCTGGTAAGCGAATTCCGCGAGGTCGCTATCAGTGTGCTCACGGCCCTGAAGAAGCCTCTGGAAAAAATAAACATAATGGAGGTGCTCGAAAAAATCGGTGGGCCTCTGGAAACTATCGGAGGGATCATAGGCCGGCTGATTAAGAAAGGCATGGAGAAAATCCAGTCAGCACTTGACGCGCTGGTAAACCTGATCGGCAACGACGCCTTAAAGAAAATAAACGATCGCGTCAAGGAACTGTGGCAGGAGATTGGACAAAAGAAGATTAAGGATTGGACGGACGAGGTTCTGGGCGATTTTATTGGTGTCGGCGCGACCCGAAAGACCATCGAGGATGTGTTGGGCAGCAAATTGAACGAACAGGCATTGCCGCAAGCCAGCGATGATGTTTCGAGATTGACGCAGCCGTACAGGGAGAGCACAGCAATGGCAAAAACGGCGGTGGGGGCCATCAGCTTGGTCAGCGGAACTTTGTTCTGGTTTCCGTTTGCGGGTCAGAAAGTGGCATTCTTCGCAGCCCTTGCTTATCTAATAATCCTTTCAGGGGTGCTGTTGATAGCTATGGATTATTGCGATTCGGGTCGCATTCTGGGGCGGGTGCGCGGCGTGGGCGAGATTGCGAACGGACTACGCGTCTGACAGAGATTCACCGTCCCTATTAACCATCGGCAAGGACTGGCCCGCTCAAATTCGAGGTCAAGCATGGACGAAGGCTTTCTCATCGCAGGGCACATAGACGCTCTCATCCAGCAACTAAAGTGGGCGGAGGCAATGTTGCTCAATGCCGACATTGAGTCGCGGATCAAAGGTGCCGCCACTTCCGGATTTGCCGTTCTTTTTGAGCGAAGGCGCGTTGAATTGACGAAGATGCGAGTTGACGTCGTGCAGGAGGGCGCGTCAGTCAACGCATGGAAGCAGTTATATTCCAAGGGCCGCCTCTGTAGTGAACTGTTTAGTGAGGAACTGGGGTTTCTGGGAAGCGCGTTGGTGCGTGGCCAGCAGGCTGGAGTCGATGACATTTGCGAGGTCGCGGATGCTCTTTTATATGAGTTGAATCGAAAACTTCCCCGCACGATTGGGTGGGGCGGCGTCACGTTGCTTGCCGAGGGGAATTTCTATACCGAGACGACCGGACTCATACGTCTTCCATTCCCCGATTACGGAATCTGGAACCTACCCATCAGCGCGCATGAACTGGGACACTTCGTCGGGCCGCGAATAACCGACGGGATTGGCGGTTTTCCTTTTCAGATCCTGCTTCAAGAAAGGGAGCGCGAACACCTGGCCAAGAAGCTTCCTGCCGAAGAATCAGCGAAGCAACTGTCACGGCAGGTGTCTCACCTCAAAGAACTGCTGTCTGATCTTTTTGGCGTCTATACCCTGGGCCCTGCGTACGCCTGTTCCTGCATTCTATTGCGATTCAATCCGGCCGATGTAGCGGCGTGCAAAGACAGTGATACGCATCCGAGCCATGCCAAGCGCGTCTTTTTTATTCTTGAAGCGCTGGGTCAAATGAGCGAGCCAGAATCAGGCCAGCCCTACGGCAGAATCAAAGCTCGGCTCGAATCATTGTGGGCGACGATTCTGAAGACTGCTGGAAACGGGGACTGTCTCGAAATGAACGATCAGCCCCTTTCTCATCTCTTGTTTGAGCTCTACACGATAATCAATAAGCACCTCTCGTCAGGCAGGTGGGGAGGATGGAAGCGGGCCAATAAGCTGCGGCATGTCTTCTTGTCCGAGGCGAAGGCGGCGAACCTGTTAGCGCCGGACCACACGATTGCTGACGTGCTCAACGCTGCCTGGCTGTGGCGACTCGGACTGGACGAGGAGAGCCCCCAACTCGTCCACAAGGGACATCGAAGAGCTGTCGAAATGTGCCGTGAAATAATGTTGCGAAGCGAGCAGGACACTCGGGAAGTCTCAAATCATTAACGCCGGCGCTGGGCTTTCGCTGAGTTGCGGAAACAGGCGTCATCTGGAGCAGGAGCGACAAGTCATGGATGATTTTCTCCTTAGGATACGGTTCGAGGCGCTAAAGAATACGCTCGTCCAGCTGCGATGCATATTCGAATCAGTCCGAAATCGCCGGAATGATGTCGACCAGCTCAGCCAGACTATTGACCGAGCCTGGGATCGACTGGGCGACGTGAGCCAAAACGTCGGCTCGCTCTTAAGGGCCGCAAACGAGCCGGAGGAAACCTCTAAAGTACACCCTGACCTGAAAAAGTTCATATTCCTGATTGATGGATATAAGAACGATCTGGATCAAGCGCTTGCGGAGGCCAAGAGCAAAGTAGCGACAATCAAGCATCGCCGGGTTCCGATTGAGAAGGTCGAAGAGAGACTTCGGGAATCCCTCCATGAGGAGATCGACAGTTGGCTCGGAAATATTGACCGTAACTTGAAAGCGCTGAAAACCCGTCAGGAGAACGACCACCAGCTCGTGGAAACCGCCTGGAAGGAATACGCAGAGATTGTGTCCGAACAGGAGAGGCTCTTTTCCTTCTCCGAATATGTCGATCTTTTAGGGGGACTGGCCCTGCGGGATGCGGGCCTTGATGGAGAGATTTGCCGGCTCGCTGATGAATTGATTACCAGTTGCGGTTTATTTGGAACGAGTAATTGGAACGCCCTTACCATTCCAGCAAATCAGGAGGCGGTGACTCTGGCTCGCAGCATTCGCATGGGATTTCCAGAATGGACGCTCTGGGCCGTGCCGCTTACCGCTCACGAACTTGGCCAGTTGGCGATCAGCAACGGCAGGAAAGAGTTAGTTCGACGCGACAGCAATACCAGATGGGAGAAATATATCTTTAAGCACATTCCGAAGAAAGGTGACAGCTCAAATGAAGAACGAAACAGAATGCGAATCTATCTGGCCGACGCATTCGCCACCTATGCGATGGGTCCCGCGTATGCGTGCTCTGCCATTCTGTTGCGTTTCGATCTGAGGATGAAGACTACACGCGGCAAAGCAAAGAAAGCGGAGTACCCCTCTCAAGCTGAGCGCGGATACATCATTCTCGATATGCTGTCAAAGATGATCGCGAAGGACAAATTCGATAAGCCATTCTACGAGCCAACGGTTCGTCAAGTTCAGGCGGCATGGGACATGGTGCTGGCAAGGATCCAGCCGCCGGGTTCACTATCCAGCGCGCAACGAAGCCGCCTGGAGAGTTACAACGAATACATGCTCGATGATCTCTCCGGAACTCATCCGGGAGCACTCTATCTGGGTGACAAATTAGAAAGTACTTGTCGCGCCCTGAAAGGTTTTCTTGATGGTGAGAAACCGTTGCCGTTCCTGGAGGGGGAAGGGGAGGGTCGTGACGTGCTCAATGCCGCGTGGATGTGCCGCATCGAAGGCGAGTACGACGTGCGCGAGATTGAAATCAAGGCCCAGGAGCTTTGGGATCTGATAACCGCAGAGAAACGAAAAGCCACGGAGCCGTTAGTTAGACAAGAGACTACTCCGGCGTGGCGCCGCCCAAACTTGAGCCCAGCCATTCCGGGAGACAAAGTATATGGCCGAAAATGAAGCGATGAGACCCCAACACGGGGCTGAGCTGAAAGAGGTTACGGCCAAAGATGAACTTGGAGGCTATTGGCTGCCGTCTGCTGTCGGTCTGGGGAAGGAGGCATTGCCTCTCTACCATGCTGAGCTGACTCGAGCAATTAGCGCTTATAACCTACGTCGCCTGGATGAAGCGGAGCTAATCCTAAGAAAACTTCTGGACGAACTAGGGCCGCTAATGACTGCGTACACTAACAAAGGTGACGCGGCGTCCAAAGATGAGGCGGCGGCCTTCCATTTGTTGTATGCCCAGGTGCTGACGGCCCAGGGCCGCACCTGTGAGAGCCGAGAACAGGAGAACCCTCAAGCTAGAAGAATGTATAGAGCAGCCGAAACCGAGTTCGCTGTGTGGATAGATCGTTATTCGAACCCGAGCGCCCAGGTATATTGTGATTACGGTGTTTCTCTTTTCAAGCTTGGCAGCAGGGAAAGGAAAAGAGCGATCCAAGCGCTCGAAACGGCTCGCGACAAAAACGCGCTCAATGCCGAACCGTACCGTTATCTTGGAATTTGCTATTGCCAGGGAAATGAGCCCGACAAGGCTAAGGAATGTTTCGAAAAGGCGCTCGCGCAGGAGACTGGAGATTTCCTGACGCGTAAAGCCCTGGCCGAATGTCTTGAGTCGCAGGGGAAAATCGATGAAGCGCTAGCAGAATACAACCATGTGGCCCTGTCCCTCACAACCTCTCGCATGTTCGATCACGCGAAAGCCGTTACCAGTCACATGCTGGCCCTCGCGCCGAAGAATCAGACCGCATTGGTGCGAGCGGGCGAAACCCTGCTCAACGCAGGCCTTGCCGCTGAAGCGCTGGAAATGCTCGAAGACGCTCTTGAGCACCAGCCAAAAAACGCTGTCGGGATCTGGCTCAGAGGGCTCGCTCTCTACAACCTGGAAAGATATCAGGAGGCTGCGAGGCAGTTTCAACGCGCCTTGAAACTGGATCCTACTCTTTATAAGGCGCGGATAAAACGGGCGTCGGCGTTACGTCACCTAAAAAAGTTTCCCGCAGCACTGGAAGCGCTCGACGAAGCTTTGGCCGAGCGCCCAGGTGACTCGGAAGCAATAACGGAAAAAGTAAACGTATTAAGCGCTCTGGATCGCGATTCCGAAGCACTTGCCATTCTGAACGCGGCGCTGGAGGCGAATACGACAGACGTCCGGTTGCTCAGCAGCAAGGGACAGTTGTTGATCGAACTGCGAGAATATGCGAAAGCGAAACCGGTGTTGAAAAAAGCCATCAAGGAGAATCCTAATGATCCAAAGTTGCACGCAGCCCTGGGCCAGGCCTTGTCCATGCTCCACAAACATGAAGAGGCCTTGACCGAGTTGAATCAAGCTCTGGCTATCCAACCCGGTTACGGTCCCGCACTCATGTTTAAAGGTGAGACGCTGCGCGCCAAGGGCGAGAGTCTGAGCGCCAAAGGGGACACGCTGCTCGCCAAAGAAAACAATCAAGAAGCCTTGCAGGTATTAAATCAGGCCGTTGCCTTTCTTTTGGAGGATCGTGAGCGCGCCTGGGCTCTGGGCACCAAAGGCCAAGTGCTGCGTGCCCTTGACCTGAACGACGAGGCCGTGGAGTCGCTTAAAGAGAGTGTGTTGCTGGATGAATCGCTGGCATGGGCGTATGGGGAGTTGATCGCCGCTCTTTACGATCTTTCCCGTCTCCAAGAAACGCTGGATACATTGGATCGAGCGGTGAAGTTGCACAAGTTTTCCAATTGGTTTGGTTTTCAGGGGCAAGTATTAAACGAGATCGCAGAATTTGAGTTGGCGGTCAAGGCCCTTGATAAGGCAGTCGCGCTTGATTCTGATTCCGCGCAAATCTATGGGGCCAAGGGATGGGCGCTGGAAAACCTTCGCGACGGCGAGAATGCCCTGGTGGCCTACAACCGGGCCGAGGAGCTTGAGCCAAAGAACTTATTTTGGCAAATCGGGGTTGCGAATTGCCAGTATCTTAAAGGCGAAAGGGAACAAGCCTCGGCCAAGTATGCTGGAGTGCTAGAGGAAGCAAAATTGCGTGTCGATACAACACCTCATTTGGAGACCGTCGGTGTTACAGCGTGGTGCGAATATCGCCTGAACAATTTCACGGAGGCTATTAAACTCTTTACTGAGTTGCTGTCGATTACGCCCGATGTAATCCCTCACGTGTTCAATCTAGCACTCGTCCTGATTTGCAAGGAGAGTACCGATGGGGCTTTGCGTGAGTACAAGAGGGCGTTGAGACTAGCCGACGGGAAAACACCTTTAGCCCGGCGTGGGTTGATTTACGTAGCCCTTGATGATTTGGAATTGGCGATTGAATCGCAGTCGGGTTTGGCCGAGAGGGCAGAAGTTAAAGAAGCCCACTTTTTGCTGGATAAGACTCTTGGTGAGCTGCCAAGGTACAAGTCAGCGGCCGCTTGAGGTCATCAGCCAAACCTTTGTTCGCTTCTTCTGTTAGGCCAGTTAGATCTCATCATTTGGTCAGGTAACTTAGGATGAGAACGATTGACTCACTGTTGCCTGGTCTGTGTGCCTCGTGTGTGCCAACTCAGCGCATTCAGTAAATTCTATTCGGTCAAAAACTTTCAAGCGCTCAAATAGACGCTGCGAAACGCGTTCTAATTAACTCAGATCACCTATCAATTGTATTTTCAACATAAAGGTATGCCCAGCTTACTCCCTGTAGCTAAACTGGTTGTGCGGCCTTAGATTCCACTTGTGTGCCCATTATGCTCAGAACTCAAAATGGTTGAGCTCAAAATCCAATTCTTGATCGGGGTATTTGGCAGCCGAATAGCCTGTAGCGACTCGAGTCGCCTGAGCCTATCGTTGTCGTTGGGAAGTAGTCGTGGCCGTCAAAGGTTAGACTAGGGTGTTTTCTGGAGTCGATGGGAAAATCGGCCTCTAAGTATCTTGCGAAGGCTCTCTCCGATCTCTACAGGCTCGCAAAAGAAGCGCATTTCAACAATTCTGGCCTTCTGTTCGTCGAAGGCTGCGAACCGGATCAGAGCCTCATCGAGCGCGATCAACTCTTCCGATTTTTCCGGAATAATGACAGCTACATCTTCCAGGTTTACGTGAACCGCGTCGCCGCCGCGCTTTGCGCGACGGTGCGCGCGAGCATGATCCACGAGGATTCGTCGCATCAGTTGCGAAGCCAGTGCGAAGAAGTGCGCGCGGTTTTGCCACCGGACGTGCTTCTGATCTACCAGCTTCAAATAGGCTTCGTTTACAAGCGCAGTCGTTTGCAATGTATGGCCGCGGGGTACGTCTCAACTGCATGGTTCAAGGCTGCTCGGATGGTGTTAAGTCCTCTTTTTTGATCGGCGACTTCTTTATAGGTTTCTTATTCAGTCTGCCGCGTTCGGTTTCGGCCGCAACCCAAAAGACAAGATCATCTTTTGTAATTGAACTGACGCGGAGATTGGAACCCCTAAACTCACCCCATCGTTCAAGGGTACGAAGGTGACCAGGCACGTCACGCCAGTAGGTGGTGTCGTCAGTTTTATTCGCTAATAAGTTTGCTTTGGCTAGCCTTAAGTAGCTCTCAATCGCTTGTTTGATTGTAGTGTGGGCTGTCTTTTCTGGAGGGTTCACTCCGTAGCGTGTTTTCCAGCCAGTTGTTCTGAGAGCGGCCAGGGCTTGCGTGGCCTCGGCTTTCGTGGCGAAAGTAAAGTCCCGATAGCGCTTTCGCACTCCGTCTGGTTGGCGGATCCAAACGTCGTATCCCCAGTGTTCCAGGCCGCTGCGCTTTTCTTTTCTGACCTGGGCCGAGCCTTTGGGTCGCTTCTTACTCTTACTTGTTCTCATGTTTGCCCAGAATTATTTGCCGCATTATTTCTTGAGGATGTTGTTAAGTTAAGCTGTCAACGTCTCGTCGCCCACGCGATTCATCGCCTGCAGAAGTCCGGGATTCTTGCGTGTCGCGGTCTCGGGATCTCTTTCCAAAGCCTCAACCTCGGCGCGAAGAAAACGAACTGCTCTTCCGAATCGAATAGGCGTGAGTGCGTGAGAGCCGCATTTCCTTGAGTAGATAGCGCTGGGTGAGACGCTCCACCGAGCAGCGAGTTCAGAGACAGAAATGTATCGTTGTTCGAAGCCTTTCGATTTCTTGGCGCGACTGGATGGCATAAACCTTTCTCCTATCTGCATTGGCGTTTAGCTGATTCTTCCTCTAAGCATGCGACTCGGGCTCAGCAGGACACACCAGTGCCTCAAGACTGCGTGACCCTTTTTCGATTTGAACGTCAAAATGTGAATGCCGATAGTTAGCAGTCGCCCCGCCTGGTCCACCTGTTATGCCAATTCGAATAGATCCCTCGTCGTTCGTTTGACCGGGACGAACAGCGAAGTTCTGCACATGAAAGACGGCAAGTGTTACGTCGTTCTGATTGCCTAGTGTGTCGTAGTGGAAGAGAGCGACGGAGTCACTCCCACTCGGTCGCTGAATCAGACTGAAGCCATTCGGAATATATATCGTGGTGTCCTTAAGTCCTGGTGCGCCGAGATTGTAAAGGTGCATCGAGTCGCCAAGTAAGTGTCCCCATCCGCTTGGCTTATCGCCAATTGTGCGACTCTTTATTTACGGAGCAGGAGCAGCGCCGGCCTGCACAGTATGCCGGCGACTCGGTGCGGGTTCGTTTTTTTTGGTGATGCCTGTATCCTCATCGAAACCAAAGACAAAACCATCCTAATTGATCCACTGGTCAGCTATGAGATTTCCGAGGGCATCAGCAGATATACCTATCACGATTTACCTGACACACTCGACTACATTCTGATCACGCACGATCATCAGGACCACTGCTTCTTTGAGACGCTGTTACAGTGCGCCACAAAGTCAGGCACATCATCGTGCCGAAGAACAACGGCGGCGGGCTAGCCGATCCTTCGCTCAAACTGATGTTGCAGAACATGGGTTTCTCCCAGGTGGAAGAAATTGACGAACTTGAGACCATCACGGTCGAAGGTGGAAGCATCACCGGTCTTCCTTTTCTTGGCGAGCACGCCGACTTGAATATTAGAAGTAAGCTGAGTCATCATTGAATTGAACGGCAAGTCGGTGCTGTGTGCCGCCGACTCGAACAACCTCGAACCAAAACTTTATGAACATGTACACAATCGGATCGGAGATGTGGATGTCGTGTTCCTGGGAATGGAGTGCGAGGGAGGGCTGTTATCGTGGCTCTATGGCCCTTTGATGCCCAAACCTCTGGCCAGAAAGTTCGATCAATCGAGAAGATTGAATGGCTCGGATTACGGCAGGGGTATTGAGATCATCAAGCGTTTGAATCCCGAGCAAGTGTACGTCTATGCAATGGGGCAAGAGCCCTGGCTTACTTTTCTCACGTCGATCCAGTACACAGATCACTCACGTCCAATTATTGAGGCAAACAAATTGGTGGAAGATTGCAGAAGCCTCCACATCAAGTCGGAAAGACTCTACGGTCAAAAAGAGATCTATTTATGATTGTTCTTTTGTTTTTGTGTGCGGGCTGAGCGGAAGGAATCCGTGGTTGGCATCTAAGTCTCTTATTCTTAGTTTCAGCGTCAGGCGGTTAGTTTTATGGACGAGCAAGTGTTTGGTCAGTGGGATTCCGCCGCACCCGATTTTGAACTGCGCACACCGGCGGCAGTTCTTCGTGCGAGAGCTGTGCAGCAGGGTAGTACGCTAGCCTATACGTTCCTGTTTGATGGCGAGACGGAGGCTGCCCACCTGACTTACGCGGAGCTCGACCGGCGGGCACGAACGATCGGAGCGGCTTTGCGCTCTTTCGGAGAAAGGGGCCAACGAGCGCTCCTCCTCTATCCTCCCGGACTCGAGTACATCGCCGCCCTGTTCGGCTGCTTTTACGCCGGGGTGATCGCCATTCCTCTGTACCCGCCGCATCTCAACCGGCACCTCCTTAGAGTCCAATCGATCCTCAAAGATGCACAGGCGACTGTTGCGCTCACTGACGCGCGGAGTTTGGCAAGATTGCAGTCGCTTCTCAGTCAGCTCCCCGAACTTAGCAGCATTCAATGGTTAGCCACCGACATGCTCTCCCGTGAAATTGAAGATGAATGGAATGAAGACGAGCCGGACGGCGACAGCGTAGCCATGCTTCAGTATACGTCCGGCTCAACCGGCCAGCCTCGCGGGGTCATGCTCAGTCACCGCAACTTAGCTCATAACTCTGCGCTCCTCGCCCGCGCGTTTGATTACACGTCCAACAGTCAGTGTGTGTCATGGTTGCCGATGTACCACGACATGGGGTTGATTGGTGGCGTGATTCAGCCTCTCTACGGAGGATTCCCGTGCGTTTTGATGTCACCCGCTTCTTTCTTGCAACGGCCCTTTCGGTGGCTCAAAGCCATTTCGAGCTACCGGGCCACCATCAGCGGCGGGCCCAATTTCGCGTTTGATTTGTGCGTGCGAAGGATCGCTTCCGAGCAGCGCGCCAGTCTTGACTTGAGTAGCTGGAGCATCGCTTTCAATGGGGCAGAGCCCGTTCGTCAAGAAACCCTGCAACGGTTCGCTGAGAATTTTGAACCATGCGGATTTCGTTCCCAGGCTTTCTACCCATGTTACGGCCTTGCGGAAGCCACGCTGCTCGTTTCCGGCCGACATAGATCCCATCCCCCGGTCGTCAAGAAAGTGGATGCCAGATTGCTCGAAAGCGGGCGCGCAGTTGATGCTGTCGCAGGCGGCGAGAGGGAAAGACTACTTGTAGGCAGTGGTCACACGCTGGCGGATGAAAGAGTCATCGTCGTTAATCCTGATATTCTGACTGAGTGTGGCCAGGATGAGGTGGGAGAGGTCTGGATTTCGAGCCGCAGCGTCGCGTTAGGTTACTGGAATCGTCCAGACGAGACGGCACACACGTTCCGCGCGCATCTTTCCACAGGGCACGGACCGTTCCTGCGCACGGGCGACCTGGGTTTCATAAAAGACGGTGAGCTGTTCATTACAGGCCGCCTCAAAGATCTGATCATTATTCGCGGGCGTAATCACTATCCGCAGGACATCGAGTTTTCGGTGGAACGTAGTGATACCGGCTTACGACCTGCTGCCGGAGCGGCATTTTCTATTGAAATCGATGGCGAAGAAAGATTGGTTATCGTTCACGAAGTTGAGCGGCGCTCACAAGCCGACTTAAGTAAGATTATCAATCGTATTCGGGAGGTCGTGACAGAAAACCATGAGCTTCAAACTTATGCTGTGATGCTGATCGGTGCGGGAAGGATTCCGAAGACTTCCAGCGGTAAGATTCAGCGTCACGCTTGCCGGGCTGAATTCCTGTCAAACAATCTCGATGCCTTGGCGGAATGGCGAGACACGCTGACACAAGAGGTTGAAACCCCATCTCTAATCTCCGAACCAGCTTCATGGGGCAGAGAAGACATCGAAGCATACCTCGTATCAAAGATCGCGGCGCGACTGGCCATCGACGATGTCGGGATAGATGAGCACCAGAGTGTTGCCTACTATGGGCTCGATTCTCTTGGAGCCATCGAGTTAAGCCATCGGATCGAATCCGACCTGGGAGTTGTCTTACCGGTCTCGAGGTTGTTGGACGGGCGCCGGATCACCGAGTTGGCGGCCGATCTGCACGATCAGCTACGAGGGGGGCAAAATGAAAGTGATGCCCTTTTGGCCGCGGCGCGGAAAGAGAACTACAGTTACCCTTTATCTCATGGTCAACACGCCCTCTGGTTTTTGCAGCAAACGGCACCGGAAAGCGCAGCCTACAACATCGCGAGTGCGCTACGCATTCGCGGAGATTTGAATCGCCAGGTGCTGCGGCAGGTTTTCCGGCGGCTTCTTGATCGTCACCAGTCACTCAGAACCAGCTTTGCTGCGATAAACGGAGAGCCGTTGCAGACGGTTCACCGTCAGATGGATCTCGACTTCATCGAAGAGGACGCATCAAGTTGGAGCGAAGAACTCCTGTCGCAAAGACTGGACGAAGAGGCCCATCGACCGTTCAATCTGGAGAGCGATCCGCTCCTGCGAATCAGGTTGTTTACAAGGATCGGAGGTGAGCAGATCCTGCTGTTGGTGGCCCATCATATCGCGCTCGACTTTTGGTCGCTGGGAATTCTGCTGCGCGATTTGGAGCGGTTGTATGTAGCAGAAAAGGCGGGGAACGGGAGGTTTTTCGATCTTTCCCAATTGCAGTACGCCGACTACGTAAGATGGCAGAGAGAAAAACTTTCGGGCCCCGAAGGCGAGCGGCTATGGTCCTACTGGCAGAAACAATTGGCAGGCGATCTGCCCGCGCTTAATCTTCCTGTTGTCCGACGCCAGTCACCAATTAACAGCCAGCGCGGTGCGTCGCTGCGATTCAAGTTGAGCGTCGAGTTGAGACAGCGGCTCAAAAGTCTGGCCCGACAACAAGGCGCGACGCTGTACATGCTCCTCCTGGCTGCCTACCAGGTTTTGCTTCATCGCTACACTAATCAAGACGCCATTGTGGTCGGCACTTCAGCGGCCTGCCGTGGCAGAGCTGAGTTGGCCGGGATCGTTGGCTATTTCGTCAATCCATTGGTGCTGCGGGTAAATGTCGCAGGCGACGAATCATTCGTTTCGTTTCTGGATCGTGTTCGCGGAACGGTGTTGGAAGCCTTCGATCATCAGGATTACCCTTTTCCGTTGTTGGTCGAGCGGTTACAACCGAACCGCGACGCCTCACGCACGCCGATCTTTCAAGTCATGTTTGTCTTTCATAAGGCTCAGCGACCCGAAGAAGATTGCTTGTCACTGTTGGCTCTGGGCGAACCTGCGGCACCGATAAAATTAGAAGAGCTCGAGGTAGAGTCAATCTCCCTTGAGCAACATACCGCACAGTTTGATTTAACTCTGGCGATGACCGAGACGGAGAACGGACTGAGTGGAGTATTCCAATTCAGCACAGAGGTCTTCGATGCAGAGACAATCACGCGGATGTCCAAACACTACCGTGTGCTGCTCGAGGGCATTGTGGCTAACCCGGAGAGACGCCTCTCAGAGTTGCCGCTACTGACAGTCGCGGAGCAACAGCAGATCCTCTATGAGTGGAACGAGACGAGGCAACCGTATCCATCGGAGCAATGCCTTCATCAGTTGTTCGAGCAGCAGTGCGAGAGGACACCGGAAAGCCTGGCACTCGTCAGCGGGACGACAAAGTTAACTTATGAAGAATTGAATGCTCGCGCGAATCAAGTGGCGCAGCACCTTCTAACATTCGGAGTGCGTGCAGAGACCCTCGTCGGGATCCTGATGGAACATTCCGTCGAGATGGTGGTCTCGCTGCTGGGCGTGCTCAAAGCGGGAGCAGCGTATGTTCCACTGGATCCTGAGTCTCCACCAGACAGATTGTCTTTGATGATTGAGGGCGCAGGCTTCACGGTGTTGATGACGCAGCGTCGCTTGGCCGGCAGGCTTTCCGAATCCGGAAAGACACGTATCATCTGCGTTGATGAGGAGTGGGCGCAAATCGCGGCGCAAAACAGAAATAGAGTTGAAAGTAATGTCAATCCGGACAATCTGGCTTACGTGATCCATACCTCGGGTTCGACGGGGCGACCGAAAGGCGTAATGATTTCCCATCGGAGTGTGGTCAATTATCTTCATTGGTGTCTGGACTTTTATAACGTCGCAGGCGGGAGCGGCGCCCCGGTGCATTCGGCGATCGGATTCGACCTGACCGTCACCAGCTTATTTGCGCCGCTGCTGGCCGGGCGAAACATCGTGTTGAGCGATGCGCCAGGCGTTGAAGCCCTGACTTCGATCCTGGATTGGAAAAGCGGCTATAGCTTCGTAAAGCTCACTCCGTCGCATCTTGAGGTGCTCAATCTTGCTGTTGATACAAGACGCGCAGCGGGGCTCACGAACGTTTTGATTCTCGGCGGCGAAGCTTTGCACAGCGAAAGACTTAAACCCTGGCTCAGGCATTCACCGGCGACAAGGATCATTAATGAGTACGGCCCAACGGAAACCACCGTGGGATGTTGTGTGTACGAAGTAACTCGCGACTCGACACTCCATGGCCCCGTGCCAATCGGCCGCCCCCAAGCCAACACTCAGGCATACATTTTGGATGAACATCAGAGCCCGGTCCCGGTTGGAATAGCAGGGGAACTGTATGTTGGCGGGCTCGGATTAGCGCGCGGTTACCTAGGCAGTCCGGATCTTACCGCCGAGAGATTCGTTCCCCACCCTTTTAGTCTGGAACCGGGAGCCCGCTTGTATAGAACGGGTGACCGCGTTCGCTACCGGCCCGATGGAAATATGGAGTTTCTCGGCAGGTTCGATGAGCAGGTCAAACTCAGAGGTTACCGCGTTGAGCCCGGTGAGATCGAGACTGTCCTCAGAGAGCACGGGGAGATTCGTGAGGCCGTGGTCATCGCGGACGAGACGGCGTCCGGCGCAAAACTCCGCGCTTACTTCATTCCGGCTGCAAAAGCGCCCACGGCCGCAGATTTAAGTAGCTACTTGAAGGCGAAGTTGCCCCCATACATGGTGCCAACGGTTTTGGTGAAGGTGGACCAGCTACCATTAACGCCCAACGGCAAAGTGGATCGAAAAGCACTGCGTCTCGTGGAGTCAGAGGCATCCGGGCTGCGGCCGGGTTTTACTGCACCGCGCACAGAGACGGAGAGGGCACTGGCAGAAATATGGTCAGGTGTCCTGGACATACAGGAGGTAGGCGTAAATGATAACTTTTTTGAGCTAGGTGGACACTCCCTCATTGCCACGCAGATCGTTTCGCGGATACGCGATGATTTCGCTGTCGACCTTCCGCTACCTCGATTTTTGAGGTCGCCGACTGTCGCGGAACTTGCTGAAGCGATTGATGAGCTTAAGACCAGCGGTAAATCCACTCAAAAGTCAAAGATTGCTCCCGCCGCTCGCGGCAATTATCGGACAACGTTGTTCGAACAAGGAGCAACAACGCTCTCTGGAGGCGCTCAGGAGAATCTTGCCGACCGCAATTCTCCGCCGGCAGATAAGGTTTAGAACATCCGTAGCAGGCTTGCTGCGAACCTGAAAGGAGAGTTAGTGCAGAAAAGTACGCAGGCTACAAATATGACAGAAGCTGCCGGACTCGGGCAGGGCCGACGTAAAGCTGCCGAGCTGGACGAACTGGTGGCAAGCATTGTGGAAATCGGATTCTGCCGGTCTCCCAGTTTCTCTCCTGAAGGAGAACGGGTGGCCTTCGTCTCTGACGAGAGCGGCGTGCCCCAATTGTGGATTGTTCCGACCGAGGGGGGAACGCCCGCTCGCATGACCAATCTTGAAGACCCGATCGAGCGAGTGCTGTGGTCGCCGACCGGGGAGTGGCTCGCGCTCACAGTCGCACCACGCGGTGGGATGAACAAGCAACTCTACGTGATGCGCCCGGACGGTACAGCTTTGCGCCGTCTCACTGACGGGAAGTCGGAAAACAACTTTATGGGGGTCTGGACGCCTGATGGCCGTGCGTTAACCATGTCGTCCAACCGCCGTATGTTTTCCACGGGAGATGCATATCTGGTTGACGTAGCTTCCGGTAAGCAACAGCGTGTGACTAAAAGCCCTGGGTTGGGAGGCTTCATCGATGTGACTCGCGACGGAAGATACGCGCTGCTTTATCGCCTCATCCATCGCGGAAACGACAACCTCTTCCTCGTTGATCTGGCGCGCAAACGAGAAGTCTTGCTCACACCGCACGACGGGCCGGGAAGCTTCAACGGCAAGTTCTCAGCCGACGGCCGGGTGGTTTACCTCCAGTCCAATAAAGATCGCGACCGGATGGCGTTCGCCAAAGTAGAACTTGGAGAGGACAATCAACCCGGCGAGATCAAACTGCTGGCCGAGCGGCCCGATGCGGTGCTGGAACATTTCGACCTCAACCATCAGGGAACTCTGGCCGCGCTTGTCTGGAACGTTGCCGGCCGCAGCGAACTGGAACTCTTCGACCTCGTGACAAACAACCTCAAAGCTGCGCCTGCGACGCTTCCGGCGGAAGTCGTCAGCGGACTATCTTTTTCAAAAGACGGGAAACAACTTGTCATGTCCGCGCAGGGAGCCGCCGCCCCTTCCGCCATCTGGGTGCTCAACCTGCTGACAGGAGAATACAAACAACTGACTAGGACAGCGCACCACGAAATCGATCTGGATAAGCTGATCCATCCGCAACTCGTGCGCTTTGTCGCGCACGATGGCATAGACCTGAGCGGCTGGCTCTATCGTCCGCGCGATCACACGGGGCCTGGTCCAATTGTGCTGAGCTTTCATGGCGGGCCCGAGGCGCAGGAGAGACCGGACTTCAACGCCACCTATCAATCTTTGCTGACGAAGGGCATTTCTGTATTCGCGCCTAACATTCGGGGCTCGGCAGGATTTGGGAAAACATTTGTCAACCTCGACAACGGACCCCTGCGTGTCAACGCTGTTAGGGATACTAAGACGTGCGCTGATTACGTAGTCGAACAAGGCATCGCCGACCCGCGGCGCATCGGGATCATGGGAGCCTCGTACGGAGGCTACCTGGTTCTGGCAGGTTTGACTGAGTTTCCCGAACAGTTTGCGGCTGGAGCTGATATTTCCGGCATTGTGAACTTCGAAACATTCCTGGCTAATACCCAGCCATGGATGGCGATGATTTCCAAAATCAAGTATGGTAATCCGAAGACGGACTTGGAAATGCTGCGCCGGCTCTCCCCGATTCACAGGATTGGACAGCTCAACGCTCCGACCATTATCTTGCACGGCGCTAACGACACTAACGTTCCGGTGAGCGAAGCCGAGCAGGTGGTGGAAAGCCTTAAAAGGCGCGGCGTGCCTTTCGAGTACCTTATCTTCTCAGACGAAGGACATGGACTTGCGAAGACATCAAACCGGGTTCGCGCGACCATCGCCATCGTCAACTGGTTCAACCAGCACTTGAAAGGGACGTAAGAGAATCGTCGTCGCGCCGACCGCCCAGGCGCCATCAAGCACAGCCGAGTTGGATTTTTCTGGTGTTTGGGAGAGTACAATGGCCCAGGATGTTTTCCTCTTTCCACTTTCCTTCGCTCAACAGCAATTATGGCTTCTCGATCAGCTCGTCCCGGGTAGTCCTGTTTACAATCTCCCGGGCTCCATTCATTTCAAGGGGGAATTGGACGTCAACGCGCTTGAGCGAAGCCTCAATGAAATTGTGCGCCGGCATGAGATATTGCGCACGAGTTTTCGGACCGTTGACGGACAGCCAAAACAAATAGTTTCGCCCTCGCGGCCTCTGACACTTCCCGTCACGAACCTTCAGGACCTTCCGGCGAACGAACGCGAAATTGAGGCTCAACGCCTCTCAGTTGAGGAGGGCGGGCGATCCTTCAACCTCGCCTATGACGCGCTCTTGCGTGTTCGACTGCTGCGGTTAGCCGAAGACGAACATGTCCTTCTCGTAACCAGCCATCATATCGTGTCCGACGGGTGGTCGCTCGGCGTTTTCCTGCGCGAACTGGTCGCCTTATACGAGGCATTCATAAGAGGTACACCTTCGCCACTGCCCGAGTTGGCGATTCAGTACGGAGACTTTGCCGTCTGGCAGCGCGACTCGCTGCGAGACGAGTTGCTGGAATCCCATCTGGATTATTGGAAGCAGCAGTTGGCAGGCGACCGTCCGTTACTGGAACTTCCTTTCGATCACTCCAGACCGGCGATGCAGACACCCAACGGTGCGAGGCAAAAGCTTTCGCTGGACAAGCCGTTGACAACAGCTCTGAAGGCCCTGAGCAACGAGGAAGGCACCACGCTGTTTACGGTGCTGCTAACCGCCTTCAAGATTTTGCTTCGTCGTTATGCGGGAGAAACAGACATCATCGTCGGCACTCCAATATCCGGACGCAATCAAACGGAGACCGAAAACTTGATCGGACTCTTCGTGAACACTCTTGTGCTGCGAACGGACTTGAGCGGTGATCCCGATTTCCGAGAAACCCTGCGCCGGGTCAAGGAAGTGTCGTTAGCCGCTTACGAACATCAAGAAGTCCCGTTTGAAAAGCTGGTTGAAGAATTGCAACCTGAACGTGATCTCAGTCGCATGCCGCTGTTTCAGGTGATGTTTGCCTTTCAAAACGTCCCGGTGCCTTCTCTTGAACTGCCCGGAGTCTCTCTGAAACTGCTCGATGTAGATATCAGTACAGCCAAGTTCGACCTGACTCTCAACCTCATCGAAAGTATCGACGGTCTCAACGGCTATTTCGAATACAACTCCGATCTCTTCGAGGCTTCTACCATCGCTGCTCTTTCTGAACACTTTCAGACGCTGTTGCATTCGATCGTCGCTAACCCACAACAGTCCGTTGTCGATCTGCCGCTGCTCACCGAACCCGAGCAGCATCAACTTCTCTATGAATGGAACGACACGGGTAAACAATATCCCTCTTTATGTATCCACGAACTTTTCGAACAACAGGTCGAGCGCACGCCCGAGGCGGTCGCGGTCATCTTCGAGGACGAGGAACTCAGCTATCGAGAATTGAACAGCAGAGCCATCAGCCTGGCTCGCCGTCTACGGCAACTTGGTGTGGGGCCGGAAGTCCTGGTCGGGATTCTGATGGAGCGCTCGATTGAGATAGTGGTGGGTTTGCTGGGCGTGCTCAAGTCAGGTGGGGCATACGTACCTTTGGATCCGGAATATCCAATGGAACGGCTCTCGTTCATGCTCGCCGACTCTCAAGTCTCGGTCGTTCTTACTCAGTCTCATCTTGTAGAGCGATTGCCCGCGCACGATGTGCGCGTGGTGTGTATGGACAGCGACGAGGGAGCAGTGCTTGAAGGAAATACGCTCCTCGATGCTCAGGTGTCGCCTCAAAACCTGGCTTACATCATCTACACATCCGGATCGACGGGACAGCCGAAAGGAATGATGCTGCCCCACAGCGGTGTGGTCAATTGTCTTTTGTGGATGCAGGACACTTTCCAACTGTCGAGTGATGATCGCGTAATGCTGAAGGCATCGCTTAGCTTTGACGCTTCGGTGTGGGAGCTATTCTGGCCTTTGGCAGTGGGAGCGTGCGTGGTCGTCGCCCGCCCGGGAGGACAGCAAGACGGCGCTTACCTGATTGACGAAGTAATTAGACACGACATCAGTACCATTCACTTTGTACCATCGATGCTTCCTCTCTTTCTGGAACGGAGAGAGTTAGGCGAAGCGTCTTGTTTGAAACGCGTGATTTGTGGCGGAGAAGCGCTTTCGGTGTCATCGCTTGAGCAGTTCTTCACCCGATCTACGGCGGCGCTGCACAACTTCTATGGGCCGACTGAAACTACTATTGGATCAACTGACTGGAACTGTGAGCGCGGATTTGAGCGCCCCACTGTTCCCATCGGGCGGCCCATTTCTAATACCGAGACTTACATCCTGGACAACAGCCTGCAGGCAATGCCGGTTGGCGTGACGGGCGAATTATACATTGGCGGAGCGGGAGTCGGTCGGGGCTACTTTTCGCGTCCCGAGCTGACTGCCGAGAGTTTTATTCCCCATCCCGTCAGCGGCGAGGCGGGAGCGAGGTTGTACCGCACTGGAGACCTGGCGCGTTATCTGCCTGACGCCAATATTGAGTTTCTGGGGCGGCGAGACGAGCAGGTAAAGATACGGGGTTTCCGCATCGAGTTGGGCGAGATCGAAGCCGTGCTCAGACGACACCCCTTAGTGGAAGAATGCGTGACTCTGGCAAGCGAGGATGCTGCGGGAGAGAAGAGGCTTGTTGCCTACATAGTGCCGCGGGCAGATTCGGCGCCAACGGTCACTGAATTGCGCCGGTATCTTCAAGAGAGGCTTCCGGACTACATGATCCCGCGCAACTTTATCACGCTGGCAGAGTTGCCGTTGACGCCGAGCGGCAAACTAGACCGCCGCGCTCTGCCAGACATAGATAAGACTCGTCCAGAGTTAGCGCAAGGGTATGTAGCGCCGAGCACGGTGACGGAGGAGTTGCTGTGCGGCATTTGGTGCGACGTGTTGAAGCTGGAGCGCATCGGCATTCACGACAACTTCTTCGATTTGGGGGGCCATTCGTTGTTGGCCACGCAGGTGATGGCGCAACTTCAGGAAGTGTTCGGAATAGAAGTGGCGCTGCGGCGTCTGTTCGAGTTTCCCACCATCGCGGGCCTCGCTGCCACCATAGAAACGGAAAGGGGGATGGGCGAGAGTCTGAGAGCTCTTCCCATCAAGCGCCTGCCACGAAGCGACAAGTTGCCTTTGTCTTTCGCTCAACAACGTCTGTGGTTTCTTTCGCAACTCGCGCCCGACAGTCCTTTCTACAATATGACGGCCGCCGTTCGCCTCTCGGGCCGATTGAATGACACGGCGCTCGAACGCGCGCTGAACGAAGTTTTCAGAAGACACGAAGCTCTGAGGACCAACTTTGTCGTGGTCAATCGTCAGCCCAGACAGGTAATTGCCGAGCCCTACGCCCTGGAGTTGCCGGTGCTGGACTTGAGCGGCTTATCGAAAGCGGAGCGAGAAGCTGAAGTCGAGCGACGCGCAGACGCGGAAGCAGCCAAACCATTTGACCTGACTCGAGATCGACTTTTGCGCCTCAACCTGCTGCGGCTTTCGGACCAGGAGCACGTGTTGCTCATTACCCTGCACCACATTATTGGCGACGGCTGGTCAGTCGGGGTCCTGATCAGTGAAGTGGTAGCTCTTTATGGAGCGTTTAGTTCGGGATTCAATTCACCCTTGCCGGAATTGCCGATTCAGTACGCAGATTATGCGGAGTGGCAGAGGGAATGGTTACAGGGCGAAGTCTTAGAAGAGCAACTCCTCTACTGGAAGCGACAACTCGAAGACATCCCACGGATGATGTTGCCGACCGATCGCCCGCGACCTCTCGTACAGACCTTTCGCGGAGCAGTCCACTCAATCTCGTTGCCTGCGGAGTTAACAGCAGCACTCAATGCGTTGAGCCGACGAGCGCAGGCGACGCTGTTCATGACTTTGCTCGCGGCTTTCAAAGTACAACTCCATCGCTATACAGGGCAGTCAGACGTCGTCGTCGGGACCCATATTGCTAACCGTCACCGGGTTGAAGTCAAAGATCTGATCGGCTTTTTCGTGAACACCCTGGTGTTTCGGACGAGTCTTTTTCCAGAGATGACTTTCGTTGAAGTGTTGCGAAGCGTGCGCGATGACGCCCTTGGAGCCTACGCTCATCAGGACCTGCCGTTTGAAAGACTAGTCGAAGAGCTGCAGCCGGAAAGAGACCTCAGCCGCCAACCCTTGTTTCAAATCGCGTTCGTTTTTCAGAACGCACCGCGTCCGGAAATGGAATTACCGGGTCTGAAGCTATCGCTCCTGGACGTTCACAATCACACGGCGAAGTTCGACCTTGGGCTGGAACTATGGGAGAGCGCGGATGGACTAAATGCCCGGTTTGAATATGACACGGACTTGTTCGACGCCGAAACCGTCGCCCGCATGGCCGAGCACTTTCGGGTACTTCTTGAGGGCATCGTCGCAAACCCTGAGCAGCGCATCGCGGAGTTGCCAATGCTCAGCGAGATTGAGCGTCAGCAACTGTTACATGAGTTCAACGATACGACATGCGAGTATCCAACGCTCTGTCTTCACGAACTTTTCGAAGCACAGGTTCGACGTACTCCGGACGCTGTAGCACTCAGGTTTGAGAATGGGGTTCTCAGCTATCGAGAGTTGAACCGCAAGGCCAACCAACTTGCTCGTTACCTGCGATCGATCGGAGTTGGTGCGGAGTCGTTGGTAGGAATCATGGTTGAGCGCTCCGTCCAAATGGCGATCTCCGTGCTGGCGGTGCTCAAGACGGGAGGCGCGTATGTGCCATTGGATGCCGAGTACCCTCGCGAGAGACTCTCGTTCATGCTACGAGACTCGCGGTCCAGGGTGTTGCTGACGCAGGATCATCTGTTAAGTCGGATTGGCGCCCTTGATCCCTTCATTGCTGATCAGGTCCAGGTGGTCCGAGTCGATGAGGATTGGGAGAAGATAAGTGAGCAGAGCGGCGAGAATGTTGATAGTGGAGCAAGTTTGGACAATCTGGCATATGTCATCTACACCTCTGGCTCGACTGGACAGCCCAAGGGGGGGATGTTGCCGCATAGGGGCATTGTCAATTGTCTGCATTGGATGCAGGACACCTACCAACTCGACAACTCGGATATCTTCCTGCTGAAGACCTCGCTCAACTTTGATCCATCAGTCTGGGAATTGCTCTGGCCCCTCACAATCGGCGCCAGCGTGCTGATTGCGCCTGCGCGGTCACAGGATAGCGCGGCCGTGGTTCAGCTAATGGCGGACCATCAGGTAACCACAGCGTACTTCGTGCCTTCACTCCTGACGTTGATTTTGGAAGAGCCGCGGCTGGCCGAATGCGTTGCGCTTAAACAAGTCATTTGCGGAGGCGAGTCGCTGCCGCTGCCGACGCTCCAAAGGTTTTTCGAACTGTCGACAGCCGAATTGCATCACTCCTATGGACCAACCGAGACCTCAATTGCAGTCACGGAGTGGACCTGTGCGGCGGATACAAAACATTTGCGGGCGCCGATTGGAAAGCCGCTCGCGAATACCAGGTTATATGTGCTGGACGAAAATCTTCAACTGGCGCCGCGTGGAGTAGTGGGCGAACTTTATATCGGCGGAGACGCGGTTGGGCGCGGTTATTTCGCGCGGGCGGATTTGACGGCCGAACGGTACGTGCCGGATGCGTATAGCCATGAAAGCGGGGCGCGGCTCTATAGAACCGGAGACCAGGTGAGGTACTTGAACGATGGGAACATAGAGTTTGCCGGCAGAGTTGATGAACAGGTCAAGATCAGGGGCTACCGCATAGAACCGAAAGAAATTGAGGCGGTCCTGCAAGTACAGGAAGGAGTGCGGGATTGTGCGGTCGCATGCACCGGTGAAGGAGAAGCGCGTCGTCTCGTCGCGTATGTGGTGGCCGACACACCGCGCTATTCGGGATCGGCCGATCTCCAAGCTGAACAGCTTGTCCAATGGGGCACGGTCTTCGACCAAATCTATCAACAGGCGCCCGCACACGACGATGCGACATTCAACATCACTGGGTGGAAGAGTGCCTACAACGGTTTGCCTATTCCTGACGATGAAATGCAGGAGTGGGTTGATTCCGCCGTTGAACAGATTCTCTCTTTGCGTCCGCAGCGAGTGCTTGAGATTGGTTGCGGTAGCGGACTGTTACTCTTCCGTATTGCTCCTCACTGCAAAGAATATTTGGGCACGGACTTCTCGGAAATAGGTTTGCGTCAGCTCCGACAGCAGGTAAGTGAACGCCTGCCGAACTTACCGCCAGATTCTTTAATGCACAGAGAGGCCGACGATTTTGAAGGATTGCACGGTTTTGATGTAGTCATCCTCAACTCCGTGGTGCAGTACTTCCCCAACATTGACTACTTAGTGAACGTGCTGAAGAAAGCTGTCAATGCCCTGGCCGAAGGGGGTCATATCTATGTCGGAGATGTCCGCAGTCGGCCGCTGCAGGAGCTCTTTTATACTTCAGTTGAATTAGCTCGGGCCAAATCGTCTCTGCCGGTCGCGGATTTACGCAGACGCGTGCAAAAGCGGATGGCCGAGGAAGAAGAGCTTGTCATCGACCCAAGCTTCTTTGTCGCCCTCCAGGATTATCTTCCGCGCATCGCCCAAGTCGAGATCGTGCCCAAGCGTGGTCGCTATCACAACGAGCTCACGCGCTTTCGGTATGAGGTGATTATTCACGTCCGGTCAAAGGGAGATCAACCGAAAGACCTTACCTGGAACGACTGGCAGCAGGAGGGCCCGAGTCTGGTCCGCTTGCGCAGTCTGTTGAGCGAGAAGAAACCGGGGGTGCTCGCGTTTGCCGGGGTTGCCAATGCCCGTCTTTCCGCGGCAGCGGAACTTGTTGAGACACTGGCGCGGATGGAGGGAACTCGCCCGGCATCTGAATTGAAAGAGACCCTTCCCCAGAATGGCAAAAACGGAATAGACCCGGAAGATTTATGGCAATTGAGTGGTGAGTTTCCTTATTCGGTCCACCTGAGTTGGGCGCGACACAATGAAGCTGGCAGCTATGATTTGGTGTTAAGTCGCCGCGCGGGGGCAGAGCTCGAGAGTTTGGCAATCCCATCTGCCCCGACCGATGGAGTCAATCGTAAAGCGTGGAGCGAGTATGCCAATGATCCTCTCCGCGGAAAGTACGCCGGCGTGTTTGCCAGGCAACTGCGCGAGCGTTTGAAGGAGACGCTGCCGGATTACATGATACCGGGCAGTTTCATCATGATGGACGAACTGCCGTTGACGCCGAGCGGTAAACTTGATCGTCGCGCGCTGCCTGAGCCCGACGGCAGCCGCCCCGAGTTGGCGCAGGGTTATGTCGCACCGCGCACGACGACCGAAGAATTGTTGTGCGGCATCTGGGCCGGAGTGCTGCGACTGGAGCGGGTGGGAATTGCTGATAACTTCTTCGACTTAGGGGGGCACTCGTTGCTGGCGACTCAAGTGGTCGCACAGCTTCGAGAAGTGTTCGGACTAGAAATAGCATTGCGGCGTCTATTTGAGTTTCCTACCGTCGCGGAGCTCTCTCGACATATCGAAGGCGAGGCTGCCGGGCGGCCGCAAGCCCAGCCGCCAACAATCAAGCCATGCGGGCGAAACGGGTCTCTTCCGCTCTCCTTTGCCCAGCAGCGTCTCTGGTTTCTGGATCAACTTGCACCGAATAATGCCGCTTACAATATTGCCACGGCTGTGCGCCTGGTCGGACAGCTTGACCTGCCAGCCCTAAAACGAACTTTCACAGAACTTCTGCGCCGGCATGAGTCACTACGCACCGGTTTTGGCGTCGTCGACTCACAGGCTGTGCAAGTGGTCTCGGAGTCCTTGCCGTTTGACTTGCCCCTTTCCGACCTCTCGCATTTGGCACCGATCGAGCGCGAGCGAGAGGCGCAGCGACTCACGCGCGAGGAAACGGACTCCCCTTTTGATCTGCGCCACGCCCCGTTGTTGCGCGGCAGGTTATTGAGGTTGGCGCAAGACGAACACGTCCTGCTGGTGACAATGCATCACATCGTCAGCGACGGCTGGTCAATCGGGGTGCTCGTTCGGGAAGTGAGTGCGCTCTACGAAGCGTTCTCGAGCGGGCAGGCTTCGCCGCTACGGGAGCTGCCAATCCAATATGGAGACTATGCTGTATGGCAACGGGAGTGGCTACAAGGCACTCTATTGGAGGAACAATCAAATTATTGGCGAGAGCAGTTGCGAGGCATACCCGCCGTGCTGGAGTTGCCCACCGATCACAGCAGACCGGCGGCGCAGAGTTACCGAGGCGGAGTAGTCAAGATTCAGCTTGACGCGCTGACGACACAAGCACTGCGAAGCCTTAGTCAGACCGAAGGAGTAACTTTGTTCATGCTGCTGTTGGCTGCTTTCGACGTATTGCTCTGGCGCTGGAGCGGTGAAGCAGACCTGGTGGTGGGTACCCCGATAGCGAACCGTACCCGGGCGGAGCTCGAGAACTTGATCGGCTTCTTCGCCAACACGCTGGCGCTGCGCGTAAGCCTGGCAGGTAATCCCACGTTTGCCGAGTTGGTGAAGCGTGTGAAAGAAGTCGCCCTGGAAGCCTATGCGCATCAGGAGCTCCCCTTTGAAAAGTTAGTAGAGGACTTGCAGCCGAAACGCGAGATGAGTCATTCGCCGCTGTTCCAGGTGATGATGGTATTGCAGAATGCGCCGCGAACGGAATTGCAGTTGCCGGGCCTGACGCTGAGTTCTCTGGAGGTTAACAACCGCACCTCCAAGTTTGATCTAACCCTGCTGCTTGAAGAGCGGGACGATTGTGTTCGTGGGCTATTCGAGTACAACGCGGACTTGTTCGACGAAGCCACGATTCAGCGAATGGCCGGGCATTTCCAAACCTTGTTGTATGGAATAGTTGCCGATGCAAATCGAAGCATCTCGGAACTGCCGTTATTGACCCAGCCGGAGTTGGAACAGCTAATCCAATGGAATGAGACGCAGGCAAATTATCCGAAGCAATCTTCACATCAGATTTTCGAAGAGCAGGTGGCGCGCACGCCTGAAGCGATCGCTTTAGTCTTTGCAGATAAGCAACTGAGTTATCGGGAACTGAACCGTCGGGCCAATCAACTCGCTCACTATCTGCAACGCCTGGGAGTTGGTCCCGAGAAGCTGGTAGGCATTTGCATGGAGCGGTCGGTCGAGATGATCGTCTCGTTGCTGGCAGTGCTCAAGGCCGGCGGCGCTTATGTGCCGTTGGATCCGGAGTATCCGCGCGAGCGACTCTCATTCATGCTGTCGGACGCTGCGGTTCGGGTGCTGCTGACGCAAGAGCGGCTGCTGGGTTTGGTGGCTAGTGATGATGCGAGAGTGGTGTGCGTGGACCGCGAATGGGAGGCGATAGCGAGTGAGCGAACGGAAAATCCGGAGAATAATGTGAACGAGCAAAACCTCGCTTATGTCATTTACACCTCGGGCTCAACGGGCCTGCCGAAAGGAGTGGCGCTACAACATCGGCCTCTTTTCAACCTGATTGAGTGGCAGCACAGCGGGTTGAAGCTCTCGCCCGCCGCCAGAACCCTGCAAGTCTCCTCTTTGAGCTTCGACGCTTCCTTCAACGAAAGCTTTGCGACCTGGCGTTCGGGTGGGACTTTGATTTTGATTTCTGAAGAATTACGGCGTGACCCCGAGGGCTTGCTGCGTTTCATCGCAGAACAGAAGGTCCAAAGACTCTTTCTTCCATTCGTGACGCTGCAGCAGTTGGCCGAAGCCTTCGCTGCCGGCGGCCGGCTTCCAGAAACCTTGCGAGAGATTCTCAGCACCGCCGAGCAGCTTCACATTAGCCAGTCTATTGCCCATCTTTTTCAGCAACTTGAAGACTGCACGCTGTACAACGAGTATGGGCCCTCTGAGAGCCACGTGGTGACGGCTTTCACTCTGACGGGATCGCCTGAAAGCTGGAGCGCGCTTCCTCCGATTGGCGTCCCCGTCGCCAATACGCAAATTTATCTTTTGGATCGCGAGCTGCGGCCTGTGCCTGTTGGTGTTTCCGGTGAGTTATATATAGGAGGAGTTCATCTCGCCAGAGGTTATCTCAACCAGCCCGGAATAACGGCTGAGAAATTCATCCCGAATCCCTTCGGCGATGAGACCGGTACGCGCCTTTATAAAACCGGAGACCTCGCACGTTACCTGCCGGATGGGAACATCAAGTACCTGGGCCGGATTGATAATCAAGTCAAGGTACACGGCTTCCGCATTGAGTTGGGAGAGATCGAAGCGGTGCTCGCCGAACATGAACAGGTACAGGAGGCGGTCGTCATCGCGCGAGCGGCCGCCGGTGATACACGTCTCGTGGCATACGTCATTGCCCCAGAGGCGCAAGCCCCGCCGAGCGCGAGAGAGTTGCGCGCCCATCTGAAAAAGAAATTGCCGGCTTACATGGTGCCCTCAATTTTCGTCCGGCTCGATGAAATGCCCCTGACGCCAAGCGGAAAGGTCGACCGCCGGGCATTGCCGGAGCCGGCTCAGCTTCGTCCCGAAATTGAGCCTGAGTTTGTTGCGCCGCGCACCCCGGCTGAAGAGTTGTTGGCCGAGATGTGGGCACGGGTCCTCAAGTTGGAGCGGATCGGGATCTACGATAACTTCTTCGAGCTGGGTGGGCACTCGCTGCTCGCCACGCAACTCATCTCACAAGTGCGGAAAGTCTTTCGGGTTGAGTTGCCTCTGCGAGTTTTGTTTGAAGAGCCGACAGTATCGGGCCTGCTGAAAGAAATAGCCCGGGCGTGGGGCGGGATGGAGACCGTCGAAGAGATCGCGCGGACGCTGAAGGAAATCGACGAACTATCGGAAGAAACAGTGAAAAAGCTCCTCGCAGGGCAGTAGGGTAAAAGCGGTGGAGACCGGAAGCGCACGGCGAACTTCGTGACCGAGATTGCGAGCCGCTCGTCAATAAAAATCCGGGCGCCGTGATTGAGGACGGTGAGCTAAGCGAGACAGTGAAGTGAATCGAGATGGATCCTTTCGGAAAAACCACAAGCCTTCCGTCAGCCAAACTTGAGCTCCTGGATTTGTTGCTCGAGCGGAAGGGTATCAGGCCTTCGCTGGTGCAGCCGATTTCCCCGAGAAAGAGCTTCAGTCCCTGTTGCCTTTCCTTCGCGCAAGAGCGCCTTTGGTTCCTCGATCAACTCGTTCCCAACAGCGTCGCCTACCTCATCCCGGTTGTCATCCGCCTGACAGGCTCGCTCGACATAGAGGCGCTACAACAGACCTTTACCGAAATCATTCGCCGCCACGAGTCGCTGCGCACCTCCTTCTCGGTCGTGGACTCGCAACCCGTCCAAAACATCCATGCTCCACAAGTTTTCGATTTGCGTGTCCTGGATCTCTCGCACCTGGGACGTGATGAGCGCGAACAGATGGTGCAGCGTCTGGCGATCGAAGAAGGAAACTTGACCTTCGATCTCCGCGTTGCACCGCTCCTCCGTGCTCGCTTGCTCAGGTTGGCGGTCGAAGAGCATGTGCTGCTTTTGACCATGCATCACATCGTCAGTGATGGATGGTCGATAGGAGTGTTGGTTAAAGAAGTCGCGGCGCTCTACCGCGCTTTCCAGCAAGGCGAGGCGTCGCCCTTGGAAGAGTTGCCAATTCAGTACGCAGACTATGCGGCATGGCAGCGAGAGCAGCTTTCGGGCGCGGTGCTGGATGAGCAAATGACTTACTGGCGTGAGCATCTGGCGGGAGCGCCGGCTGTTCTGGCCTTGCCGACTGACCGGGCTCGACCAGCCGTGCAGAGCTATCGCGGAGCTCGGCATACACTCGAGTTAGGATCACAGTTGACTCGCGCCCTCAAGGTGCTCTCTCAACAGCATGGCGTGACCTTGTTCATGACGCTGTTGGCCGCGTTCCAGGTCTTGCTTCATCGCTACTCGGGACAAGAAGACATTGTAGTGGGCACGCCAGTGGCGGGGCGCACCCGAGCCGAGATCGAGGGTTTGATTGGTTTCTTCATCAACATCCTGCCATTACGCGTGAGCATGAGGGGCAATCCGACCTTTGCGGCGTTGCTGACGCGAGTGCGTGAAGCGTGTTTGGGGGCCTATGCACATCAGGCCGTACCCTTCGAACGGCTCATCGAAGAGTTAGCGCCGGAGCGGACCCTGAGCCACCCGCCGATCATTCAGGTTATGTTCAATATGCTTAACCTGGAGTACTCCGGCGAGCAAATTGAACTTAGCGGTCTCAAAACAGACTTCCTGCCTCCTGCTCAAGAGGCGCTGGCTTCAAGGTTCGATCTGGCGCTTTATGCCCGAGAGCTGGCTGACGGTCTCCAACTCGAATTGGTTTATAGTGATCTTTTCACTTCCCGTGCGATGGAGCAGTTGCTGGAGCACCTTCACACTCTGCTCCAGAATATTAGCGTCGACCCTGGGCGGCACTTGGCGGCGTTGGCTCTCTCAACCGCCCTGCGCGATCAACGGCCGGAACAAACCAATCTCGCCGTTCCGACCAATCCATTCGTCGTTTTTAAGAGCGAAGAGATAGAGCAAACCATACAAGAGCGTTTTGAGAAGCAGGCGAGCAGCTATCCGGGAAACACCGCGCTTAGGATCGGGAAAGAGATCTGGACATACCAGAAATTGAACCACAAAGCGAACCAAATTGCGCGCGCGATACTTCGTGCATGCGGCAGCGGCGAGCACAGCATAGCGCTATTGCTTAATCACGATGCGTCGATGGTGGCCGGTATTCTCGGCATCTTAAAGGCAGGCAAGACGTACGTTCCGTTAGATGCCATATATCCCGCGCAACGGCTCATCCATGTCCTGAGCGATTCGGGGGCAGAAGCCCTTTTAACTGACAATACAAATCTTCCCCTGGCCCAAGCGCTGATCAAAGAAAGCCTCCAGGTAATTAATCTCGACCAGATTGATTCAAGCACGCCGGGCAATAATCTCGAACTGCCATGCACGCCGGACTCGCTCTCCTATATCCTCTATACTTCCGGCTCGACGGGTGAACCGAAAGGTGTCGTACAGAATCATCGCAATGTTCTTCACCACATAAGAACCTACACCAACAATCTGCACATATGCGCGGATGACAAACTAACGCTCCTTTCGTCTTATGCATTTGATGCCTCGGTCATGGATATCTTCGGCGCTCTGCTGAACGGAGCGACACTCTGTCCGATTGATTTGAGATCTGAAGATCTGACCCGGTTGTCAGGACGCCTGATCGAAGAAGAGATCACTATCTACCACTCTACTCCCACTGTTTATCGCTATTTCGTCAATAAGTTGAAAGATAAAGAAGGATGTCCATCAGTCCGCCTGGTCGTGCTGGGAGGTGAAGAGGTCCAGAAGCAGGATTTTGAGTTGTACAAGAAGCACTTTTCCGACGTTTGTCTTTTCGTCAACGGGTTCGGGCCTACTGAGTCTACCGTCAGCTTGCAATATTTCGTCAACCAGCAAACGGAGATTGCTCACGATACTGTGCCGATCGGGCAGGCGGTCGAGAACACGGAAGTCTCGTTGGTCAACGAAGCGGGCGAGCAGGTGGCCATCTATGGAGTAGGCGAGATCGTCATTAAGAGCCCACACGTGGCACTCGGTTACTGGCGGCGACCGGAGTTAACAGAGACGGCCTTTTCAACTACGCCGGCCGAGGGAAACTGGCGCAGCTACCGGACGGGCGATCTCGGGCGCTGGCAGGCCGACGGGACCATTGAGTATGTGGGGCGCAGAGATGATCAAGTCAAAATCAGGGGGCATCGGATCGAATTGGGAGAAGTCGAAGCCGCACTGAGAACGTGTCGAGGAGTCAGCGAATGCGTCGTGGTGATGACGCGCGGAGAGAACGGGAGCGGCGACCGGTTGGCGGCCTATGTGGTCCCCGGAGAGTTATTCAAAGCGGTCAATGTCGGCGAGTGGCGGCAGCAGTTGGGAGAAAGATTGCCGCAGTACATGGTCCCGTCAGTCTTTATGGTGATCGACAAGATGCCGCTGAGCGCGAGCGGGAAGGTGGACAAACGTGCCTTGCCCAAGGCGGAGACGAGCCGGGATGAGTTGGCGGGAGAGTACGAGGGACCACGGACAGTCACGGAAGAGATACTGGTTGGCATGTGGGAGGAAGTGTTAACGCTCGAGCGAATTGGGATTCATGATAACTTCTTCGAATTGGGCGGACACTCGCTACTTGCCACCCAAGTCATCGCCCGGATACGTCAGGCGTTTCCTGTAGAAATTGCGCTACGTTCGATATTCGAGCAACCAACCGTCGCCGGTCTAGCTTGTCTACTCGAGACGCGACTGAAGAACGAACCGTACTCTGATGAGGTGGGAATAGAGCGCGTCAGGCGGGACGGGCTTCTGCCCCTGTCTTTCGCGCAGCAACGACTCTGGTTTCTCGACCAACTCACTCCTCATAATGTCGTTTACAATATCTCCGCCGCCGTCCGCCTCTCAGGCACACTCCACTTCCCAGCCCTTGAGCAGACTCTTACGGAGTTGCTGCGGCGGCACGAGTCGTTGCGCACCAGCTTCTCGGTGATTGACTCGCGGGCTGCCCAACTTATCTCTGAGCCGCAGCCTTTCCCCTTGCCTGTCACCGATCTCGCTCAGCTCGGTGCTACTGAGCGCGAGCAAATGGTGCAGCGCCTCGCTACTGAAGAGGCGAACTTGCCTTTCGATCTGAGAATAGCGCCGCTGTTCCGTGCGCGTCTGTTGCAACTGACTGAGCAAGAGCAGGTGTTGCTAGTGACGATGCATCACATTGTCAGCGACGGGTGGTCAATGGGCGTCCTCATCCGGGAGGTGGCTGCACTCTACACAGCCTTCTCTGAAGGGAAAGCATCGACGCTGCCAGAGTTGCCGGTGCAGTACGGCGACTATGCAGTTTGGCAGCGCGAGCGGTTGCAAGGAGAAGTGCTGGAAGAGCAACTGGGTTACTGGCGCGAACAGTTGCAGGGAGCCTCAGCCGTGCTGGAGTTGCCCACCGATAGAAGCAGACCAGCGTTGCAGAGCTATCGCGGAGGAACAGTGAAAGTTGAGATCGGAGAGGAGACCACGCGGGAGGTCAACGAGTTAAGCCGGCGCGAAGGCGTGACTTTGTTTATGCAGTTATTAACCGCCTGGTATGTGTTGCTGTGGCGCTACACGGGACAAGCAGATGTGGTGGTGGGGACACCCATAGCGAATCGCAACCGGGCCGAGACGGAAGGGTTGATTGGGTTCTTCGTTAATACCCTGGCGCTGCGGGTGAAGCTGAGCGGAAATCCGACCTACCAGGAGTTGCTGGGGCGAGTGCGAGAAGTGTGTCTGGGGGCTTACGCGCACCAGGATGTGCCGTTCGAGAAGATAGTTGAAGAGTTGCAGCCGGAGCGAGAGTTGAGCCACACGCCGGTGTTTCAGGTAATGATGATATTGCAGAATGCGCCGGTGGCAGGTTTGAAGTTACCAGGATTAAAGCTGAGCCAGATTGAGCGCGAGAACACGACGGCAAAGTTTGATCTGACACTGTCATTATCGGAGGAAGGGAAAGAAGTTGGGGGTTGGCTGGAATACAACGCGGACCTCTTTGACGAGGCTACAGTCGCCCGCATGGCCGGACATTTTAAGACGTTGGTGGCAGATATTGTGGCCGATCCGGAGCGGCGCATCGCAGACCTGGCGCTGATGAGCGAGGGTGAGCGGCGGCAAATACTCCACCGGTGGAACGATACCAGCCGGGAGTACCAGGCGCGCTGCATCCATGAACTATTTCAGGAGCAAGCCGAGCGTACGCCCGCTGCTACGGCGCTGGTGTATGAAGAAGAGCAATTGAACTATCGCGAGTTGAACCGCAGAGCCAATCAACTCGCCCACTACCTGCAAGGAGTGGGAGTGGGTCCCGAGACGCTGGTGGGCATCTGCATGGAGCGCTCGGTGGAGATGATCGTCTCGTTGCTGGCGGTCCTCAAGGCGGGTGCAGCCTACCTGCCTCTGGATCCGGAATACCCGCAGGAGCGATTGTCGTTCATGTTGGAGGATGCACGCGTTGCCGTCGTGTTGACCCGGCGAAGCCTAACGAGCCGACTGCCTGACTATCAAGGTCCGGTTCTGGACCTTGACACTGAGTGGGACAGAATTGAAGCACAACCGGCGGAGAATCCAGTTTCCAGCGCGACGCCGGAAAACCTCGCATATGTAATTTACACCTCCGGCTCTACGGGACGGCCCAAGGGCGTGCTCGGCACCCATCGCGCCTGTATCAACCGCTTTGAATGGATGTGGGAATGCTACCCCTTCGCGCGTAATGAGGTCTGCTGCCAGAAGACTTCGCTCAGTTTTGTCGATTCGATTTGGGAGATCTTTGGCCCGTTATTGCGGGGCGTGCCTCTGATATTGATTCCCGACAAAGTCGTCAAAGATCCGGCGCTACTGGTGGAAACTCTGGCCAAACGAGAGGTGACGCGCATCGTGCTGGTGCCTTCGTTGCTGAGGGCGATACTGGATGCAACGATCGGTGCACAGTTGCCACGACTGCGCTATTGGGTGAGCAGTGGCGAGACGCTCACGGTCGCACTGGCGGAACGATTCAAAGAGCGCCTGGGTGAAAGACGCCTGATCAACTTGTATGGCTCTTCGGAAGTGTGCGCCGACGCGACGTGTTACGAGACGCCGGCACAGCTTGAAAAGCGAAGCCTTCCCATAGGCCGACCAATTGCGAACACGGAAGTGTTTATTCTCGACGCGCAATGCCAACCAGTGCCCGCCGGTGTGATTGGCGAAATTTATGTGGGCGGTGCGGGGTTAGCGCGAGGTTACCTGCACCGACCCGATCTCACTGCCGAGCGGTTTGTCCCGCATCCGTTTAGCGCAGCGCCGGGAGCGACGCTCTACCGTACGGGCGATCTCGGACGTTACCTTCCGGACGGAAACATCGAGTACTTCGGTCGCAGCGACTATCAGGTGAAACTTCGTGGCATACGCGTCGAGCCTGGCGAGATTGAGAGCGTGCTGAATGAGTGCCCGGCTGTCAGCAACTGCGTCGTGATGTTGCGGCAAGCTTCGAAAGAAGGCGAGCCTGATGATGGCGCGCGTTTGGTGGCTTACGTGGTGGCCGATGAGGACGATGGAGGAAGACCCGCCGAGTTACGAAGTTACCTGCGCAAGCGCCTGCCCGAGCAGATGGTTCCCACTCACTTTGTAATGTTAGAGGCGCTGCCGCTTATGCCGAACGGCAAGGTTGACCGGCGGGCGCTGCCCGCGTTCGACCCGACCGTGGCGGCGGCGGCGGTCGGATACGTCGCGCCACGCAGTCCGGTGGAAGAACTGATCGCCAGCATTTGGTCGGAGGTGCTGGGGGTGCGGAGTGTGGGTGTTCAGGACAACTTCTTCGAGTTGGGAGGGCACTCGCTGCTGGCGACGCAGGTTGTCTCGCGGGTGCGCGAGCTGTTTAAGGTCGAGCTGGCGTTGCGGCTGATGTTTGAAGAGCCGACCGTGGCCGGATTAGCGGCGCGGGTTGAGGAGGCCATCAGCGGCGGGCGCAACGTGCCAGGCGCAGCAATCCGACCTGTCAAACGAGCAGGAAATGTGCCTCTGTCTTTCGCGCAGCAACGACTCTGGTTTCTCAACCAACTCGAACCCGACAATCCCGTTTACAACATTCCAGTCGCGATTCACCTGACCGGATGCCTGAACATTCCAGCCCTCCAACAATCCTTCAGCGAAGTTCTGCGGCGCCACGAGTCGTTGCGCACCAGCTTCTCGGTGATTGACTCGCGGGCTGCCCAACTTATCTCTGAGCCGCAGCCTTTCCCCTTGCCTGTCACCGATCTCGCTCAGCTCGGTGCTACTGAGCG
>Ga0193732_1000023_pt1 | contig 92270 bp, 68 predicted proteins | sample U1s1metaG_FD_145077 | JGI IMG/M metagenome (GOLD analysis project Ga0193732, IMG submission 145077) | Soil microbial communities from a riparian zone of the East river system, Colorado, United States - U1s1 | ecosystem: Environmental > Terrestrial > Soil > Riparian zone | place: USA: East River...
CAATTCACTGTGCCCTCGGTGGGAGCGAGTTTCAAGGGCACGCTTCAGGGTGCAGAGATCAAGGGCACGTTTTCACAGAACGGTGGGAACCTGCCACTCACCTTGACTAAGCAGTGACGTTTTCAAGTGCATAAACTTTGGTGACCCAAGAGCGCAACAGTAGCATCGGACTCTATTCAAAAGACTTTGGGTCGAAGTCAAACATGGCGAGCCTATTCTTTCCTGAACTGAGGGCAAGGAGCATGCAGAACAAAGAATGGCGATTAACTGCCAGAACGTTGGAATAGGAGAAGTATTATTGTGGCAGCCGACGTTCACGTTCCTGAAAACTCAAACCCACCCGAGGATGAGAAGAAAGGCGTAACGCAACTCTTTGATCTTGCAGAAAAGATTGTCAAATTAAGTGCGATTCTCGGCGTTTTCGGGTATATGTCGTTGCGCTCACACCTGAATTACCTAGGCATTCCCTCCACTTCATCTCTTGGAATAGAACGCTATTTGATGGAGACTTATAACTTGGTTGTGACGACCTTTTTTCCTCTTGTCTCGGTACTATTACGGATTGCTCTCGCCCTCTTTCTGCTCTATCTCTTATCTCCCTTACTGGCGAGGCTCTTCAAACGCTTCAGTCCTTTTCTGCGAAGGGTCTTCCGAGTCAAAGGTCCCTCAAAGCCGATCGCACAGATCATCCGTGAGTATTCCGCCAAGCCAATTGTGCCGGGGCTATTGCTGTTGTTCGTCTTGGGTATTTATGTCTGGTTGCAGGAGATGTTGGATGCGAGCTGGCAGTATGACAGCATTGCTGTCGGACTATTGCAAAGCTCCCATCTCCAGCAAGCTGATGCTGTTTGGTTCTATTATCTCATCTGCTTGCTCTGCATCTTTGGGTTTCTGGCGTATTCGCTTCTTTCCAGAACTCAAAAATTGCAGCCTCAGGCGAAGGGTCATCAATTGGGACGCTTGCTTTTGCTGATGTGCGCTGTCGGCATTGTCGCTCTGGCGTTGCACTTACCTATCCTTTACGGTCGACTGATCCATTATACCAACTACACTTTGGTCGGCCTTAACTATAAGGTAGATGACCGCAGTGTGTCGATTTGCGGCTTGCTTGTGCTTGATTCTCAATCGAGCCTCTTACTCTGGCGAGCAGAAAAGGGCGTCGGCAATATCCTCGAGGTGCCACGCTCACAAATCCAGACGATGTCTACTGGATCTACGCTTGATCTGATTAAATTGGCCCAGGATGCTGCAAACAAGGGCACTACGCAGCCGGACTGTAAGTTGCTGACTGACCGGCAAGAAAATTCGGTCGCGCCTTAAGGAGAGTATTATGTTTGCTTCGCGCTCACGTATACCCGGAATGATTATTTCGTTGGTGTTAGGCGTCGGATTGGCGTCAAACGTCAGCGCCCAATCTCGTCTCTCGGACTGGATTTGCCGCATTCTGGGAATCAGAGTGCAAACCTACAACCGGCTTAGCCAGGTGCGTCCCGGAGAGGAGGAGCCGACTCTGGGCGCCCGACTAATGCGGCTCAAATTACCTGAAGGTCAAGAGAAGTTAGTCTGGCAGTGCGATGGTTGCTGGTCTCCGGTAGCGCTCAGCGAGACAGAAGCTGCAGTCTTGAGACGAGATGGAATCTGGCTCGTTCCATTAGCCGAGCGCTCGCCTGCGCCTACGCAACCCAAAATTGCCGCACAGAATATTGTCGCAATCATCGGTCTGCTCGACCGCCAATCAAAGCAAGTGATCGTGGCCCAGCGCAATCGCAGCCCGGGATGCGCATACGTTCTGCTCCAGGCCAATTTGTCCAACGGGGAGATTAAAGAGTTGGTGGGCCCTACGGAAAAATGCCTCGAAGGCCCGAATCAGTTATTGCTGACCATAAATGCCGGGCGTCTTCGCGACGACAAACTGCTGTTCGCCCCGAAAAATAAGTCCGATACGCCTCGAACGCTATGGCGGGGCACTTACACCCAGCGGCAAGATTCAGACAAGGTCGATTACCGAAGCGAGAGGCTCATTCCGGCAATCGATAGCAATGATGATGGCGTCGACCGGTACGACCCGAACTGGATCAAGGACAACGAAGTAATCTATGTCGCAAACCCTTAGTTTGCTTCTTTCAGAGGTGGAGCCAGGCTCCTCATTGTTATGAGAATTGGACGCCGCGGGAACGTCCTGCTAACAGTCATATTGGGCGGGATCTTTTGGTGTGGGGCACCTGTTAACACTCCCGCACAAACCCTCCCCCCGCAGAATTTCACCAGACTCTTCCTTCATGCCTGGGTGCCCGAAATGGGACCCTTGGAAGTACCAGCAAATTCGATAGACGCCAGGCTATTGGGAATTGCTGAACTGGTTCGCCGTGGAAGATTTGTTCTAGCTGAACAAAAACTCAATTCCCTTGAACAAGAGAGTCAGGATGCGCAAAGCATCTTTGCGGTTCACCTGTTTCGGCTGCAACTCTTGCAGCGACGCTACGCAATCACAGGCGGCGGTCGCCTCTACAATGGCTCGTCCCAACTGGATCTGGTCAAGAAGGACCGACTCTCTAAGGCGCTCCTTCAGCAGATGGATGTGCTCGGCAGGCAGATGCTGCCGGGCGCGGGCATGGACGCAGGGATGGCTATCAGGTATAGCAACATACTTGATTACTGCGTCTACGGCTCGCCTCCTTTGGCTCGTCTTAACCGAATTACTTATGAATTCAACAGCGATCTGCTTTCACCCTCGGTGGGCCAGGCTGCAAATAGTCAACCTTGCCTCCAGGAGTTGAGCGGGCTGAATCAGAACGCCTTGAGCGCCGGCATCCTGCGTCGCGCCCAACAAGACTTACTGGTTGCTCTGGTAAAAGGAACTTTCGCCATCGCAAATCAAGATTTTGCAGACGCAAAGAGTATCTATGAAGGCGCCGTCGCCCTAGCCCTACAGGAAGGTCTGTCTCAAAGCGCAGAGGCTTTCTTACTTCGTCGAGGTGACCTAGAGGTTGCGCCTCACGGCGATGTGTTGACTCTCGGTTACAACCTCCTCGCCGAAGAGGGCGTGCGTACGATGCTTCGTTATGGTGATATTCCGCGGATCATTATTACGCCGCCAGCCTCGCAACTGGATGCGGCTGAGGGCTGGTACAACAAGGCAGAGGACATTTCCAAACGCATAGCTGACACAAATATCTCTGGTGCCTTGATTATTCGGCGCGCGCATCTGGCGCGTTTGCGGCGCGACTATAGTGGAGCCTCAAGGCTTTATAAGGAGGCTGCCAGCGCCGCCCGAATCAGCGGTCGGGTTAATGATGCCGCTCTCGCTACGGCCGGTTATGCGTTTTTACAGGAACAGGCAATCGGCGCGGGCGCTGACACGAGCCCTCGTGACGCTTTCAGCCCATTGCAGGAGGCGATAGATTCTTTAGCTCAGAATGGCGATATGGGTGGAGTATTGAGCATCGCCGAACTGACGAATTCGGCGGCAACCAGGCTTTGGTACATTGACCACGACCTCATACGGTCAAGCCGGCTTTTACGGCAGGCGATCGGTGCGCTTGAAAAAAATAATCAGAGCCGTGCGACAGTCGAACTGCTCTTTACTTTGAGCAGCGTCTATATGGAATCCGGGCGTGCCGAGACTGGTATCCAAATCGTCCAGGAAGCGGTTTCGAGACAAACGGCCTTTATCAAGGAAGCAGAGGCCTTCAACGAGGAATATCGAAAAGATCAGCCCGAGCTCGGTAAAGATCTCGTGGGTGTCACGAGTGAGAAGAATCGGCAAGCGAACTTTTTGACGCGTATGGGCACGCCTCTTTTCGGGATATACCTGGAAGAGCGTACTCCGTTCTGGAGGGATCAGGTCGATAGCATTGATAGACAGGCAGACGCGCTTTCCGCGGAAGTCGCGGCCGCCCGCCCGGAACTAGCGCCGATGGTCCAACAGACACTCCAAGGTCGTGAAGCCGCGAGGCGTATCACCAAGTTCTACGATGATGTGGTGAGCGGCTTCCGCAGCCGGTTAACATGTCAGGGTATCTTACAGGTCTACGGCACACTTCGTCCGCGGGCGAATGAGCTGGTTAGTCCTTTGAGCGTGGCTGGACTTAATGTTGCCGCGGAGTTGAACGGCGCTGGACTTGACCTCGCTGCCGGACGATGCAATCCGGATCTTCTAAAGTCGCCACGCGCCGAACTCCAGAAGGGAAGTCCGGTTGCTTCGCTCAGCCGGTCGCTGACGGCATACAGTCAAACGCCGACGGTCCAAACTCGTTTGGCAGCCGTTAACGCTGTTCGCGCACTAAACATCTACTTCAATTTGGCGGCGCGCTTCGACTCATATGAGTTGCTCAGTCGCTGGCTGGATGAACTGGATGCCTTGATGCGCGATAACCCCAGACTTCAAATCCTTGACCCGCTTGCTCGAGCCTATCGCGCGACCGCATTGCTCGGACTGAATCAGACTGCAAAGGCGCGCGACGTCCTCAACGGCCTCGTGTCGGATAAAGCTATATGGGCGGCGCAGTCACCGCAATTTAAGATTGAAGTGCTCGATACTCTGGTTGAGGCAGAAACAACCCTGGGAAATGCAAACGAAGGTTTACTGGCGTTCGAGCAAATGCGATTTGAGCAGGAACAGTGGCAGGGCCAAAAGAGCGGAGTCAGGCCGGCTTCGAGATTAAGCGCCGAACTGGCGATGCTGGAGCGAAAAGCAGCGGGCAGCGGAGGCTTGAGCGATGATGATTTGAGACAGCTCCGTCAGTTGCGCAAGGAAGTTGAGAATTCTTCGCCAGGCGACCAAAGCCCGCCCTCTCTAAGGGTTCTACAAAGCGCGGTTGCCGCGATGCCTGAAGGAACGACGGCGTTGGTATTCCACGTGGGGCGTCGTTACATCACTTTGTGGCGTGTCAGAGCCAATCAACCGTCACAGGTCGTAAGACTTGAATCTCCTGTTGATGACATCCTTCGCCTGGTGGTGAGATTAGAAAGGTCCCTATCTGGAGGTGATGGAAACAACGAATGGGAAGGTTTCTCGAGACAGTTGTATCAAAAACTGATTGTGCCCGTAGCCTTGACCTCGAGCGATGCTAGGCTTGTCTTTATTGTGCAAGGCAAGCTTTCGTTAATTCCCTTCGAAATATTGGGAGCGGATAAAGAACATCTCCTGCTGGCTGATCGGCCCATTACTTACGCCAGTAGATTAACGAGCGCCAGCACTCTCTCGCGCCCGAGCATTCCCCAGAATGCGACCGCCCTTGTAGTCGGACTCAGTCAGGATTTGGAAAACGCTCAGACTGAAGCGACCAAAATCGCCGAGCTGCTGGGAGGAACTCTCCTAATTGACAAGAACGCCACGAACGAGAAAGTCCGCAAAAATATCGGCTCGGCCAGGTGGATACATTTTGCAACTCACGGAAAAGTCAACAAGTCCAATCCTTACTTGTCCTACCTGGAACTCTTTGGGAACGAGAGGATAGAAGCCTGGCAGTTGTTTCGCGACGCACCTCAGGCCGAGGTCATATCACTTAGCGCCTGCGATACGAGACAAGAGGCAGAGAGCGCTGCTGGCATGTCGAGCATGGCTGGTGATGCAAACAGTCTGGCTGCATTTGCCTTCGCCGGTGGGGCTCGCTGGATATTAGCAAGCCTCTGGCAAGCCGAAGATAAAGAAACGGAATTGCTCATGACAGAGTTTTACCGGTATCAGAAAGAAGAAAAGTACGACCCGCCAAAAGCACTCCAAATGGCCAAGTTGGAAATGGTGAAGGATAGCCGGCATCCTTATTTTTACTCTCAATTCGTTCTAAGTTCTCATGATCTGTCGTCCTTGCCAAAGTGATTGCTGGCTGTAAATTCGTGGCCCGTCCGTCGATGAATGCGGCTTGGTTCACATTCAATGATCAAGGTGATAAGGCCTAGCGACCAATGGATAACCTTAGGCACGGCGTTTGTTAGTTGACCGAGCACACAGGTTAGAGCCTTGGAAGCCAAGGACTGAGTTTATCGCTTTGCGGAGTACCGGAGGGGCGGGAACAACTCACATGACAAAAGGGCAGAGCTAACAGCCCTGCGTATTACTCACCTGCTACGGCGCTCAGGTCGCTCTCCAGCGTTGCCCTATCCTCCGAGCAGGCGGACGCACTCTATCAAAAGATCGAACTTGTCAACCGATTATTCAAGGAAGAGATCCTGGGATTTCGTTCTCGTCTCCGTTGGTCCCTGCGTCATCCTTGGACTCAAGATCCTCGATCGTAAATAGGGGGGGCGTGCGTTAGCATTCATTGCGAGGATAAATGCGTACCCACAGCAGAATAGGATTGATTTGAACTTGCTTCTCTTTAGGGAGAATTTTGAAGACGGGATTCAAAAGACCATACCGCACGAAATTGCCCACCTCGAAGCGTACCGTCTAGGACTCCGGCGCGGAGACGTTCATGTGAACGTTGGAAAGGGTTAATGAAACAGTTCGGATGTCGGTTCCCACCCATAGTTATTGAAATCCTTTCTCAGAACTAATGGCTCCTCTCCCTATGAGTTCGATTATATGAAATGACATTAGTGGATCATGAAAATGAATTTGGCAAGACATAAAGTGACGCATATTCGATCATCCGACTGATTATCCCGGAATATAAAGCGGGTGGAACTTGCACGTTAGTCAGTCGCAATGATCAACTAGGACCTCGGAGCTAATCGTAATCACGTTATAAATCTTTCCACCCGGTGTCCACCGGTTGTTCCCTGAATGGAGCAAGGGCAAAGGGGCTTGCTCCAGAACTTAGCGGATTGTAAGAGTAGGCAGTATTCTTGTTGATCACTAGCTGGAAGGCTGGAAAGCCACTATGCTTGCCTTCAATTCTATACTGGAGCACGCCATCGTTCCGGCGAAGATGCACCTTAAGGCTATAATGCAAATTGGGTGTGAATATTAATCCCGCGGCAACAGGGTTCTCACCGTCCAGGTCGAAGATGACGGCAGATTCCGCGATGCTGATATTCTCAATGGATAGCTTGTTATTTTCGTCTGTGACGGGCAAGGTCTTGTGCGCCCAGGGATTTCCTCGTTCGTTAGGGCCAAGCGCCCAACACCATGAAGGCTGACCTATCAGATGATGACCTTGGGGTAGTTTGTAACGCTTTGATTCGCCCCAGTGCCGCTCTTCTTTGAGTAGGGAGTAACCTCCATCTATCTTTGGGATTATTTGAGCACTTTGGAAGGCTCTATAGCTGGAACTGTCCGCTCCGTCGCCGGCAAAGAGCGCGAAGTCGTATCCCTTTCCAAAAGTTGTCGCAACAGCGTCACAGGGAATGAACGCTCGGAGGCTAATATCTACTGAGACCTTTCCTTGTACTTCAATGTCCTGAGTATCCTGCTCGCGCCTGAATAGCCATGCAACTCTATTGCCGTTCGGCACGCTCGTCGCTTGGCCACTCGATGGATTGTACTGTTCTATGATTGGCATTTTTACCGCATATATCATCGTCCCTTCAACAAATCGAGTTGGTTCATTTGTCCTTAACCCCCAGCCAAAGGCAACCTTATCTCCCTGCTGCTGTAAGTAGCCTCCGCCGATCTCTAGAAACTGACGCAAGGCGTTCAATGTAGCGAAGTCTGCGACCGTCTTATGGATACAGTTCCCTTGGCTATCACGTTCGGCGGTATCCGTGATCTGTGCATAGGGCACTTTCCGAGTGTGGGTGACTTCACAGGGGAGCGCATTAAGAATCGCGTTTGTTGTACCGCCTTCAAGTGTAAAGCTACTTCTGCCATCTTCATTTATGCTAATCGTGGCCCTTCCGAAAACATTAAGTTGAGGTGAATTGTGCGCTCGGGCTGGTGGTAGAAAGACAAGCAATCCCGTCAAGCTGAGAAGAACAGTCACAAGCTTGATCGTAGTTGGAAGGTAAGTTTCCATTATCCTTCGGTCCTGGCCTGAAGGCGGTCGGCTAATTATCTTCCGACTAAAGCAGTATCGTCAAGATGTTTGACCGAAACCATTAGAATTTCTCGTTCGTCAAAGCTTATCAGCGCTAGGCAAGAGTTGCATCAGATTTGAGAATTCTAATGGGAAACGACAGTAACTACGAGAATCAGATTGTGGTATCTCTGATAGAATTCTTGTATGTCGTTGCAAAAACGTTCTAATGATTTCAGTAACCGTGGGGATCCCATATCGGAGCGGTTCCTGATGCTTGCCACAATCTGGAAGTGGACGCGGTATCTTCTCGGACAGGCTACTTTACGTACCGTTGCAAGTGTAATCCGGGCTACATGGTTTCGTTGGAGATGCACCGGCGTATTCAAGCTAGTTGGGAATTGTTTCGCTGTCGGAAGTGTCGGCAGTTGCCGATGTTTATAGAGTCGTAGCGTTAGCGGTTGCAGCGATGATCTCTTGAGCAGTCTCCAGGGCCGTTTTATTTCCGCGGTTTCGGAATAACTCGTAGTGGTCTTTGAGAATCGTGAGGGCGTCGGCGCGTGGGAAGTCATAGTGCCATTGCGAGAGAATGTTAACGACGGTGCTCGGGCGTTCAGCAGGCGTGAGACAAAGCGCATGATTGTGTCTAGGCATAAAGCTCCTTTTGATTTGTGGGAGAGGGCGTCTGCATAAGATTGGGGTTCCGGGCTCTGCAGCGGCACTGCGGGTTGGTACCGTGGCAGCTATTGCACTCAGTGAAGGAAAAGGCGGGAGCTGCGGCAGTGGCGTAAGGTCGTGCCATCTCGAGGTAACGGTCGGGCAATTCATCGTTATGCCAATGCTGCTTTTCTTTTTTGATTGTAGCCAGGTGGGTGGTGTTTCGATTGAGATCGATGAAGGGTTCGCCTCTTAGATTAAAGTGCAGCGTTGTTCGATAAATAGAATAGTACGTCGTCGTGCCGTCAGTGGTGGCCATACTGGCGCATGTGATTCTGCGGGTGCTCATTTTTACAGTCCTGGGTCTGCGTCGCTCGTTGAAATTGAATCGAAGTATTCGAAGGTAGCTCCCTGGGCGGTGAGTTCTTCATCGTTACAGGAGAGGCAATCGGTCTCGTAAGGCTCTGTGCAGCGATCGTCGTAATGCGTGCGGACGCGCGGTCCTGAATGGAAGCGCGAGTTGCAAACGTGGCGGTGCATGACTAAGCGTCGAGCCGAAGCGCGGCCGGGCCGTGGGCTGCAAGTTGGATTGATGAGGCGAGGGATTCTGTTGATATGAATTCGCTGATATCTACCGCGTCATAGCTAGTGCCGAGGGCAAGGGCCTTTGAGAGCCGGAAGATTCGTGTGGGAGGACGTTCTTTGTTTATGGCAAGGTCACAACGAAGGATATCCTCTCGGTCGTAACCTTGAAGATTGTTGTTGTCGTCCTGAACAAGAAATAGTGGCGCGTCCATTGATTAGATTCCTTCGGTTATCTCAGCTGTTGGCGCATGTAGTTGTAAACGCTCTCAACAGTCGTGAACTGCTTCTCGGCGTCGTCGGGCAAATCGATTTCGAATTCATGGTCGAGGTGCGCCGCGATATAGGAAATCTCTTCCTCGCCGGCGCCGAGCGCGTCGAGTCGAGCTGTGGGCGTTAAACCTCATCTCGTTCGATATCCAACTCTTGGATCAAGATATCGCTGATCGCTTGATCGAGGTCTTTAGTCTTTCGTTTTGCCATAACAGTTCTCGGGGTCTTCGTCGGACGTTGTGCATAAAAAGCTCGCCGCTCGTTCGTTCTTTGGTGTGATTGATGGCGGTCTTCGTGTGGTATAGCGGACGTGGTAAGACGGACGCTGCTTGCCGGCAAACGAAGTTGGACGGTTGCGGACAAGTAATTGTACTTATCGAACGGGGCTGATTTCTCGCTGAGGGCGTTAGTTCTTTATTGGAAGCAGGGCCACGCGGCCTGAGTCATTGAAGTTCTTAACTAGACTTAGATTGACAGTCGTTTCAGTAATCTCGTCGAGTCTAAGCGAGCGCGTACTCGAATTGAATGTTTCGCGTGGGGATACGGTGCTCGATGGCGAGTTCGCGAGCTGTTCGTCGGGCTAGTCTTTTGAGTTCGGTGATTCTGATGCGGTTCGGATCGCTTAGTGGCATTACTTGAATTGAATCGTGCGGGGAGTTGCCAGCGGAATATTCATCGATGATTGTGGAGCCCTGGGTAAGGAAGATTTGGTAGCCATGATTGTCGGCTGTCCAAGTGATTATCTTTGGTGAGTTGGGTTGGGGCATGGCTTTCTGTTTTTGGTGATTCGGAGATTCGGATCTTATGCAAAGCAGAATCCTAATTGTGGGGCTTCGGTCGGGTCTGGGGCTGCGTAGTTTTTAGATAGCAGGGATCCTCGACCTGCTTGGTTCGGCTTTGCCTCAAAAAGCCCCTTTCACCCTGTTTTGCCCCCAAAAGCATATTGACCGAATTTCTATTTATGATTGCGTGTCTTTATCGTGTTCCAATCTTCCAATCTCATAATCGGCATAGAGTCGAGCGCGACCATAGCCCGCGCCTATCTCATACATACGGTAAAGCGCGGTAAGTGATACCACGCTCAAGCCTGTCTCTTCATGCCAGATGTTTATTTGGGATTTCGCCGGACATTTCAATGAGCTTTTCCAGAATTGCGTCGCTCACTTGATCGGGCGTGTTGCTGTGATCCACAAGGTTAGCGGTCAGTTGGGCCGCGTCCTTATAGTCCGTGCTACCATTATTGGGCATGGTCGATTCCTTTCCCTAAACCAGTCAGGATTCGGCTGTGTAGGGCTAATTTCGGGCGTGTGGGGACAGCCGGAACCGGTGAAACCACAACTGAAGCTTCGCTGGATTCCATGCAACAGTTCGCTCTGGCTTGCCTACAAATGCGCTCGAGTTCTTGCTCCGCCGAAACGGTTTAATAAAACTCTCCTATGTGGGCATTAGAAAATCGCAGGGTGAAAATCGGAAGCTATGTTTGAGTTTCGGTGGACTCAACGCAAGTTTGTCGGTACGGTTCATCACCGAAGTAAAGCCGCCACTCCTCGCTCGAAAGGTTCTCGATTTGCCATCCGGCAGGCGTGCGCTTTCCACACCTCGGGGCTCACGATCCATAGGAAGACTTTACCGTTTTCACAGCCCGCAGGGTGAAATTGTTCGCAACCGCCTGCCCCCAGGTAGTAGCCATCAGAACTGAAGGCCAAAGACTGGACCGTCGCGGGAAGTACCTGGAACTCGCCAAGACGTTCGCGTGACGGGAGGTCCCAAAGATTCACCGAGCCATTGTGATGCGCGGATGCGAGCCACGATTGAGAGGGACTAAACGCCAGACTGTTCACCGTTCCTGCCTGGAGATCGAGAGGAGGACCTAAGGGCGCAAGTGTCTCCAAATTCCATAGTTGGATGGTCCCGTCCATACTTCCGGAAGCGAGCACTAGCCCACTCTGATCAAACGCAATCGTCGTGACGTGACCAGTATGACCCGAGAGATACTTCTCGAACTGCTTTCCGGTCGCAACGTTCCAGAGGACAATTAAGTTTCTTGCACTTGCAGCCAAAGTGCCGCCGTCAGGACTAAAGGCCACGCTCACTATTGGCACGTTCTGTTCGATCAAAAATCGTTGCAGTACAGTTTGGCTGTCGACGTCCCACAGAATTACTGATCCATCAGCACTGCTTGAGGCTAATATTTTTCCGGCCGGGTGAAAGGCGACGCTCGCAACGCTACCCTGATGTCCAGCTAACTGCGGCAGATGTTTCACCTGCGCCAGCTCCCAGAGGTCCAGGAGCCAGGAGTAAGTACTTACCGCGAGGAATTTACTGTCAGGACTAAACGCAAAACTCGTAATTCCGTGACTATGACTGAGTATTCCAGGCGTCTGTGGCTTTACGACGTCCCGCAGGATGATGTGGCCGTCCAAACAACCGCTAACGAAAACATGTCCACGCGGGCTGAATCCGACCCGCGTAATCTGGTTGGAGTGGTTGATTGCTTCACTTCTGAGGGGCGATTGTCTAATCGGGTTCCAAAGAACTACAGCTCCATCCGAATCAGCCGAGGCTAGCAGCTTGTCTTTGGGTGAAAACGCCAGTGCATAAACCTCCCCAGCGTAGCCGCTCAATTGAGTTATTTGACGCTGGCTACTCACGTCCCAGAGTGCGATCGTTTTGTTGAGCGCTGCGGACGCCAACATCTGTCCGTCGCTGCTGAAGGCGACACTGGTTATTCCCTTCGCATCGTGAAGCAAAGGGCGTCCCTGAGGTTGGCCCGTCGCAACGTCCCAGACGATGACAGTTCCATCTAAACTTCCGGAAGCCAAAAGAGCTCCTCCTGGATGAAAAGCGACCGCTGTCACCTCGGCATAATGACGAGCTAACGGTTCTCCAATTGTTTCGCGCTTTGAGATATCCCACAGCCGGATCGTGTGATCACGACTGCTTGACGCTAATAATTTTCCGTCAGGACTGAAAACAACGCAGGTCACGCCATCCGTGTGACCTTCAAGGGGCTTACCGTGTGCGTCAGGGGGGAAGATATATCCTTCCTCTGAATCCTGAAATGACTTCAGGGTTAGCAAAAAGATCTGTTTCCTCGTGGCCATTGCCAGCAAACTGCCGTCAGGGCTAAAGGCGACACTAGTAGTCGGACGATTGCTCGTTTCGATCAGTGGTCCAATCTGGTTGTGCTCTTTGAGTTCCCAGATAATGACGCCGGAGAATATGGCGGCCGCCAGGAGTTTACCGTCTGCACTAAAGGCAAGACTGTGTACCTCTTCCTCGAGCGTGTCCAGGGGCCTCTGTGTGCGACGACACAGCAACGACGCGAACTGTTTGCGCGTGGCCATGTCCCAGAGTTGGACTCTCCCCTTCGCAGTGGCGGCGGCAACTGAGGCGCCATCCGGACTGAAGGCCACCGCGGTCAACGGCACTTGATCGCCCCGCAGCCAGGTCAGAAGGTGTGGATGGTCATGCACTGCCGCAAACAGGCTGCGTTTTGCTGCTACAGTTTCCGAGGCCCGCATGGCCTCAACGCTTAACAGCAGAGCCAAATCATGTTTTTCGTCACGTAGCTGGAACGAAAGGTCGGCAAGTTGAGAAGATCGTCGCTCGTTTGCAGCTTGCGCCGACGCACTAATGTATTCAGCATGGAGACTAAGCTCATCCGCCGCATCGCTAGTCTGTTCCTTGAGCCAAGTCTGGGCTCTGGTTAACTCACTGCCGAGCAACAGCAGACTTGGATCATGTCGCCGCTCCCGCCAATCGCTGGCACGTAGCGCAATCTCTCGCTCCAATCGCAACGAGTCTAAATCGCTGTTGATTATTTTCTGCAGCGATCGCAGCGACTGATCAAAGGGATCCGTTTCGCGAAAGCCGATCCACTGCAAGGGCTGCAAAGCCGCCGGAACTAGCTCTGATTTCACGTCGCTGCACTCCACCCGTACGAGCCGCTTCTTGAGCTCAACCGCGATCGAGAGCTCCTTGAGGCACGTTTCGGAAGTTACTGAGTCGGGGCTGATGAAGAATAGAAAGGTGTGAGCGGCCTCAATGCCGGAGTGGATCTCTTCCCGCCACTTAGCAGTGGGCAGAATGTCTTCCCAGTCAGCCCACAACTCTTTGCCGTCCTTAGTGAGCGCCAGACAAATCTTACGCACCAGGGCGGCGTCCTTTCGCGAGTAAGAGACAAAGCAACCTGTACTGATCATAGTGATGAGAAGATTGTGAGCGGGAAGCGACCGCTCGCTTCCCGTAGTTTAGGCTAATCCCGTGTTCGCAATCCAGTTAGATTCAGACTGACTTCTGAGGCAGAACGATCACTTTTCGCATAAATCAGCATTTATAAGGCAAAGCCGCTTGGTTCCAAGGTTTCGAGTCGCGGCGATAATCTTTTGAAAGAAGGTAACGATAACTCCCTGTCCGATAATTTCGCCGGCGAGAGTCGTTGATTCGGACTCAGCCGACAGGCGATATGCGCTGGGGATTCCATGCAACTTACGAGCTTCGCGGAGAGTCAGCCAACGCCATGTCGCGCTCTTAGATCTGTCTTTGACGACTGCCCCGGTCCCTTGTCCGGCAAAATAGCGCTTGGACAGACAGGGAACTGAAGTGCTTTGATCATCGAGTTGGGTTGATGTGAACCCATTTCCTTTAGCGGTCTGGTTGGCCCAGTGATTCGTAAGCCACGGTTTTGTTTCTGACGTGAAGTAGCGATCTTCGAGAAGTGATTCGTCGTCTCTGATTTCAGCGAAGGTGCGGGTGTCTGGAGCGGGCTCTGGCCATCGGAAGTCTGATCCTGAGTGGGCGACGATTACTGTACGAACTCGGGCGGTTATTTCACCGTATTCACGAGGATCAATTACGCGTGCGTCGACGGTATAGCCGGCTCGTTCGAGAAAGAGTCTCATCATGAATCCGGCGCCGCTGTTAAGATAGCCTGGTGCTTCTTCGATTACGACGGTGGCGGGATTTAGCGCTCTAATAACCAATGCTGCCCACACGGTCAGATCTCCAAGGGGATGGGCCTCCGGAGGAAGTGTCTTGTTGCGTTTCTTTCCTGTTCCTTTTTCAACTCCTCGTCTTGCCATGCTGAACGGTTCGCAAGGTAATCCGATGGAAAGAAGTTCAACGGCCGGCAGCATCTCGACGGGTACGTCTTCTATGCTGAGGTTGAACATTCTAGCCTCGTGGTGGTTTTCTTCGAAGACCTTGGCGTACTGTTCGTTTATTTCGACGGCGAATGCTGGTTGGTAACCAGCGAGTCTTGCAGCTTCAGTTAACAAGCCGCCTCCGGCGAAGAGGCTGCCTTCTTTACCGTTGCGGCAGCGAGTAGCTCGTAATCGTTCGGTCTGCGTGGGAGTCAGAACGATAGCGCCCTCGCTTATCTGAACCTGGAGGCTTGTGATTGGACCGAAACTATCGGTAAGAGCTGAGGTATTGAGATCAAGAACGGGGATGGATTGGTTATGACGGGTTTTGCTTGAAACTACGCGAGTGCCTTCTGGGGCGAGAGTTATTTCAACTCGCTGTTTTGAGAAGTGAACCTGGATTCGATGGGCCGGAACGAAGCCTGCTCTCAGAAGGTAGAGGCCTTCGAGCCAGACTCGTGGGGCATCCTTGTTACGGCCGATCTTGGTGGTTGAAAACCGTGGAAAGACATTCATGGTGCGAACCTGTTTGGATCTATTTCGGGGTTTGAATCGCGCGCAGGTAATCTGTGAGAAGCTTGTCTAGGCGGTCCACGTAAGGTTCGGCGATTTGCTTAACGGGGCTCCCAGTTTTGGCAGGCTTTGCTCTGCGGGGCCTGGTGGCAGATGGATCTGATCGCTGCGGGTAGACTTGCCTCGGGCGGGATTGTGCTGCGGTATTCGATGTTGCGAGGGACAGACTGAGGGCGAGAAGAATTAGAGGAAAGGTGAGCGAAAGCATTTTGTGTGACATGGCGCCGGTTATTGACCGCTTGATTCCCTGGTTGTCGGCCAGCCGAAGTTTCGGAATAGAAAGACGGCGGTGCTTGCGTGGCCAGCGAGGACTGCTTTCCCTCGATAGGGAAATAGATATGCGCTGCATCGGTGAAAAGAACCATGCAGCGCGTTTCTGTTTTTAGATGTAGTCCACGGAAAGGTCTTTAGGGAGGTCGAATTCCTTGAGACAAGCGCGGCATTCGAGCCGGTCGTTCTTTTCCGGATCTTCGTCATACTTGTCGGAGAGGCCTTCCACGATTAGCGTTCGCGGCTGGGCTTTCTTTGCCGGCCGGACTCGTACAATTTCGCGCCAGATGGTCGTGTCGCTCAGAAGCCGAAATGTGCCGCCGTGTTCGGATGGTTCTTTGCCATCGTATCCGCAGTGCGGGCATTGGAGTTTGAAGGCTTGCGGTTTTGGTTGGATGATCTGGCCGTCTTTGATTGTGATTTCAACTTGATCGTCGCTCTCTTCTTCGCGCACGTCGCAGGTGTAAGGACCTTCGCGATCGTCTCCGCGTTCAAACTCGAGCATTGTAAGCTCGCCTCGGTGGAGCATCTCGCTGATAGTGTCTTCGGCGTCGCTTGCGCTTTCGGCGAATACGCGGACGGAAGCGTATTCGGAGAGATCGTTTGCAACTCCGACGATAAAAGGCTTCTGAGTCGGTTGCCGGCGTTTGCGAGTTGGTTTGGCCATGGTGTTTATAGTGCGGGCCGCTTCTTTCCAACTCAGTCAACCATTGCTGATCGGAGCCGGTGTTTGAATCGAGAGTGCAGCCAGGGTGGTAGCCAATCTATTATCAATCGAGGATGGTTGAGTTGGCGGGAAGCTCGATACGTTTCGATTTGCCACTCGTGTTCAAATTTACGGCCGTGAGTTGCACGGGGCTTTAGTGTCCCAGGAAAGCCGTCAATTCGGCGGTTGATGCGATCATGCAGTCCGCGGCGAAATTCGCGCAGAACTTCCTTTCGTGATTCTGGATACCAATTGAAGCCGTTTTGAAAGGTTGAGTCTTCGGGCGCCGCAAGCACTGTCTTCCAGGCGGCGACATAAGCGCCCAAAGTCACCGTGCGGTTCTCAGGCAAGTGAACGACGCGTTGCATGTATTTAATTGGTCTGTGATTTGAAGAGTTCGCCGGCTGGAGAGGTCCCTGCTTTTCCAGGTCTGAAGATGATTGGTGGGCCAACGAGCACGTGCGGTTTGCCGGCGCTTATGACTTGCATTCCGTGATAGAAGCCCAGAGGGTCGTTGCGCGCGGTATCCCCAGAGTATTTGCAATGGGCGTCTTTGGGGTTGTTATTCACTTTGTCGGCATAGGTCAATGGCTCGCCGCTGAAGCTTGCAGAAGGCACTAATTGGTAAGCGGATGCGCTATCAGGGAGCGGACCGGTGCCGGTGGAAACATAGCGACCGTTTTCGAAGTGGAAAGGCTTTCGCACGGTGCTCCTTGGGTTTGAGATCATATCTCCTGAGTAGGAAGCATCGATGTCTCCCTTCTTCCGGCCTTCTTCGTAAGAATGTTCAAGCCGTCCAGGTTCTACGTAAATAACTCGCCGGTCGGCACGGTCTTCTTCCTGATGGATTTCTTCGGTGCCGATGGCCGGGCGGTTTGCGATTTCTTCCTGTCGTTTGCGAACGCGTTCCTCATTTTCGCGAATGATGGGTGACGATCCGGTCTCGTGCCATTCCTTTAATTCTTCGAACCTGGCGAGGACTTCGGGTGGTACGGTTTCGCCGGCTTTAAGCGCGAGGAAGACGTCGGCTTCCTGGCCTGTTAGAAATTCCTGAAAGGGATTATCTCGGCCGGAAACGCTTGGACGGTTGTGGTAGAGGATCGTGTCTTCGTAGACTTCATATTCCTCTTCAGACATCTCCCATGGATGTTTGTCGGAGACGGTCGGGACGTGGATAGGTTGGGCCAGAGGCTGGAGGTCGTAGAGGCTTAGTTGAATCGTCGGGCTCATTGTCATGCTCTATGGGGGGGACCCGGTGCTCAGTAAAGTTTGAGCCGAACTTTTTCTCCGGTCGCCGACTTGACGGTGATTTCCGCGGGGCTCATTGTGCCGGACTGTTTCGCCTCTGGTTTGTAGCCTCTTCGTGGGTTAACGAATTTGCCGGCGACTTTGTAGCGGTAGGTTATGGAGATGATCGGTGCTGTTGGGTCTTTGAAGAACCGGCTGATTTGATAGAGGGTGAAGTCGCGCGGGACACAATTGCCGATGATAGAGCGGATAAGATCGTCGATTGAGTTTTGATACGACTCCTGTTGCGGATCGTAATCTCGTTCGTCGTCGGGGCTGAATGCGGACCAGACGTGCTTGTGGAGAAAGTCTATGGGGTTGTCGGCAGTGCCGACAATGAAATCGACCTCGCCGGCGTCGTAACTACTTGGATCGTTAAAAGTAAAAACAGGTCCTTTTGTGATTTGAAGCCATTCTTCGGGCGGCGCGTCGTCGTATGAGATGCCGTACTGGCCTGGCTGATAGAACCAATCGTGTTGGGGCTCGCCTTCGGGTTTCCAGCATAGCGTTCCAATTGAAACTCGATTTTCGTCACCTTGTCTCAATATATAAACGGGGCCGGTCTCGGCGAGGAATGAGCGTAGACCGTACTCTGCGTCGATAGCGCCTTGGGTGAGATGAACGGACACTTGTTCGCTTAACAAAAGCGGTAGCTCATCGTATGAAAAGATTTCGCTAATGCTGCGGTTGTTAAAATCGTAGTCCGACGTTGAATTAAAGTCTTCGAGAGAGTTCGGATTTTCGCTTGTCTGGATGGACTCGGCGACGATGTAAGGACAGTTGGCGAGTGAATACGCGGCGTCGAGTTTGTAGCAAGCCTCAACGTGGGCGGCCTTGATGCGCGAGCGATTTTTCGGGTTGAAGATGAAGGCGAAGATTTCGGATTTGATGAAGGCGAGCAACTCATTGTAGGCGGCATCCTGGATGATACCTGCGCGCGATGGAGAGAGTGGGTTTACCGGGCGTCCGGTCGTCACCTGCAGGTGGAAATCAAAGTAATTTCCGAGTCCTCGTTGAAGTATGAGTTGACCGTACCAAAGTATGCTCGAGCGGAGGGCTGTCTCATTGTAGCCGATTTCGAGTTTGTTGCCTTTGTAGGTCGTTGAAATTAATCGGTCGCTCAGTCGGGCCCATGCTGGCAGTGACGTTCTGACTTTCTGAGAGTTGAGGGTTACGGCGAGGATGCCTTCGTAGCCTTGGGCGGGGCTGGCACTTTGATAGATGTGATCGGTGAAGCTGTAAATCTGATCTTTTGGGGTTAGCGAGCTTTGAAGGGCCTTAACGAGTTCCGGCGAACATGAGACGGCAATGCGGAGGCCTGCTACCGGCTGGTCGAGCGTGACGATTCGTTCAAACCATACCGAATAGTAATCAGGCTCGCTCCACCAGAGTTTTGTATCAATGTTTAGTTCCAAGCATCCGGAGCTGAAGGTGACTTCAGTGATCTGATCGTGCGTTAGCAAACTGACGATGCCGACGCCCATCGGGTCTTGATCTTCGATCGTTTCGTTGTCGAAGTGAGACTCGGCGAGTTTGAGCAAGGTGTGGAAGCCGTCAATCCCATTCAGTAATCCATGGCCGTTATCCTGGACTGTGAAGCCGTCGTCTGAGGTTGTTATGTCGACGGCTGTGGATCCACTCCTCTGCGAATTCTGGAGCAATTCTGCGAGCGACTCATCGATGCGGTTACGAAACATCCGTTTAATGCTGGAACGAATGCGATCGTGATTAACGAGGACGCTGAGGGTGGAAGCACGATCGGAAGAAAGGGGCGGTTGGTTATTTGTCATGGTGTGAAAGCTGAAAATGCTGTAGACGTTTTGGTTTACCAGAACTCTGCTGAACCTAAGTTACTGGCCGCTTGTATTTGACAAGTGATCGTTATCGCGCGGCGCAACGCGTGCGCGCGCGTGCGGGTTCGATCATTAAGTGAAACTGCCTCATAGCAGAATCAATAACTTACAGGCGTGGTTCGATCATTAAGTGAGAAAAGAGTCGCGCATAAAATGATTAGTTCCTACAGATTTCGACCATAACATGAGATTTTCCAAACCACGCACTCTTCAAGGCAATTTTGACGGGACTTTTGGGCTTGAGCTATTGGGGTTGACTAGAAGCATTACGAATCAAACCAGTATTCAATAGTTCTTGAACCTGTCTTTCGGTGGGAGTAGAGTTTGATTGGCGTCCCGTACGCGAGTCGAACCCGTGTCGCCGCCGTGAAAGAGAAGCGATTCACTGTAATTCAACGGAACTTAGCGGCATGGATAGCACACTACCGCACTTCAAGGACTCACGGGAACTCTTATTGGACGTTTAATGGACGCGCGTGGGGTGGTCGCGATCATGAAGAATTGCCCCCACGGACGCGAAATAACGTCGTTCGAAAATTCTTTTCTTATAGAACCCGGAACCAGCCATGCCACTGGCCATCCCAGCCATGTGCTCAGGTACTGCGAACCTGACCAACGAGAGCGGAGGAGTGGTCCCAGCCATGTTACCGATCAGGGGCTGGGGCGTGGCCAATCTTTTTCACCACCAATGAGGACAGAGATTGGTTCGCAGCCACTTCAGAGCTCACATTAAGTAGAAACATATGTCAACAGGTCTCTACTGATCCTGTCCCCAAAGTCCTCGCAGACCGGCTTCATCACCGTTGAATTTGTTTCGATCGCAACGGCCGATGCCCGGCACTTGATGTGGCTGCGGTCCAGCAGCGCCGTCCGTATACTGAAACAAGGTGAAGGTCTGGAAAGCCGGCGGAACTTTGGGCAACTGCGATGAAAACCTGGCAATCCACAGAAAGCAGTTTTTCAAAACGGTATTGCTATTGTTGCCGAGCTGCTCATTGATAAAGGCCTGCCCGGAATAGAGGCCGGGAAACCGTCCCGTTCGCTCGTTCACTTCTTGCACAAACGACTCAGCCTCCGCCAGCGTCATCGTTGGGCCTTGCGTATTCGGTTCGAAATCGAGTACGAGCAGAGTTTTCGGATCGGGATTCACAGTGTCCAGGAAATGGTTCACCTGCCCTTCGACATCGCCGCCGATGCCGAAATGATAGGCGCCCCAGAAGAGGCCGACAGACAGCGCTTGAGGGCGGCGTTCGTCGTAATTAGGATCGACGAAATTCGTACCTTGAGTCGCCTTGTGGATGATGCCGAGGATTCCTGAATCCTTAGCCGCCTGAAAACTGTTGACGTTGTTGTGATGAGATAAGTCTACAACTACGTTTAGTAATGACATGATCTGCTCTCCTTTTGTGCCGATGTTTTACGAAACCCGACAGCCGTTTTTCACTCTCCAGGCCTGCGGGTTACTGGCCATCTCGCTTTGCTGCTCTCATACACTAAGGCGGAAATTAGAGTTGGTTCCTATCATGAGTTGGAGAGGATTTAGGGATAACCCGACTCTCAGCGAGTTAACAGGCGGTCGACATAATCCAGCCCATCCCGGCGTAGACCTCTCACATATGGAGAGTTGTCCGCGGGAGATTCAGAATTTCGCGCAACGGTCGGTTTCGGTCATCGGTCCGTACCAGGCTCATGAAATCCTCGATGGCGATAGGCATGGACATAGTGAAGTTTCTCCTCTGTCTTATCGGATATCAGCCAGGGATACAGTTGCAATGCATCGAGTACTTCGGTCTCTGTGTCGATGTCCCCCTCTGCATCATTCGCTATTCCCGGCGACGTCAGAAGCGTAGAGGGAAGTACTCCCAAAACAACTGACGGGATTAATGCGAAATGTTCTATTCTCCTATCACGCGGATCGTGCCAGGTCGGCCTGGTTCGTTGAGATTAACCCGTGAAGGCTCTCGGCCAACCACGCCGAGCACCGGTTGAATTAACTTGGTATTGAGCCTGCCGGCGACGCCGGAGCCGTTGGGCGCATATGTGGATGCGGTGCAGACGCTCGGATATCCATCGGTAGCCTTTCATTCTGAGATTCACCCACCGCCGGTCACCCGGGATGCCCGCGTTTGGGGGACGGTTCTTCCAAGAGCCCATCGGGAAACGGGCTCGGCAGCTTGATATGCGCTTCCGTCAGGAAGGTGTTGTAGCTGAGAAACCTGATTGCCGATGAATCAGAGTGGCGGCGGACCACTTCCAAAAGCCACGGCTTGAGGAGGGAAATCCAGTCGGCACCTCGCAGGCTGCCTATAGAGCACTTCCGCATACAATTTATGCAACGATAGGGTCTACGGCCCAGGAACCAGAACCTTCGACACTTTGAAAAGCCGAACATCGAAGAATGCGATGTAACCCCCGCCTTCACCATTGTTCAGACTGAGTTCCACATTATGCGGCTGATCGAAATCAGCATGAATGAGCGCTTTGGGTGTACGCCATTCTTTCTGTGCCGCATCGTAATCGAAGAACTGCAACGAGTTATCGCCGACACGGTCGTCACCCATGCCGAGTAACCCTGAGATAATATCGCCAGCAGTGCCCCCGAAAAGATTCAGAAAAGACTGAACATAAGCGCCAATGGTCGGGTCCACTCCGAGAAGAGGTAGCGCGAGCGTTAGCTTAGCGGAGAAGTCGTTGAGCGATTTCGTGACCTTAGCAGCAGCCTCGTCTGGACTTCCACTGTCGTGATCCATTCCCGTAACGGACAACACAAACGGTGGCTTAGCCTCCGTTGTAATCATTTGATGTAGGACAACGTTGTTGTCTGCTTTGATCTCCTGCCCTTCAACTACATTTGTGCGCATGCTGACATTGGTCTCCGCATTTGCGCCCGTGACGCCGATGAGGAAATACGGTTCATCGGCGCTGGCATCATTCGTGTCTGCCACACGGTAGCCCACAAATTTTACCTCAGCCCGGAACTCTTCAAGACCCTGCGGGCCGGTCTGGAAGTCGAGCAACTCGATCTTGCCGCCCGAATATGGCTTGCTGAAGCCATCGCCGCCGACACCGGCAGGTTGCAGGTCGCCCATCGAGAATCCAATACGGCCTTTCAATCCACCTAACCGTTCGTGATGACGAACAATCAGGATCCTGCCCGCCTGTCGGCGAAAGCTTACATCGGAAACCTTGGTAATCGACGCCAGACCCCGGAGCGAACTGATGTCCGGCGGAAGAAGAGAACGAAGGCTAAGTGTCATGATGGACCTCCTCTTTCATTTCTTAGCTTCCAGGGCCGCAACCTTGGCTTGGAGCGTGGAAATCTGTTTCTGGAGCTTCTCGAGCTCCGCGTTCAGAGACAAAGTCTTGCCTCCGGGATCGCCGCCTGGAGCACCTACAACAACTACGTGCGTTGGCGTCTCAAAGGAGATGTCTCCTCGGACCACGAGAGCACCTGAGCTCAACGGCTTCTTGGCTATCCCCGTCCCCGGGTCAAAGTGAGGGATAATTTCGGCTACGCCGTTTAGCGTGATGCCGCCTGGGTAGTCCCCATTGAAGTTGACGGTCAAACCGTCGCTTTGATTGTGGACCAGCGCTCGTCGGAAAGGAGTGGGTCTTATCCGTCGTGCGGGGGAGTCGAGCATGAAGTCAGCAGCAGTCGCCTTCACGACGCGCCCTTCCAGTACCAAAAAACCTCCGTCAACCTGATCTAGTTTGACATCTGTAGCCATGATTATCTCTCTTTCTTTTAAATTAAATATTCCTGTCCAAGCCTGTTAGTGCATAGGAGGAGAACAACCTGGATGCGCGGGGACTCTATAACGATTCCAATCCTGCCGGCGAGATTACCGAACCACGGCCGGCCTCTCATCCTTTTTCATCCTCCATTCAATAAGGCGGAATTCGGCGCTGGTCTCCATCACGCCTGACGAAGGATTTCGCGAATATTAATCTCAAGGAAATTCCGGCGTAAGGCGTGATAGAATCCGGTCGTCCTGCTATCGGCCTTTCGCGGTGAAGGGTTCCGTAATGACGCCCTCTCCAAACTCAATTACCCAACTGCTCATCGAGTGGCGCGAAGGTGACGAGACTGCACTGGACAGGTTGATGCCTCTGGTCTATGACGAAATGCGCCGGATGGCCCACCAATATATGCGCCGCGAGCGTGCCGGCCATACAATGCAGACATCTGATCTACTTAATGACGCATACATTCGACTCGTTGATCACAAAGGGATGCGTTGGCAGAATCGGACCCACTTTTATGCTGTGGCTGCGCAGGCAATGCGTCGCATTCTGGTAGATCACGCGCGCATACGGAATGCCCGAAAGCGCAAAGTCGACCTGGTAGATCTTGACCAGGCAGCGCTGGTAACTCAGAAGCGACCTACGGATCTCGTCGCGCTCGATGAGGCTTTGAGCGAATTAGAAGCGATCGATCCGCGCAAGAGCCGGGTAGTTGTAATGAAATACTTTGGCGGCATGAAGGACGAAGAAACCGCTGAGGCTCTCGAAATATCGACCGCGACGGTCAGCCGCGACTGGGAGAGTGCCAAGCTATGGCTACTGAAGGCCATCAACCCGAAGGTCTGAGAGAATTGATCCAATCCGTTGATGTGAAATAACGAAAAATCCCGCCTTAACAGTTGTAGGCACGAAGATGACGCCTGAACGCTGGCAGCAAATCGATAACCTCTTGCAGAGGGTTGTTGACATTGGCGCGGCTGAGCGAACTGCTTTGCTGGATGAATTCTGCACGGGCGACGAAGATCTGCGCCAGGAAGTTGAATCTTTGATTAGCTTTCAAGAAATGGCCCAAAGCTTTCTCGAAGTGCCTGCTTTGGAGGAAGCGGCCGACCTGCTAAGTGAGGATGAGGCTGGCCCCGTCGGGGAACTGGTTCTTGGTCGGTACCGAATTGAAGCGCAGCTTGGCGCGGGAGGAATGGGCGAGGTCTATCTGGCGGAAGATACCAATCTGGATTCCAAAGTGGCAATAAAGTTTTTGCCTTCGTACCTGGAGGCGGACGAACTGGCCAAGCGACGTCTGATTCTGGAAGCGAAAGCCACGGCCCAGCTCGATCACCCGAACATTTGTAGAGTCTACAAGGTCAAGGAAGAAGCCAATCGCAGCTTCATCGTGATGCAGTATGTCGACGGGAAGACTCTGGCCGACAGAATCAAGGACAAACCACTGGATCTTCGAGAAGCGTTGGATGTGGGTATGCAGATTGTCGAGGCACTCGCCGAGGCGCACTCTCATGGAATAGTTCATCGAGACATTAAGCCGCGAAACGTAATGATCAATACGCGTGGACAAGTAAAGGTGCTGGACTTCGGACTGGTGAAGGTCGTCGGCGGAACAATAGACCGAAGCAACACTGATAAGCGGTCGAGCTTGCTGTCAAGGCCCGGATTGCGCGCAGGCACGCCTCCTTACATGTCACCCGAGCAGGCATGCGGCGCTGCGATCGATGCGCGGTGCGATCTGTTCGCGGTTGGTGTGATTCTGTACGAGTGCCTTAGTGGCAGGCGACCGTTTTCGGGGGATACGGATGAGAAGATTTTGGCGCAAGTCCGTTACCTGCAGCCACCGCCGCCATCGCAGTTTAATCCACACGTGCCGCCGGAGTTGGACATTGCAATCCTTAAAGCGCTCGCGAAAGAACGCGGCGCGCGCTATCAATCAGCTAATGATCTCCTCGGAGACCTTCGTGGGATCTATGAAACGCTGCAAACTCAGGACCAACTACAAACCAAACCCCTACCACGCAACGTCGACACGCGGACGGTCTCGAGGCTGATAACCCTCACCCGCACGTTGCGGCGGCCGGCTGTTTCTATCCCGTCTGTTGGTGTAGCGATCGTTATTCTTGTGTGGCTTTCCTGGCCCTCGCCGACGATACCGCGCCCTTCACGCGAAGCCATGCATTGGTACGAAGAGGGCACCACGGCTCTGCGCGAGGGTACATACTATAAGGCAAGCAAAGCGCTGGAGCAGGCGATCCAAACGGATGATAAGTTTGCTCTGGCGCATGCCAGACTGGCCGAAGCGTACGCCGAGCTTGATTACACCGACAAAGCAAAGGACCAAATCATTCGCGCCGAGTCGCTCGCGAACGAGCTCCGTATGCAGCCATTGGACACACTCTATCTGCAAGCGGTCACCAAAACTGTCTTGCGCGATTTTGCGCCGGCGATCGAGAGTTACCGGCAGATTGCGCAACAGGCACCGGACAAAGACAAGGCACGTGTGTACGTTGATTTGGGGCGCGCGTACGAAAAGAATGACCAGCTAAAGGAGGCCAGGGAAAACTATCTGGCGGCAACCAAGCTCGCCCCGCAAGACGCGGCCGGCTTGCTACGGTTAGGTATTCTCTGTGGTCAGCAACAAGACTTTACTTGCGCCATTGAGGCGTATCAAAAAGCCGAAGCGTTGTATCAAGCCCAAAGCAACCTTGAAGGGGTGGCGGAAGTGTTCTACCAGCGCGGCTTTCTATTCCTGAACCAAGACAAACCCCCAGCAGCGCGGGCAGAGTTGGAAAAGGCGCTGCAACTAACGAAAGCCACGAAGAACCAGTACCAGCAGATCAGAGCGCTGCTAGCCCTGAGCAGTGTCTCTGCCATCGAAGGTCATACCGTGCAAGCGGAGCAGCAAGCCACTGAAGCAATAGCGTTGGCACAGACCAACGGTATCGAGAACCAGTCCGCAAGCGGGCTCATTTGGTTGGGCAATTCGTTTCTCTTGCGCGGTGACTACAACAATGCTGAAAAGTATTACCAGCGCGCACTTGAGCTTGCGCAAAGGGACAAATTGCGTCTAAACGAAGCCTGGGCGCGACTGCAGCTTGGCAGTCTGCGCATCTCAGAGCACAAGACGGATGAAGGGTTGCGTTACATCGATCAAGCCCTGCCCTTCTATCAACACGGAGGCTATCGCAAGTGGCTTTCGACAGCTCTGACTTTGCGCGGACGCGCCCTTCGCGACAAGGGCGATTACGATGCCGCGCTTAAGGCATTCAACGAACAGCTTCAACTCGGAGAACAACTGGGCGATCAGTCACAGGTGGCGCTTACACATGAGGAGATCGGCAGTGTGCTCTCTGATCAAGAGCAATACCCTGAGGCTCTCCGCCACTTCGACGAAAGTCATAAGATTAACAGCTCACTGAATGCCAAAGAGTACGTTGGGTTTTCCGCAATGTATCGCGCGCGAGTCCTGTGGAAAATAGGTCATTATGAAGAGGCCCGGGCGGCGCTCCATGAAGCCTCTTCCATTGCCGAGACGCCTAACGGAACTAACAAACTTTTGTTGGCGAGGATCCGCATAATCGAGGCTCTTATGGAATTGAGTGAGTTCCATAATCAGCAAGCTGGGGTGAAGAGTCATCAAGCCCTGAATTTAGCCGGCGCCCAATACAAGTTCACAGCCATTCAAGCAAGATATGTGCTTGGATTGGCTCAGTCGCGTTCCGGCGCGCCCCGTGCAGGCATGCGTTGGTGTGAAGCAGCGGTTGACATGGCCACGCACACTGGTGACCCAAATCTGGTCTCGGATGTGTTGCTCGTGTCCGCTGAGGTGATGCTTGATGGCGGCGAAGCGCAACCAGCATTACAAACCGCACTGCGGGCACAAGAGAGCTTTGCACGCTTTGGGCAGAAAGACTCGGAGTGGCGCGCATGGTTGATTGCCGCGCGAGCCAGTCAGCGACTCGGCAAGGAAACAGTGATGCGCGAATATGCCTCGGAAGCGAAGGCCCGCCTTACAAATCTTGAACAGGAGTGGGGCGCCGAAGCTTACCGCGGTTATCTGTCCAGGCAAGACGTTCAGCGCTCTATTAAGCAACTCGACTTGTTACTTAAACCCCAAACTTGAAAGGAAAACTAAAATGGCATCAGGAGACGACAGACCCATTATCGTTAGCGGCGGTGGTCAGATGATCACGGTTGCGCTTCCCCCTTCCGCGAAAGCGGATGGAGGATCGCACACTGTCAACGCTCTTCCGGCAAACGGACCGTTCAAGGAGATTGTGTTTACGAACACCGACACGAACAAGGTCGAATTCCGCAGAGGGACAACCGGAAATTGGGCGATAACGATAGAATGATCGGATCGCGCGCTGATCGCGGCGGCTCTTTAGGCTGAGCAACCCGTTACAAGCAGGAAGTGCGCCCATCCCGTAGCGGTCGCTCTTTGGTTATTTCATTCGCTTCTACGAACGGAAACCGAATGAATCCCGGGGGCGCTCAGCTAGTGGACGTTGCTGGACGTGCGGCGGAACGGGTCGAATCGTCCAAGTTCTCAAAAATGTTGGCGTCCCGTACGGGAGTCGAACCCGTGTCGCCGCCGTGAAAGAGAAGCGACCTATTGTAATTCAACGGAACTTCGCGGCATGGATAGCACTCTATCGCACTCTAGAGACTCACAGGCACTGTTATTGGACTCTTAATGGACTCGCGCTTGACATCGGATTTCTCAATTTGTTGACAAACTATTTTAAGAACATTGGAGACGGCATCACCTAGTCTTACCAAACGATACGAGCCAGTATTTACGGGCCTAGCGGTTGTCAAAGGATCGCTCAGGCGGGCTTCGTATCAACACGTACCGCCACCATCTTAACCCCACTTCCTCATGTCGAGAGGAGGGAATGAATTGGGATTGCGCGTCTAAGCTACATAGTTATGTCTTAGAGTGTCACATTGCTTCGCTGCGGTAAGCGGCGGAATTATTGGCACGGCTTCAATTGCTCGTTAGGTCATCTTTTAACAGTAACTCGTATAGTTATTTGGTTGGTTTACGCGGACAAGAGAAGCCGTTATGAGGGAGAAAGTTAGCGGTAGAAGGACTGCCGCAAATGACTTGAAAGACGCATACGTTGGCGAGAGCCATCACTTCAAGAGCGTCTTTAGTTTGTCACTTGATGTCCTGCTACCAATCTCATTTTATGCTCCACCAAATCTCACTTTATGATTCCACTAATCTCACTTTATGCTCCATCAATCTCATTTTATGATCGAACCCACAGCGCGCGAGAGGGTGGTGTTTGTCATAAGACCGGCGCAAGTAAAGTTGACTGACGCGCGTATATATTTCGGTGGTCAAAATGCTTTGGTGGCCAAGTAGGCGCTGCACAAAGGGCGTGCTGGCTCCGTTCTCGAGTAGATGCGTGGCGAAACAGTGGCGCAGGGTGTGGGGAGTAACATCGATAAGATTTGCGGCGAGCGCGTAATGGTTAATTACTGTCCAGGCGTATTGGCGAGTAAGGGGCTTTTGCTGGTTGAGAAAAAGCGTGGCGTTGATCGAGCGCAGGCCAAGAGTTTTAGTCGCGCTGTACTTCTCGATCCATTCGATAGCTTGGCGCGTGATCGGGACTTGGCGTTCTCGGTTGCCCTTACCGTGGCAAAGGAGGAATCGGGAGTTCAGATTAAGATCGCGGTGACGGAGGGTTATGGCTTCCGTTATGCGTACTCCCGTTGCGTACAGGAGCTCGAGAAGCGCGCGATCGCGGAGTCCAAGATCTGTCGAAGTGTCGGGCTGGCTTAGTAGGAGCGAAACCTGTTCCTCTGTAAGAACGCGAGGGAGGGTCCTCGTATTCGTCCGCGTTGCGACTTCGATGGTCGGATTAGAGTCCACCTCGTTTTCAAGAAAGAGAAAGTTGTAGAGACTTCTAATAGTGCTGAGACTTCGGGCTATCGATCGAGCGTCAAGACCTTCGCGATTGAGGTCACCAAGATGGCGTTCAATGTCTCGAGCGGTCAGGCCGCGCAAGATCTGTTTCTTTTCGGAGGCCCAGTTTTGCAAACGGAGAAGATCGGCGGCGTAAGCAAGGAGGGTATTGCGTGACAGTCCTCGCTCGACTTCAAGGTAAGACAGAAATCGTTTAATGAGCGGAGACGTGCGTTGCATATTCAAAAGGGATTTAAGACCGAAGGGGTATAACGGGGTGCAGTCTCCATTCGGCTGGCGCGAGACGAGCGTTTAACCCAGCCGCTCCTATCGTAGACAGCTCCACAATCGCAATGGTTGTCGTTTGACGTAATTGGAACCTGGTAGCCGCACGGACAATCAACGTGCATTTCGGCTGGTTGCCCGACGGGAGCGACTGGATCTCGTTTGACTGCGAGTTTTGTGTATGCCATAGGGTTATCTAGATGCAGACCGCTTAGTTTACGTATTCGCCGGATTCCTTTGACTGAGGCCGGCCAGCCTTTAGAATCCGTTCGGCGGCGCCGAAAATCTTTTTAGCGCTTGATTCTGGAATTGAGTCGCCGTTGAGCCAGCCTTGAATATATCCGCGGCAGTACTTGGCTCCGTCCAAGTTTAGAGCTTCGCAGCAGAGCAGGGCGACCGCTTCCGCTTCGACTTCGCGGAGGTTTCTGGGAATTCTTTCACTGTCATTGAAATCTGCTTCGGCTGTATGGCCAATCTCGACGTGCGCAGTCTCATGGAAGAATGTCTTGTGCGGCACCTGGGCGACAGGATTAATAGCGATCTCCCTTAAGCGAGCGTAACCTTGTGAATTGCCGTCGGTGTCTATAAATGGAATCTGCGTTATGTTGAGATTCTTCAGGGCCGTTTCTGCGTTCCATGTGGGAAGTGTTGGTAGTTCAAATTCTTCGCCGTCTGTCTGTGATATGACAAACCAGCGGGGTTTGTATACGAAGGAGGTTGTGAAGGCGTCGTCTGAGTCAAGTTCGCCTGCTCCCGTCTCGACCGACTTATGTTTGAAAGTGATCGGCATGCACAAGATCAGCGCTCGTTCACCTTTCTTGACGAAACGTCCGTGCGCTTGCCAACCCTTAAAAGTCTTTATGGGTCCCGGGCTCAATCCGCGGGCATGGCATTGAATCAACGCGAGCAGTTGGTTTCCGATCGAAAAGTTATGAAACGCCGAGTACGCTTCCATGATGGCGCCGGGGGTTCTTACGGCCGTGTCGAGGGCTTGAGAAAAGTTGAATTGGTTTGATGAGTCGCTCATTGGTTGTTTTTTCTCTTAAGCAAAAAGTGACTGTTGCGTTTCGCACACAGTAATCGCCGGTATCTGTTGATTGGTTTCGACTGTGCCTGGTCCAACGGTTTCAAATTCGTTCGTTACGCCGATGGTTTCAAAGACTGGCGGTTGAGCGGGCGGCTGTAGGTTGTAGCGGTCTGCGGTAAAAGCGGGACCATGCGGCAGCTGTGCGGCGTGAATTTCCAGACACGAGAGGCACGTGACAAGAGCGCCGCAGTCGCGGCAAATAAAGTCGCGGTGTGCGTGATCGTGGGCCATGGCTAGGGATTAGATTGTGACGTCGGAGTTGTGCCAGTCAGACGCTTCTCGTGCTTCGCTCCTGTCGGCTTTGCCTTTGCTGTGGTTGTGGTCAAAGCAAACGGCAGCTTCCTCTTCGGTCAGGCGATGGCCGTTTCCGCTGAAGGGGCGATAGAAGGTGTAGAGGCCGTTGCTGTATCCAGCAAAGATGTAGTAGTCGCCGGTCTGCGTGCTGTTATAGCCGTGGCCTTCTTTGAATCGCAGAGCCTGTTTAGGGAGAAGGTTTCGCAGCGTCTCGCCGGCGAGGGCGGCTATTTCGTCGAGGGCTTTCCCCCTGGCGTCGGGCTCGCTATTGGAGTTAGCCGGCCAACAAGCAATTCGCTCGAGGATCTGGAGCGGATCGGGTTGAGGTTCGGAAGCGCCGACAATGTGTCCGGCCTCGCAGAAGATGATCGTGTTGTCATCTGCGCAGAGTTCGATGATATCGGCCTCAGACTCCGGTTGCGGCCCGCCGTCGTAGTCCACAACCAATCCATCTTGAAGGGCGACGCCGTACAGGCTGAGTCTGACGATCGCGTTTAGAAGTTCAGCGCCGCATTGCGGACAGGCGGTTACGATCGGGGCGGTGGTTTGTTTTCCAGTGCTCATGGGTTGGGCTGCTCCTAAGACTCTTGGGACGCGGGTTTGTAGCGATACACTCTGAACGGGATTTTTGCGCGAACGCCGTTATGGGCCTTTGCGTGATCATTGGAAAAGAACCAGACCGTGCCGAGGCGCTGCTCGTCCGTTTCTTCGAGCTCGTTTAATGGCAATGGATCATCGAGTGCGCCTGAGAAATCACAGTGGCCTGACTTGGTGAAGTAGAAGCTGGCGTCCTTGATGGTGGGGCACGTAGTTTGGAGTCCTCCTCCGACATCGGACCAGTCATAGGTAAATCGTCGCTCGGAGTTGTCAGGGTAAATTACAAAGTCACCGATGCGAGGTCGTCCCTGACGTTCATTCAGTTTCTTAATGCGCGCGGTGAGGATATCGAAGTCTCGTTCGACGTCTTTATCGGAGCGATGGAAGTTGGGATTTAGCTCTCTGAATTCCTTGACGGTCATGAATCGGACAGGCGGGTGTTTGAAGGCGCGGCTATTCACGATGCGATCCGCGATCTCGTCCGCTGGGAGCGAGATTAGATCGTTGAAGGTGAAATACCGCTTTCCGATTCGGGCATAGATGGCCGTAACGCTCCCGTAGAAACGTTCGGACATTTTGAAGGATTCAACGCCTCTGGCCGTTCTCCAACCGACAGGTGGTAAAACCTCGAGCGCGTAAATGAACTGCTCTTTAGTAATCTCCTGGGGTTCCGTTTTGCAGGAGTTTTCAACGGCGCGATAAACGTCTTCCCACTCGCCTACTTCCGCGTCCGGATACCGTAAGCGGATCTGCTCAAGTGTTTCACCTTCGATCGTGGAGACATAAACTCCCTCACGCAGAAAGGCGGTGTCGATGATGGTGGGTGTTCCAGGTACGTGGAAGACGGGTTCTTTGAATTCTGGAGGCGTGGTCTGTGATGTTGGATTCACGGTCAAGCGGTCTCCTGGATTGTCGATTAGTTCGACGCTTAATAACCGCTTGATCTCTTTGAATTCGTTGACTGGAAACGGCGGGCCAACTAGATAACTGGCAAGGTTTCAGTGGAGTGCGGCGGGCATAGCGATGCCGGCGCATACAAGCGAGATACCATGTACCGGGTCGGCTGTTAGTTTTTTGGAGGGAGTTCTTTCAGGTTTGGGTGGGCATGGCCATGCGGCCTGAGCTAAAGCACTTGGGACGACTCGTTCACATCATGATCGAATGTGCGTCACTTTATGTCCTACCAATCTCATCATTTTATGACCGAACCCACACGTAGTGTGGGTTCGAGCATTAAGTGAAAATGGCCTCTCATATAAATCAATCATTTACGGACACGATTCGATCATTAAGTGAAAAAAAATTGCGCATAACGTGAGTTTATTCCTACACTTTTCGCGCATAAGTTGAATCTTTCCACGACGTTCATTTTTCCCTGCCATTTACACACTTCTATTCTTGTGGAGTAGAGTTATGAAACGATGTTTGGAAATATTGACGTAAAAACCAGACCGCTCCGGCTTGCATGTCTCGTTGATCCAAACGATGCCAAGGGAATCAGAGAAGCAATCCGCCTTAGCTCCACGTTGTGGGGCGGCTCAACATTTCCGATCATCCAGTTGTACGAGCGCTCGCCCAGTACATGGCGAGAGAAACCATTTCGTCCGCCGTCAGCTAAGAGCGTTATTCTCGGTTACTTGGAGGCTTTTGATCCGGACCTATTGGTTCAGTTCTCGAAAACTGTACCAGACTTCGTAAGTGGTCTCGGACTTGAAATCATTAAGCCTGGAGACATCTGGAAGGATCTCAGCGAACAGGGTCGGAGGTTAGCCCCCCAGTTTGGCGTCGGTATCTTTGAAATCCTCAACGATGTCTTCGAAAAGCATTTTAGATACAAGCCGAAGTATCCGGTACGCATCGTCATTCCCCGCATTCCATCCGTATTGCCACTGTTTTGGTCTAGCTTTTTCGGCGAGGTTCCGTCCGAGATTAGTAATCTATTGGACAAGCACTACCGGGAACCTCTTGAGATAGAAGCGCCAAAGTTTAAGGCGGATCTGCTTTCAGACATCGTTAAGGGAAACGTTTTCTTTCCGCGCCGTCTGACCCAATACGAGCTTGAGTATCGCAACCGACCGAGATTTGGCAATGGTGCCAGTATCTTCTTTATGGACGCGAGGAAGACAGAGGATGTCGTGGACTTCTGGAACCTGCGTGCGTCAGGTCGAAGTGTATTGCCTTTCCCGAAGCAACTCCTAACGTCGCCACAACTCAACGAGGTCGTCACAGCTTTTTTGCGGCAACATAGACGCCCTTGGCGACACAACCCTTCAGTATGCGATCACGCATCGTTTATTAGATCTCGCAACAGCACAATGCAAGAGTTGCAGCAGTACGCTACCAGCCTAAAAATAACACCGGACCCGGCTGATGAGTCCGATAGTCCCTTTTTTTCACTTCAACACTGGTATCCAAGGATCTGGGATGAATGGGCAAGAGATAAGGACGGCGCGTCTCCCGCCGACGTTTATGGCCGCGAAGAATCAGCCGAAATCTCGGAAACATCGGAGCGGAAAATAACGTTCACTCCCATCCTTCCTTCATTCGCGGAGAAATACGGCTACCATGGTAAGCCTCGGTGCGCAAATGAGGTGAGCTTTCGGTTGTATGGCGAAACCGAATTCTTAGCCGAAGTGTTTCCAACTTCGGCAGGTAAAAAGGTGGCTAATGCAATCTCGGGACGAATATCCTTACCAGGCGAATGGCGTGTTGGACGGCACGGTCTTGTAAAGCTCGTGAAATACGGACTGAGCGAGATGCGTGATATTCCAGCCTCGGAAGACGTTTTTTTCGCTTGGTTGGAAGATCGGGGCTGGACACCAAAGCTTTCGACACCGGGTCTTATTGCTAGGCAGATCAATCGGCAGCTCGAAGGTCAGCCACAATATGTGCTGCGAAACGAGAAGGTGCTCGGCCTTTTTGAGAAAATGAACGGTGGGCTCGTAAAAGAAGATGGATCTCCCGTTGATGATAACCGATTCGTTCAAGAGCGGGACCTTTCGATAGGCGAAGTCAAAAGCCGGATTGGGTCTCCGTCTCTGTATGAATACTTACTCTCCAAAGGCATTTTCAAGCTTGGTGCACGTGTGCAATGCTCCAATTGCTTACGCAACTCATGGTTTCAACTAGACAACGTGCAGGATGCGCTAACGTGCCCTCGCTGTCTCAACAGCTTCCCAGCGGTAGGGCATCTCGACTCTTGTATATGGTCTTACAAAACGACCGGTGCCTTTAGCCTTCCTAATTACGCGGATGGAGCATACGCAGTTCTCGTGACTCTGAAGTTTTTTGACGACCACAACATGAATACTATGCGAACTACGCCAGTGGTAAGCTTCACAGCGGAGGCTCCCCACGACAAAAGGCTCGAAGCAGACTTCGCCTCGTTCTGGCAGGAATCGTTGTATGGAGAGAAGAAGGACGGCGTGATGTTCGGAGAGTGTAAGACCTATGGGCGGTTTGAGAGGCGCGACTTCGATCGAATGCAATACATCGCTAAGACATTTCCAGGCGCTGTTCTGGTATTCAGTACCTTAAGAAAGAGCCTTACCCCGAAAGAGGTCGCGTCTCTTACGCGCATCACAAAGGCTGGCAGAAAGCGGTGGAAAACAGAACGTCCCATCAATCCTGTCCTTATTCTCACTGGTACAGAGCTTCTCAATTCCTAGGGCCCACCGGACTGTTGGGACGAGCCGATTAAAGCCAAGTACAATCGCGTCTCAGGGTTATTGAGTCTCTGCGATGCAAGTCAGCAGATCTACTTAGGCTTACCTCCTTGGGAGACAGAGTGGCATGCGCAATTGGAGAAGAAATTGCAACGCAAGAAGAGCAGACAGGACCGAGCGGCAGCTTAGTCAGGCATTAAGAGAACCACTAGAAGACTACCGGCTTTTTTCGCGTCTTTTGTGGTCTCTTTTGTATCCTATGTCAGTTCATTTTGATTCATCCCTTCGGCCCAACCTATGATCAAGTTCGAGTAGCCAGAACGCTCTAGTTCAGTAAACGTATTGATAACGCCACGCTGCCGAAAGGCTTTTATTTCGGGATGGTTGATAGAGACCTCCTCTTGCCCCAACATCGGGCTGTACCCGTTGATCATTTTATGCTCCACCAAATCTCATTTTATGCTCCACCAATCTCACTTTATGCTCGAACTCACACGTAGAAATGGGCTTATGAAATTTATCAGGTCGTCTGGTCCTGCCTTGATCATGTGAGATGTGGCCCCAGCTGCGTAGGCCAAGTCCAAATAGTTTTGCGATGTGAAGAGAAGAATTGGCAGATCAGGATTTGCTTCACGAGCAGTTTTGATAACAGTGAGTTCAGCTTCTGGCCCGTCGTCGGTCAGTTGCGACGGTCTGGTCAGGTCTCCGAGTAAAATCAAGTCGAGTGGCGGATCTGATTTCAGGGTTGCTAGCGCGTCTGTTAGATTCGACGCCTGTTCTACGGAACAGTTAAAGACGCTGCTAATTCGCGGGACTAGAGCCCCTTGTACGAGGTCCGATGCCTCGACGAAGAGCAGCCGTTTACGCGCATGAGAGTCCGTCATGGGTGTAGGCTCCGACTCGTTAAGTTTGATACTTTGCAGGGATGTGGAATCCCTGGCCTTTCCGATTTAATCGGCACAGAGAGCCCGCCATTGTAAACAATTTGGCTGTGGTAGGGAAGGTTGTATTTGTGAGCAATGGGATAAATGTCCGACACGCGGACAACGCGAAGGGCCGATTGCGAAGGCCAGGTAAAACGAGTCAGCATGGGGTACCCCCTTACTAATCCCTGAGGAAAATAGAGTGTGTTAGTCAGCGCCTTGGCTGATGATCGAAATCTTGGTGGCGAGGACAACTATTCTCTGATATGTTTTGTGTCGCTCGATCCTTGAAATCATCCGAGACGCTATGGGCCAAGAGGCTTCTTAACCCTAACTATGAGAGCCGCGGGGGAGTTGCGAATTCTTCTGCTCCCCGCGAGCGAATCCTTCGAGAGCATAGTAGGGACAAATAGCCCATATTGCAAGAGAAGTTGTAACGGCGAAGCTTCATCAGGAGGTCAACCCTGATGGGCAGAGGATCGCGCGACAGACCGAACAAGCTGGGCAAGAAGCTGGCGCAGATTCGAACTTATCTTGGGGTTTCACAGGATGGATTAGTCAGGATGTTGGGTTTATCACCGAAACTGACCCGGAATGACATCTCGAAGTATGAACGAGGTATGCGTGAGCCGTCGCTTTCGGTCTTATTAAAGTATGCTAGGGTCGCGAAAGTGAACATGGAAGTCCTCATCGACGATAAGCTTGAAATGCCTCGAACGGTTAGTCATTCATCGAGACGAAGTCGAATCAAGCCTTCATCTCGTTGACATTGACTCGTGTCTTACACATAACTTTCCAATGAGTTTACTGAAGGACCGAGAATCATTCAAAGGAGTGAGGAGAAAGCGAGCTAAGGTTTATGGCGGTGGTGCTGACGCCGGCTGGTAATGGACGTGGTCGTCACTTATCGCGTCAATGCCGAGCCAGTAAGACGCCATTGATCGCCAGTGGCCACGTGCGGAATCTACAATCGAGCTGGCAAGTTTTACGGCCTTAAGGGCGTTAAGATTTTGTTCTCTTATAAGGAGACGTACGATCTTAAGGAGCAGCCTCCGATCGGAAGCTTCGGTGAGGCAGTCATTTTCGAACAGGAGATTGGCTATGCGCTCACCAAGTGTAGGTTGGGGCGGTTGGGAAGGTTGATTCTTAGGTTTCTTTGAGCGGCCGCCGCGAGGATTCTTTTCGCCCATAAGGCTTCGAACATACGGGAGGATGCTGGCTCGTTGGCGGGTTCGTTCCTCGTCCAGGAAGGTAGCGAGCAGAGCGGTTCTGTCTTCAGCTGATTTTTGATAAGGAATGCCGGTTATGCGGCGAACATACTGAGAGATCTCCTGTGCGGTGAGCGTTGTTACTTCGATCTTGAAGGTGGAGTCGCGGACTATCAGGGCGGGTTCGCCTTCAGGCCTGAATTCTAAATCCACTGATCCTTGCCCCATGCAAAAGCAGTGGCCGAAGATCTTCCCAAGTTCTTCGTCGCTCGCGCCGAATAGCAGTTCACGTTCGAAGCGACGGAAGCTGCACATGCTCTGAAAGATGTGTTGTAGCAGTTCTTCAGTGGTAACGGTTCCAAGCTTTGCCGCCGCCGGCTGGTCGGGTCCCTCGGGCTGTGGACTAGGTGGCTCGGTGTTCGGCGGCGGCGGTGGCGGCGCAAAAAGCTGTTGTTGGTCGTTCGTTGTGGCGGTGATCATGGTTTCAGGTGTCAGCGACGTTTCTTTAGCTTCAGGCGAGTGGGTATTACCAGTTGCTGCAAGGCGCTGTCTGTAAAACGTTGCGCGACCGGCAACGGTAATTGTTTGTATGACGGTAGCATGCTAGGGAAGGTTTAGGGTTGTCGCTTGGTTTTGCCGTACACGTATCCGCAATCAGGTTGAGCGCATTTGAAGGGATGTGCTGGATCGCCGGTTTCAACCATTACGTTGTGTTCGCAAGTGGTTAGATTGGAATTCGGTAATACAGCAAGGGATGGGTATTTGACCAAGCCTCTTGGCAGTAATTTCTGTGGGCGTTGTTTCTTTCGCATGATTAGTCGAGTCTCCGCAACATAATTAAGGGAGGGAGGTCGTTTACTGGGAGAGGAATCGAATTAATTCAGATCGCCATTGATGAGTACTCAATTTGATTCACCTTTGGACGGTCGTGATTGTCGGGCGATGCTGGCCGCTCTATTTCTAACCAAGGAGACAGTCCAGTTACTCAAGTTTCATGACGGAGATGTTTTGCTAACTATTTGAAAACATTAGAAGGGTAGTGTTCGTTTCAGACCGCGTGCTATAACCTAATTGTACTGAGAGGCCGGACACGTTGCGCAATTCTCTTGACACTCGCATCAGGCTCGTTCGGTAAAATAAGTGTTTCTCTTCGCACCGCCCTCACAAACGTTTAGAAGGCGAAGCAGTCGTTTGAAATCATTAACAATCCGCAGGCAAACGTGACCGCTCCTTTTTCAGTTCACGCTCGGCAACTACTTACTTCATTTCGGTGATCTTTTGAAATAATTCTTGAGCCAGAACCGAGTTCATCCCCACCAGCTTTCCGTGTTGTTCGAGAGCTGCGCGCTTGTCCCGCATTAACACGTAGGTCACCCCCAGGTCGTAATAAGTCTGATCGGGTCCTAACGGGGGGCCAAGGGTGTGAAAGTAAGTTATCGCTTCCGGGTAATTTCCCCGCAGCCGCGCGATTCGACCTAAATACAGACGCTTAACCGATGATTCGACGGGGCCAAGCAAGTCAATCGCCTGTTGATAAGATTTTATTGCGTCCGCACTATTACCCTGTTCCTCAAGAGTCTTTGCAATTTCCTTATGAGCGAAAAAGCTCGTTGGCGCGAGTCCGATTGCTTTGCGTTGCCAATTAAGAGCCTGAACGAAGTTCTTCTGCCCCCTATAAATCGTGCCTAACTCAAAATAAGGCGGCAGGAAACTCGCGTCATGACTAACCGACTTCTCTAACTGTTCAATCGCGTCGCTGGTCTTACCTTCCTGCCGAAACAACTGACCCATTGCAAAATAGGCAGGGGCGAAATCGGATTTGACCTGAATGGCCTTTTTTAGCTGCTGAATCGCGGCATCGTTGTTGTGCTTTAATGCTGAATAGACGCTCGCCTTTGCCAAATAGATGTTTGGATCGTTGGGCCGATATCCAGATGCCTTATCAAAGTTTTCAAGCGCATCGTCTGCTTTATTCTGTGCTACATAGAGGTTCCCAAATTGTACATACACCTCCGGATAGTCCGGTTTGAGACCGCGCGCGTTGTTCAGAAACGTCACGGCCTGATTAAAATCCTCCTCCTTTCGATCACGTAAGTATCTAGAGCTGAAAGCGATTGAGAGATCAAAGTAGGTAACAGGGCTCTCCGCTTCATTAGCCTTTGCGCTCTTCAAGAGGGCGATGGTTTCATCGACCTTTCCCTGCTTCAATAACAGCGCCCCAAGCATCTTATAAGCGAGAGGCTTCGTAGGGTTATGCTTAATTGCCTCGCGAAAGTTCTCTATCGCTAATGACTCTTCGTTCAGATTGAGATAGTTGATCGCGATATTCTCGTACTCTGTAGATCTGGCCGGCTCCTTGGTCTCAAAACGCAGGGCGGTCTCGTATTGGCCGATGGAATCCTGATACTTCGACTCGATCGTGTAAAGTGCACCCAACGCCAAGTAGACCTCCGGCATGCTGGGTTTAATATCTCTGGCTTTAATTAATTCACTGGACGCTTGATCAAGAAGCGTTAGTCGTGCTGTCTTGTCGCTCTGAAGAGCACTTTCCAATATTGCGATCCAACCCAAGGCCACGTGTTCGCTTGCGGTTCGAAGACTCAATCCAGAGCTACATTTTGTGGGCCCACGCATGCCGAGTTGATCAAGCAGCTCGCGACTCTTCTCAGCGAAGAGTCTGATTTGATTGTTTGCTTCCTGAAATTGCGCCTGAACGGCCAAAGCAAATCCCAGCACGAAGTAGACCTCGGGAGGATCGTAATGAGATTCGATGGCTTTCCGGGCAGCGGCGGCGGCCTGGCGCGCCGAGGCCTGGACCGTTGCCTGCGTATTCGGCTCATTCAAGAAATCAGAGTGGGAGCTGGAGTCAATTAAGTATGCAACGGCTAGTTTCAAATAGGCTTTCCAAAAATCCGGCTTGAGGCGAATCGCTTTCTTATACTCCTCGATGGCCTCAGCGATCCTTGAGCCCTGCAGAAAGTATATATCGCCTAACGACAAGGATACTGCTGCTTGATCTTTGACAGCCTTAGAGTCCACCAGACTTTTGAGTTGGGCCACCGCCTTGGCATAGTCACCTCGCCTAACGTCGACAGTGGCGAGTCCGGTGTTGGCATTGATGTCATATGGTGTCTTATTAAATACCGCGAGAAACTGCTCACGCGCTTCGTCCAATCGATCTTCTTCGATATAGGCAAACCCCAAACCGATGCGCGCCTCTAAATAGTCTTTCTTCAGCGCAATCGCTTTCCCATAAGAGGTGATGGCCTCGTCATAGCAGTCTGTTTCGAAATATAAGTTGCCGAATCCGTAATATACTCGCGCGTCATTGACATTCCGAGACTGAGCTTGTCGATATTGATCGAATGCCTCGGTGTAGGCGCCTGCATCCCGCGCTCGGTTGCCCAGTGCGATATGCTGGTCACTGGAGTTCTGTTTGACATTCCCTGCCGTTCTGGGTGGAGGTAAACGGTCCGGTCGAGAGGTTTCGAGGCCGGCAATCAACTGAGCTGACGCCGGATTCAAACCGCCGACCACGAGAAGTAATAATAAACAGATGACGATTAGCGTCGGCCTCGAATACACGTGCTTGGAGGTTGGCATAGAATCAATTTCCTTTCCGCATGAGTGTTCAAGTCAAGACCGTGTTGGTGCTTCTATTGCCAAACTCTAACCAAATGGTCTTCACCTCCGGTTATCAGCGTTTGACCATTCGGGGAAAATGCAATGGTACGTTGAACGCCGATTGGGACGGCGCTGACCGACAGAGATTTCGAAGAGCCATCCGTAAGATCCCAAACCAAGATTTTGTTGTCAGCGCTTGAGGAAACTAGCGCATTGTCCGGTGCAAACGCCAGTGCGATAATGAAATTCTTACTCGGATGATTCGTCTTGTCTGAGACCAAGGTCTTAACCTGCTCGCACTTTTGTATCTCTCCTTGACAAGAGAACAATTGAATCTTTGCATCGCTGGTGCCGCATGCGATGTATTTCCTATCGCGTGACACGGCAAGCGCAATCAACGGACGCTCAGTAATTAGCTCCTGACTTGGCGGAGTCAGATCCGAGTCCTGCGAGTCTTCTATTACCTGTGTTTTAGCGATTGGTGAAAGCCGCCACAAGCGCATTTTGCCGTCGAAATCAACGCTTGCCAATGTCTCTGACAAGAAAGCGATAGCCCAGACTCGTTGAACTTTGTGGGTGAGAATTTTTGTATACCACTCTCTCCGAGGATACCAGAGCCTAATTTCATCACCGCCGCGCTGCGGGTCTTTGCCGGCGCAGCTCGCTAGGACATCACCGTCGGGGGAAAAGGCTAAACGGAGAACAGGGACTCCCACGTCTTTAAGCGTTTTCAGCAGTTGTCCGGTCTCGGTGTCCCACAGTTTTATGGTCTTGTCCGCGCTACCGCTCGCTAGAAGCTTTCCGTCAACTGAAAATGCAACTGCATACACTGGCCCCCTATGAAGTTTAAATGGCGGAAACTTCGGATTCCAATTTTTTGTATCCCATAGAATAATGGTAGCGTCCTCGCTAGCGCTGGCGGCAAGGGTGCCGTCAGGGGAAAAAGCAACGGACCACACCGTTCCATTATGTCCTTCTAGGACGTGTGCGGGCCGTAGATCGATCCGTTTTGCTACGGTACCCCCCAAGGTTCTTTCCGGTGCCGACGAGTTCGCCTCGGGAGGCTTACCCACGTTAGAAGGGAATCGCCAGCGTTTTATGACATAGCCTCCAGCGAACAGCACCAAAATGAACGATACGAGCGTTACAAGGCCGAGGAGATGTCGGCTCGAGACTGAGCGCACAAAACGCAAATTTAGCTTTTGGGTGAAGACCGACGCTATGTGCTCCGACGAAATATGCCTGCCATCGCCTTGTTTTGGGGTGCGTGTCTGATTATTCAGTTCCACTTCGAGGCTAGCCGGGACAGGTTCAGGCATTCCCTTCTGCAGGCTTCCAGCCAGTAAGGCTAAATGCATCTCCTTGGCAGACCCAATCCGGTCCCACCAACGCAAATTCAATGCTTGTGAAATGACTTGAGAAACCGCAACGGGAATTTCATGGTGCGCCTCGTGTGCAGGTATCAGAGGATCGCGCTGCCCTCGCTGGACGGCCTCATCGCGCTGCGCAGGACCAATCGGGATTTGTCCCGTAAGAAGATGATAGAAAGTCGCGGCCAGTGAGTAAAGATCGCTTTGCGGTTCGGTGCCCGAATCTTGCAATTGTTCCAGCGGAGCGTATGCGCGGGTGCAGCCGGAAACACTTGGTAAAGATTCCCCGTCAATAACCGTAGACACTTGGCCGGTAGCCCCTTTGGCTAAGCCAAAATCGAGCAAATAGACTTGTCCGTCTTCGGCCAGTTTGATGTTGGCCGGCTTAATGTCTCTGTGAATGATCGGTTCTGGTCCACTGTGAAGGTATTGGAGAGCCCCGAGGAGTCTATCGGCCCATGGAGCAACGTCTTGCCAGACGAATGGCGCGCCGACTTGTTGCAGCCGCTCCCTTAACAATGCGGCAAGATCCCTACCCCCGATGAAATCCATTACCAGAAACTGCTTCTGGTCGTGCAGGAAATAGTCCGTAACGCGCGGCAGCGCATCGTGCTTTAGGGCGTGGAGCAGCTTGGCCTCGCGCTCGAATGCCTTGCGTAATTTGTGCCGGCTGAGATGTTCTCCTTTGATTTCTTTGATCGCAACGCTACTTCCAAAAGCTTCGTCGATTGCTTTGTAGACGTAGCCAAAACCACCACCGCCAATTTTGTGGAGAATTCGATAGCGCCCTTTGAGGTGAGTGTCAGGCTCTAACATGCCACTGGAAACGTAAAAGAAGCGGTGCAGCCGAGTCTAATAAGCCTTGATATGCCAAGCGAAAATCGTCATAGCCTGACCACAAACACTCGATTCAAATTCATTAGCTGCGAGCGAAATTTGGCCCAAGTCCATACCTGTTTGCTTTCGTTAGTTGGCCAAGGATCACGCAAGACTACATAGTCGAAGACAAGCCGTTGTGCGTAAGTCGGTACGTTATACCAACGGCCCCCCACTAAGACTCGATTGTAACCGCTCACGTACGTTTCTTTATGAAACTGCAACGCCGTTAATACGTAAGCATGTCCGGATAGACCATCTTCGTTCCTTAATCCTGCGATGAGGGGCCATTTGTAAGCAAGATCATTGACTAGAGCTTCGTCCCAGACGTATGGAGAGGCGGTGATAGCGGAAAACCGACCTCGGTTGTCGGGAAGCCAACCGGTGAGCGCTGTAAGTATTCCGGCTTCATCAGCTGCCTGGTCGATCTGCTGCCCAAAGACCCGTTGCACGACCTGTTCCTGCGTAACATACAACCCGTGATAGTTGAGGACCATTTGTACGCAAGCAGCCCAGCACCAATTCTGCTGGCGCTGGCGACCAGCCCACTCCGGTGCGACAAAATACTGAAACTCGACTGTGTTAACTCCTGCGATGTATGAGTTTGGTGCCACCTGCACGATGTCGGCCAGGGAAGCGGGCGTAAAGACGAATAGAAGGATCGACGCACAAATCAACCTTTGCATACATCTCATAATATCTTCTCCTTGAAACGACACTAGGTGTTGAGAGCGAGGTACAAGTCATTTACCACCAACAGTCGATAGCTGTCAATAGTGCGTTGTCATAATCGATCATTCTTTGCAATTAGAATTCAGAATCTGGCCGCTCAGCGCCTGGTCATGTTGCGCAATTCTCAGGCTCAGGCGACCTAAAGCTCTGTGTCAGGACTCTTAGGCAAAACTTGTCCGTAGCTTTAGGTAACCGGAGTGAGACTCACGCTATGAAAAGGCTACCACACCTCGCGCTTCTAATTTCGCTCGCTTCGATTGCCGCCTACGGCCAAGATTGCAGTGGTTCCGAGACGCTGATGAAACACGCTTACCATCCCGCGCGGCTAATACCTCAAAAGGGATGCGTGGACTGTCAGAGGCATAATCAAGAAGAAGATCAAAGAAGGTGATGGCGACTTTCACGTAAGGGTATTACTCGACTCCGATCAACCCTCTGACCTAATCAATGACAAGAACAAATCAGGCCAGGGCGGCTTCCTTGTGTTTGAGCCAATCTGCGTCAATCGGTGACTCAGGCAGGCGCCAAGAAATCTGCAAGAACTTCAAACAGAAGATTAACTTGCCAAACGTAGGCGATCATGTGGAAGTTACCGGCATTCACATGCTCGACAACGACCACGGCTGGCTTGAGATTCACCCGGTAATCAAGATCAAAAAGCTTCCTTGATAAAAATCATTACTTGACGCCGGGTTTAGGATCGCTCTCATGAGAAAGAAGCGCGATCCAAACCCAACCATGCTCGTCTACCAAACGGCCACAAAGTAAAGATCGTGTCTCAGGACGGCGCTACCGCTTTGGTTCAACGCCTCGGTGGCGGTGAGCGCAAGGGTACGCTGGCTGTTTGTTCTGTCGATAAGCTCAAATCAGCTTAGCGCCCGCGCGAAGGCCCCGCTTTTGTTTACTTTTGATGAGCAACATAGAATTACCCACAATCCAGGGAATGTACTCGGCGGGTTCGTAGAGATCTCCTTGATCGTCACAATTTGTCGGCGTCGAATAGTTGGCCGTCTATGCAAATGGAATCCGGGTAGCGCCAATTCATAGCCTTGATAATCACCCACGCTCATTGTCTTCCGGGGTGGATGGTAAATGTGGGAAAGGCGGGACCGTCGCTGAAAAGCGTTATTCCGCTTCGTTGGCGTCGGGATCCGGATTGGGTGGTATCAGCTCAAGCGGCTCCGGAATAGCAAAATCACTTTCCGGCTGAAGCAGCGTACCGTATGCCCCGTACTCATCCTCGCCCAGGGTCTCGCCGTTGATGTTGGTTAGCTCTGCCATAGCGTCCTTATTTATAGTAAACACTGCAATCAGTTTGCTCGGTTTGGCTACCGCTTTTGTCCTCCTGTCGCTCACGCGGCGATGTCATTCGCTTCAGCAAGTTCCGAGCGTTGGCGGCGGCTATTGATCCGCTGAACTATTCGTAGCAGAGACGAGCGTTCGACTTTCAGGCGTTGGGCGACGCGGCTCATGTTGCCGTTGCTCCTGGCTTTGACGCATTCGATAGCGGCGCGTCGTACTCGGGCTGAGAAGTCGTCGAGTGACTCTCCGGATAGAAGGGTGCTGCAGGAATCGGGCAGTGAAAGGGTATCGCCATCGAGTTCCTGGAAGCGTGAGATTTCAGCACGGACATTGACGGCGGTTATGGTTTGTCCTGGGTTCGCGTTACAGGTGAGTCGGGCAATGACGTTATGCAGCTGCCGAATATTGCCTGGCCAGCTATAGGCGACGAGTTCGCTGACGCCGCGGGTTTCGATCGTGAAGGGCTGCCGCTGTTTGGCGTTGCGTTGTTCGGTCTTGAGCTGCTGTTCGACGAGCTGGCGAATATCATCTTGGCGTTCTCGTAGCGGTGGAATGTAGATCTCGAGCACAGCCAGACGGTAGTAAAGGTCTTCGCGGAAGGTCCCGGCTTTGACCATGCGTTGTAGGTTACGAGACGAAGCGGCGAGTATTCGGACGTTGCAGCGAATGTCCTTAGTGCCTCCGAGTCGGCGGATCTTTTGTTGTTCGATGGCCTTAAGAAGTTTGGCTTGGAGTTCAAGTTTTAGTTCGCCGATCTCATCGAGGAAAAGGGTGCCGCCAGCGGCGACTTCGAAGAGACCCTGCTTCCTCTCGGCGGCGCCGGTGAATGCGCCCCTTTCGTAACCGAAGAGTTCGCTTTCTACCAGAGTGTCGGGAAGCGCGGCGCAGTTAATATCGATGAACGGACCTTTGGAGCGGGAGCCGCGGTCGTGTACGAGTTGGGCGGCGGTGGTTTTGCCGGTGCCGGATTCTCCGGTGACGAGCACAATATGACTCGAAGCTGCGACGCGAGAGATTTCGCGGTCGAGGCGAATCATGGTTGGGCTCGAAGCTACTATCGGAGTACGTGCGGTGTTGGGGGCGGCGTCCGTGGTCTCGTCCTCGTCGAGCCATTCGACGGCCGCGGTTGCAGTTGCGGTGGTAGCTGTTTGCAATTCGGCGTTAATAGAGGCCTCCATGGGAGACAGGACCGTCACAACGATCGTCGTGTCAATATAGCGGCCTTCGACCGGGCGTTGGACGCCTTGCTGCGTGTCATCAACAACGTGGCGGTATGACTTGCCGGCGCGGTTGAGAGTGATGCTGGCAACTGTCACCTGGCGTGCTTCGAAGGCAGACACGAGGTCGCGCAGGCCCTCGGCGATGGTGGGTGCCGAAATAGGGAATAGCGTTGGCATCTTGGCGGTCGCGGATTGCATGATTTGGTTTCCTCGGGTTCAGGTCGCTGTCAGTTAGTCGAAATGCTCAGGCGGCGATGCTGACTCTTTCCAGGTCGATGCCGTAGAGGGCGCGATTGACTGAGAGGGTAATGATTTCCTCTTCCACGTTGAGCGCGTCGGACAGCAGGGCGCAGGCGCGGTCGGCGTCGCCAACACGGAAAGAGTTTTCGACGCTGGGAAGCTTGTAGGCGATCTTGGTGGCGGCCTGTTGCAGTATTTCATCGTCGAACAGAGTCATGCCTTGGGCGAGCTGGAGGTTCGAGTTGCGTTCATCGCGAAAGCCTTGTAGCCGGATCGCCTGGCCTTGACGTTTGATAAGCATCCTCTGCCCTTCGGACATCGTGGGGGAGTCGTCGTCAATCCCGAGTTTCGTACGGAGAATCCAGTAATGGAGCATCATGCGAATGGTTCTGGCGGCTTGGAACTCGTCCTCCGACTGTGGCTTGAAAGGGATTATGTTTAGGCTCTTATCGTGCGAGTTGTTTTGGTGGCTGGCGTTCATTTTGATTTCCCCCTGAGAGTCGTTGGCTTTTCCTTCTTCTGATTCAGGACGCTTAGCGATAACTAATGCGCGCGTCGTGCTGGAGGCTCATTACAAGGTCTGTGCCAATGGGGTGTCGAAGGGAGAAAGCTCAGGGGCATCTTGGCGTAATTGCCTTATGGTGCAGGGATTAATTGCAACCGTGGGAGATTGGACTTGGCGAGAGCCGTGCAGGATAAAAGCGGTTTAGCTGTAAACGGAACTGGCAAGTGTAAACGATCGTTGTCGGCGCGGGAACTCAAGTTCCTGCGCTGGTGGCTGGCAACTTGAATCGGATTAAGGCTGCCGTGAAAGCGGGTCTACTGGTTGTCAAGCTCGAGACTGAGCGATGAAGTTGGTAAGTAGGCGGGTCGGGGTAGAAACTTGAGCTAAAGGAAGAAGACTCGCGAGATTCTATCAATGGATTTGGGTTCAATCTTTTGGGCCTTTTGGGCTTTGAAGTATGCCAGTGTTTGAGTGTGGGATTTTATGACAGTTAAATCGCAGAGAAAGCTCAACAAAATCTGCTGTAGTTTGTTGGACAGTGCTTGGGTGTCAGAGTACGGACAGTGAAAGAGGGAGCGACTGCTTGCTTACGGGAGGTCAGGCAGCCTTGCTGAAACTGTCCCAAAGACTCATCTGATTTGATACTTGCGCAAATTCAGGTAGCGTCAGGGCGGGATAATGTAGAGGTTCTGAAGGGGTAGGAAGGGGCTCGGGTTTAGAAGCGGGCGGCGTATCGAGCAGGTCGAAGATATTTGCACTCGAGGCTTTTGCGAGTGCTCTAAGTTCGGTTGTTGGCAATGGGACAGCGATGGGCTGCGCCTCATCTGCCGGTTGCTCAACGGGGTATTTAGAAAGCAGCGCTGTCAGGGTCTCGATCGCTTCGGTTTCAGTCGACGGCAGAACGAATCGTTCGCGGTACTCGATGCGCATGTTAACTAAGCCAAGCTCGCGAAGCTCCTTGAACTTATGGTGAGAGATGCCTTTGAGCTCGACATAAGCGGCGCCGTAGAGACGGCTGCGGCAAAGGGAAAGTCCCTCAAGCAGGGCGATCTGATCATCATTTTTGATGATGGCATGATAGATGTCGGCGGGGTCGGAAATGGCCGTAACGATGCCGAGTGCGCGTAGAACCTGGTTGACGCGGTTTCCGGGGATCTTGACGCCGACAATTCTCTGATTGTCCTGAGTGATAACACGGACAACTTTTAGTTGGGCGTCCTGGGTTGTCTTGAGGCGCTGCCAAAGCGGCAGGACGGCGCCGGCAATTAAGTGGAGTTCTCCGACAGTCGTTTCCGGGACGTTGCGGCAGTACAGATCCCACCAAGCGAGCGCTGACGTTTTAGTGACCTTTTTGTACTTGGCGAGTTCGGTATCGTTGATGTAATAGGCCCGTGCTTCCTCTGGCTTGGTAACTGAATAAGTTTGATAAGTTCTGCCCGACTCATGTTCGGTATGGGTGCCGGACTTGGTAATCAAAACGATGTTGCCCTTTGGCTGGCGATAAAATTGACCGTTATTGGCTTGGACAATGCCAGCGGCCTGTTCAACTGTGACGCGAGTGGATTTGGTTTCGACAGCCAACGTGTAGTGCAGGGTTTCAGCTTTGGTAGTCTCGTCGACGTAGACGGCTTCGGGTTCTTGAGCGAGTTTGATTGAGAGCGCACGGATATCCTGGACACCATCGTCAAAAGTACCCGAGGCGCGGGCGTGGGCTACGCATTGATCGAACAGATCTGAGTAATAGTTAAAGATCGCGTTTTGACGATCGCAATCGAGGCTAAGGAGGCGATTGAGAAAGCGCGGAACGTGGTAACGATCTCGGTCGTTGATTTGGCCTTCCTTATTTAGGAGTCCCATGTCTTCCAGCGCTTCGCGAGGGTTGCTGAGATTCGGGATTTCAACACCTTCAAAGATACGACGGTAGAGAAGGTCAAGCGTGCCCCGGCCGAGTGCGCTCTCGAAAGTATAGCGAGACAGTTGCGAACCTCCGTCGGCGGCGTTGCGGTCACCTTTACATAGAGCTCCGAGCGAACCGAGTCGGCGGGCGATCGTGGATGAGAATCTTCTTTCACCGCCGAGGTTCGTTGACAGTAGAAGATAGCGTGGTTGGGATTTTTGAAAACTACGATGTACGCGGCCGAAAAACTGAAATTGAAGGACCGCGCTCCAAGCTAATTGTAGGGTGATATGGCAGCGGCGTTTTTGGTTAAGGGCGTTCAAGGAAGCGTGGAGTGAAATTCCGGTAGAGCCGGCCGCGGTTGTTATGGCGATATTCTTTTTGCCGTTCTGGAATTGTTCAACTTCCCAGACGTTAATTTTACTCATAGGCACGCCCTTGGGGGCGCGCGAAACGTAACTGACTTTGCCGCTGCGTGGATCGCGTATGAGTCGTTTACGGCGGCCGGAGATTTCGGCCACGTTCTCAGTACCGAAGTGGTTGATGATTTGGTCGAGCGGGTTTTCAGGGAGAACCAGGTCCGATAACTTTTCGAGCAGGTCGGCGCGCATTTTTAGCGCGACTTGGCTTTGGACGGGATTACCTGACTCGTCGGTTACGGGTACGCTTATCTTGGTTCCTGTAGCGGGGTCTTCTTTTTCTTCATAGAGGTCGACGGGAAAAGCACGTTCGACTAAAGCGCAGAGAGTGGCGCGGGGCGAGAAGTCGAGATCCTCAAGGCGTTCGCCTTGGACGGTGGCGCGGGCGACGAGCGCTTTGCTCTTGGTTTCGGCCGTGCCGATGATCGCGACGACTGCAGCTTCGTCTCTTTCGAGGGCGGCTTGAATCTGACTGATACACTCCGGGACTTTGAAGGCGGTAATGACTTGTTGGAAAAAGGCGAGGTGTTGGGCCCAAAAGTGAGAGAGGGCAAAGGCCCGTTTGCGGTTGCCAGCGGACGTTATTTCTATGGCGGCTTCGATGTTTTGGAGAACAACTTGCCAGGCTGCCGCAGCGTTGTCGTATATCTCGCGTTGTTGGGTGGTGAGTTCATGGAAGATTTCGGCGTATTCGACTGCGAGACCGGATATGGGATCGCGTCCATAGCTGAGGGTGCTCGAGTGAGACATGCCGAATGCCTTCATTGATCTGGTGACCATTTCCAGAGCGCCGAGGCCTCCGGCGTTTATCTCACTCATGAATTCAGGGAAGCCTTCAGAGAACGACGTGCCGGGCCCCCATAGGCCAAGGCGATCCATGTAAGCCATGTGTGAAACTTCAACTACGGACGTGGCTGAAGAGTAGACAAAGCGAAGGTTTGGCCGTTCTTCGTGGCTTTGGAGTTCGAGGACCGCGAGACCTGTTTGAGTTGCGTTTCCGTTCTCCGTTGCTAAAGCATGCTGGGCGCGCTGGCATTCGTCAAAGATTACTACTCCGTCTTCACCGAGCCAGTTTATTAACTGTTGGAGCCTGGTATTTGCGGTCGTCTTACTCTTGGCGATCAGGGTGCTGTAACTGCAAAAGACTACGCCCTCGCCAAAGTTGATACTTTCGTTAACCTCCCATACGTTTAACTGGTGCAGTGGTATGTGGGCAGAACTAAGATCCGTTAGATCGCGGCGGGTGGATTCCAGCAACTGGTTGCTAATGCTGAGCCAGAGAGTGCGGGTTCGTCCCTGGTTGTAGTTATCGACGATGATGCCGGCAAGGCAGCGGCCTTTGCCAAACCCGGTGCCGTCGCCGATGAGGTAAGCAGCGCGGGCGCCGGAAGGAAGTCTTTGTGAGTGCCGTTGCCCAGCGTAGCAGATTCTCTCGAGTTGGACGTTGGATAGGGCGCCTTCGGTTATGAGTCCAGGATCCAGCATTGGCCGATAGGTGATCGGGGGAGAAACGACTGCGGCCATTGCCGCGGTTTCTACCAGCGCCGCCGGGTGCGGAATGCCGCCAGTTAGCCTTGCAGAGATATAAGGGACGAATCCTTGCTCATCTTCCTCCGTACTTTCTTCCGCGGCGGTGTCGTCGGCGGAGGGTTGGGCCGTTGTGATAGAGGTTTCATGCGGAGTGGCATTGGTCTTGACGGTGGGAGCGGTTTTCGTTGCGGCTGTTAAATCGGTAACTTCAGCTTGCCGGGGTTCAATATAGAGTTTGTCGTCTTTCACTAACGTCAGAATTTCGGGCAACGTAGCTTCGCCGTATCGGATGTTGCTGACTTGCTCGCTCCAGTTGGAGCCGGGCGTGGGGCCGGTCTTTTCTATTACGATTAATTGAGTCTCCCACGCAGTTCCGAACTTGGTGAAAGTCGGGGCAGGCAATGAGAGATTGATCTTGATCGTGTATTGGGCTGCGATGCGTTGCCAAAAGTTGCTGGCCTTTTGTCTGTCCAGGGCGAGGCCGCATCCGGTTATTGCAACGAGCCGGCCGTTATCCGCAAGGCGACAGAGTGCAGATTCTACGTGACGGGCGCCGAACATATTGTTGTTCTGTGAGAGGCGGCCGGCGGTGGAGCTGAAGGGAGGGTTCATCAGAACAACGTTGGGGACGATTTCAAGTGGCAGAAGATCGTTTATCTTCTCGGCGTCGGCGGAGTGAACAGGAAAACCGAGAAAGCGAAGAAATGCTTTGCGACGCGTCGAGAGGTCGTTTGTGAAAACCTGGGCACCGAACGCGCGCGCTATGCAGGCAAGCGCGCCAGTGCCGGCAGAGGGTTCGAGTAGAACTGGATTGATGAAGCCGTCAAGGGCGAGATAAGCGGCGACGAAGGCCAGCGGGGCCGGAGACGAGAATTGTTGATAGAGCGTTTGTTCGTTGGTTCGGACGCGCTGAGTTGGCAGTTGCGATAGAAGCCTTTCAATTTGTTGGAAAGCTTCCGCAGAGTCCATATCTCGAAATGCGGCGGCGCGCTTTTCAATAACCTGGTGAAGCGCCGTTTCAATCACGTCGTAGAGATAGCGGAAGTCGTATTGTCCGGAATTAACCGGCTGCTTCAGATAGTGTTCGGCGCGCGTGAGAAGTGTCTTTGTTTTAAGAGTGTGCCCGAAGTCGAGGCTGGCGCGGAGGTTCTCGATCAGGTCAGTCGTGCCCGGGAGCAGTTGGAAGTCAGGTTTCATGGCTGTCAGTGACACGTGTTAACGCTGGGTTGAGTTTTTGATCGAGCGCGGGGGTTGTTTGCCGCTTCCTATTTGGGTTTGGTTAGACTGCGCGGGAGTGGCAGTAATAAATTAAGCGACCATGTGCTAGGCGGCGTTTCGCCGGCGAGTTTTCTTCGACTCTGTTTGGATCGGTGCCACAAGTGTAAGTTGTGGTTGCGTTGGGACGGCCACTGCTGGCTGGTTGTTGATGGGCTCGCCGGCGTCGACAGCAACCGGCGGCGCATTCTTTACAGTGAGGCTGGCGCGAAGCGCTTCCATTATGTCGACGACCTTGCCGCTCGTGGCCGGCTTTTCGATTTTTTCGATCACTTTGCCGGCGATCTTTCTATCAAGCATTGCGCGCAACGCTTCGTAGTAATGGTCGGTGGGTTCGATCTCGGTGAAGGTCGTTTGCATTCGTTCGACCAGCGCTGTGGCGAGTTCGAGTTCCTCATCGCTGAGTGACTCTTCCTTCGCTTGAGGGAGCGCGGCGAAGGTTCTGACTTCGCGAGGATACCGTAAGGTTTGAATGATGAGGCCTTCATCGGTTGCGGAGATTGAAACCAGGTCTTCGCGTTCACGAAGGATGACTTTGCCGATGGCGACTCGGCCGGTCTGTTGCATGACCGCTTTGAGCAAAGCGTAAGGCTTGCCTGATGCGGGGCCGTCCGCGACCGCGAGGTAGGGAGAGTCAAAGAAGGTGTTGGGGATCTCGCTGCGGTCAACGAAGCCAAGAATTTCAATTGTCTTGCTGGATTCCGGCTTAATCGCGTCGATTTCCTCTTGTGAAATGATCACGAACTGGTCGTCGCCGTGCTTGTAGCCTTTGACGATCTCTTCTTTGTCGACAACCTGATTGCACTTCTTGCACTGCTGTTGATGGCCGACAGGTCCTCGGCATGTTTCACCGTGCAGTTGATTAAAAGAGATCTTTTGCGCGGATTCGACTGCGGTGTAAACCTTGATCGCAACGGAGACAAGTAAGAAGGTTATGTTGCCTTTCCAGACTGATCGGAGTGCCATGAGTCTTGCTCCTCGGAGTAGAGTCGATTAGGCAACGGTTATCTCCGTGCCTTTGTAACGTAATTGGGAAAGTGTGCAGGCCTCGGGTTGTAGATCATCGCGTATGGCTATCATGCGGGGTTGGTAGACCAGGTGAGATTGTCGAAAAGCGTGCATATATCGAACGTCGATGATCACGCCTTCACTAACCTTGAAGTACCGGCTTCTGATCTTCACGTCTCCGCAGTTAACCAGACGGTGATTCTCGTCAAATGCGCCTAATGAGACAGACTGCTTTTCATTTAATCCGGTAATCACAAATGAACTGACCGCTGTGAATTTGTATTTGAATTGATCTGGCTGCCGTCCGACTTTGTATGGAGAGTGCCTGGCTTTGAGGACGATACCTTCGAGATTGTGATCGTGGATTGTTTGCAGGAGCGTCAGTTTGCCGGCCTGTCGGTACTCGGTTCTTACCGACTTAATACTGGGTAAACTGGCGATTGACAGGATGCGATCGAGTTGATCTTGTCGTTCAGAGAACGGAAGTCGCTTTATGTCTGTTCCGTCTACTTCGAGCAGATCGAAGGCATGGAATGCCTTTGTTTGGTTTAGCCACTCGCCGTCAAGAATTAGCGGGGCAATGCCCTGAAGCTGTTTAGCCTGGTCAAGAATGTTCCGCGAGATCTCGCAGACTAAGCCGCTGCGATTGTGGGCGGTAATCGAGGAGCGGTCGACAGCCAGAATGATGCGCTTGCCGTCGAATTTTTGTTGAGCGGCGTAATTATCGTCGAGGAGTTTGGCCGCAGCTGCCTCTCCGTCGTCAATCGCCGTTAAGAGCTGGCAAGCGTCGTCTTTCATAGCCGGTTACGGTGTGAAGGGTTAAGAGCGTCAACGAGTGAGTTCGCTGAGTCTTTGTTGTTGCTGGTCGATCCCGAAGCCTTTGAGTGGGCGGTTTACGGAAAAGCCGTTTTGCTTGAGCTTGGTTTCGATTTCTTTGAAGACTCAGTTTCGAAAAGGGCGGTTGGTATCAAGGTATCAAGGGCTCATTGATGGGCTCTGCGGACCGTTGCTGTTTGCCAGGCTGGATATCGACGGAGATGGTTGCGGGCCTCGGCCAGGGCTGCGCGGCGGGTTTGGGCCTCGGCGTAGAATCCTGAGCTGGTGTCTTCGCCTTTGAGGTCGATGTAGAAGCGGGCGTTATTGATCTTCGTGGCAAAGTCGCGCAAGCCTTTCACTAACTCATCGTCAGATTCTTGCTCGCGCTGGATGGCCTTTATGATTCGGTCGCTTTCCTTTTCGCGGATCCTGCGAATGCTGCGCGCTTTGCGGGCGAGGCTGCGTACGGTTTGATATCTAGTGGCGGCTTCGAGCCACTCCGCGGGTAAGTCAGAGCTGCGTCCTTTTGTTTGCCACAGAACCATAGCTGCGTAAAGCTCGGCGTTTTGCTGAGCGCGTCTTACGAGCGCGGCGGCGACAACGTCACCGTCGTGCATTTCAAAGCAGGAATCAAATTCGCGGCTTCTTGTGTCTTGGTCGAGAATGCATTGAGCGGCGTAATTGACGCGTTGTTGAAAGGAATCTGGTCTGTAAGATGGCATGGGATTACTTGCCTTCAGATCTTTGTTCGCGGGCCATTGTGACGAGTCGGGTGAAATGGCCCGATGACTTCGGGTTCGATCCCGCCGTGTAGCCGGAGGATGTGAAGTGCTGCTGCTGCTCCTGTCGGAGGGGCTAGTCCACTCTCATCGGCATTATGATTGCAAAAAAGCGAAGTTCGGCTTCATCAGTGACCGGGCGAAACTCGGCTTGGCTGTTTGCGTCCTTGAAGCTGAAAAGCACTTCTTTGGAGTTGATGACGTTCAGGAAATCCTGGATGTATTGCGCATTGAATCCGATTCTGAGCGCGTCTCCGTTTAGCTTCGAAGCTATGACCTCGAGTCCTTCGCCTTCATCCGGCGACTGTGCGGTGATAGTTGTTTGCTCTTTGGTAACGTTAAGCGTAACGGCTTGAGAGCGATCGTCTGCCATTAAGGCTACTCGCTTGATTGCTTTGCTAAGGTCGTTGGTGTCGAAAGTGGCAGAGTATTCATTGTTTTTGGGGAGCACCATCTCGTAATTCGGAAATTGTCCGGAGAGCAGGCGCGAGACGAGTGCGCGAGTTCCGATTTGGAAATACACATGATTGTCATCGACTCCGAGTTGTACCGCTCCGTCGAAGCCGCTGGCCAATTTAAGCAATTCGGAAAGCGTTTTCTTTGGAATCAGCACGTCAAGCGCTTCGTCAGTGGCTGATCGAATACCGTTCTTGGTTTCAATCAAAGCGAGCCGGTGCCCATCGGTAGTAATGACTTTAGTGGCCTCTTTGGTGATCTCGAACTTTGCTCCGGAGAGTGTGTACCGGCCTTCCTCCTGCGTGATGGCGAAAATGGTTTTTTCAATGAGCGTTGAGAGAAGGCCTGCCTGTATTGAAAAGGGGGTCGCTTTGAAGGTGGGTAAGTCAGGGAAGGTTTCCGTGGCGATGCCGGGCAAGCGAAACGTCGACTTGTCTGATTTGACGGTCACCCACTCGTTTTCTTCTTTCGTGAATGTTACCGGGCCGTTTGAGAGAAGCCGCACAATATCAAAGAGCTTGCGTGCTTGAACGCAGATTGCCCCTTGGGTCGGCATAGTTTCTACCTGGGCATCGGCGCGGATGGTAACGTCGAGATCTGTGCCATTGATTCTGATGGAATCGGCGCTGACTGATTCGATCAAGACATTCGCGAGTACCGGGATCATGTTTCGACGTTCGACAACGCTTTGTACGAAGGCTAGTTCTCTTTGAAGGTCTTCCTTGGTGATGGTGAATTTCATGCGGGTCTCCTGAAGGGATTATGATCGTTAGGCAGCTGATTAATCGCCGCCTCTTTATTGCGCCGTGGTTAGACTGCCGCGACTTGGGAAAACAAGGACGGCGTGAAACGCCGCGAGATGGCAGTTGCGGCAAGCACTGGTGGGCGTTCAGTTAGTAATTCCCCCGGAGAATTAAGTATGTCGTGGTTAAGCGCTAAAAGTCCTTAATGGTGATCTGATTGGGGGCTCAAGATTGGGAGGTTGTCGTGATAAGCATTCGGTTGGCGCGACTCAGAAGGTCCTATTTCATGGTAGTCGTAGGATGTGGATGGTGTGAGATGCTACTCTTAGCTTCCGCGAATATCGATGTTGTTAAAAGATCTCGTCAGCAGGCTCGCGGCGCGAGGAAACAGGCAGTTCGAGACCTTACCTGCGGCGCGAGCGGTCAAATACTTTGCTTACGGGTCTAATATGCTGACGAAACGGCTGCCGGCTGACGCTGCCGATGGGCTCACGGAAGCCCATCGGCCGAAACAGCAAACTAAAGAAATGCGTCCAGAAAACCTTACTCACTTAGAAGGAGAAAAATCACAATGGAAAACCAGACTACGACGCCGAGCGTTCCCACAGCGACTGATTCTCAAGCCGCGCAACCCAACATCATCATGATCATGGTCGATCAAATGCGCTTTCCCATGCACTTTCCACCGAGCATTGGCAACGCCGATGAGTTCATAGAGAAGTACATGCCCAATCTCTTCAAATACATCTGGAGTAAGGGCGTGAGGTTTGCCAATCACTATATCGCCGCGTCGGACTGCACCGCCGGGCGCGCGACCATCTACACCGGGCTTTACGCCTACCAGACCTACCTGATGCTGACGCTAATAACTTTTCCGGAACTACCTGAATCAAACTCCGGCGCGGAGCCTGAAGACGATTCGGAACAGAAGGGGCTATTACAACCGGAATTGCAGACGGCCTTCCCGACCGCCGGGCATCTCCTGCGCGACACGGGCTACGATACCCCCTACTTCGGCAAATGGCACATGTCTTACGGCACCAGCAACCTCGAGCGATACGGCTTCGACAGCCACGTCCCGGCCGGAGATCTGCCCGGCCTTTACGGGCAGGGTGTTGCGTCTGATGACGGCATCGCCACGGAAGCGGCCGAGTGGGTCAACCAGCGCGTCGAGTCAAATAGCACTAAGCCTTTCTTCCTCTCCATCAACTTCGTTAATCCCCATGACAAACAGTTTTTTTGGGGCGGAACGGAGGTTACTAGTTTCAACACAATCTACGACAATATCAAGACAAGCGATGGCAGTATTGGCGAGAAACCTGCGCAAACCTATGCCGAGCCTCCTAAGCCGGAGGACGCACCGCCTTCATATGGTTATCCGTCGGACGTGAGACAATTTCTCAATTGGGAGGACAAGAGCAAGCTTGGTACCAAACCCAAGGTGCAAAGCCTTGTCAGGGAAGTATTCCAATACCAAATGGGCGGGATTTACGACGATGGCGAATCCTCTACCTATACGTCTGTTGATCAGCTCATGCCGCAGCAGTTCTGGTATGCCCCCACCCAATTACAGTCGGGAAAGCATAAGGCGATCGCGGCGTTTGAATACTGGTCGAAGGCACTCGACTCCTATATCCAGATCATGCAGCTGGTGGACGAGTCGATTGGAATCTTCATGACGAGCCTGCCCGAAGAAATCCGAGATAACTCCGTGTTCGTCTTCACCTCCGACCACGGCGAATACGCCAGTTCGCATGGACTCCAGGGCAAAGGCGGTACCATCTATGAAGAGGGAATCCTCGTCCCATTCGTGGTCGTCGATCCGACCGGCCGCTTCACCTCGGCTACCGATCAATATCGCACTCAACTTACTTCAAGCGTGGATCTCCTCCCGATGATCGTTTCGATGGCCCATGGAGGGTCTAATGAGTGGATGCGCGAGAATGAGGACTACGAAAAACTCTGGGGCTCGCGCCTGGATTTGCTGAGCATCCTGCGTGAGGCGAACGCGCCCGGCAGGCAACAAGTCTTTCATACCACCGATGAATTTGTGCCCTCGTCCGTGAATTACCTCTTTGCGCCGATGCATGTGATCGGAACGATCTTTCAAGATAGCCAAGGCAACAAGCAAAAGCTTGGAATCTATACGACCTGGGAGGAATTCACTTCTGACCAGAGTCAAGCCGAAGTGGTTTACCGCACTGACAAAAACACGCAGGTTGAATATTACGATCACTCTTATAGCTTGGGGGCAGAGGAACTGGCCAGTCAGCCCCAGTCCCAAGCGGCCCAGGATGCGTTAGCCCTCTATTGGGGAAGTTATCCTGTGGGGCCGAGTCTGGTCCTTAAGGAACTGCAGGCTCCGCTTCCGGCTGCTTATCAAGAGGCTCAAAAAACAGCGTACCAGGAACTTCAGGCTTACATGCAAATCCTGAATACTGCCTCGCAACAAGGCGCAACCGAAGACGCCGAAACGCCTGCTCCCGCCGTGAGCGACGCACTTGATGAGCGGACAGCGAACGTCTGGGCCTATTGAGCCTATGGAGCATACCGCGGTCCTGGTTCGCGCAGGACTTGGCTTCCCTTGGTCGTGCGGTGACCTGTCATAGCCTTGGGTCGCGTGCGACCTGATGCGGCGTCTGCGAAACGTCAGACTACACAATGGCTCGTCCTTCGCCCCGCGAAATTGGACGAGCCATTGTGCTGTGAATAACACTCAAGACTTAAGTTTCTGACATCATCAAAGCGTTCAGGAACTGATTTAGCTTAAGGACTTGAACTGAAGAATCTTTCCCGCCGCTGGAGCCTGCGGTGATGACTGGGGGTAGTGTGACTACGAGTAGCTGAGCACAGTCGTCTGTAATATCAAGTCCTAATGCGTGGCCACTTCTCTTATTCGGTCGCTGCTCGGCAATTGATTCACGTTCTTTCTACTCGCGATTCCAGGTTTGATAGGTACTTGATGGCTACGGTGAAGCGTCTGCGATTGGGATAGGCGTTCGACTTTAACCCGGCGGTCGCCGTGGCGAGGATAAGAAGGGCTATGACCTTAACTGGCTGGTTTTTGTAGAGTCTTATTTCGCCGATCATCATAGTTCCGTTGAGTCGTCACAAGATCGTGGAAAACGCTGCTTAGCTTGTTGAGCGATGCCTGTGCCGCGCGTCGTCCGTCGTCAGCGAAGCAAATATTCTGGGTGGCATGAGCGGCGAGAAGGATGACGAATCCGGGGACTGCTGTTTTTAGGTCAACACTTAGTTCCCTCACGGCGTCTTCTCACAGCCTGGCTGACAAAATCCGTTAATCAAAATCCGTTAATTCTCCGAGATAAGGCAAGGGTTCGAAGCTAGCGCGTCGACACTCGTCGTAGGCCCCGTTAAGGGCGACCTGGGAAGCGGCTTCGGCGCGTGACTTCGTAATTAGCATTTGCTTTTGAAGGCTTCCGGCTCTCTGGTCGCGGCACGGCGCATGCAAGAGTCAAGTGCCGGAGGCCTTGCCCCTCGCCGGCAGCTCTTTCTTGAAATCCTGTTCCCTTTAGGTAGAAAACGATGACTTTTTTAACCATCTCTCAAGGAGAGAATAGAAACAATAGGTTCGTGGTTACTCAGGCTGAAAGCTCAGCGCAGATGGTTAGTCAGATGGTACGTGATGAAATGCGGCGCGGCCATTTTTCTCATGTGGAAGCTCGGGTTTGTCGAATTGAAGAGCTGGTCAAGCAAGGGTACTTAACAAGGGAAGTCGAACGAGAACTCCTTTTATTGGCCGCACAGTTTTTGGAAGGCGCCGGCCAGACCAAAAGAGCGTTTCGATTTGCCGGTCTATTGGTCGCTGATGTGGACACGTTGCCGAAGGATATCTATATCGCTCTGCGAAGATTCCGGACGCGGCTTCTATTGAACGTCGGACAGGTTGGCGAGGCGAGGGCTGAGGTAACGAGCATTGATCGGTTGGTGCTCCGCAGTGATGGCGCGTTTGGCGATACAAAAGAGACTATCGATGCTGATACGTCGTCTGTGACGTTGGCGACGTGGTTAATGACTGCGGAAGTGTGCCTGGCCGAACGTAACCCGGGCGATGCGATCCAGGCGTTGCGCGAGGCGTTTGCGTGTATTCAGCGTGACGGGCAATCGACTGGAGAGGCGGTGATGTTTGAGTTGCTGTCAGCGCTGGCCTGCTTTGTTTCCGGGGATGGTGAGGGCGTCCCTGCGTTAGCCTATCTTTATCGAGTCCATGTGGTTTTGGATTCCGGAATTGACGCTGCCATCAGGGCTCGAATCGCGGCTGCTTGTGATGACATGGAGCGGACCGCAGGCCTGAGTGCGAACGAAGCGGCGAGGTGGCGCAGTAGCGGTCCGGACCGCCCGATGATAGAGCGATACCTGGGGGAAGGTGAAGTGGTCGTGCCTCCGTCGGATCTGTTAAAGCGAATGTTGCCGGTACAACTTGGCGTGGCTGGTTCCGTTACTGAAGTTACGCAAATTCAGCGAAGACCTATCGCGCGGGACGCGGCGGAACGAGTGGCGCCGATCACTGTGCCGTTAGCTTTTCTGTTTGAGTCATTCGGTTTGGAAAAGATTACCTCGATGTTCGACTTCAACTTGGATACAGGTCCGTTGGTTATCGATTGGTCGGCTTGCGATAAATCAGTTTTACGCGAGGCTATTTCATCCGGGTCGATCTCGCCGCGCGCCGGCGAATGTGAGCGGGGCACGATCTATTTCAACAACGGCGCTTATGTGGACGCAGAGTTCGAAGGCGTGGAAATGGCTGATCGTGGCGGCGCTGTTTTGGAAACCATCTATGAATTATTTCGGATTAGCATGACCCGACTGCCAAGTGCGTTTGGCTATCAGCCACAGTCCGGAGCGTTAGCCGCCAGGGTGACAGAAGTCGTTAATTTACGCCCAAATAAGGTAAATATTGAGCTAATGAAAAAGCTCGATCATTTGCGTTCAGGCATCGTGGAAACGGAGGATGAAGACCTCGACGCGATGTTTGATAGGTGGCTTCCGGAAGCGGCTCAGACGGTCGTCGCTAATGGGGATACTGTCTCATTGGAGGGTGTGCAGGATGAAGAAATTGGCGGTGATCAAGTCTTTGTGCGGCTGCTTTCGGAGATGCTGGAAGCGACTGACGTAACCAAAGTGTCTGAGTTAGCGCGCGACTGTTTTTCAGCACTCGGGATTACTAACGCGTTTGTCGATATCCGTGTAGCTGGCGCAACCGGTTCCTTGCTGGAGAGCAATGTAAACATGAATGGTCGTGTGGTCGTTGACGAATGCTGCTCGGGCGCTGTGGCTGTTCAACTCCTGTTAGAGCAAGGGTGCTCGGTTAATTGTCCTGATGCCGCAAAGACGATCTTAAACGCAGCTGCGCAGCGTGTAAGAGTTATGCCGGGCGCGGTCTTCACAGGGCGGGTCGAAGCTCCGGACTTCGTGGCTGCGGATCCTGTGAGTCAATCGTTGTTGACTACCCTACGCGATTTGGCGGCGCTCGATGGAACGAGCGAGAAACGAAAGTTGCGGGGGGTTTTACTGGCGGGCGAGAGAGGTTCCGGCAAAGAAATATTAGCAAGGCAAATTCACAAGTGGTCGGGTCGCGCGCAAGGGCCGTTCAGGGCGATTAATTTTGGCGCGATCAGTAAAGACTTGGCCGCGGCCGAATTGTTTGGCGCGAAGCGTGGTGCTTATACGGGGTCTGTTAATAGTCGGACGGGATATATTCAGGAAGCTGAAGGTGGGACACTATTTCTGGACGAGCTTGATGAAGCTAGCGATGGTCTTCAGGCGATGTTGAAAAGGGTAGCTCAATTCGGGACCTACAGCATCTTGGGAGATCCTGCCGAGCATACAGCAAACGTTCGTTTTGTGGCGGCGACCAACGTGGTGGATATCGAGAGTGCGGCGATCAAGCGGGATCTGAAGGATCGGTTCCTGGTGCTGCGAGTACCACCCTTGAGGGAACGACGAGGCGATATCAGGCCACTGGCTGAAAACTTTGCTGGTGACTGCGGGTTTGTTTTGCCGGAGGCCGTGCTGACGTTTCTCGAAAGATTGGATTGGCCCGGCAACGTACGCCAGCTGCAAAACGTTATCGAGCGGTCCTGTGCGATAGTCAATTCACCTGCAGATCTTACGATCGATCTGTTCCAGCGATCGGCATTAGAGGATGGAGCTGCCGTGGTTGTTAGTAGCGGTATCGGGGCTGATTTCGTGCCGTTACGGAATGGTGAAACTCTTGAGACTCGGATTGACTCGGAGGAGAAAAAGCACGTGATGTACGCGCTCGATTACTGTAATGGGAACCGTACTCACGCTGCCTCATTTCTTGGGATCTCTCGCCAGTGGCTAATCGGCCGAATTAAGAAATTTGAGCTTTAATTAGAGGCGTTTACAGCCTAAGGGCTTGGGAGAGAGGAAACCTCTCTATGGGCTTTGGTGTGTTTTGGTTGGGAAGGGTTGTGGGTGACTAAGGGACAGTGGCCGAGTGAGGATGGGACGGCTGGCTTAACCGGACCAGTCGTCCTGTTTGGATTTTAGGGTAGGGATGCGCGGAAGGGGGTTGAATAAGCTGCAAAGCGAGAGCTTATTCGAGGGACGGCGACGGGGTCACGTTTTCCGGTTAAAACGTATGTGCCTGCTTGGTTGCTAACGCAGTTGTCATGCCGAACAGCAGGGTTAGGGGTTAGGAGAAAAGTCACTTAGTGGGAGCGTAGTCAGCTTCTTGCCACATTTTGGAGACTTCCTCAAGGGGCAGGCCAGAGAGCTGAGAGAACCACCGTGAAATAGAGACAAGCTTAATTGACTCCTTAGCGTAAACAGCTTCGTCGATGCCTTTGTGGCCATCCCAGGAAAGGATTCTAGTGGTGGTAGTAGGCTGCCGGCTTTGGCGGTCGAGTTCCCTGAAGGCAATGAGCCGGGCGAGCTGGCGGCAGACGGCCGGATTGGTTTTGTAGTCGGAGTCAAAGCCGATAAGGACGTTATAAGGGCGAGCAGCATTGACGAGTTCGTCTTGCGAGCAACTGACTCCGCTGGTGGCGATCGCGCGGACGGCGGGCCGGAGACTGACAAGAGTTTCAGCTTTGAGCGCGCCTTCAGTAATGACAACATCGGAGCCAGGCGGCAGACAGCGGGGGTCGAAAGTGAAGTGGATGGGAGTGCCGGAGCTGGTGCCCTTTGGTTCGTTCGGCGATGAGAGCCAGCGATACTTCTTGGGATTGTCTTTGGGGATATCCAGCGGGTGCAGACGAAGCTGGCAGGCCTGGATGCGGCTATGCTGGTCCTTATAAGGAATAAGGAGCATGGGGATGCGGTAGTTGCGAGGCTTCCAGATATGAGTAAAGCCCTTGGGGTCCTGCCAGACGCCGGGGATGCCGATTAAGTTGGCATACTTGGGAAAGTGAGCTTTAGCAAAGGAGCTAAGCGAACGCGCTAATTTGGCGCGTTCTTTTTGTGTGGCCGGCAGAGCGCCGTAGCTGAGAGTTTCCTTTCTGAGCCGGCCGCGGGAAACAAGGCCAATCTGGGGATGGTCGATCAGTTGCTGCTGATACAGGGCGGCCGGCGAGATGCGGATTAATTCACGGTAGACGGCGTCCCGAACTTCGATGGGAGCAAGTTTGATCTGTGGCGTGGAGCGGACCGGTGGTTGGTAATTGAAAGTTGGAGCTACGTCGTCGTGGACGTGGATGTTGCCGCCGTTCTTGGAAGAACGCCTGGCGCCGTCGCTGACTCGCATGCAGATAGAGACACGCTCATCGCGGCTGAATCCACACCAATCATCTCTGCGGCAAATGCGACAAGGACGCTTGGGAGAGACTGTGGTAAATCCACCTGATACTAATGTTCGTGGACGAGACGGCTCTCGATGGGCAGTAATTGCCGGCATTGCCGTGCCGGTTTCCGCTTACTTTTCTCCATCCAAGTGATCAATCAAACAACAAAGCGGCTGCGCAGCAACGTGGGCATTCTCATGCCGTCGAAGTATTGTCGTTCGCTCACGCCAGCTCCTTAGTGAGACAGGCAGCGTCCTCGTGAGAAATCCAGCCAATACCGTTTGCACAGCCGGAATTTTCTACATCATCCCATTGAATTTGAACAGCGTGCTTGTTGTTTGCTAGGACTGTGCCGAAATCGATTGGCGGTTCCAGGGGGATCGGCGGATACATCAAGAAATCCTACGCGATCATTAGTTTTGAGTTTTCGGCTTTCTTGAGGCGTCATTCCGGGCTGTTTGGAGTCTTGGTTGGCCACGGTGCAGGTCTCCTTATCCTCAGCGTCACTTCAACCCTACCATTCCTTATCCGTGCGCTGTTGGGTTCCGTCAACCCTTGGTAGTGGTGTAAATCTGTGTTGCTGGGTCAGAAAATTGTTTTCATGTCTCCGGTTGGTCCGAAAACCGGGAGAAATCGTTCACAACGGATGCGGAAGATACTTTGCGCTTGGGCTAAAGAGAACGCGTAGGCCGCGGGGCGCAGTTTTCTTGGTGCCCTCGCGCGCGACGAAAAGATCGGGCGTAGGTATTTGAGCAACGCTCGACAGCCGATTTTTCACCGTTAGGGGGGCTAACGATTAACACCTGACTTAGTTAGTTGGTCCTTAGTCCTATCTAAGTGAGAACCGCTATAAGTTCGTTTTCTCTCTTTGGTTCGAGCTCTCGTTGTGGCACCCTCTATACCTCGCTCAAGCTCGTTTTCTATGGCTTCCAGCCGTTTTTCCAGAGCGTCCAGCTTAACTTGCTCTTCACGTAATGTTGAAGACAACTGCGATTCGCGCTTTCGCAACTCTTCCTTCCTTTGGTTTTGTTGTGATTGCGTCTGCTTAATAGCTTTTATTTCATCCTCGATTTCTTCACGCTGTTTGGGATCCGCCTCTCTTGCTGTCTGCTCGCTCAACTCTTTAAGTCGGGCGACTAGATCAGAATCCTGAATCTCCAACTCTTGAATTTCATCCCAGATATTCTCAAGCGTGTGTGTGGATTGAAGCACATGATCTTGCCGGGCACGGATTTGCTCAAGAAGGATTTGACCTCTGTAAGAATAGAGACTTTGCCTTTGAAGAGTTTGTCGAAGTAGTCTCACTTCGTTCAACAAGTCTTGCAGTATTTCTTTGTCATTCGATTGACTCTTATTCTGCCCATAAATAAAACAAGGAAGAGCGAAGAGGATCATGACGCTCAACAAATAACCGAATCGAAATTTCTGGAAATTTCTCATCTTGAATTCCTCCCTCATTAATACCATCCATCATGCGAGAAAGATCGAAGCCGGTATTTTTACATATCCGCTTCCATCTATATTTTGAGAGTTGGCTTTCGTGAGCCACTTTGAATTGTTGCTTAACTCGACCGCAAACGTTTTAGCGCGACGGCCTAATGGTCGTCACAGGATGAATTTCCCTCCAGCCGTGTGTCCAGTCACGCCCGATTTTCACTCTAGTGTCGGTGACGAGCGCGCCCGTAATTGAGACGCGTGTGCGTACCTTCAATTTTCCGATATGCTGACGGAATTTACCGCAGGCCATTTTAGCCTGGTGCTGGTCGGGCTCCGGCGTCTTAACACAGATTGGTTCGACAACAAGGTTCCCGTCCTGTTCCGTGTAGTTAAAGTGATTGAGTACGTGCCGGTAATGCGAATCGAGTTTTACTTTGATGTGAACATCGCCGTCCTTCTCCGGCGACGTGCTGATGACGGTGCCGGTGACGGTAATACAGCGATGCACAACCTTTAGCCGGCTCGGACTGTAGTGAGCACCCGAGGGAAAGTCCGCTCGATTTCGGCCATCGGCTAACAACAGACTTTGTGTTTGAGGCCCACTCTTATTCCGAACGTGCCCTCCTCTCAAGCGAACGAGCAGTCCAGCTTGCTCCAGATAATGAGGGTTGGGCGTGGGATATGTCAGGTGCGTACGTTTTCATGGGAAACGTCCTGGAGCGCGAGGGAAGGTCGCACGACGCGCTGGAATTGCAGGAAAACGCTCTCTATACCCGACAAAAGCGTTTTTTTAGACATCCCGACAATCCCGACGTTGTCGAAGCCGTTGCTATCAGCTTTGAGCGGGTCGCGAATCTTCGGCACTTGCTGGGAAACCCCGGTGAAGCGTTAACGGCAGCGGCTGAAGCAGTAAACCTTCGTACGTCCCTTACGAAACACGAGCCTAACAACCCCAAGTGGAAAGAAGGATTGCGTAGAGCTACGGAGCTGCATAAGCGCATCTCGTCATCTTAATGTTGGGGTTCGTTTCGTCAGGTCGTGATGATCAGATAGCGTCACTGTATCTCCTACCAATCTCACTTTATGATCCACCAATCTCACTTTATGCTCGAACCCACAACGCCCCGAGCCAGTCGCTGCACCACCCGGCAAGGCAAACAGAAAGGTAGTGGTGTAAATCTGTGTTGGCAAGACTCACGGGACCCGAAAGCTCGAACTAAACGAGTTGGGAATTTGGCATCAGCAAAACTACTCCCTTCCTCCTTCAGTTCGATCTACGGCTTGATGACTGCACGCGAGCGCAGCAATTCCGTCAATCCTATTTTGGCAGAGCTTTGCCTATCTTCAACGCCACACTCTTGTGTTTGCCTAAATCCAATGCCAGAATCTGCATCCCAGTTTCTCAACCGGGTGTGCTTTCCCGATTGGCAATCTCGATATGGGGAAACCAAAATCTCAACGCAGTGGAGCAAGCGAAATGAAATCCTCACGAACAGTTAATCTAATAGCGACGCTTGGTTTGATATTGTTTGGCAGCATATTAGTTTCAACCCAAACAACAGTCACAACCTCGACTTCGATTCCCCTCCTTTCGTCGGAGCAGTCTCCAGCGGCGTCAACTCCAATGACACTGCTGGACACCATCACAGGACCTAATACTGAACTGGTGGGAGACGCGGACATTTTTCATTTCGCCCAGGCCCGGTTTTTGGGAAACGCGTGGACCAACGATGCGTTACCTCTCGGCACGACATCCATCACGATAACGGGACTCACATTCTATGTTAATGCCGCACAAAATGAGTCCTATTCTAAGATCGTTGCTCGGTTTGCATTTTGGAATAGGTTTGACGGGGGCACTGACCCCATTTTCAGTAACGGCACGTTGGTAAGCTTCGACCTTGGCCCACAAAACTTTTCTGCCGGTTCCAAGAATAAATTCAGTGTCACTCTGCCAACTCCCGTTACCCTGACTGGCGGACCTAAGACCAATTGGTGGGGGGTTACTCAGAATATCCAGGGCACCACCGTTAGGGGAGGCGGGCCGGACTTAAGCGATTTGGCCCCGGTTATCGTTTATCGCAAATCCGGAAACTATCCGGCTGGAACGATCACTGCTCCAGGGATATTCCCCAAGTTTGGTTGGTATAAAACTACTAAACGAACAGATTTCAACTTCAGTCGGAGCGATGGTCTCGTATTCACCGAAGATGATCTACTTGCAGAGGGTCTCGCTATCATTATTTCCGGCACGGCTAATACCGGACCGGTGCCGACGCCCACTCCGACTCCAAGTCCGTCTCCCTCACCGAAGACAATTACCTTAACCGTACCGACCAGTCCGGTGGTCGTGCCTGCCACTAATTCCTCAGGGGCTTTAGTGCAATACAACGTGTCAGCAGTTGATACCTCAGGGGTGACTCCGACTATAAACTGCGCTCCTCCTCCGGGAAATTTTCCCGTCGGCTTCACAACAGTTACCTGCACTGCTACTGGTCCCAGCGGCAGTCAAACCAAAAGTTTCCTCGTGACAGTTACGTCATTATCGAAACGATTCACGCCTGAGCAGAAGAAGCAGTTTGAACACATCGGTACCCAGCTTCATATAATCGACGGCCTAATCCACGGGATTGTGTTTACAACGCCAGAGTTGGGGCCTTATGAGATCCCTCTCACTCTGGTCGGTTTAACTTGTATGGCTTCTGGCTTCTACCTCGACCATCTGGCTGCGGATCCGCCAGATTCTAATTACACGTCCATTATTCAGCCGGTTCCCCTTAAGTATCAGCCGGTATTAGCTTCAAACAGTGTTCCGGCCGCAGTGGCAAATGCCTTCAATGCCCTGTTAGAAAATCAAGCTCAAGCTGCTGGACTTGCCCAGGCCGTCTTTATCACCAACAACCGGGCTGATGGCGCTATGGAGGCGCACGATGCCGGTTGGGAACAAAAACAAATGCAGGCGGCAGCTGGCTTTGCGGCTCAGTTGTCAGCGTTACTGGCGGCGCAACCTCAGTTGCTCGTTAACCTCCAGAACGCGTTATCAGCTAACGGTTTTCCGGCTACTACAGTAACTCAGAGTCAGCTCGAGAGCTTTAAGGCGTCTGTGATCCAAAACGGACTTCCTGCCTCAATGATTCAGCAGCTCACGCAAATGGGCGTAGATCAAGCCACCATCAATAACATCCGGGGTCTGATATCTACGCAAGATGTCACACCTGGCGTCTTTCCGGCAGTGCTCAGTGACGCTTCTACACAAGACGCTCTACGGGGCGCAGCTCAGGGGCTGACGGCGTTCAGTCTTAATAATGTCGCCGGCCTGAAAACTGTGAATGCAGCAGACAATGCACAGTTCTTTGTGACGCAACACTATTTCGACTTCCTGAACCGCTCAGCTGACGCGAGTGGATTGGCGTTTTGGACTAACCAGATTACCTCGTGCGGCACTAACCAGCCCTGCACCGAAGTGAGGCGCATCAACACTTCCGGCGCATTCTTTCTCTCTATTGAGTTTCAGGAGACGGGTTATCTGGTCGAACGAATGTACAAGACTGCTTATGGAAGCGCGACTGGGATTTCAACATTCGCTGGGGTGCATCAGCTTCCGGTGCCCGTAGTTCGGTTCGATGAGTTCTCGCGCGATCTACAAAGGATCGGCCAAGGCGTCGTGGTGCTTCAGCTAGGTTGGGAGCAGTTGCTCGAAGCGAACAAGCAAGCGTATGCGAATGAATTCGTGCAGACACCGCGATTCATCGCCGCGTTTCCCACTACGATGACTCCGGCCCAGTTCGTGGATCAGATGAATCAGAACGCCGGCAACGTTTTGTCTGCGACAGAGCGCACAACCGCGATTAATCTCTTCGCAGGCGCGAGTAACACGAGCAATGTGACGTCGCGAGCGCAGGCGGTTCGTAAAGTGGCCGAGAACGCCAATCTCGCAGCCGCTGAAAAGAATCGGGCGTTTGTGCTGGCTCAATATTTTGGATACCTGCGTCGTGATCCGAATTCAGCACCTGACAGTGACTACACAGGTTACGACTTCTGGCTGAACAAGCTGAATCAGTTTAACGGCGATTTCATTGCTGCCGAGATGGTCAAGGCATTCATCTCCTCAACCGAGTACCGGGGACGGTTTGGACCTTAGAGACTTCGCTTGCCGATTCTAAGGAAAGCCCTTCCCCTTAATCGTGAGGCGGAAGTGACGCGCACCGAGGGGAGTCCGACAATAACTGTTCAGAAGAATTGAAACACCAACACAGATTTACCCCACTACCAACAGAAAGGTCTGCCCGACAAGTACCGAAAGATCGAATACAACCTGCCGACAAACTTCGACCGCTGCAAGGACGAAACTCGCGGTTATTACTGGGCCTATGAATCTCCGAAGGTTACCAACCTCACAGTCAGAATCTATCCCGATATCGATCGCGAAACAATAACCACCCTCGTTAACTTTAGTATCTCCGTCAACATCACCGATGATTTCCTCGAGGCGATCGACGATGGCGAATGGTTTCAACTTTCGTTCAAAGGCGAGCCCTGGAAACGAAAAATCTTCGACCCGGTTACCGGCACCGACTATGCCGTCTATACGATCTCAAAACCGGTTACGATAAACCATATCGCCACATCGATGCGCTGACCCACAAACTCGACTTCGCACCGATAACTTTCTGCGACCGCGCGGCCATCCCATCCTCCCCCTGCACACCGTCCCTTAGTTGCTCACTGAAACCTGGGACTTAATATCAACGCCATTCCCGCGCCGAACCATAATCATAGGCAAATAACCTCTAAACACGCATAAAACACACACTTCTCACTACTCATACTTCTGGCATGCTAGCTGCACTAGGCTGTAGCATCGGGCTCAATAACCCGGCCAAAATTCACCCGCCAAGGAGCAAACCATGAAAACCCCCAACGACGAAATCCCCAAAACTCCCAAAAAGGCAAAAGCCTTCGACCAAAAGTTCATGCGTCCGGACGAATTGGCCACTCGCTGGGGGCTCTCTTTAAGCTCTGTCTACCAGGGCAAGTCAGATGTCAGCTTGCTGCGTCGCATTAAATTCGGGAAGTCCGTACGTTTCCTACGACAACAAGTGGTACAAGTAGAAGAGCAAAAAGCAGGTGTGGAAGCTTAATTGAAGTAACGGTACAATTCACAAAAAAATCTGCGGCGAATCGAGGGCTGAGATGAAAAACAACGAAGAACGAAAAGCGAAGGGCCAATCACAAATCCGCCAAGAAAGGCGGGTCGGCGGGAAGAAATGGGGCTATGATCTCTATCTTCGACAGCCCGACGGCAACAGAAAGCGCTTCCGTGATTTCAGTTTTGGCACCCGCCCTGAAGCCGAGCAAGCATTAGCTAAACTAAGACTCGCCGGAAATAAAGAGCGATATGGCCTTACTCGAGCACCTCAAGAAATCCACACCACGGTTAAGACCGCAACGGCTCCCTACATCGAGGAACAGGAGAGCAAGAAGATAATCAATCGGACTGAGGACACTCACTACTGGAGAAGTCACCCCGGACATCTACACACCCTCGATCGGTTTATTGGGTGGATTCGTCCGGATCGCGTCGTAAAGACGATTGGCAAACAGGACTTTCTTAATTGGATCAAAGCAGAGCAAGAACGCGCCAAGAAAGAAAAGCTGGTCTTGAAACAATCAACCATTCGCCGCGGACTTAACACCATACGAGCAGCACTTAATCACGCAGTCAACTCGGGCGATTTTAAGGACCTTGTGGCCTACAAAGTCCCCAGCAACCCGTTAAAAAAGAAGGTAGAAACAGATCGTGACCGCGTTCTGTCAAACGACGAGATTCATCAAATCGCAACGGCACTTGCAGGCAATCCCGAATACGACGAAGCACTATTCTTCTTTCAGCTTGATCTAATCACCGGCGGTCGAATGGACGAGCTGCTAAGGTTGAGATGGGAACACTCAAGCGCACGCTTCGGAACCATAAAATTCTTTTCAAGCAAGACCGACAAGTGGCGGACTATAAAAGCTCCGACAGCGACCGAATTAATCGAAAAGCGAAGGAACGAAAAAGTTGGCGGCCCTGTCAGAATGCTGACGAAAAAAGATATGTACTTTCGGAAAATCTTTAGGCGGATTTCCAAGCAGCTCGGTATCCCGTATGGACAACGAGTGCCCGAAGGCTGGACAATTCACGACCTTCGCCACACCTGTTTGACCAACCTTGCGCTTGCGGGAGTACCACTGCACGGCATAAAGGAATACGCCGGGCATGCATCGATCACCGAAACCCAGCGCTATCTGAAATACATGCCAGAGCAGATTGAACTGGCCGCACGAGTCTCGACACATATGGCACAACTCGCCAACCTGAAGCCGCAGGCGCTCAACGAAAACACTATGGAAGTTCAGTGCCCGAAGTGCGAGAACCGCTTCCAGGTAGAAACTCCAAGAAAGCAAAAGCACCTCCGACTTGTGGAAGCGGTCGGATAGTACGACAAGCAGGCCTACGAGACCTTCTCAGTTCTACCGCGATGAAACGACGCGCCAGGTTCTAGCGCCGCTTTTCTGCCAGCATTGCGCGCAAAGTAAAAGCCTCACTTTCCGCAACAGACCACGCCATAACAGCAGCACCCCAAAAACTCTAAAGAAAATGCTGATCTGCAAAACTCCAAAAGTTTGTGACTCCGATGTGACTCCTAAAGAAGCCCAATCTGATAAGTCACGCAGTCACAATATTTAATTTTGAGTAATGGTGCCGAAGGGGGGACTCGAACCCCCACGAGTTACCTCACACGCCCCTCAAACGTGCGCGTCTACCAGTTCCGCCACTTCGGCTCAGGTTTGGGAAGGATGTCAAAAACCAATTCCAGACGAGCTACTTCTTTGTGGGGGCCTTCGACGGCTGGCTCGAGGGTTTGGGCGCCGGTGAAGGCGTCAGGGTCGTCGATGTCGGTATAGCCAGGGGTACGGCCGGCGTCGCCGCCGGGGTCGGCGTTGCGACGGGCGCCTGTTCCGGAATGCCCGACTGCAAAACTGAACTCGTGCCCGTGATTGCCGGCAAAGACAGAATCAAAGCGAACAACATGAATCCGGCCGCAGCTCCAATCGTGATCTTCGATAACAGCGTTTGTGTGCCTCGTGGTCCGAACGCCGTGCTTGAGACTGAGCTGGAAAAAAGCGCTCCCGCGTCAGCCTTTCCGGGCTGAAGCAGAACCGTTACGACGAGCACGACGCACGCCAGAATAAACAGTCCGTAGAAAAGATATCCTAACAATTTGAAATCTCCGTTACTGGTCAGTTGTTAGTAGTTAGTTGTCAGTTGCGTGTGCTTCAAGCACAACCAACTACTGACCAATGGCAACTGACTATTACTTATAGTTTACAATCTGCGCGAAACTCTCGGCAGTCAAACTCGCGCCCCCAACCAGGCCACCGTCGATATCAGGCTGCTTCATCAAGCCGCCGACGTTATCCGGCTTGACCGATCCACCGTATAAAATCCTCAACGCCTCAGCCGCTGCGGGGGAGTGCCTTTCCGCGAAAACGCGCCGGATAAACGCGTGCATTTCCTGCGCTTGCTCCGGCGTCGCGGTGCGTCCGGTCCCAATGGCCCAGACAGGTTCGTAGGCAACGATGATACGGTCGAGATCCGACGCTGTCAACCCGCTCAATTCGCGGGTTAGTTGCTCGCTCACAATACGTTCCGCGTTTCCGTCATCGCGCTGTTCCAGCGTCTCGCCCACACAAACGATCACCGTCAGTCCGGCCGCGATGCCGGCCTGGGCTTTGCGGCTGACGATCGGGTCGGTTTCAAAGTAGTACTGCCGCCGTTCAGAATGCCCGACAATTACGTGCGAGCAGCCAGCGTCGCGCACCATAAAAGCCGCTACTTCGCCGGTGAACGCGCCTTCACTCTGTTCCGTAGCGCAGTTCTGCGCGGCGACCCCGATGTTAGATCCTTCCAAACGATCGGCCACGCTCTTCAATGCCGTGAACCCCGGCGCAATGATGACTTCGCAATGATTCGCGTTGGCGACCAGCGGTTTCAGAGCAAGAGCGGTGGCGACAGACTCCCCCACTGTCTTGTACATTTTCCAGTTTCCGGCAATGACAGGTTTTCTCATTTTGATTTAGCAGAAAAGATTTGGCGAGCTGGCACCGTGGTACAGGTCGCAGAGAAAATCATGGTCGTAACGACGCACAGTGCTTTATCAGGCTTAAGAGCCGTCACCATGGCTCTTCAATTTTCAAAAACTTACCGAACCACTTTACATGACTCTCGTTGTCAAGTCCTCCCGGCTAGAACTCAAATCTGGCACTGACCTGTATGGTTCGCGGCTTGTAAATCGAGCTTACCAGTTGACTGGTTACCACCCCGAAACCAGAGGTGTTGTTAAGATTGAGCACGGGGTCGGCAAGGTTTACATGATTGAAGATATTGAAGAAATCAAGGATCAGGCCCAGCTTCATTTGCTCCCTTATCTTTGCGGTCTTACCAATTGAAACATCAACTTGCCACCTGGGAAAACCGCGTAGCACTCCTCGTCCACCACGTCCATCCTTGGAGATTTGCACGCGTCGAAAGCTATTGAAAGCCTTCTCCGGATCGCTGAACAAGTTTAGCCCGGTGCCGCCGGTGGACGGGTTACCTGCTGTGCCGATCCCTCCGGAACCCGGAACGCCACTGTGGATTTCATTTCCGAAGTCATTCGGGCCAAGTGGAATCGCTCCGGTCCCGTTGCCGAACACAGCGCCGGCGCCAAACACCTGGAAGCCCTGGATCACCGTTAGCGGAAAGCCACTCTGCGCTTGAAAGATCCCCGCAATGTGCCAGCCTCCAATCAACTTGTCCAGGACGTTGCCCGCCCTGAAACGACGCGCCGGACCAAAGGGCAATTCGTAAACCGCGTTGACATTGAAGAGATGCCGGGCATCAAAGTCTGACGGACCATAGTCGATGTCGGGATTGAAGCTACTGGAAAACTGAGTTGGCGCTCCGCCTATGGCTCCTTGAGTTTGACCAATCTGGTCCAGCGATTTCGATAGGGTGTAGTTGGCGTCAAAGGTCAAACCATGAAGAGCCTGCCGATGAATCGAGATAAACATGGCGTGATAGTTGGACCGTCCCAGGCTGGTCCGCACAAACAGATCGACCGATTGTTGATTGTTGTATGGCGTCGGCGTAAAAAAGTCCATGCCAAGATTCCAAATGTTATTCAGGTTACCGACCACAAAATCGCCCGTGAATGCCAGCGCCAGAAACCTTGTGGGGCCAAGAAACTCGAAGGGTGACCCGGTAAGATTAATCTGATTTTCAAACCACGGTTGCGGAGTTACTGTAAAAGGTGATGCGCCGCCCCTGAGTTGGGCTGCGACTGCATCGAACGCTTCTGAGAACCTTTGATTTGACTTCTTGTCCTTGAAAAAATATGGAGCAGAATTCAGGTTTACGTTCTGGAAGAGATTCCGAGCCAGTCGGCCCACATATCCCGCTTCAATCACAATCTTGCCCGGCAACTCGCGCTGGAGCGTAAAGTTAAAGACGTGATTGCGCGGGTCGGCGATATTTGGATCTACCGAGAACGAAAGCGTCTCGCCGAACGGCTTTGTCGGCACGATTGGGGAGGAAGCAGCAAAGTTCTGCGGGACCGGAATCGGCCCGTCGATTCCCGCGCGGAAAGGCTGGCCCAGGGCATTTGTCGGCGCGCGGAGAGTGAGTGTCTGACCAAACCCAACTCCGACTATTGGAATGAGTACCGTGGAAACAGTATTCACACGATCATAAACAAGCCCATAGCCGCCGCGAATCACGGACTTCCTGTCTCCAAGAAAGAACCCGAGGATGCCGCCCTTGAATGACGGTTGCCATGCGAGCGAGATGCGCGGCGAGAGGTCTTTGCGATAAGTTTTGAACACGCCCTGGAGACCCGCCTGCTTGACTGGAACGTATGCAATGTCAGGGTTGAATATCTCGCCCGCCTCGGCGGCCGCAGCCTTTCGTCGCAGGTAGTCTTTTGGATCAATCAGCTTGCCGGTGTCCTTGTATGTGAGCACAGTCTGACGACCTTGCTTGTCTACGGGCGCAGTATGCCACTGATACATCAGTCCGTAATTGAGGGTGAGCGAGGGCTTGATGCGCCACACATCTGAAAAATAAAACTCCCAGTGGTGGAGCGCTGTGTCGTTAACCAGTCCCGTACCCGCAGGCAAGGGCTTAAGCTGAGCGTCGCGCACGGCTAGATAACTCACGCTATCTACCAGGCCCAGCAGCGAGGCGTAGAACTGATCATATCGACTGAGGTCCTGAGGCTGTAAGCAGTTCTGGATAAGCGGCGCCGCACAGGTTGGCGGGCGCTGGTTCGCAGGGATTTGAATATTACCCGCCGCGCCTATGGCCGCAACCGGAGTCGTGAGCGAACCGATGACTCTATCGCTGCGAAAATGGAAAGTCGTGATGCGACGCAGGCTACCGCCAAACGAAAATGCATGCCTTCCCTTCGACCATGTCGCATTATCAACGAACTGATTGTTGCCACTGCGGAGCATTTGTTCGCTGGTTCGCAGGGTGTCAACATCGACCGGTTCGTCGAGCAAAGCAAAATTAGGATCACTATCCTGCGATCCCGGCGCAAGATTCACGGCAACATTGAATCCGCTTAGAGACTTAGGAGTCGCGGATTGAAACGCGGTGCTCTCGTAGACATAGCCGTAACGGAGTTCATTCACCAGATTTGGGCGAAGGTTGCCCACCAGAGCAAGCGTCAGGTTCCGTGGTCGAAAGGGAAAGCGGCGGACGCCCTTGAGTTCTGCGAGGCTGACCTGACTGGGCCCTCTGAAGATTTGGCGTGCCGCCGCGCCCTTGGCTTCAAACGACCAGGCGTGATTGAGTTGGTAATCCAGTCTGAGCACTCCGAAATCAGAGTGCGCGTCGGACGGTAGATTGGCTTCGAAGCCTCCAGTGTTCAGGCCATCACCGAAAGAGGAGTTGTTCGGCAAGGGCATCAGCCTGAGCAGCGCGAGTATCTGCGGATTTGAACCCAGGCCGCGCGGGTCAAGCGTTTGTGGATTCACGGTGAAAACGCCGCCCGAAGCATCGCGAAATCTCAGCACTCCGGAGCGGAAGCTCTGCGTCGGCACGATGCGAACGATATCGGAGGTGCTGGTCTGCCGCTCGGCTTCGTAGTTAAAAAAGAAGAACAGTTTGTTTTCGCGGAGTGGCCCCCCGAGGCTTCCGCCGAAGAGTTGATCGTTAAATGGGGGTCTGGGAATGCGAAGACGGTTATTTGTCCAGGTGTTCGCGTTGAGGTTGTCGTTCTGGTAGTAATCGTAAACTGATCCATGAAACTTGTCAGTGCCGCGCTTAGTTACCAGCGTCACCTGCGCTCCGGCCGAGCGTCCGAAAGTTGCGTTTGGGTTAGCCACCGTGACTCGGAACTCTGCGATCGACTCATTCGGCGTAGGGATGACCGTGAAGAATGGCTGCCCAATTACGTTATCGGTAACGTCTATTCCGTCGAGGTTAAATGTGGTTTGATCGGCGCGCGCACCCATTACTTCGCCGCCGGAGGCCGTTCCCGGTTGTAGTTGCAGCAGAAAACCAGTCTGGCGAGTAATATTAGGCAGTCGCTCAATCCGATTTTGATCAATGACGTTGCCAACCGAGGAATCGTCTGTCTGCAGGTCGGCCTGTCTCCTTGCGGAAATCGTGATCTGTTCAGAGAGGCTGCCAACTTCAATCGTCACATCGACAGTCTTCGCCGCAGAAATATTAGCCTTAACTGCCTGTACGGTCGTCGGGCGGAATCCGGAGGCTGTGATCGAGATATCGTAAATGCCCGGCTCGATGGCTGGAAAAGCATAGAGTCCATCGTGGTTTGTCACATCTGTTTTTTCCAGTTTTGTGGCTGTGTCAATCAGCTTTACCGTTGCTCCTTGTATTAATGCGCCCTTGGCGTCCGTCACCACCCCCGATATTTTCGTAGTCGTTGCGGTCTGCCCTAAAGCAACAGCGGAAAGCAGCGAGACAAACAGGAAAGAAACCAGCAAGCGAACAGTTCTCATCTTTTCCTCCTCACGGTTGACTGAGGTCCGTAGCGGAATCACATGGTTTGGAGAGGCACAGCGGACCCCAGCCGGATCCCACAATCGACTTCCCCGATTCATCGAACCGGTCTTAGGATCGGGTTGAGTCGCAGTCCAAAACTGGGTGCCACATCAACTACGCGTTCTGACACCGGCTCTCTTTTGATTCTAACCAGCGGGCAGAGCTTTTCGTTGGGCTATCTCGGATATCGCCTGCGCATACTGATCTTCATCGAATGGGTAAAAGAACAAAGCAACAATCGTTAGAAAAACAAAAATCGCGGGGATGATTGACATAGACATGAGAATCCCCTTGAGGGCTCCCGCACTTTGCTTTGCATTCGGCACGTAACCCGTAGCCGCGAGAATCCACCCCGGAATTGCCACGCCCACGGCGCCACCCAGCTTGAATATGAAAGTGTTCACCGAGTTGATTATCGCTTCGGCTCGGTGGCCAGTCTTCCATTCGGAGTATTCGACAGTATCCGGAACCAGCGAAAGTATCATGATCGAAAGCAGGCCTGTGCCGATACCCACACCTACCAGGACACAGACAACTGGCACGAGGGACGTGGCCGGCACAAAGTAAAGAGCCACGTGCATCGCACAGAGAATGGTACCGCCGGCGAGGGCCGTCAGACGCTTCCCTACTCTCTTTGCCAGCAAGGGTGAAACCACCATGCCCGCAAAGATCGCAAGGACCCCGATCCCCATGATGGGCGCGAGCAAATTCTCGTTCCCCATGTTGTATTTGAAGTAGAAAATTCGTACCGCAAAGGCGATACTAAAATAAGAAATCAGGAAAACATTCGCGATCGACAGGATAAGGATGGGCCGATTTTGCATAACAATCCGCAAGCCCTCTCTGAAGGTGTAGGTGGCATCCTCCGCCTTCGGGACAACCCTTTCCTTAACGCTCTTAAAGCAGATTAGGAGGCACACGGCGCCAAGGAATGCAAAGACGAGCGCGGTGAATAGCCAACCTGTCTTCGGTGTGCCGAATCTGTCCTTAAGACTCAGCGTCAGAACTGGGACCAGGATCGCGACAATGGCTGTCGCAATTCCCCTGAAGCTGGCAATGCTGGATCTTTCCTGCGTATTCTGCGTCACATTTGACATCAATGAGCCCAGAGGCGTGGAGATGAAATCGGTAATCAAATCAAATATCAGCACTACCGCGTACAGGTAAATCAGCTTTCCGGTGATTGAAGTGTTTGGAATCACGAACATCAGCACTACGAAAACTGAAGCCGGAATCGTGGCTACCAGCAGCCACGAACGAAACTTGCCCCAACTCGTGCGTAAAGGATAGTTGTCCATGAAGTATCCCGTGAGGGGATCGTTGAGGCCATTGAATAGGCGTGCCACCAGAAACAGAGTGCCGGCACTTGCCGCAGGGATGCTCGCAACATCCGTCAGATAGATAAGATAAAAGGAAAGAATGAATTGGTTCGTCAGTCCGAGTCCGGCATCTCCAAAAGCAAATCCGATCTTCTCTCGTACCTTTAACTTTTCGGCGGCGCTTGGATTAGTCGAAGTGGACGGCGGCAGAATGTTCTTGGACATACGGGATCGCTCATTGTTAGGGGGCAACGAGAGCTTATTCCCTCGACTCAATCGTCGAACAAATTCACGGCACCGAATGGTGCCCAGTGAAGCTGCGTCGGAAGCTAAGCCGAACGAATTTCTTCCTATCAATCTGATGCGGTGGGATCAAGAGCCCTTTGGCTTTTCGGGATGACAGCCAACGGCTTCGCGTAAGGCCTCTTTCAAAGGCAACCAGCGGCCTTCGAAGGCGTCCACCCTCGCCCAAATGGGCCCAGATCACTTCAGCAATTGGAAAAGCGGCACGAAGAAGTGCTGCTTACCCATCGGCCGGTGAGGTCGCTGGCTATTTCAGCCGAGTGTTACGCAGCCAGGCTCGTCAAATATTTGATGTTTTGCTTGTGAGTCTGATCAGCATCCAGAAGAGGCTCAATTTCCCAGTTATAGAAAGCGTGTAAGGGATGGTTCACCAGCATGCCATGCACATCCTCGTGCGACTTCGCGTTCAAAATCAAGACTCCACCATGATTGTGAAGAGCGTAGCCACACTCGGCAGTCCCTTTTGCAATCATGTCATCGAGCCACTTTTTGGATCCCTTTGCCAGGTCGACATAACCGCTCGATGGCAACTGCGGAAGATTTGAGCCGGGACGACTAATAACGAGAAACTTCATTGATCTACCTCCAAGGTTGGCTTTTTTCCGGATCGGGCCTCGCATATCGCCATGAGATGCCATGGGCCTCCGTTGGGTATTCGCGACTTGAGGAGGCGAACTATATACCCCAAGTAAGGTTAAGTCAATCGGTCACAATTTTGGCAATTAGCAGCACATGTGGGCGGATTGGGACGGTCAGGAGCGAGCGAGTTGCAAAGAGTGGAATCAATCAAGCCCTCTCGATCTGTTGCCGGTTCGAGGATCGAAACTCCGAGTTCGAACTCGGCTGGGTATTACTCAAAAAAAGACAGCGATCAACTAAAAATAGAAACCGGGAAGGCTACTTTTCAGAAAGCGCGGCTACTCCTGGCAATTCTTTTCCGGCCAGGAACTCAAGAGTCGCACCACCGCCGGTGGAAATGTGTGTGATGCGTTCGGCGACTCCGGCCTGTGTGATCGCGGCCACCGAGTCGCCGCCGCCAACAATAACAATCGCGCCGCGATCCGCGGCCTCGGCGACCGCGTGCGCAATGCCGATCGTACCCTGATTGAACGGAGGCTCTTCAAACACGCCCATCGGGCCATTCCAAATAATTGTCTTCACATCCACGAGCGCATTCGAGAAGAGCGCTATGCTCTCGATACCAATATCCATGCCGACGTGGCCGGCGTTGGTGAACTCGATGGGAATTGTCTTGGCCAGAACCTGCCCACCTTTTATCGGCTCGTAACTATCGACAACCTGATGATCGGTGGGCAAAAGTAACGCGACACCCACCGCTTCGCAACGCCGTTTGATTTGCAAAGCGGTCTCCAGCATATCGTTTTCCACCAGAGACTTCCCTACCGTGAATCCTTCAGCCTTCAAGAACGTGTAGGCCATCGCGCCGCCAATAAGAAGTCTATCGACCTTGCGGTCGATGAGCGCGTTAATGATCGGGATTTTATCGGAGACTTTAGCGCCGCCCAGGATCGACACAAATGGATGTTCGGGATTATTGATGACGCGGCCGAGATACTCGAGTTCCGTTTCCATCAAAAGACCGGCCGCAGCCTGCTTAACGAACTTTGTGATACCCACGGTTGAAGCATGCGCTCGATGCGCTGCGCCAAAGGCATCGTTGACGTAGAGCTCGCACAGGGACGCGAGCTGCCGCGCAAACGCCTCGTCATTGTTTTCTTCTTCAACATGAAACCGAAGATTCTCGAGCAGCACGATCTCACCGTCTCTCAGCGCATCTACTTTTTCCTGGGCGGCTTCGCCAACACAATCCTCGGCAAACGCGACCGGTTTTGCTATCAACTTCGCCAAATGTTCCGCGACCGGACGCAGGCTGTATTTATCGACGCGTTGCCCCTTCGGCCGGCCCAGGTGCGACGCCAGAATTACTCGCGCGCCGTGTTCAAGTGCGTAGTTGATGGTGGGGATTGCGGCGCGAATGCGGGTGTCGTCTTTGACTTTCCCGTCTTCGATGGGGACATTGAAATCGACGCGGATGAAGACGCGTTGGCTTTTGAGATTAAGATCCTTAATGGAAAGCTTAGGCATTGCCGATTTTCAATTGCCGATTGCCGATTAGAATTACTTTCAAGTTCTGATCGCTTTACGATCTGAGCCCTCCCTTACGGTCGGGCTACTGCCCGGTCACGGTCGACGCACGTGGATTTCCAATCGGCAATCGGAAATCGACAATTGGCAATACCTCAGAGTCCCTTTCCCGCAATGTACTTCACCAGATCACGCACGCGGCACGAATAGCCCCACTCGTTGTCGTACCAGGAAAGTATTTTGATCATGTGACCGCCGATTACTTTTGTGTACTCAGCGTCGACAATCGACGAATTGGGATTTTGTCTGAAGTCAGACGACACCAGCGGTTCTTCACTGAAAGCCAGAATGCCCCGCAGCTCTTCGTTGGCGGCATCCTTCAGGGCCTGATTAACTTCTTCGCTACTCGTTTCCTTGTCGACGTCGATCACCACGTCGACCAGCGACACATTGGGCGTCGGCACCCGGACGCTGATGCCGTCAAACTTCCCTTTTAATTCGGGGAGCACCAGCGCCACAGCCTTGGCCGCCCCGGTGGAAGTGGGAATCATGTTCAGCCCGGCGGCGCGAGCCCGGCGCAAATCGCTGTGCGGCAGATCAAGCAGTTGCTGGTCATTGGTGTACGAGTGAATTGTAGTCATCTGGGCCGTGCGAATGCCAAACTTTTCATGAATGACCTTGGCAACCGGCGCCAGACAGTTGGTCGTGCAGGACGCGTTCGAAATGATGTTGTGAGCCCCGGGCTCGTACTTCTCTTCATTAACACCGAGCACGATCGTGATGTCTTCGTTCTTGGCCGGCGCTGAAATGATCACTTTCTTGACGCTGCCACGCAGGTGCTTGCGGGCGTCTTCTGCTTTGGTGAACCTACCGGTCGACTCGATTACGATTTCAGCGCCGACTGAGTCCCAGGGGATCAACGCCGGATCGCGCTCAGAAAACACCCGGAACTCCTCTCCCTCAACCGTAATTCCGTTTTCAGAGGCCGAGATGTCATGGTGAAGATTCCCCAGCACGGAATCGTATTTCAGCAGGTGCGCCAACGTCTTCGTGTCGGTTATGTCATTAACCGCGACGAAGTCGATATCTTTGTCGCCCAGTGCCGTGCGAAAGATGTTTCGGCCAATCCGACCGAACCCGTTGATGCCAACCTTCACCGCCATGCTTTATCTCCTTCTCGATTCCGATTTTCGTTCATTAGATTTCATAGCCCGAGTTCTTTTGTCTCAGCCTGCTCACCTCGCAGCGATCCTGGACGGGGAGAGCGCTTTGGTGATTTCAATCACAAGAATCCGTCGGTGAGGCTAACGATCCCATAACTGGGGACGAGCGATCCCAATTCCGAAACCGAGAGATCCGGGCTCCAATCGTGTTCATCCAAAGAATAAGGAAGATTATGCAGCGCGTCTGCCAGTGTCAAGCGAGGCATACTACTTGTTTGCATTGATCAGTGTGTTTCAACTCGGTAACAGATATGAACGGTGAGGCCCGGGGCAGTAGGCCGACCGTGACGAAGGGCGTTTGAGTAAACGGAGACAGCGCCCTCCCTGACGGTCGGGCTACTGCCCCGCACCGCACGGCCAATCTGTCTCATGCTCTTAAGTGCAGCCATTGCGGCATGTTTTTGAAACCGGGTATAGTCTGATGACGTAGTACCGAATGACCTGGCGCTATCTGTCTGCCCGCGAACGACCGCGCCGGTGCGGAAATTAACAGTTCTTTTTTTGAGGAGCATCCTAGATGTCGAATCAGTTGCCTCGGGCATTCACCAGAGCGCTAGTCCTGGCGCTTTTTGTTTTGACCTGCTTCAGCGCTGCACTAGCGCAGACGCCGAGTCCCACGCCGGTGAATCCGGCTACACAGCCACCGGGCCAGCAAATGCCGCCGGCTACGGCGCCGCCGGGCACGCAACCGCAGAACCCGCAGACACCGCCCGGAACGAATGTCGTGCCTACTGCCCAGCCAACTCCGGTCGAACCGATCATACAGGAACCGCGGACGCCGACCTTTCCTGATGTGCAATCAATGCCCATTCCTCCGCTTCCGGATCTTACGCGTGTCGGCGTGGTCAGCAGCAATGTGCTCACGCTGTCGATGAATGACGCTATTCGCCAGGCTTTACAGAACAACAATGATATTGAAGTGGCCAAGGACGATGTGCGCTTTGCCGAAACACAACTTCGTTCGCTCTACGGCGTCTACGATCCGCTATTCAGCGTGACGCCACAAATCATTAAGAATGTGACGCCGCAAACCAGCTCCTTCCTTGGCGGTGGCGGGGCAGCGGGAACGACGAGCGTCACCACCTTCAATGTGGGCCCGGCGCTCACAAAATCGTTCGAAAAAGGCGGCGGCACCTATACGCTCAGTTTTGCCAATTCGCGTACCAGCACGAGTTCGACCAATAGCTCGCTATCTCCGTTCTACTCTTCAAATTTGTCGCTTCAGTTTAGTCAACCACTACTTCGCAATCGAGAGATTGACGCCAACCGGCGCGCCATCAAAGTCCAGAAGAAGCGGTTGGAGCAGACTGACTCAGACTTTCGGCAGCGCACGATTGCGATCATATCGCAGGTGCAGGCCGCGTATTGGAATTTAGTCTTTGCGCTGCGTAATCAGCAGAACCAACTTGATAGCCTGAACCTGTCGCGGCAGAACATGAAGAACATCGAAGCCCAGATCTCCGCGGGTGCGAAAGCGCCGCTGGATCGGGCCCAGGTCCAAACAGACATTGCTACGCGGGAGACGAATCTTTTCATCGCGACGCAGAATGTCTCGCTGGCTGAAAATTCGCTCAAGCAACTCTTGCTGCGGGATCCCAGCTCTCCTCAGTGGTCGGCACAGATCACGCCAACCGACGCTCCGGGGTTCGACCTCGCGCCGGTTAACCTGGCTGCCTCACTTGAGGAGGCCCGGAAAAACCGGCCTGAGTTAAGAAGGCTAAATCTGCAAAAAGAGATCACCGGAATTGATATCCAGTATTTCAAAAACCAGACGAAACCACAGATAGATTTGACGGGCACAGTAGCGATGACCGGCCTGGCGGGCACTCCTTGTACTCCGAATCCCGCCGATCCAACCAATCGATGCACAGCGCCGCCTGCGAATCTTGTCGGCGGTTTTGGCAAAGACATCCGAAATTTGGCAGGTCTGAACACCTACAACGTCACGGTAGGGGCCGCGATCTCCTTCCCTATTCACAATACGACAGCCAGGGAAAACCTCGCCGGCGCGCGGATTCAGCGGGACCAGCTCGAAGCTTCGTATCGCTCTCAGGACCAGGCTGTCGAGATGGATGTGCGCAACGCGGCCCAGTCGGTCGATACGGCGCAGAAACGTGTGGTCGCTTCACGCCAGGCCCGAGAGAGCGCGGAGCAGCAATTGAACGGTGAACAGAAACTGTACGAAGTGGGCCGCTCAACTACCTTTCTCTTGCTGCAGCGACAGAATGAGCTGACCAGCGCTCGGACCAGCGAGCTGCAAGCGCAGACAGACTACAACAAGGCCCTGGCCGATTTGCAGCGGGCGACCGCAGCGACGCTGAGAATTAACAACGTCGTCGTTTCTGAGCCTACCAAGCCTTGAAATCTCAAATTTCAAATCTGAGATCTGAGATCTGAGATTGCGGATTGTTGATTGCCGATTGCCGATTTAAGGCGTGTATACTCCTGGTTACTTGCACGCGAAATTGGCAATCGGAAGTCGGCAATTGGCAATGCGCATCACGGCGACCATCATCACCCTCAACGAAGCTAAGAATATTCGCGCCGCCTGCGAGTCCGTCGCGTGGGCTGATGAGATTCTGGTCGTTGACTCAGAATCAACTGACACCACCCGCGACCTCGCCGCCCAGTGTGGCGCGCGAGTCATCGTTAATCCCTGGCCCGGCTTCTCGGCGCAAAAGCAGTTCGCCGTAGACGCCGCCAGCCACGATTGGATTTTCAGCCTCGACGCCGACGAGCTCGTCTCCCCTGAATTGCACAGTTCGATTGCGACGCTTCGCAGCGGCGCTGAATCGACGACTCTTCTGGATGGGTATCGCATGGCGCGACGAGCGTTCTACATGGGCCGTTGGATTCGCGGCGGCGGCTGGTATCCCGACTATCAACTTCGGCTTTTTAACCGCAAGCGCGGACGGTGGGGTGAACGCTTAATCCATGAGTCTGTCAGGATGGACGAGGGAGCGCGGGTGGGAATCATTCGTGGCGATCTCCTGCACTACAGAATGCGCGACACCGATCATCACTGGCAGATGATCCAGGAGCGATATGCGCCGCTGGGTGCACAACAGATGTTGCGGGATGGCAAACGCACTTCTGTTTGGCGGACTGCGGTTGCCGGACCTGCTGCCTTTCTGCGCAGCTTTGTTTTGAAAGGTGGCTGGCGCGACGGCCGTGCCGGCCTCACGATCGCCAACTTTGCGCGCCGCCACGCCTCTCTCAAACACTCAATTCTCTACGACCTGCAAAATCCGCAACGAGGCAGTGCCGCGAAAGAATGAAACGAACACGTCCGCTACCGGTGTTTAGAGTACCGACTTTAGTCGGGTTGTTCAGTCTTAAGAGCCCGACTAAAGTCGGTACTCTAACCACCTGTAAGCTGGAAAACCAGTAGGCGCTACATCAGAGCCGCGCTACAATCTCTCCTGAATGAACCTGTCGCTTGAGAACGCACTAGTTCCACCACTGCCGGTTGCGTGTGCGTTGATGGGCGTTCTCGGCGCAATGATTGGCAGCTTTCTCAACGTTGTCATTCACCGATTGCCGCGCGAGCAATCGATTGTCTTCCCGAACTCCACTTGTCCCAAGTGTCACGCTCCGATCAAAGCCTATGACAATATTCCGATTCTGAGCTTTCTCTTTCTGCGAGGACAGTGCCGCGCGTGTGGCGCGCGAATCTCGCCGCGATATCCGGCCGTCGAAGCCCTGACCGCTTTATTGTTTGCTGCAATCACGTGGCATGACGGCGTATCGTTTGCGCTCGCTTTCGATCTCGCCTTCGGGGCGTCGATTTTGGCTCTGCTGTTCATTGACGCCGAACACATGATCTTGCCAAACGCGATTACGTATCCCGGAATTCTGTTCGCCCTGATTACTCGCGCGGTCGTTCCTTATCTGGCCGGACCCGCGCATTTCGACGACTTGCCGCAACTGATCACGCTGCTTCCGCCAAACTATCCGGTCTGGCTCGTTTCGTTGATCGGCGCCGTCATCGGAGCGTTGGCCGGCGGTGGGTCGCTCTGGCTAATGGGATTTCTCTGGGAAAAGTTGCGCGGCGTCGAAGCCATGGGTTTCGGCGACGTTAAAATGATGTTGATGGTGGGAGCGTATCTGGGTTGGCGGCTCACCATCCTCACGATTCTCATCGGCGCACTCAGTGGTTCGTTGGCCGGGATTTCCCTGATGTTGCGGCGCGGGAGTCGCGACCTTCAGATGATGTTGCCCTTCGGAATTTTCCTGGGCATCGGATCAATTGCCTCGTTCCTGATCGGTACGCGCATCATCGAATGGTACGCATCGCAATTTCGCTAGCACTGTTTCGTGTGGTTTCGAAATAATTCGTCGCTGACCTGACCATGCAAGCCAGTCGTCTTCAAATCCTGCTGACCGTTTTTGCCGGCATCTTTCTGCTGGGCACGGTGCTGATCTTCGCGGTCTTCGCCGTCGCGCCGGGCACTGCGGTCGTCTACCGTCCGTTTCTGTTGACGGCTTTCGTCGTTGCGCTCTTTATTAGTTTGGTGTGCATTTCCTGGCTGCTGCGCGGATTGCTCCGTCCTTACAGTCAACTGGTGGGCGAAGCCAAACGCGCTCCCGTCGCGCATTCGGGCAAGACGCAAAATGAAGCCGCGTTCGTGCTCGAGACGTTCCAATCCGTCATCGCCCAACTTCAGGATCAACAGGAAGAGCTCAAGCGCCTCAGTGATCAGGCGAGCCAGCGCGCAGATTCCGCCGAACGTTTCAGCGACCGCATCGTGGCCAGCATGCCTACCGGACTAATTGCCTTCGATTCAGCAGGGCATACTACGGTGACAAACGGACCCCTGCGCGTTCTGCTGGAAAATGAGTTAAGCGGATCCGGCGAACACTTCCGCGCCGTCTTCGCCAACATTCCCGCGCTGGCCGAATTGGTTGAGGCCTGTCTCAAGAGCGGTCGCGTTTTCCGTCGCGAAGAGATCGAAGCCATCAACGGCTCAGGACAAGGGAAACGGTTCGGCGCCACGGTAGCGCCGATCGATCCTGCATCAGAGTCAGGCTCGCGCGGCGCGCTCTGTCTCATCACTGACATTACCGAAGTCACGCGCTTGCGCGAACAGGTCGCGCTGAAAAGAAATCTGGAAAGCCTCGGCGAGATGTCCGCCGGCCTGGCCCACGAATTCAAGAATGCGATGGCCGCGCTGCACGGCTATGCACAGTTCCTGCAAACCATCGATCATGACGAGCACGGCAAGACCGCCGCCGATGCGTTGCTACAGGAAGTCCGAAACCTTTCCGAGATGACGACTTCGTTCCTCAACTTTGCGCGCCCGCAACCGTTGCAGCTCGAAGAAGTTTCACTTGATGAGCTGATTCAGGAGTGTGCACGAGAGTTAGGACCGCTGTTTGAATCAACAGGAGTCGAGTTGGTAGTCGAAGGCTCTGCTCCCGCTCGGTCTCAGGGCAAAGATACCGCGCCCGCTAGCCCACGGGGCAGTAGCCCGACCGTCAGGGAGGGCTTAAGTGATTCGCCTCCACACAAACAGAAAACGCAGAGAATCGAAATCCAAGCCGACACCCGCATGCTGCGCCAAGCCCTCCTGAACCTCCTCCGCAACGCCGCCGAAGCAATTCCCAAAGACCAATCCGTCCGCCGAGTCACCATTCGCACTTCAATTGAAAACGAGCAAGGTAAACAGTGGGCGTCCATTTCCATTCAGGACACTGGCGATGGGATAGCCCCCGCCGACCTGCAAAAGATCTTCATTCCCTTCTTCACGACCAAGACGGGAGGCCACGGCATCGGCCTCGCCCTGGCCCATCGCGTGATCACCGAACACGGCGGCACGCTGACCGTGGCGAATGCTCCCGAAGGCGGTGCAGTCTTTACGATTCGACTGCCACAGTGACGCGATTAACTAGACGCATAATCCCGGAGTGGCGGTATTATGAAGCAGTTTTGATGGATATTAGGTAGTTGGGTCGCGCCGTAACGAACGCAACTTTTGAATGAATGACCTGTCGCGTGCGGTGTTGCCTTTTGACCGTTGGCGAGGCGCTAAACGTGGCTTGCGTCGTTCCTGAAAGAAGGAACTTGTAACGCAAGGAAACGAAGACTTCGGAATCACTTTTGGAGGCAACTATGAACAAACTTAGAATGATATCGCTGGGCATCGTTCTCTTCCTGGCAGGTTTCCTAGCTAACGCGTTGCTAGCTCCCAAACAAGTGCAGGCACTGCCTCCTGGCGACCACATATACAAAGTAGTGCCGATAGGAGATCCGCGCTCAGGGCAGTTCGAGACCAACCTAAACTTGGCAGCAAAGGGTGGATGGAGATTCGTGCCATTCCTTACAGGGGCGGGCGTCATGGTCTTCGAGAAGTAGCCTTGTAAATCAATTCGCGCCCCGCGCGTTGAATATCAGCGAATCGTTGCGTCGTCCCACTCAAACTCGACCCAACAAATCGTTGCAGGTGAGCGCGGGATAGCGCTTTTCTCAGCTAGCTTTGTCCGGCGCGGCTTGCGTGTCACCGCCCGCGCCACCTGAACTCAATCGTTGTTTCCCGCCCGGTGAACTCTACCGTTCGGCGCTTCATCAATTGACCTTGGTTCGTCAAGTAGCTTGATATAGAATTAAAGAAACAGGTGGCCGATAACCTCCCAGTGCCTTTTAGATAAATAATAGTGAAAGGAAAATTAGGATGCCGCAAAGGTCCAAAAAGAAGATAACCAAGTCTTCGAAGTCTACTAAGATCGCCGGTGAATCTAAATCGAGTAAATCTGGCAAGAGAACTATTATCAACCAGTTGGGTCTAAAGGGAGGTGAACAGCCCCAAGTGATGCTTGGTGGAACTAACCCGCCCCTGGAGTTGGCTTGTCGAGCCAAGTCGAATCTTGCCATATACCCGAATATTTTTTCGGATGAAGGATTTGAGATAGACCCTGAGGATGGCAATATCTGGATTGGATTGACTTTAAATTCAAATCACCAAATCTTCACAACCGCTCCACGTAGTTGCCCTAACAGTTTCGAGGGACTTGGTTTTCTTGCTCAATCATCCAGTAATATCTGTGCAATCAGCGATTTTTTTTATTTCGGCAACCCCATTACTTTTATCGCAGTAAAGGTCGCACCTTGTAGTCTTACAGCGCCACTTACGCTTGGCTTCAGGATAAAATTTGAGCAGAATTTCAATATTACACGTAGAGAAAATCCGAGAAAAAAAGATGGCACAGCTACATTTGGTAATGGTCAAATATCTCTAAAGGGATAAGGGTTGCCGCGCCCCACAACTCATTCAACCGGAGCAGAAATAGGTTGGATGTCACAGCAATTCCACCCCTGAACCACGACAATCTGTCGCCCACCGCTCGTTCAGCTCGGCCGCTTTCTTCGCCCGAAAAGCAGTTTTCCTTAGGAAAACTGAGATTTCCTAGGTCCCACGCTAGATTTACCATAGGACAAACAAACCTTTGTTTGCGACGGCAAAAGCTTTCTCTGCGACGCACAAACCTTTGTCTGCTACTGCAAAAGGTTTGTCCGTGACGCACAAATATTTGTTTGCCTCAGCAAAAGCTTTGGCTGCGACGGACAAATATTTGGTCGGGCCAGCAAAAGGTTTGTCCGCAACGCACAAATATTTATTCGCGTCAGCAAAAGCTTTATCTGCGACGCACAAATATTTGTTTACGACAGCAAAAGACTTGTCTGCGACGCACAAAGCTTTGCTTGGGGCAGCAAAAGGTTTGTCTGGAACGCACAAAGCTTTGTCTGCGGCAGCAAAAGGCTTGTCTGGGTCACACAAAGCTTCGTTTGCGATAGCAAAAGGTTCGGTTCGTCCGCAGAGCGCATCCCTGGAAAATTGCTAAGTTAGACCGATGAAAAACTTGCAAAACCCTCGTCTGGCAGTGTAATCTGCGCTAGCAACTCGCCCTGCAAGAGAAAGACCTGATTGGTCATCTCGTCCAATCCCGCCAACGGCCTCAAGACCTCGGCGCTGAAGGATTGGTCCTAATACCGCCGGCAATAGCCGGTGGATCAACCTCAACCTCAAACCAGCCAAAAAGGAGAACCTTATGATAACCAAAGTTTCACTCAGTTTCGCAGCACTCGCGGACTATCAACTCGACAATTTTGCGCAGGGAGTCATCGATTCCCTCACTGGCAATGCCACCTATCCGACGCCGCCGGTCACGCTGGCCAACCTGCAAACAGCCGTGGACGATTTCAGCGCCAAGGTCACCGCTGCCCGGACCGGTGGAACGGCCGATACCGCTGCCAAGAGAAACTCGCGCCAGGCGTTGCTTGGCATGCTGCGGCAGGTGGCTACCTATGTGCAGTTGAAATGCAACAACGATCCTGAGCTATTGCTCAGCTCTGGATTTGAGGCCCAAAGCATGAATCGCACCTCCGTTCCGCTAGAGAAGCCATCAGGTCTAAAGCTTAAGAACGGAAACGCCGGACAACTGGAAGCGAAAGTCGAAGCCGTAAAGAACACGAATATGTATGAAGGCCGGTGCAAGCTCGATACCGGCGATTGGCTGCCGAGTGTCTTTTCCGGTGATTCGCAGCACATCGTGTTCAACGGACTCACGCCGGGCAAGATGTATACGATCGAGATCCGCTGCCTCGGCGGATCGACGGGCCAATCGGACTGGAGCGATCCCAGTTCGCATATGGCGATCTAACCGCCGCGCCGCTACTAAGGAACGTGGAGCGGTAGCGACGCCTTCGATGGACCGGGACGAGAGATCGGTTTCTTGGAGAGAGAACCGGTCCTCGTTCTCGGTCTTTGAAACATCTAGCTGACATCCATTACGAGATAAGCTTAAGAAACAACTCTCTTAGACTTAGTTATGGATCTAGAACTGAAACATATAGGTCAAACGTTAGCTGTTGGTGGGTTCTTCATCTTCAGCCTGTTTCAACTGATCAGAATATTCCATCCTTCCTGGGTGTCGGGAATTACTTCCCTTGCTTCTGGCCAGAAGTTATATGAATCGGCCATGATCCTCGCAATCGTCTTCGCTGCAGGCATCCTTGTGGAGGATGTATCAAAAAATGTCGTATCAGAACGTACGAAGATTTCCGATGTAAGTATCCCTTCTTTAGGACCACCCATAAGTAGAGACTTCCGGGTTTTGGGTTAGAAGAAATTCCCTGGGTGTGATGTCTCCCAGAGAGTCATGTGGTCGCTCTTCGTTGTACTCCTTGAGCCACATTTCGGTTTGTTCACGCACCTCGTTCAAAGTCTGAAACACGAACATGTCGAGCACCGCCTGGCGGTAGCTGCGATTGAATCTTTCAATGAAACCATTCTGCATCGGTTTGCCCGGTTTGATGAACTCGAGCGTTACCTCGTGCTGCTCGGCCCATTCAGCCAAAGCCAGGGCGATGAACTCCGGACCGTTGTCTGTTCTGAGCTTGAGGGGATAGCCGCGGACAGCGGCTATCCGTTCAAGCTCGCGCACCACTCGCTCGGCCGTCAGGCTGAAGTCCACCACGATCGCCAGTGCTTCGCGATTGAAGTCGTCGACGACGTTGAAAGTCCGAAAGCGACGACCGTCCCACAACGCATCGCTCATGAAGTCTGCTGACCAACATTCGTTCATCGTTTGTGTCACCTGCAGCGGCGCCGGATTGCGCGTTGGCAACCGTCGCTTGCCCTTGCGCCGTTTGTTCAATTTCAGGCTGCAATACACGCGATGCACCCGTTTGTGATTCCAGCGCCGTCCCTGCCGCCGCAGCCGCTTGAACAGCTTCGGAAATCCTTCCTCCGGCCGCCGGTGCGCCAGCTCCAAAAGCAGCTTGATGAGATCGTCGTCGCGGCTCGGTTGCCGTCGATAGCGATACACCGATCGTCCCAAGCTCACCGCCGCGCAAGCGCGACGCTCAGTCAGCCCATGCTCTTGTTGGAGACCAGTTACCAGTTCGCGCTTGACCGCCGGCTTTACAGCTTTTTTGCGATCACATCTTTCAGCGCCCGGTTCTCCAGCAACAACTCGGCCGACATTTGCTTTAACCGCCGGTTCTCGTCTTCGAGTTCACGCAACCGCCGGATGTCAGCCGCTTCCATCCCGCCGTACTTTGTCTTCCACTTGTAATAGGTCGCGTCGCTCACTTCGTGCTCGCGGCAAACATCCTTTACCGTCCGTCCTGCTTCGACTGCTTTCAAGATCGCGATGATCTGGTTCTCACTGAATTTGCTCCGCTTCGTCCTGGCCTCCTGGGTTGGCTATCCTACCCGGAAACCTCTACTTTTCAATGGTCCTGTTTTTAGGGGTACTTACA